>JAEEGH010001383.1_pt1 | contig 70295 bp, 59 predicted proteins | sample 9134181 | NCBI WGS metagenome assembly JAEEGH01 (sample SAMN16246544, study PRJNA631951) | gut metagenome | biome: gut microbiome; feature: rumen; material: DP-attached | host: Bos | place: Iran: Karaj | collected 2018-10 | reverse complement strand
GATCAGATAGTGATGTTCTATGGATCCAATTCCTGGAGCTATACAAGACTCGGTAAGATCAACCTGACTGAAAAGGAATTAAAAGATCTCTTAGGCAATGGTGATGTAACTATTACGCTAAGTCTTGGTTAGATCGTATATACCAGTATATTCCGTATCTTTCATTTCCTGCCTGATAGTAAGGAATAAGAGGCAGGCTGATATCACTGCCCCTGAAGTCCTTAAGACCCGTCAATAAGAAGCGGTCATTGTCCTTTGCGAGATACTTTTCGAGATCACCGGAAAAGGCCTGCAACGTAACGCCTTCGGGCAGCGTCAGATATTCGCGGTCCAGAACGGCGCGCTGCGTCCTGCCGTAATTTATACTGCATTTTACCGAAGCATCGAAAACAACTTTCCACGCGGGCGCCACAACTTCGATACCGGCGTTCTCATTGATGCCCCACTTATCATTTCCAAGCGGCACGCAGAGCACAAAAGGACCGTACATAAAACCAATTGCAGAAGGTTCATCAGGCAGTCCGGCAATCTTAAGCTGCATCTCAAAATCGAGTTCAAAAGTGCCGTCAGGTGAGAATACTGCGCAAAGGAAATCTTCGCTGTCAGGCAGTATTGAATCCCTGTTCTTTATCCATCTTGGAATGCGGAGTTTTACGTCCGGAATTCCGGCGTCATCACCCTGTCTGCAGGTGATGGTCAGCCTGCCTTTGCCGTAATCTGCGCGGAGCTGATATACCTGTTCTCCAAAGCGGATATCGGATGAGATCCACTGTGTGATATAAAGGTCCGGATCCTTGCGGTAACAGATCTTGCCGGCGATTGATGCAAAATCTTCCAGCGCCGTTCCGACGCAGCACCAGAAAGGATTTGCGGAAGGCTCAGAAGGCGAATAGAGCCTGTAATAGCCTGTCGCCATCGGATTGAAATAAGTGTATCCGCCGTCAGGTCCGACTGAGCCGAGCTTGGCGTTCCAGAGCGTCCGTTCTATGTAATCAAGATACTTGGGTTTTCCCGTAAGTTCGAAGAGGAGCTGCGAGAGCTTCATCATGTTATAACAGCAGCAGCTCTCGGCATTGCACTGCGTGCGCGAGCCGTCTAAAAGTCCGTCAGCGAAGAAGTGTTCCATGTCGCCGATGCCGCCTGTCGCATAGGTCTGGTTCCTGATTACCGCATCCCAGAACTTCTCTGCGGTTGTTATGCGGGGCTGAAACTCTTCTTTGATCCCTGCCTTATCAAATGCCTTAGCTCCTGTAAGATACCCTAAGATCTTGGGAATGGTGGCGTTGGCGTGGACGCCTCTCATGCGGTTCTTAAAGCTTAAGAGTTCTTCATATAATTCAGGCTCATCGAAGACTTCCGCAGCACTTAAATATCTCTTGTTGCCCGTCAGGATATAGAGTTGGTACAGACTGTCGTTCATGCCGCCGTACTCGATGGAAAGGACCTTCTTGCGCGTCTCTTTGTCCCATGACAGTACACGGTCACAGACCCAGTCTGCAAGTGCCAGAGCCGTTCCGCAAGCGCCGTCTATCCCGCCGTAGGTCCAGAGATCCATGATCCCCTGCAGTACCTTATGAAGCGCGTACCAGGGCACCCATTGCTCTCCTTCTGCTTTGCCCTCAAGCACATCGAACTGGATATAGGGATTATCTTCATCCTGAACCGTTGCAGCGCTTAAGAAGCCGTTTCCGAGCTTTTCCTGACATTCCTTAAGACCGGTAACGATTGCATTTGCCTTAGCGATGCTTTCCTCAAGTTCAGAAGAACTTCCGCATCCGCGGAGAGATTCAATGCGCATTCCGAGAGCAGAGAAATAATGACCGGTGCCGTGTCCTGCGATAAGGCTGTTTTCCCAGCCGCCGTAAGGCTCTGCGTCTGTCCTGATCTTGCAGGTTCTTCTGAATCCCGCCAGGACCCTTTCCGGATCCATGGAAGATAAGAAGAGAGCATTCTTATCCTCGCAGGCTTTCCACCTTGCGTCGGTTATCCTGATATCGCTCAGTTCAGTTCTTTGGTACAGCATAAACTCATTATATTCTTCGTTTATCGGGTTGTTGATAGTAAAATATATCCGTAAAAAATTGATACAACATGCTCGTTCAGAGAATGAGACAAGAGGGATAACATGTTCAATAGAGATTTTTGGGATACTGATGCTCTGAAGGGCATTTTCGCATCCGTGGTATAATATGTCTGTCCGGAAGATCTCCGGGCAGTGAAAACCATATTATGGGGAGAATAATAATATGAAGAAAACAGCAATAATATCAACAGCACTTTGCCTGTCGCTTTTGGCAGCAGGATGTACCAGCAATGAGCCGACGCAGGGAACGGAGCCTTCTGCAACGACAGAAACATCCGTAACAACAGAGGCTGAGACAAGCTCAGAGACAACAACCGAACCGGCTAAGGCTGAACACCAGGTCACGGTAGAAGAGGTAGTGCTCTTGAGTTCCAAAGAAGGCGCTTTTGAGTATAAGAGCGTTGTTCCGAAGATTATCGTTGACGGCAAGGAAGCAACAGAGATCAACGAGGCGCTCAGCAACTATATTCAGCAGGCATACCCTTTGGAAATGGACGGTGACCACGCAAGCGGCATGGCAACACGCCTGGCATGGGGCGTTAAGGACAATATCATATCCATAGTAATTTATGCCAGTGAGACATTCACGGATTACTTCAATTACGATGTATTCAATTATGATCTCGATACACTGAAGGGTGCTGATGACAGCGCAGTCATACAGTGCTTTGGAATGACAGACGAGGACTTCTTCAGCAAGACAAAAGACGCCGTAAAGGATTACTGCACCAAATTCCAGTATGATACCGAGAAGAGCCTCGCAGCGGTGAATTACGAGAAGACCACACCTTTCATCACACCTGACGGAAATCTTGGTGTTGCAGCAAGTATCGTCTATCCCGAAGACTCACAGTTCTCAGGCGACAGCACCAGATGCTTCGACTTATCGACTAAGGACGTATTCTCGATCAAAGGGTAACATTTACTGATAAAAAGATCTGAATGAACAAACCATACGGAACGTCCTGACATAACAGGGCGTTCCTTTTTTGATAAACTACATAATACCGGAGGATACCGATCATGGAATATTGCAGGCCTGATTACGACAACTGCATTGTTAACTTAAGCAATTCGATACTTAAGGCTTTTGGCGCGGAGACGAGCGCGCCGACTCTTAAGATGGCTGATAAGCTCCTTGAGAAGGAGTATAAGAATGTCGTAGTCCTTCTGATGGATGCCATGGGCATTTCGATCCTGGAAAAGCATCTGGAACCGGACGGATTTCTCCGTTCGCATCTTGCAGGAGCATATAGTTCCGTTTTCCCGCCCACGACAGTTGCAGCAACGACTTCGATGCTCTCAGGCCTTTATCCGAATGAACACGGATGGCTCGGGTGGGATATGTATTATCCTGAACTGGATAAGAATGTAACCGTTTTCCTGAACAAAGAACAGCTGCGTGAAGATGAGAACGGCGAGTTAGTTGAGCCTGCACCCGCTGCTGATTTCAACGCAGCTTTTAAATACACTCCATACAAGAACATCATTACCCGGATAAATGAAGCCGGCGGAAGAGCTTATGCTTCAATGCCTTATCTTGAGCCATTTCCGCAGGATCTGGAGGCAATACTGACACGTGTCGGGGATCTCTGCAGCAAGCCTGAGAAGAAATTCATCTATGCCTATTGGAACGAGCCGGACGGCACCATGCATGTCAAAGGTCCTGACAGCAGCGTCGTACATGATCTTATGCACGAGCTTGAGAATAGGCTCGAGAAGTTCGCATCGGGTCTTTCCGACACGCTTCTTCTCATAACTGCAGATCACAGTCAGATCGAGTGTGATAACTACTGTCTTATGGATTATCCGGAGATATTGAAGTGTCTGGTCCGTATGCCTGCCGTAGAGCCGAGGGCTTTGAGCTTTTGGGTAAAGGACGAATACATGAAAGAATTCCCTGATATCTTCAGAGAGGCATTCGGTGACAGATTTTGGATCCTTACCAGGGAAGAAGTAATCGGGCAAAAGCTGTTTGGTACCGGCAGGGATCACAGGCTTTTACGTGACATGCTCGGCGATTATCTGGCAATATCGGTATCTGATGCAACGATCTTCCTGACCCACAAGGAAGCCGGTCTGATGCCGGGTGGTCACGCGGGTCTTACGAAGGAGGAAATGGACATTCCTTTGCTTGCGATTATCAAGTAAATTTGATTTTTGAGGCCAAAAATTTTACTTTATCACTGGATTTTTTACTTTATCCCTGAGTTTTGCCAAAACGGTTGAATTTTTATCACTTCTCTCTGTATATTCACGATATACCAACACAGAGAGGAGGACTTCATCAAGCATAAAAACCTGACCTTGGAAATCCCCATTATTTCAAGGTGCGAACAAGCATAGATGCATTCGCAAAAACAAAAATAAGACATAACGTCTTACTACACCTTCTATCGTAAGCTTGCAGCTGCGGTATTTGCGCATAGTATCGCAGCTGCAAGTCGAATGGATCAACAACCCATGCTCTTGTTTCACACCATAAAAGACTCAAAAAGAATTGATAAAAATCACAAGGTCTTTTATCACTTTAGTTATTAATGTATCATTCAATTTAGGGGAGTTCAGGGTTACTGTTGAATACAAATTTATAGTGTTATCCGTATAAGCAGTAATTCTTTTTTCAGATTCAATGATCAAGATTGCTCTTTGTGATGACGAAGCCAGATTCCTGAACTTGGAGAAGAAGTATCTCAAAGAATACTTCTCGGACAAGGGCATGGCTTATAGTGTTGAATGCTTTTCATCCGGAGAGAAGCTGCTTGCGGATAAAGTGCTGATCGAGGTGGCAGACCTTATCATCCTTGACGTTGAGATGAAGGGGATTGACGGGATTTCGGTTGCGAAAAGCATTCGTCAGCAAAACGACAAGGTTAATATTGCTTTCCTGTCAGCACACATGAATTACTCCACTGACGGATATCATGTACGTGCCGTAAGGTTCATATTGAAGACCATGGATGATCTTAAGGATTATCTTTTCGAATGTCTCGACTGTGTAATGACCAATATGGATCTGTTCGACAAAGAGATCACTCTGGATTTCTCTATAGGAAAACGCACGCTTAAGATAAAAGACATTGTTTATCTTAAGACTACCGGAAACTACACGACTTTTGTGCTTTCGAATGATTCGAAAGAGACATATATCATGCGGCAGACACTTAAAAAACTTACGGATATGATGAAGCCTTTTGATTTTATAGCCGTCAGCTCCAACGAGACGGTAAACTTACGTCACATCACTTCGGTCACCAGATATCTGGTTACTCTGGATAACGACGAGCAGATCACAGTATCACAGAAGAAATACAGCGACGTTTGCCGTGCGCACACGCTTTACAGGGGAAAGAACGCATGACAGATCTAGAATTGGCAGTATTAACCAATCTTTTCAGCATATTGATCTTCTATACATTCATGAAAAGCGTCTTGAAGCGCAAAGCGGAAAAGCCCTACCAGTATATCCTTATAGCAGCTCTTTATGTATTGAATGTGCTGGTTGTTTACTATCTGCCGACACCATACAAGATCTTTGCTCTTATCGGTTTATCTATCGGCTTTACGATCCCGGTCTTCAAGGTTTCATTTAAGAAGAGCTTAATTGCAAACCTGATATTTCACGCCATAGCTATTTCTCTCGAAATGCTGGCGTATCTGATATTGACTCCTGTGACCGGGTCAGATTTATCTGATATACCTAACAACGTTGCTTTTATAGCAGAACTTTTATGTCAACTCGTGATCTTCTTAATTGTGATGGTTATAAACACTGTATTCAAAAAAAGCGTTTTAACCAATCTGGATATCAAGGGATGGATCACCTTTGCGCTCTATCCTCTGTTTACGATAGTAGCCGTTATCGTTCTTATATTTGCTGTCGACAAACAAACGGTTGACAACGATGTATATGTTGGAATGGTCATCCTCGCATCGGGAATGTTTATCCTGAGCATTCTTATCTTTGCGCTTATCGATAATGTCGTAAGGCGGGAGAACTATATCCACGAGAAAGAAATAATGCTCGGGCAGACAGAGCACCTGAATCAGATGTACCGTTCGCTTTCCGATGAGCGCGAGAAGCAGAAGGCACGTTCCCATGACTATATGAACCACCTTAACGTAATGCTCATGCTTGCCCGCGAAGGCAAAGTCGACGAGCAGATCCGTTATATTGAAGAACAGCTTGGGAAAGAGGTTCAGAACGTTGACATTATCGATACCGGCAACACGCTGATCAATGCCGTATTGAACATCAAATATCTCGAGGCAAAAGAGAAGGGCATCATCATTCCGTTTATTGCCGACAATCTGAAGGATATCAAGATCAGCGACAGCGATCTCGTAACGATCATTACGAACATTCTCGACAACGCGATCGAAGCGGTTCAGAAGTGTGATGAGAAGCGCATCGTATTTAAGATCATCAAGGATTCTGACACGCTCATTATCGACTCAACGAACACCTACAAAGGTCACCTGCCGGCCGATTATGACTTCGGAACGACAAAATCTGACAAGAAAAACCACGGATTTGGTCTCGCGAACATCAAAAATACCGTAGAAGCCAATAACGGCAACTGTTTCATCGATACTGAGGGAGGCATTTTCCACATATCGATCACCCTTCCGCTGGCCTGAAAATTTTACTTTATCCCTGGATTTTTTACTTTATCCCTGAGTTTTCGTTTTTTTATTGCCTCTTGGACAACCATTTTATATTATCAATACACGATGGTCGCAAAGAGGGGAACAATAAGAGATGGAATATTTATCTGCATTGATCGCAGACAGGATGTGTAAAAATGAGATCATCAAGGAAGATGATCTCAGTTTTTACGCGTACTCTATCCAATTATTGTTGGAGAAAACGATAGGACTGATCCTTATCGGCATCTTTGCGCTGGTCTTCAAAGCTTTTATAGAGATAGCGGTTTTCCTTATCGTTTTCGCTGTTATCAGGAGCTATTCTGACGGCATCCACTGTAAAACAAGTATTGGCTGCTTCATCTCATCAGTATTGATGGCTCTGTCCACCATACCGGTAACAACGTGGCTTATTGAATATCCTGTGGTCTGTATCACCGGTGTGCTTATTTCCATGGCCGTCATTCTCGTGATCGGCGCGATACATGACCCGAATCTGGATCTGTCGGAGGAAGAGTTTATCCGACATAAGAAGATGACCCGCATCCTGATCCTGATCGTCGGTCCTATAGTTTTATGTCTTCTATTCCTGTTTTCGAACAATCAGTTGGTCTACTATTCAGCTCTCGGCATTATATATAACGCCTTGAGTCTGATGGCAGTTAAAATTACGAAAGGCGAGGTGTCAGAAAATGAAAAAGCTCGAGAGATTAGTTCTTGAACAGGTTGAAAGAGCTACCAGGAAAAACGCGGTAAGTTCTTATACTTATCCGGATGGTCCTAAGTGCCCTTATATTTTTCATCAGCCCAAGAGACCTAAGAAGTAATGTTCTGTTCTGTACATGGGGATAACATGAATGGAAAAAGGTTGAAATAATTCGATCCGACCATATAAAAAGCGCCGTCTGTGGTATGAACTTTTATCACAGACGGCAGCTGTTATCCCTTTAGTGCATTCCAGCCCACATCATGCCAGCACTTGCCGGTGCCGATCTGTTCTGTTGATGAATAGTAAGGCATGGGAAGCGTACCTGTGAGCGCTGTCTTGCCGGTCAGAACGTCTGATACTGCATTTCCGCCTTCTGTGCCGGGGAGATACAGCATGATGCATGAATCCCACTCATCAAGATACTGATCTATGATGACGTTTCTGCCTGCCGCGATAAGCGTAACGACAGGCTTTCCCGACTGCGCTGCAAGCTTTATCGCATCACTGTTTCCGGGCAGGCCCAGGCTACCTGTAAGTGACAGGTCAGACGTATCTCCATACCATTCCGCATAAGGCTTCTCGCCGACGCAGAGAAGTACCATGTCGCATGTGCCGATCTGACTTATATCGGTGATGATCTCAAAGCCCATATCTTTCGAAGCTTCACGGAGAGCTTCCAGAATAGAAGGGCCTTCCATCCTGAAGTGCTTATCTGCAATGCCCATATTCTTCATATTGGCGTCAGTCTCGCCCTGCCACCAGTTTGTCCAGCCGCCGCAGAGCGCGCCAACGTCATCTGCCGCAGGGCCTGTGACGAACACCTTCATTCCGGGCTTGATATACATGTTGCCACCGGCCTTCAAGGGCACGAATGATTCTGCTGCGAGCTTTCTTGCGACCTCGCGGGACTTCTCGCTGCCGAATTCATAGGAAGGCTTAACCTTCTCAAGGTACGGGTCATCGAAAAGCCCGGCTTCCTTCTTGACTCTTAATATCCTGGTAACCGCATCATCTATACGCTCTTCGCTGATACGGCCTTCCTTGACGCCTTCTATTATGTATCCCATAGCAGCTGCATGATCGGTCTCTGTCATGAGCATGTCAACGCCTGCATTTACGCACAGGATCACATTCTCTTTATAGTTTGAACCGGAGCAGTTCATGACTGAATCCCAGTCAGAAAGGACGATGCCCTTAAAGCCCATGTCGTTCTTGAGATAAGTTATGTATTTCGCATTCTCGTGCATCTTCGTTCCGTTAAGTGAAGAATGCGAGAGCATGATAACCTGAACGCCCTCATCGATCAGTGCCTGGTAGATAGAGAGCTGGTCCTTTATCTGTTCTTCGGTAAGCCTGGCATCGCCCCTGTCGAGAGGAGTGCTCTCGCCTGTGCCGAATGTGATCATACCGTCTCCGAAGAAGTGCTTCGGGCAGGCGATAACCCCTTCTGACATAAGGCCTTTTGTATAAGCGATGGCAAGCTCTTTTACGATCTTGCTGTCGGAGGAATAGGATTCATAGGTCCTTCCCCATCTCGGATCGTTCGCGGTGGCAACGCAGGGCGCGAAGTTCAACATCATCCTTGTATGGACGATATCGCTTCCTGCGAGTTTTCCGTATTCTTCGGTAAGCGCCGTATCGTGAGCCGCGCCGATATTGATGTTGTGAGGGAACATGACGCAGCCTGATGCGAAGTTTACTCCGTGCACACTGTCGTTGCCGTAGATAAACGGTATGGGTGCATCATTCTGCATTGCGAAGGTCTGGTATTCCGTGACGGTCTCTTTCCACTCTTCCGCTGTAGGCATCGGATAGTTGTCGACTCTCGAGAGGATCGATCCGTAATCCGTAGCCTTCATCTCCATAGCCAGAGTGTTATATATCGTCGGCTGCATCATCTGCGCTGCCTTTTGCTCTATCGTCATGGTCTTGCAGATCTCTTCCGGAGTCATCCTGGAATAGTCTGCCAAGTTTGCTGCGGTCTCAGAGCTCCCGTTAGTGGGAGCAGGCGCAAATACGCTGTTCTCGTCGATGCATGCAGTAGCAGCCGTAAGAGACAGGATGAGAAGCCCTGATATGATCTTCTTTGCCTTCATGGTTCCTCCCGTAAAGTCCAAAGTGCTGATTTTGCTAAATTATATCATTTTCGCAGTTGAGGATTTGTTGGAGCACAGCAGCTGCCCCCCCCCGCGCTCCGGTTAAGGAGGGGGTGCTCCAAATGTTGCTGTTTTTGTCCGCCCGGAAGCAACTAATCCTTAACCGGGCCTTTCGCAGCCTGGCCAGGAAGGCAACAAATCACAATCACTTGCGGGAGATCACAAGTTTGCCGGCTTCTTCTAAAGACATCGGTCTGCCCCAGACGAAGCCCTGGATGTAGTCGCAGCCGATGGACCTTAAGATATTGACCTGTTCATAGGATTCTACGCCCTCCGATATGACCTTAAGATCGAGTGTGTGGCCGATCGAGATGATCATGGCTACATACTGCTTGGAGGATTCATTCAGACTCATGTTGTCGATGAATGACTTGTCGATCTTAAGCATATCCGTAGGGAAACTGTTGAGATAACTCAAGGATGAATAACCTGTGCCGAAATCGTCTATCGCGACCTTAAGGCCGAGTTGCTTGAGCTCGTCTATCCTCTGCAGGGCCTTCTCCGCGGAATCGATCATGATGGATTCCGTGATCTCTATCTCGATCCTGAAAGGAGCGACGTTGTATTTGGCCAGTATCTTCCTGATATCGTCGATGAAGTTATTCTTCATGAGGTGTCTTACGGATACGTTGACGCTCATTGTTATATCGGAGTCTTTGTTGTTTGTGACGTCACTAATGAACTTTACGGCCATCTCGAAAACATACATGTCGATCCTGTCGACAAGGCCTGTCTTCTCTGCTACAGGAATGAATTCTGCAGGACTGATGGATTTGCCGCTGTCATCCGTCATGCGCGCCAGAGCTTCAAAGCCCCTTAATCTGTGATCCATGTCGTACTGCGGCTGGAGGTGGCAGAAGATCTTGTTCGAAGACAGTGCGGAACGGATCTTGCGCTCGATCTCCATTGAGACCTCCGTACTGAATACATCGGGCGTAAATCTCATGATCCTGCTGCCGCTGCCTTTCTTCTTGGACTCGTGCAGAACGGCATCAGAGAATGTAAAGAGGTTATCGATGACGTCGCTGTCTTCAGGACATATGGCATAGCCGAAGCAAGCTGTAAGATAGTAATCGCAGTCATCTATGGTGAACTTCTTTTCGAGCGCGGCCTTGTAGCAGGCGATGGTATTCTCGACGTCTTCAGGCGTGGAGTAACCGGAGATGAGGATAAGGAATTCGTCGCCGGTGGATCTTGCCACGAAGTCGACAGTGCCTGTGTTGAGCGAATTGGCAAGGGCCTTCCATCTGCGGGCGACGGCCTTGAGGACCTGGTCACCTGTCTCATGGCCCATGGTATCGTTGATGCTCTTGAAGTCGTTGATGTCGACGGATACGAGCGCGAATCTTTCCGAACGCTTTAAGAAATCCTGTATAAGCTCGCTGCATGCGAAGCGGTTGGGGAGCCCCGTCAGCCTGTCAGTTATGGCCTGTTCGCGGATATGGTTCCGGTAGTCCTGGAGCTTTAAATTTCCGAAGTAGATGATCGTGATGGCAAGGATTATCAGGATGTTATTGAACAAGCCGGGGATGTTTCCGTAGTTCCTGCGGATGAATATGTTGATGCACATCAAGGGGAACTGCAGCAGCAAAAGCACTAACGCCGTGATGTAGCCGGTCTTTCTGAACAGCATTGCAAGGCAGATAAGGCAGATGTTGCCGAGCATCGAAGAGATGCCCGTAAACGACTTGATCTCAAAGGGGATCCCGAATATAACCGCCGTGGCGTCGGACCTGGATATGCTTGATGTTAAGAATATCGAGAATACGAAAAGCAGTACGAGCAGGATAAATACACCCTTAGGGGCCTCTTTATCCAGAGACAGTTTCTGCAGGGTCTTATCGACTCTGTTATCATCTTTTTGCTTTGCCATAAGATCTCACCCTTGCCGATAATTCTTGATCATGATACTGACATTGTAGCAATTCGGAACAGTTAAAACCTGCACTAATTTGTTACTAGAGTAACAAGACAAAATACAAACTGTAAAGTATTTTTTAACGCCCTTCCCAGTCTTTTCTGTATTCTCTTGGCGATTTCTCGAAAAATTTACGGAACGTCTCTGACATGTAGCTTACCCCGCCAAAGCCCGTCTTAGCTGCGATCTCAGTCATGGGGATCTTGACGGAACGCAATAATTCAGCCACTTTGCGGCACCTTAAGTGCATCAGGTAATTGATCGGCGACTCGCCTACATACTGATGGAACAGCGTGTTGCAGAGCGACTTGCTGACGTTCCCGCTCGCTGCGATATCTGCTAACGTGACCTGCTTCTGGTAGTTATTTGCGATGAAATGCATCATGGACTTGAAGGACTGCATCCTCGGATCAGACACGACGTCTTCCGTGGCGCCCAAAGTCTCAGCCTGCTTTCTTATGATGTCCCATATCTGGTAGAACTGCTTCGTGACCGCAAATGGATCATGCCTTATATCGGGCAGCCCCAAAACAAGATCCCTTATGGAGTCGGTGCGTTCGTTTATATAACGGAATCTTAAGTAAGGAAGATCCTGGTTCTCCGTAATCGGCCTTATCGCCTGCATCTCCACGGCGATCGAATTCGCGAGGATATTCGGATGAAGCACGCAGATGACGTATTTTGCGACCTCTCCGTTCACCGTCATGTTGTAGTGGATCTGGTTTGAATTGACGACGATCGTGTCGCCGGCCCTTAAGAGAAGCTCTTTGCCGTTAACAAAATAAGCTACCTGGCCTTCCTTGATAGTCATGATCTCGATATCTTCGTGGAAGTGCGGAACGCCCTCCCAGGTGACCTTTGGTGCGATCCAGCCGTCGTAGATATAGGACGGGAAATTGGGATCGTCGTAATTTACTATCTCGGAACCGTCATCTCTTTTTACGATGAGCCCCATCTGTTCTATCTTCATAACAATATTTCTCCCTGTCTTCGAAAACTATAACTATCTTCCACGCGCTTGGAAGATAGTTATAAAAACATGGCTTTTACAACCTGTTTTCGAGCGCTTATCTACAATATACTTGCAATCGAACAGAAAAGAAAGAGGGAAATTGCTATGGATTATTCGGGAAATGAAGCAGTAGTAATGAAGAACGTCTGCAAAGACTTTAAGGTCTTGAACCGTCACGAGGGCCTCAAGGGCTCCATCCGCGACCTGTTCTCAAGAGATTACAAAACAGTCTCAGCGGTAAAGGACGTGACCATGACCGTTAATAAGGGCGAGATCATAGGATACTTGGGCCCTAACGGCGCAGGCAAGTCAACGACCATCAAGATGATGACGGGCGTGCTTGAGCCCACGAGCGGCGAGATCCTTGTAAACGGCAAGGTGCCTTACAAGAACAGGACCGAGAACTGCGAGAACATCGGCGTTGTCTTCGGACAGCGAAGCCAGCTCTGGTGGTCACTGCCCCTGGTCGAATCCTTCAAGCTTTTGCGTGATCTTTACATGGTCCCGCAGAAAGACTATGAGGAGATGATCGAACTCTACCGTTCGCTCGTTGATATCGAGCCGATCCTCCATAAGCCAGTAAGACAGATGTCTCTCGGCCAGAGGACATTGAGCGACATCCTCGCGGCATTCCTTCATAACCCTCCGATCGTATTTTTGGACGAGCCTACGATCGGCCTCGACGTATCGATGAAGGCAAAGATCCGTGAGCTCATCCTGGGCCTTAATAAAGAGAAGAATACGACAGTTATCCTTACCACCCACGACATGGGCGATGTCGATGCACTCTGCAGAAGGATCGTCATCATCGACAAGGGCACGAAGATCTACGACAACGACATAGAGCATCTGAAGAATTATTTTGGATCTTATAGAACATTGAAGCTCAAGCTCGCCGACGATTCGTGGGAGGAATACCTGATCGACGAGAAGACCACCGACGTCATGGACGTCATCATGGAAAAGCAGAAGGAAAAGAAGATCAAGGACGTCAAGATCCTGGAGATCTCGACCGAAGAAGTAATCAAGAAGATCTACGAAGGGAGCACAAAATGAATCCCAAAAGGCTGTTATCAATAACAAGGGCCGGGATAATGGAGTCACTGCATTTCAGGCTCGGCATCTTTGTTACTCTCTTTGCGAACCTGATCTATCTGGTCCTGGTCTACTATCTCTGGAAAGCCATCTACGATTCATCCGGTACGGATGTCGTAAACGGCATGACATTCACTGACACCATGATCTACCTGATCCTTGCGACGGCACTATTCAACTTTTTGGAGATGTTCGTCGTATGGGATATGAGCAGGTCGATCCAGTCGGGCAAGATCGTGCTGGATCTTCTTAAGCCGATGAGTTTCCGAAAATACACTTTCTGGTCGTACACCGGCAACCACGTCGTCCAGTTCGTGCTGACATTTATTCCGACATTCATCGTCGTCATGATCGTCACTAAAGGGGCGATCCCGCTGGGTCTCAATCTTGTATGGTTCCTGATCGCCACGGTGCTCGCGCTCATCATCAACTACAACATCGAGATGCTCGTTGCGCCGATCTGTCTTTTCACTGAATCGACATGGGGCATCAACATCGTAAAAGAGACTATCGTGCTGCTCTTGTCGGGCGCTTCGATCCCATTAGCGTTCTTCCCTGAGAAGGCGAGGATGATCGTGCAGTATCTGCCTTTCCGCGCGGTCTACGACATACCTTTGTCGATGCTCTTAGGCAAGAGCGGTTCTGACACCTGGCAGGGTTTGCTTCAGCTCTTTGGACTGCAGCTGATCTGGCTCGTGGTGCTGACGGTCTGCGGAAATTTATTCTGGAATTGTGCGGTGAAGAAAGTCACCGTGAACGGAGGCTGATATGCGCAAAAGAGGACTGAGATTTTACGCGAGAATGTACAGAAAGATTCTTGTACAGGACCTTAAGAGCAAGATGAGCTATCGTGCGGATTTTGTCATCTCGACATTCGGCATGATAATGACGAACCTCTCAGGCTTTGTCACCTTCATGATCCTGTTCCACAACTTCCCGACGATCAACGGCTGGGACTACCATCACATGCTGTTCCTTTACGGTTTCTCGCTGGTCGCGCTGACACCGGTGCAGTGCTTTTTCGACAACAACTGGAACCTGCGTTTTATGGTGCAGAGCGGCGACTTTATTAAGTACTGCTTCAGGCCGGTCAACGTGTTCTTCTACTTCATTTCGGAGGTCTTCGATGTGAAGGGCTTAGGCCAGCTCGCGTTCGGCATCGGCACCATCGTCTATGCATGGATCAAGATCGGAATACCGGTTACGCCTCTGGTCATCCTTAAATTGCTGGTGTTCCTGCTGACCGCATCGCTCTTCATGATCGCCCTCATGAACTTCGCGGCTGCAACATGCTTCTGGATCAAGGGCTCAGGCTACGTAATGGTTATCATGTTCCGTTTCAAGGATTTCGCGAAATATCCGTCTTCCATCTTTGAAGGGATATTCAAGATCATCTTTACGTTCATCATCCCGATCGCGTTCATCGCTTACTACCCGAGCCTCGTGATCCTGACACCGGACAACGTCCCGCTGCTGTCATGGATATCGCCCCTCTACGGCCTGGTCTTCGTCTACCTGAGCTACAAGTTCTGGATGCTCGGCGTTCGCAAATACGACTTCACAGGTTCATAATATTCAGGGGCGGGCCTTTAGCTGGTCCTGCAAGACCCTCGCCCGCCCTGCTGATTGGAGGATAATAAAATGAATGACTTAGTAATGATTATCAAAAGAACTGTTGTCCCGAATTTTCTTAATATCAGGACATCGATAAAAGCCTACGACAGAGACGCCCTCTGCTGCGGCGCGCCCTGCTGGCGCTGGGTCTACCACGCGCTCCACTCTGCTGACAAATGGTTCATCAACCCCAATGCTTATGAGGAGCCCGCATTCCACGAAGAAGGCATGGACAATCCTGAGAATCCGACATCCGTCGTGCTCTCCGACGAGCAGCTTTTAGAGTACCTTGATGCCGTCGAAAAGAAGACGCTGGACTACCTTGATACTCTTACTGATGACATGCTGTATTCGTGCCCTGAGGGCTGCAGGTTCACACGCCTGGAGCTTGTTTTGCGCCAGTACAGGCACCTGTCATTCCACACAGGCATGCTGAACGGCCAGGTCGCAGTTGCTACGGGCGAATTCCCCATGTGGGTATCCGACGCCGACAAGTATATTGATGACGGTGTATTCTTCGGCCGCTACAGAGGCGGGCAGACGAAGATCTGAGCCTTAAGGCGGCCGGCGTAACAGTTTTTGACCGCGCATGAATTTGACCTACCAACATTTTTGATCGCGCCTGAACCGGACCTACATATAAAAATGCGATTTTTCCGTTTTTCGTCGGTAGGTGGTGGGGGTATATTGAGTGTTTTAAACCGTAAAAGGGTGCCCGTCAGGCTGGTTTATCATGTTTTTCGGGGTTTTGAGAGGGCGAAAAAGGTCTCCGGCACCCCAAAGAGCATTTTTCAAAGCGAAAATAGAGCAAGACCTACCTATAAAAAATCGATTTTTTCGATTTTAGTAGGTAGGTTTATGTTTGAAAACCTTCGCATACCCGTAGGGGGTATATGTCTTGACAGCTTTATATAAACAAATTAAAATGACATCGCGTCATTTTAACAATGCAGGAGGCTCCCACATGCCCAAAGTCAGTGAAGAATACTACAAGAACAAGCGCAAAGAGATCGTCGATGCGGCGTACCGCGTGTGTACCAGAAAGCCGATCTCGTCGGTCGAGATGAAGGACATCATTGAGGAGACGGGCTTTTCGCACGGGGTCATTTACAGGTATTACAAGGATCTCGATGAGGTCTTGAAGGACCTGGTCATAACGATCAACGAGAACAACAAGATCGACGACAGGCTCGACGCGATCCTGGAGAGGGCGGAGATGGATAAGTGGGAGCAGACCATTTACGACATCTGCGCAATGCAGGCTGATTATATGAAGGAGGTCGGTACGGACCTTCTTAAGGTGTCGATCTACAGTGACATGCTCGCGATGACAGATCCCGGGAGGGCGATGAATATCGCGCAAAGGCTCGGGAAAGATGAACAGAGCCCGCTGCTTTATGCGACGGTGGTGACGGAGAAGTTTTTAAAGGACGTTATCAAGAAGAACAAGTTGAAGCCGGCAACGAGCGTGGATGAGATCATCCAGTTCATGATCGTCAATTACCACGGAATCCAGACAGGCTACGTGCTCTCGGAATGCTTCAAAGTTCCGCACATCGAAGGCAAGTACAAGCCCGAAGACATGTTCAGGAACCTTGCAAAATCTGTGATCCTCATGATGGGCGGAAAGGCGTAAGGAATGGTATTTCATACATACGGGAATAAGGAAAACAAAGCGGTCGTTCTGATCCACGGAATGCTCACGCCGTATCAGATCTGGAACAGGGTTGCCCAAGAGTTCTCAGGCAGCAATTACGTGATCGTGCCGGAGCTGGATGCGCACACTGAAGATGAGACGAGCGCGTTCATAAGCGTTGAGGACGAGGCGCAGAAGATAGCAGAATACATAACAAAAGAGCTTAACGGCGAGGTGTATATGCTGGCAGGCATCTCGCTGGGCGGAAGGATTGCTTCAGAGGCCGCGAAAAACCAGAGCCTGAAGATAGACAACCTCGTAATAGACGGCGCGCCGCTGATGAAGGTAAACGGTCTGTTCAAGGGCATAATGAAGAACAACTACAAGACGATCTTAAGCAAGTCCAGGGCGCGCGATCCGAAAGTAAAAGCATCTTTCGAGAGAGATTTTCTGCCGGGCGAATACTGGGAGCCGTTCCTTAATATCGCGGACAGGATGGATAAGCAGTCTGTAGATAACATCATCGGCTCGGCTTTTGCACCGTTTGAATTTGTTAAGTATCCGGAAGGCATGAAGATCCTTTTCATGCACGGCACGAAGGGCAATGAATCCGTCTCGAAGAAGGGCGCGCAGAAGATGAAAGAGTTGAATCCAAAGATGGAGATCAGGTGCTTTGACGGCCTCGCGCACGCAGAGCTCTTTTGCTTCAAGCAGGACATGTGGCTCAATGAAATAAGGGGTTTCCTGGCATGATCGATTACATCAGAGAAAACTTAAGTTATTACCCGATTTACGGGCGACTCCTGTTCAAGACGAAGAAGGAGTTTACGCCGGAGCGTGTTGATTTTGGAAGCGATAAAGAGCAGTATTTCCTGTACTACGAACCCGCAGAAAGAACAAGTGATAAAGTCGTTATCTGGGTTCACGGAGGCGGGTGGAATGCAGGCAATCCAAAGTTCTTCGACTATGTCGGCCAGTCAATGGCAAGGCAGGGATACCGCTTCGTCTCGATAGGTTACAGGCTGTCGCCGAAGAATAAATATCCTATTCAGATTGAAGATGTCTGTGCGGCATATAATGCTGCAATAAAATGCCTGAAGGATAAGGGTATCGACACATCAAAGACAGTGGTCAGCGGGCCTTCTGCGGGCGCGCATTTGTCGTCCATCATGTGCTACAGCAAAAGGGTGCAGGAAAGATATAAAGTCGATGTCTCAAATGTTATCGGATACATAGGTTTCGGAGGTCCGTATTCTTTCAGGAAGGATGCGACCAATACGCTGAAGATGCTTATAAATATGCTTTTCGCTAAGGGCTATGACAGGACGGAAGGCGAGCCAAAAGAGCTCATGGATAAGAGTGACATTCCGATGCTTCTGATACAAAGCAGACATGACGGGCTCGTGGGATTTAATTGTGCGGAAGACTTTGCGGCCAGGGCGAAAGAGCTTGGGAACAGGTGTGAGATCTACGAAGTTGAGGATAAGAGAAATACGCATTCGTGGTATACTGCGGGGTGTTTTCTTTTCGAACGCAGCGAAAACAAAACACTCGATAAGTTTATGTCATGGATAGAGGAATTATGAGAAATATAAAAAGAGTTTCCGCGCTTGTATTGTGCGTGTTTATGTCGTTTCAGATCTTCGGATGCGCGCTGATGAAAATCACGCAGAACGACCCCAAAAAACTCGAGAGGCCTGACGCGGAGCAGATCTTCGAATACATAAAGAACGAAGATACAGACAGCCTTTGCGCGCTGTTCTCTCAGAAAGTGAAGAAGGAACACGACCTTGAGAAAGAGTGGCAGGAATTCTTTGAGAGAATGGACGGCAAGGCTGACTCATATAAGAAGCTCAGCTACCCGAACGAGGGTGTGGGGAAAGACAAGGACGGCGAAGTCTACAAGATGCACATAAGCGTTAATTACGACAGCATGAAGACCGATAAGGGCACTGTTTACAAGAATTTCGGTTACTACCGCGAGAGGGTCTTAAGGGATGATCCCGAGGCGGAAGGCCTGTCAACATTTACGATGCAGGATCCCGGTACGGGAGATTGGATCACAGTAGGTGACAGATAATTAGCATTTATCAAATCTTTATGATACAATCTCGCGAGTGTTTATTCGAAGGGCGGTTTTAAAGCCCTTCAAGGAGTTTGTATTAATGAGTGAAGAGAAAAACAAGGAGATGCTCGAGCAGCTTAACGCCGCTGAGGAAAAGGCTTCAGGCAAGAAGACAGAGCCTGTAAAAAACAGCGACGGACATGTGCTTACGGAAGCTGAGATCAAGCGCCAACAGGCTTTTGATGAGAAGGAGAAAAAGCTCCTTGAGCAGGGCTACGAGCGCCACGATATACTGATCTCAGTCGTGAAGGCGAACTTTGCAGGTGTTCTCCTGACACTTCCTTTTATTATCGCAATCGTTGCCGGATTCCTCGTAAGAAACGGAATTCCCGACATCCCCGGCATGCTTAAAGAGAAGCCGGTGATGTATTTTCTGGGTCTGTTTGGAGCGTTCATCGCATGCATTCCGCTTGCTGTTCTTCACGAGAAGATCCACGGCTGGTTCTGGACCATTGGCGCTGAGAACGGCTCAAAGGATATCGAATTCGGATTCATGAAGGAGACCCTCACACCTTACTGCACATGCAGATCACCGCTTTCTAAACCGCTCTACATCCTTGGTTCCATGATGCCCATGACGATCTTAGGCATCGTTGCAGGAATCGTGTCAGTTTTTACAGGAAGCCTTGTATTGCTTATCATTGCAGCCATTCAGATCATGGGCGGCGCAGGTGATATCCTGATATCCGCGATGCTTTTGTTCAGAAAGAGCGATGCGAAGGAAACGATCCTTCTCGATCACCCGACAAAGATCGGTCTTGTTGCTTTCGAGAAAAAGAAGAACGGCAACTGATACGGCTGAATAGTGAGATCACTGTAAAACAAAAACGGCGCCCTGATAAAGGCGCCGTCCGTTTTTATTTCTTTTTGTAGACCTTGTCCAACGCTTTGAGCGAGGAGTCTTTCGGAGGTTCGATGTATTTTCCGTTCCTGAAAAGGGCTGTCTTGACTTCGGTAACCGAATTGTTGTCGGTGTGCCATGCTTCAAGAATGATGTAACCGTCGAATTCAGCCATGCGGATCTGGATCTCACCGGTCCAGAAAATACCCATCTTGCGAAGGAACTTTATAAGCGTAGGCTTATCGAAAGACATTGAGTCATAAGGGCTTTGCGTGAATACGAAGTCAGACGGATTACCGTTCGTGGAATCAGCCTTGAATGAATAATTCTGGAAGCTGACCGGAGCGTAATTGTTTGTTCTCTGGATCAGGTTCTCGAAGCGGACCTGCTTTACTTCCTTGAGCGAATTTCCGTCGAGCTCGAAATAAGCGTTGTAGGCCTGAACGATGCCTGAATTCTCTTTTGCTTCAAGCACGTAGGCAGGCATCTTTTTTTCGCCGCAGGAGGTTAAGAGCATGCAAAGAACGGACAGTATAGTAATTACACTGATAATCCTGGCGATCCTTGTCCCCATAAACTGCCTCCCCATTTAACGCGATAAAGACAGAATATCATATTTTCTTTATTATTCAAATCTAAAGCTGTCAAAAATCGCTCTATCTTCCGCATTTTCGGTATTAAATTCGAAATAGACCGCATGCCTGCCCGTGATCTTTTCGCCGAGCTCGAAAATAACAGTCTTCGAATCTTCGGAAACCTCAGCAGCAGATACGATCTTTCCGTCATAAGAACCGATGCGGATGGAGATCTTAAAGCCTGAAGGAATGTCGCCTGTAAGTTCAGCCTTCGATGCGCCTTCGGTGCCGAAGTTCAGATACTTGAATCCGATCGTCGCGCCGTTCTGGATATCTACTACAGGTGATGAATCTCCTTCGTAAACAGGCTGGATGTGAGCAACTCTTTTATCCTTATTCGTTCCCTCTGCATTGTCCTGATACATAGGCTTTCCGAGGCCGTCGTACATATGGCATGTGTAGCCGGCGGAGATGACGGAGAACGCGTCAAGACCGTCCAGATAGAAGCCCTGTGATGTAGCATCAACTACGTCGGAGCTTACAGGTTCGCCGTTCTCATAAGTGATCTTGCCGATGTAGATCTTACCGTCCTTGCCCATAGCGATGTCGACGGGCTCGACCATTGCCTGACGTGAATATTCGTTGCAGCCTGTCTGTCTGTGATAGAAAACATACCACTGGTCCTTTACCTTCATGAGAGAGCCGTGGTTGTTGCCCCACTGGTATGTCATGATGCCGTTGCCGTCTGGTCCTGTGATGACTTCGCCGCCGTTGAAGCTGATGTCGCCGCCCGGCTGATAGTCGCCGAGAGGTGTGTCGCACCATTTGTAGGATAAGAATCCGTTGCAGCTTCCGAAAACGCCGTTCTCCGGCTTCGGATATTCGTAACGCTTGGAATAGATAAGGACATATTTGCCGTTGATCTTACGCGGGCTGGACGCTTCGAAGAAACCGTCAACGGGATCTACGTGGCCATCGTCTTCCTTGATCCAGAAGGGCTTGGAATGGCCCATGATGTGATGCCTTATTGTCTCTTTCTTGAGCGTTGCCATATCGTCATTGAGCTCACCTGCGTGTGATTCGCAGAAGCCCCAGAATGCATAAACTCTGCCGTCATCGTCGACAAGTATGCCGGGATCGAATCCGAGTTCTGTCTTAACGGGATTCTCAAAAGGTCCCCACGGGCACTTGGAAGTAACGAGCATGATCGAAGAACCGCGGTTCTCAGCAGCATACATATAGAAAGTGTCGCCCTTCTGGACTACGTCAGGTGCATAGAGATCGCCGCCGTCAGATGCCGTGTAGCAGACGCCGTGGCATGTCCAGTTCGTGGGGTCGTCAACGGGTGCGGACCATACGACATAATCCGGGCCGCAGTAGTCGGTCTTCTTGGTGTCGTGCGATCCGTAAAGATAGATCCTTGTCTCACCGTTATAAGTGAATACTCTGGGCTCGCCGTCGGGAACATGTTCCCACAAAGGCATATAAGGATTTGCGCCGGTTACGATCTTCTTTGTCTCCATTTCCGTTACCTCACTTTAAATATTTATGAAAGAATTGCTTCCGAAACATACATCATCAGGATGCTCGCGACCTGAACAAGGAAGAGGATCAGCGCAACTCTTGCGTGTGTCTTCTTCTCATTTACGATGGTTGCTATAAACTCTCTGACAAAGGCGTTGACCCAGAAATAAACCTTCGTCTTGCTGCCTATTCCTTCGGCCTTAAGACCGCTTTGCTCAGCGAGCATTCCGGTCCTGAAGACGTGGTAATTCGTTGTTGCAAACGCTGCTTTATATTCAGCAGATCCGGAGTGCTCCTCCAACTTTTTCTTTGCGAACTTGATGTTCTCTTCAGTGCTCGTTGATTCATTCTCAAGAAGGATCTTATCTTCGCTGATACCCTGCTCCTTGAGATAGCGTGCGATAGCTTCGCCTTCGGAGATCACCTCGTCAGAGCCTTTTCCGCCTGAGGGTACGAAAATAATGTCTTTGCCGGTCTTATCCTTCTGCATTTTCGCGAACTCGATGGCACGGTCAGCACGTGACTGCAAGAGCTTTGTGAGCGTACCGTCCTTCCTGATCTGGCAGCCATGGATGATGATGTAATCCTTGTCGAATGAAGGGATGCGGAGCGCTGCTTTAACAGCAACGACGATGGTGCCTATGAGGATACATTCAAGGTATGCGACATAAGCGGAGACTGTATTCTCGAGGAACAACTCTAAGAAGCGCCCGAAGCCTCTCTCGTAGTGCACGTCGATGGCCTTGGAGTAGAAAAGGATCTCGCCGATGACAATAGGAAGAAGCGAGCCGATTCCCAGAACAAGGCCCAGGAAGAGGCCCAGAAGATTCTTCCAGGACTTGCCTTCCTTGCGGATGAGCTGGATGTTGCTGATCGTAACGATGACGGTGGTAACAACTACTACGGGCCAGGTAAAGAGCACGAACGACTGCGTGCAGCCCGCAGCACTTGAAAGTGCGCCGCCAATGCCGTTTTTGTATATGAGCGCGGTTACCTGCGAATAGACAAGATAGAAGATAAAGATGATGAGACCTAAGTAAAGGATATTATCGTAACTGTAAAGGCTCTTCCTGACCGACTCGCTGTATTTCACAATGAAGAAGCATGCCAAAAGGATAAGATAGACTCCGATGCAGGCGATAACTGCTGAAGACCCTGTGGTGTTGCCGAAATACTTCTCATATGAAACGACGCCGTTTTTGTGCACCATAAAAACGCACAGAGTGGTGAAATCGTCGTATTCGATCATGACGTAAGACCTGCCCGGCTTAACGCCTTTAACGGTAATAACTATGCTGTCATCAGTCGTCTTCCAGTCAAGAAGCTCGACAAGGCCCTTGCTGCCTTCTTCGACATAGACCTTGTGGATGGTGTTCTTAGAGCTGATATCCTTACGGACATGGGTATATGTGTTGCCGACGGCGCGGATGTAGAAATAACCGCCAACACCTATCAGAACAGCGAGGATAATGAAGAAATACTTTTTCAAGAACTTGATGACCATGGTCATTAGTATATCCCTAAAAAATTTAATTAGATAGGAGACAAACTATAGTATATTGACAAGTTAGCAACTGCTAACTATAATCTTGTTGACTTGTTAGCAATGGCTAACTATAATGGTGCGCGAAAAGAGGGAATTCACGTGAGCGAAGCTAAGGAAACAGGCATGAATCTGGGTCAGCTTAAGGCAGGAGAGAGCTGCATAGTTGACAAGGTCGGCGGCGAAGGCGCACTTCGTCAGCATTTTCTTGACATGGGCATCATCCCGGGTGCCGAGATAACTATCGTGAAGTTCGCTCCCATGGGCGACCCTGTCGAAGTCAGCATCCACGGATATGAACTTACCCTAAGGCTTGATGACGCGCACAAGATCGCCGTCACAAAGCTCGAGAATAAGGCCTCTGAGCAGAGTGCAGCTCCTGCATCCAAAAAGCACAAATCAAAAGTCGCGCACCCTAATCTCGGTGAGCCGGGCGTCCACCACGATAAGAAGACAGAAAACCCGCTGCCGGACGATCACGTCTTATCGTTCGCGCTCGTCGGCAACCAGAACAGCGGCAAGACCACATTATTTAACCGCCTGACGGGCTCGAACCAGCACGTCGGAAACTTCCCTGGCGTTACGGTCGACCGCAAGGACGGTGCGATAATCGGCCACCCCAATACAGTAATCACGGACCTTCCGGGCATTTATTCAATGTCCCCTTATTCTAAAGAAGAGATCGTTTCACGTGACTTCGTGCTAGACAACAAGCCCGATGCCATTATCAATATCGTTGACTCAACAAACATAGAGCGCAATCTGTATTTGACGATGCAGCTTCTTGAGACCGGACGACCTGTCGTTGTCGCCCTCAACATGATGGACGAACTTACAGGCAACGGCGGTTCTGTTGATATCAACCTGATGGAGCACATCCTTGGTGTTCCTGTCGTTCCGATCTCTGCTGCGAAGAACCAGGGTATCGGCGAGCTTATAACCCACGCGCTCCACATCGCAAAATACCGCGAGACTCCTTTAGAGCAGGATTTCTGTCCTGAAGGCAGCCCCATCCACTCATCGATACACGCAGTCGAGCACATTGTCGACGACAACGCGGAAAGATGCGGTCTTCCTTTAAGATTTGCAGCATGCAAAGCATTGGAAGGCGACCCTCTTATCCTTGAGAAATTAAAGCTCGACGACAATGAGAAAGACCTCTTAGAGCACATCAGAGTAAAGCTCGAGCAGCAATCTGGTCTTGACCCTTCCGCAGCAGTTGCAGACATGAGATTCTCTTACATCATGTCGCTCTGCAAGCAGGCGGTAATAAAGCCCAAGGAGTCAAAAGAACGTGCAAGATCCGAGAGGATCGATAGGATCCTCACAGGCAGATTTACAGCGATCCCGATCTTTATCCTGATCATGGGACTTGTATTCTTCCTCACGTTCAACGTAATCGGAGCAGGATTGCAGTGGCTCCTGGAACAGGGCATCGGAATCCTGACAAACCTTACCGAAGCAGGGCTTAACAAAGCGGGCGTAAATGATGTTATCCACAGTCTGATAATAGACGGTATTTTCGAGGGCGTCGGAAGTGTACTGAGCTTCCTGCCGATCGTTGTCGTAATGTTCTTCTTCCTCTCACTTCTTGAGGACAGCGGATATATTGCGCGCATCGCGTTCTTCATGGACAAGCTCCTGCGCAAGATAGGCCTTTCCGGACGCTCTATCGTGCCGCTCCTCATCGGCTTCGGATGCACTGTTCCGGCAGTCATGTCGACAAGAACGCTGCCTTCTGACAGAGACCGTAAGATGACGGTTATTCTTACACCGTTCATGAGCTGCACCGCAAAACTCCCGATCTATGCATTCTTCGTAAACGCATTCTTCCCGGGCAAAGGCGGCCTCATCATGACAGGCCTTTATCTGCTCAGTATCGTGATCGGCATCCTCATTGCATTCTTCTACAAGAAAGTACTCTTCAAGGGCGAAGCAGCACCGTTTGTAATGGAGCTTCCGAACTACAGACTGCCTTCAATGCGCAGCACCTTGCAGCTTATGTGGGAAAAGGCCAAGGACTTCCTCCAGAAGGCATTCTCCGTAATCCTCATCGCTACGGTCGTCGTCTGGTTCCTCCAGAGCTTCGACTTAAGGCTTAATCTGGTCGACGATTCATCAACGAGTATAATGGCCCTTATCGCGGGCTTCATAGCACCGATAATGCAGCCTCTGGGCCTTGGTGACTGGCGTATCGTAACTTCACTTATCAGCGGCTTCATGGCCAAGGAAAGCGTCGTCTCCGTACTCGAAGTCCTCTTCGGTGCCGAAGGCGGTATCACAGCAGTCTTAGGTGTCCTCGAAGCCGGAACGCTCCTTATATTCAGCCTGCTCTACACACCCTGCGTCGCAGCGATCGCATCGATCAAGCGTGAGCTCGGCTGGAAATGGGCTGCAGCTGTAGTTCTCTGGCAGTGCATCCTCGCATGGATCGTCTGCTTCCTGTTCAGGATAATAGTATTGCTTTGCACGGGAGGCCTCTTATGATCACGCTTGCTGCTATAACGTGGAGACCTGTTGACATCATTCTGGTCGCGGTCATAGCTGCTGCTGTTGCAGGTGCCGTCATCCTTGCGGTGCGCCGTAAGAAGAAGGGTTCATCCTGCTGCGGCGACTGCGCGAAATGCAGGAGCAGATGTCCGTCGTAAGATCTTAGTGACAGATTTTACACCGGCAGCACTGTAAAATATTCATATTCAAGTAACAGCGTGTTTCCAAACAAATAAAGATAACTTCTCTGTGTTTCTGTATAATGAATTATAAGTTGGTTAGGAAGAGGCCAAGAGAGACAGTTGCGTTTATGAGACATAACATCTGTGTTTATCAGGTGTTCTAGTTTATTTTCAACAGACAGGGTTTCTTACCCGGAAACAGACAGCACAGCAAAAGATAACCTCGATCAATTATTGGAACAGACAGTTTTTTAACTATTTCAAAAGAAGCCGGTTATTAGAACAATTCTAAATAACTGTTGAAGACGGAAAGATATATGTGGCCGGAACAATAGCTGACTGACGGTCAGTCATACTCTATTTTCCCGGCAAGGCCTTAAGCTAGGGAGGAACGGCATATGGCTAAGTTCTGTCGGTATTGCGGAAGTCCAATTAGTGATAATGCAAAGTTCTGCAACGGCTGCGGTAGATCTCTTGCAAAACCGCCTGCGTTTTGCGGGTATTGCGGAAAGCCGATCAGCGAAAACGCAAAGTTCTGTAATGCTTGTGGTAGATCTCTTGTAAAACCATCCGTGCTTCCGCAAAAACAGCCGGTACAACCCCTGGCACAAAAAACTCAGATGCAGCAGCCTGCACAGCCCCAAGTACAGCAGCCGGCAGCACAGACTCCGCAGCCCGCAAAGAAGCCTGAGAATAAACCGGCCGTACAACCCAATACAAAGCAAAATATACAGCAGACGGTTAATGCTCCTGTGGTTCAAAAAGCCGTTCAGCTCTCAGGTGTTATAAATGCACCTGCCACTAAAGGAATGTTCTCATATGAGATGGACAGCATAAACCGCATAAATGGTGTGTCACAGGATATAGTATCCCCTGTAAGAACCGTAATGAGCTTTTTTCCGAGAGTAATATCCGGCATAAAAAATATAGGCAAAAACCCGCTTTCATTGATAGCTTTGATCGTACTTCCGCTTATATGGATAGTACTTTTAAACCTCAGGCTGACAGGAAATGATGACAATATAGTTGTTAAGATCCTTTCATGGCTGAGTTATGGAGGAGATGTCGGCAATAGAACGTTCGTGGGCATGATAGGTTCAACTTTGGGAAGAGGAACCGTGGCACTTGCCTATTCTTCGCTTTTGACAGGCGGAATAAAAAGACTGGGAACCGGCGTTAAGAGCTTATTCTCCAAGCCGGCAGATAAGTCAGTTTCTTCAGGAAAAGGTCTTTCTGTGGCATGGCTTCTTACCGGAATCGGAATGGGACTTATCATAAACCGATTCTTAGCGGGTGTTCCGTCCTGGTCGGGAGTCATGGCCGTCATCGCTGCTGTGATGGTGTCACTGCAGGCATGTGGAAACAGCAGCGGTTATCTGTATTCCATAGCAAGGTCACTTACATCGAGAGTGACTGTATCAGGCGGTGCGAAAACTGAGGATAAAAACTCGATAAGAATGCTCCTGATGGGCCTTATCGCAGGCTTTGCCTGCATGATCCCGTATTCTGCCGGCAATTCGCTTCTCTCGTTAATTACACAAGGTGCGGGAGCCGGTGTATTATCAGCAATCCCGTTGGTAACAGGAATTATTTTATTGATAGTGGGCATGATCATGGTGCTGGCCGGAAAAAAGCGCGCGAATAAGCAGACGGCACAATGATTTTCGGATACGGGAGAAGACGACTATGAAGTATTTCATTAAGAAAAATAAAGCTATCCGCAAACCCATGGCAGCAGTGATCCTTGCAGTCTCTGTTTTTATGTTGTTATCCGGTTTGTTTGAAACACGTAAAGTATATGCAGATGAGCCTGACGGTTATTGGAAATACACTGATTCTGAAGTGCATGGACCGTCCTCCAAGTTAGAAGGTTCAACGATGTCAGGCGGCCATGGACATTATTCCTGTGAGGCAGTCTGTGAAGGCGATTATTATCTGGAAAACCACGACGGTTCATGCCGCGGTGAGACAGCATCTATGACCATAACTGTTGACGAACCGCCAATGACAACGCTTAAACCGGGGCAGGAGGTAACGATGAAAGTAAGCGCTTCTGTCTCGGCTTCTACGCCTCATGACGGAGTCCTGGGCTCTGCTGTCAAGATCTCCTGCAATATGGGAACAAACGAGTACCACAACAGTGAGATCGACTTTGTTACCGCTGACGGCGTCGAAGAACTGGGTATTGGAAGGACATGGGATGCGAATGACTACTATGGTTATGGCGGCCATTTATACGTCATCGGCGGAGACCAGACCTTCAGGGCAACCGTGCCGGCTGGCAGGGAAGGAAAAACATTATGGATCCGTCATACTTTCCAGCACGGAAGAGGCGAAGATGCCATTGAAACCTATTATTACTACGAATGGATAGATACCTCTGCAGCTACCGTTCCGACAAGCGTAGTCGGAGGCAATGATGGTAAAGAAACAACTGCAGAGACTGAAGAAGATGACAAGAAGGTAGATATAGTTGTTGATTCCGATGCCGATGCGAATCCCGGTGATCAGGACGGCGGATTTATTCCTGCAGGGATCGTAGAAGGCTGGAAGACAGCAAAGGATGTTGCCGGAGCTGCAGGAGGAGTTGCGGCAGCTACCGCATTGATCGCACTTGGTCTGACAGACAAGAAAAAGAAATACCGCATGGCCATATATAAGGACTTCGGAGACACCGTGCACCGTGGCGAAAAAGTCTATGTATATGCATGCATAATGGAACGCGATGAGCAGGGAAATGAAAAGGTAAATCATGAACTTACGCGGCAGATAAACATTATCTCAGAAGACGGTGTATTTGATATTTATGAACAGGATGAACTTGCAGGCGAATATAAGGGTGCCCGTGTTTTACTTGGCAGAAATGAAAACAACCGTGAAGAAGGTGTCGTCAGCTTCAAGTTCACCGGAAAAGGCGGTACATATACCAACAGGATGAAATTTAAGATCGATGAACCGGCTATCATTTTCTATCAGCCGAATATCGCGCTCAAAGCAAGAGATGAAGATGGTGAGGAGATTGGTTTTACTGTTAAGGGTCTCATTCCGGAAAAGACCAAGATCAGTCTCAAGTTCACCGGAGGAAACAGCTATACTGCTGCCTGTTCGTATGCTGTAACGGAAGACGGGACAAAATACCCCGGCACATATTTTGCTGTAATCGCCGATATAAACGAGGATGAAGGAGAACCCGGCACATATCTCGTTCATACGCTTCATGTTACAGCAACAGACGGTAATCTTACGGTAAGTGGTGAGATAGACATCTACCGTGTCTCAATAGGACTCAATATTGGTGTAAATATGCTTAACTGCTACCGCGTGCCCAAAAAAGAGGCTGCCGGCAAAGAAGCCAAGGACCTTACTGATTCAGATTTTGACATAGCATATACTAAGGCCCCGGCTATGATCCTCGAATATAACGAAGAAACAAAGGAGATGTTCTATCTCCCGGCAAAGCCCGAAATAAGTTTCGAGCTAATCGATCCTGAGGATTCTCTGATGCGTGAAAGGCTTGATAATCTTGGCCTTGAAGCGAAGCTCACCGGCATAAATGAGAGTATGTCTGAAATAACTATCTTCTGTACGAAAGGCTATCTTGAAGCTCCGACGCGAGTCTCGATAAAACTTGTTGCAACAGCAACTGAATCGATAGGCGGCGAGGAAAAGACGTATAGATATGAGAAGGAGGTTATGCTCTTAAGTCAGAAAAAGAGAAAACTTCCTCTCTCTTCAGCGCAGATGGACACGGATAACCAGCAGTATGAATGGGTTATTAATTCCATGTGCTTCATCACAGACAACGGTTTGATCAACGATCTTGGCGCGGAATACATTATTCTCGGAAATATGTGGGATAGTTTTGATGAGAATTTCGGCTTTGACCAGATACTGGTTGCTCAAATACAGTCGCGGATCAATGCCTGTATATTTAGGAAAAAACGAGAGGCACTTCAGAAAAGACAGGAATATTACGAGAAGCTTCAGGAAACTGCGCATGCCGACAATAACTTTTGGACTATTACATCAAAAAGCTTTGCAATGGCAAGTGAGAAATATGTTGATACATGGGGCGGAATCGCAGCCAGAATCGCTTTAGGTGTATGTACGGGAGGCCTTTCGGAGATCCCGTTTACTGCAATGGATGTTAATAAAGCAGTTTCAGATTACAACGAAAGGACACTGCTATGTGACAGAACTACTGGTGGTAAATTATTCTACGGATCTGTTCCTATAATAATGTCTGCTGTAACTGCCGGCGTTGTGAAGGGCGTTGGCTGGTCTGTCAAGGTTATGACGCCGGCACCAATTAAAGCCGGACTAAAAAAATGGGCTATGACACAGTCTCAGGCTGTAATGAAGAAAATCCCTGAAAAATGGGTTTATGCTTCAAAGAATATATATAACAAATTCGACGATTTTGCTCAAAAGATCAATTCTTTCGATCCAAGAAAGAAAATGCTCAATATCAGGACGGCAGCTGCTAAAGCTGATTCACTCAATCTGAGTGCAAAATCCCAAGTTCAGAAGGATATTCTGAATGTAAGGAAAGGACCTCTTTCTCCAAAAGGAGAGTTTAAATCGACGATTCAAAGGGCCGGTGAACTAAAAGCTGCGAATAAAGTCGACCGTTTCAAAAAGGCGGCTGACAGAGTCAGGAAAAATCCTTCGCCGGAAGCAGTTAAAGAGTTGAAAGAAGCGTTTATGGAAGTGGATAAGGATACTTTCGCACTCAGAATGCTCAATCAGGAAGGAAAGACCGAAGCTCAAATAGTAAGTAAGACTAAAATCAAGAATACATATCGTGCCGATTATAACAAGTGCAAGGCAGATTTTATGGAGAATCCTGCCGAAGACCTTATGAAAAAGAGGGCGGCAGCAATTAAAAACGTTTCGGAGGATGAGATCGTTATAAAACGCGCTTCAGGAAAGACTGCTCAGGAGTTGGAGGAAGGTTTCACTGTATCGTATGACTCTGACAACTCGCCGTTGGTATATGACAAGAAAACGGGCAAGACCAGTTATTTCACTCAGGCGCAGACCGACGAGATCGTTTCAACGAGCTATTGTGATGCTACCGGAACAAGTTATACCAGTCTTGATGATGCGATCCAAAAAAGCTCGGATCTCAAAGTTGTTGGTGTGACACCGGAATCTCCTGAATACTATAAAGAATTCTACAAGCTGAAAACAACCCAGGCTTTCTCGGATGATGCCATAACAGCAAACATAAAGACAGGCAGATACAAAATGGCATATGAATTCGGCAAGATGGAAAGCTCTTTGGATGAGATCTTCTCTGATAAGGCGAGGAGAATGAAAGTATTGGACGAGTGCAGAAGGTATATCAACCGTGAGATTACAGAAGTTTCGGAAGACACGATGAAGGTTATTCGGATGGCAGAAAAACAGGCGGAATGTCTCCATCAAGCTCCAAAGACCTATGATCTGTACATAGGAAAGGACATTAACGGACAGGCTTATGGCGCCGCTTCGGGATTTACCGAAGAGAGCCGCATATTTGTCGAGACATGCCGTATGGCTGAGAATCAGGGAACATTTAACATCGATCTTGGTGAACTCTACGATATTCTCCAAAAGCGGGGAACAACATATTCAGAAAGTGTTTCCAATATGACACTTTGTTTCAGGTCAATAAATAACAATTGCCGTGCAGCTAATGCGAAAGCCGCATCCGGTTTCATGAGTATGGTTCCCGGATCGGGAACTACCGGTGCAACGCTGGGAACGTCCGGTTCCGTTGGATCCGCAGTATCTAACAAAATCAGCGAGAGAAAGAAGAAACTTGACTTATAACAAGAGGTCTTCTATCTGTAAAGAAAGGAAATATGTATGACTTCTGAGAACAGAAAATTATCCACTGCACTATGCGGCATTTCGACTGCGCTCATGGTTATCAGCTGCCTGATATCTCCTGCCGGAATGATTATGTGGTTCGGAGCGGCAACGGAGTATCCGCAGGATGTTCCGTTGATGGACAAAGCGGTAATATTTGTAATTGCTGGCGGGATAGCCATATTTTCCGGTCTGATCCTAGGCATCATAGCTAAGATAAAGAACCGTCAGAGCAAATGGGCAGTAGTGTGTATTGTTTTGACAAGCATCTTTCTATTTATAGGCGTGATAGCGGCGTTCTTTTTCATATGGGCGGCAAGCCAATACCACTATCAGTAAGTTAATAACGGAATCATTCGCTGTCTGCTATGACCACATCGACAGGTATCTTGCTCTGTTCAGCGCCGTCACTTGAATAGTTTACGATGAGTGCAGTCATTCCTGTCTTGGCTTTCCTGTAAGTAAAGCCGGAGACTATATGGACGGATTCCTCGTTATTGGGGTATATAACACGTAATTTGTATTCGGTATGATATTTCGTGCGGGTGCAGGAACGGTCTTTCACCATGCTTGTAATGACGGTGTACTTGCTGTCTTTTATGATCTTGTATCTGTCCATATCAGACAGAAAACAACCTAACGAGATAATGAGAACCACCGCTGATGCAATGATAAAGCCGGCGGCATACTGAAACCCGTCTATGACGGCATAGATTCCTGTTGCCGTAAGTCCGCATCCGATGATGGCGAAAATAACGCCTGTCAGGATATCTTTGCGCCTGAAATGTCTGATGAAGCTCAGTACGGCATCGTGCTCCTGAGGAGCCGGTTTTCTGGCAAATGAGTATGTGTCCATAGATCCCACCAACAAAAAACGAAGCAAAGGCATAAACCGGACAATAAACGTATACAGTTAAACAATAGCGTCAATCGATACTAACGTCAACTTGTGAAAAAAAACGCGACTCCCTACGGCGCCGCGTTTTCCTAATATCAAGATATCTTCCTGCTCGTTTCTCTTTGCGCGAATTCAGCACTGAGAGAAGATGTGGTGGCTTTGTGCTGAATCGGTTTCCAACCGGGGTTAACGAAGAGGGCTGCAAATGCGATTGGAATATATGTGAGCATAAAGAGCGGGAAGGAGAATACTGAGAAGATCTTCCTGGCTGTGCCCGCGTGAATGTTCTTCCATTCCGTGATGAGCGTGATTACGCCGAGCGCGAAAAGCATGGCGCATGCGTTGAATACTGTCTCGCCCATTGACCAGAGTGCGATCATGATGTCGTTTCCTGTTACCGCGCCGATGATGCCGTATGCGAGGTTGCATAAGATCGAGAGGGCGGTAAGGATGAATGCGGGCATGATGTTCATCGTCATATCGAATGCAGAGAAATTACCGTGGAACATCTCGTAGGTCAGGTCTTTACCATACTTCTGGAAGACCTGGAGGTAGCCTCTTGCCCAGCGCATACGCTGAGTTACGGACTGCTTCAACGATGTGGGCTGCTCGTCGTAGAAGACTGCGGACCTGCAGAAGGCGATCTTTCTGCCCTTACATACGCGGTTGATCGTGAACTCGATGTCCTCTGTAAGGAGGTGGAACGGCCAGCCGCCGATATCCTCAAGAACGCTGTCAGAGAAGAAGAAGCCTGTGCCGGAGATAGCGGCAGAAGCACCGAGTCTGTAGCGTGAATAGTTGAGATACATTGATTCACGGAGGAACCAGAGACCGTAGCCTGAGCTGATCCAGTTGTCGCCGTAATTTTTAGCTGCACGGTAAGATGTGATCGCGTCGTTGCCGGCGAGATGGCACTTGTGCATTTCCTCGATATAATTAGGTGACAGAATGTTGTCTGCGTCGAAAACAAAGTATCCGTCAAAACCCAGCGGGTAATCGAACTTGATGTGCTTTAAGAGCATCTCGATAGCATAACCCTTGCCGATGTATTTCGTGGATTTTCTTGTGTAAGCGACTGCGCCGTGGTCGACAGCGACACCGTATGTGTTATCGGTGCAGTTGTCCGCCATTACGAAGGTCGTGATCTCGCCCTTATAGGTCTGGTTGTTGATCGAGTCGATGAGCTGTCCGATTACGTTCTCTTCGTTGCGTGCGCTGATGAGAACAGCGTAACGCTTGAGGTGTCTCTCGCAAAGCTCGTTGTCAGCATCCGGTCTTGTGTTCTTCATATGTCTCTTGTCACGGCTCTGGAACCAGAGTGATACCGGCACGTAGAGAAATTGATATGAATAGCAGACCGCGAAGATCGCTGTGATGATGAAATTAATGATTCTTATCGTTTCCATAGTCTTGTCTCCCCGCGACAATTATTGCACAGACTTTTTTAAAATGAAGTGTCGAAAACCTTAAGATTTTCTTAAGAATGAGGCAATTTTTCGTGCAGAATGAAGCGTAACGTTACAATTGTGTTTCACGATATGCCCCAAAAGCCCGATTTTACTGCGTTTGCTGTTTCCGGCACTTTCCTTCATGCCAATAGTTTAGATTTAGTTAAGATTTCGCTCCATTCATTCTGCTTACCAATTTCTTACATGTTTGTCACTTTTAGAAAGGCATTTTTTGAATGTGCGGGCATGCGAGGGATATAATATATGGGTCAAGGAAATTTTAGTGACTTACGTCACGTTGAATATATGCAAAAAAGGTGAGATATGGCTTTTCAGATCGTACGAAATGACATCACGAAGATAACGGCAGACGCTATCGTAAATACAGCTAATCCGGAACCCACGTTCATGGCAGGAACAGATGCTGCGGTATACATGGCTGCAGGCGCGGAAAAGCTCCTTGAAGCGCGCAGTAAGATAGGCCCGATAGAAGAAGGTGAAGTGGCTGTAACGCCCGCCTTCGGCCTTAATGCAAAATACATATTCCACACTGTGGGACCCGTATGGCAGGGAGGCGGAAATAACGAGAAAGAGACCGTCAGGAAATGCTATGAGAACTGCCTTAAAAAAGCAGTCGAACTTAACATCGAGAGCATCGCGTTTCCGCTTATCTCAACAGGTGTTTACGGCTTTCCAAAAGCGGATGCGCTCATCATAGCAACATCAGTATTCAGCGAGTTTCTTTCAGATCATGAGCTTGATATTACGCTTGCTGTTTTCGATAACGAGTCATTCGAATTATCAGGAAAGATCTTTGCCGGCGTCAACGAATATATTGACGAGCATTATGTTGAAGACAAGTCCTTGGAAGAGTATGGAACATATGCGGCTGCAGTGAGCGGAGCATCGTATAATGCCGCAGGCTTTGGAATGGCAAGTGACGAAGCTATAGATGCCTGCGAAGCTGTGGAAGAAGAGGCTGTGGAAGCGCCTGCAAAAGCTCGTGAGAAGCCGCGTTTTGCTGACCGTTTAAGGGGCGTAAGAGGCAAGCGCAGCCACATGCGAGATGATGTTCTCAAATCCGTTGAAATGCCGCCTCCGCCGGTATCTGCAGAAGCCATGGCAAAGGCTCCGGCACCTAAGAAGAGGTCACTTGACGATGTTGTAAAGAATATTACGGAGACATGGTCTGAGAGCCTTCTGCGCCTTATCGACGAGAAGGGCTATACCGATGTCGAAGTGTACAAGCGCGCGAATGTCGACAGGAAGCATTTCTCGAAGATCAGGAGCGACAAGGATTACCTTCCGAAGAAGAAGACAGCCCTTGCATTTGCGCTGGCATTAAGGCTCAATATCGATGAGGCAAAAGACTTCCTGGGCCGCGCGGGATTTGCATTCTCTCCGTCGAGCAAGACCGATGTTATCGTGCAGTATTTTATCGAGAACGAAGTCTACAATATCATGACGATCAACCTTGCGTTGTACGAACATGACGAGCCGCTGCTGGGCTGATCAGAAACTGTATTTCCGGATTTTGAAGAAGGAATAGGAGCTCTTATTCTCAGCCGTTCTTCCCGGCAAGATATGTCCTGATCCTTTCGTTTATTACCGGAACGGATTGTCCCAATGTTTTCTTGCTTCCGAAGTAAGGGGTAAGCTCTTCACGGAGTATCAGTGCAACAGTAGGATCGCATCTGTAAACCGCCTCTGCAGAACGGATGATCTCCTCGAAGTTCTGGATATCCAGCTGCCTTGCATTTATAGCCGCTCCCATACTGCGCAGGTCATCCCCGGAGAAGCCCATATCGACGTACTGCTTTCTCCTTGCGTTGAAGTTATTCATCTGTTCTTTGGACGACTCGTTATATGCATTGAGATTCACAGGGATGGCAAGGCCTGTCTTCGCATAGCCCAGCTGCACCTCGTCGGATAAAAGGAGCTTGATGAATGACACGCATGCAGCCTTGTTTTTCGATGCTGACGATACGGCGATCGAGCCTGTCACATTGATATAGGGCCCCGTTGCATCTTCGGCAGGAAGACCGAGAACAACGGTGTCGATATCCTGCGTGTTAACGTATGCGAAATAAGAACCGGTGTTGCTGAACGTATAAGTTACCGCGTGCATGTTGTCATCGATCGGATTTACGGTGTCCTGCGGGTATTCGGCAGGTGATGAATAGTGGGTAACTCCGTTAATGAACGTTGCCAGATCTTTGAATTTATGCTCGTTGAAATCAGGCACGTAGCCTGCATATACATATTCGTTTTTCTGAAGGCCGTAGCATAAGAGGAAGTAATTGACGGGGTCTGATGCGACGGGATCATTGCCGTTGCATACCGACGATACGAACTTTCCGTATTCGCCGTAAGTAAAGCCCTTCTGCCTCTCGCGTATAAAAGCCGAATCGCAGACGATACCCGATACCCGGAATGACAGCGGTACGGAATAGAGATTTCCTGCTGTTTTCGATGCCTCGAAAACATTACTGAATGCCCCGTCGCAAGTGATGTCATCTGTCAGCGGAGCAAATAGCATGCCTTCGAAAGATGATGAGAACTCCGCGCCGTTCATGATGAGATCCGGTCCTTCGCCTGCCTGAATATCAGCCTTCAGCTGATCGAAGACGGCCTGCTGCGCCTTAAGGCTGATCGTCTTCAGGTCAGTATCGGTGCCGTCATCCTTAAAGCCCGAGAGATAATATCTTGAATCGAATACGATGCGGTATTCCGCATTCTCGGAATTGAACCTGCATACCGCTTCTGCAGTGGTGTAATCAAGGCGGTCAAACGAAGCGAGCTTAAGCTCGGTCTTATCCTTATTCGGGTCTTCTGCTGCCTTCTCGAGGATAATGATCTTCATCATCTTCCCGCTGTCATTGTAGTTCTCGCTGTAAATGCCGCCGCCGAATACAAATCTGTCGTTCTCACAGCTGTAGAGTTTCATTCTGCTGAGAAGATACAGGTTCGCGCCGCACCTGTCGTAATCCAGGATCCTCTCGGTCTTCTTCCCGCCAAAATCTGCTGCGCTAAGACCGTCTTCATCTGCTGTGGTAACACCGGTATTTCCCGTATAAGAAGCGCTGAAGATGGTATCGGTATCGCAAAGCCAGCTTAAGTCTTCTTCGAACTTCTCATAAGTGGCGGTTCTTAGGTCAATGATGAAATATCCGTTGATGCTCCCGGTCGTGGAAGATGACTTCATGTAGGGAAGAAGGATCTTCGCGTCACCCAGATCGAGCATCGGGAACAGCTTCTGCCAGTTGATATCAGAGGACGTGAATGAGATCGTCTTTGATCTTTTGCCTTCGTACACGATATCCAGATCCATGCAGTTGATATCGTATTTGCCGAAAGCAAACGCGCTGTATCCGCCGGAGCTTATGTAGCTCATGAGAAATTCGGATGACAGCTGTCTGTCGTATGAATTTACTATCCTTCCCGATTCGGGATCGAAAAATCCGATCGTGCAGTTACTGCCGCTTTTGCCGGCAGACCAGTCCCACGGTATAACGACATTATCTCCTGCGATACCGGGCACGGATGACATGCTGACCGCACCCTGCTTTGAGAGCCCCAGATTTCTTAAGTTGTAAGTGTTTAAATGCTTTCCGTCGAGATTGTAGACCTCAAGCGTATCGCCCTGATAGGGAGCAGGGTCATCATGTTCGTAATCAAAATCATTGGGATACGGCCTGGCATAATTGACATGGACAATCGCCTTGTCCTTGATTATCCCGACAAAGTCAGCGTTGAGCGCATTATATTCGGAGCTGTCATAAGGAAGCCTGATATCTATGGTCTTTGAATCGAACCAGGCATTTTTGTCCTTGTCAGGATCCTCTTTTTTCTTACAGCCGGCGGCTCCGAGCATAAAAGCAAATGCCAGAAGCAGCGCTGCGGCCTTCTTAGCGTGTAACACCGAGAACTACCATCCCTCAAGTAATATGCTCAATTATTATACAATATCAGGTATATTTTAAGGAGTTGGTAGGGCAAAAGCGTGTGAGATGCTGTAAAGACGGGGCTTTAGCCGTGCCTATCACCCTGTCCTCTCGGACAGATAAGTTTTTGTCCTGTCGCTCATTATCCTGATGACTTCGTCAAGAGATTTCTGTCCGGCGAAGTATGCCGGCATCTCCTCGCGGATTATCAGTTCTACCGCCGGATCGCGCCTGCCGGCAACCTCTGCTGATCTTATAAGGTCTTCGAACTTTTTGATCATGCTCTCATCCGCTTCGCTTATGGCGTTCAAATTAACGAGATCCTGCCTGCTGAATCCGAAATCGATATATTTCTGCCTCTCCCTGTTGTACTGATCCATTTCTGTTTTCGAGGACTCTTCGAAAGCGGCACAGTTGACCGGAATGCTGTAAATGGACTTCGAATATGAGAGTTCCGTATCTTTTGACAGAAGGAGCTTTATGAATTCGAGACACCCGTCTTTGTTCTTGGAGGCAGCTGACACGGAAACGGAATTGACAACCTCGACCGAAGGCCCGACGGCATTGTAAGACGGCTGGCCCAGCAGGACGGGATCATGGGCTTTGTGATCTATGTATCCGAAATATGTGGAAGCTGAGGAAAAGTCCTGATATATTGCGCGGACATCCTCACTGATCGTAACGAAATTGAACGAATCTTCAGTTTCCGGTTCCGGAATGTAATTGACATTCGCGTTTACATATTCGGCAAGTGCCCTGAACGCGGGAGAATCGTAGTCCGGAGCGCCTTCGTTGTTCAGGAATACATTTGAAGCCGAGCTGAAGTTTTGAATAAAATAATCAGTCTTATCCATCGCCCAGAGATCGTCCCCGTTGCAGACGTCTTTTACGAATTTCTTGTATTCGTCGAAAGTGAATCCCTTCCGGTCCGCACCGGCATTTGACCTGTCGGTAACGATACCGGAAACCTGGAAAGTCAGCGGCACGCTGTAGAGTCTGCCGCCTGTCTTGCATGCATCGAAGATGTTTCCGAAATAACCGTCTTTGGAGATATCGCCGGAAAGGTCCATATAGAGCTTGGATTCGATCATGGACGTAAACGGCATGGCATTCATTACGATATCCGGTCCCTCGCCCGACAGGATATCGACCCTCAGCTTGTCCGCCAATGCGGCCTGTGCCTTAAGGACTCCTTCAGGAGAAGTATCGTTTATGTCTTTGTAGTAAGACTGGTAGTAATCCGGATCATAAGAAATGTGATAGAAATCACTGTTCATATTGAACCTGTAGACGGCTTCGGCAGTCGTGTAGTCCAACGAATCAAAGCTTGCGAATTTAAGCTCTGTCTTGCCTTCGGCCGGATCCTTATCAGATTTCTCGAGAACAATTATCTTTATAGGCATCGACGTCTTCATATAGTTCTCGATCATGTACCTGCCTGCAAATACATATCTGTTGTTGCCGGCGCTGTAGAGCTTAAACTGCTTCAGAAGATAGAGATTTACATTGCATCTGTCATAGTCCAGGATCCGGGAAGTCTTTTTAGCTCCGAAGTCGACCGCAAAAAGGCCGTCCTCATCAGAGGAAGTAATGCCAAGACCATCCACGGAAGATACAGTGCACAGTGTCATGTAGTCTCCGCACCACATAAGATCGTCGCCAGCTTTGGAGGCGGAAGCCGATTTCAGGTCAACGCGGTAATAATCCATGCTGCCCCACGAAGAGCTTATGATGTAAGGCACGGCAATCGTTCCGTTTCCCGTATCTATCATGGGGATCCCGGTGCTCCATTCGATATCAGTGCCATTGAGCGTGAGATTTTTTGATGCACCGTCCTTATCTATTATCTCAAGAAACAGATCGCTGTTGTTCTCGTATTTAGTGTATGAGATGACCGTATAATCTCCGGCGGTGACGGCATCTCTCATATGCAGTTCGGGACCGGGAAGCTTGTGTGTTTCAGCGATCTTCCCTGACTCGATATCGAAAAAAGCGAGACCGGAATCGTGCCCGGCAGAGTTTTCATAAGACTCATACGGGATAATGACTTTGTCCTTTGTTGCCCTGATATTGCCGGTATAAAAACCCGGAAGCCCGATCTCATTGAGATTGTAGGATTTCAGGAGCTTGCCGTCCAAGTCATAGAGATCCAGAGCATTTCCCTGATAAAGGAACGGATCGTCCTTGCTGTAATCGAAATCCTTAGGAAAATCCTTGGAGTAGAACACATTAACGACGGCCTTATCATTAATTATTCCGACAAGCTCCGTCTCTAAAGTCTCGTATTCCTCTTCTTTGTATGGAAGCTCGAGATCAATATCCTTCGCATCGTACCAGGCGCCGTCGCCCTTGGAGTTCTTTTTCGCGCATCCTGCAAAACCAAAAACCATAGACAGCACCAATAAAAGTGCCGTCATCCTGACGGTGTTTCTCATATTCCCAATTACCTCCCCACAAAGTAACTTAATGATATTCTAAACCATAGCTCTCCGGAATGCCTTAAATAACTCTTAAATCCCAGCCGGCTGCCGTCTTTCCAAATGTCGCTTCCCGGGCGACCTCTCCCCATGCCCGGCTCATTATACTGAGCTCAAGATCAAACAGCTGCTGACGGAATAACTGCAGCGGAAAGCGAGGAAAAGAAAATGAAAAAGGGATTAACAGAGATCGTATTCATCTTAGACAGGAGCGGCTCCATGGGAGGCCTTGAGAAAGATACCATCGGAGGCTACAACTCCATGATCGCAAAGCAGAAGACAGAAGAAGGCGAGGCTGTCATTTCGACGGTGCTTTTCGACAACGAGACAGAAGTCCTGCATGACAGAGTGCCCCTTTCAAAGGTTGAGCCCATCACTGAAAAGGAATACTTCGTAAGAGGTTCCACAGCGCTTCTTGATGCAGTCGGAGGCGCGATCCATCACATCGGCAACGTCCACAAATACGCAAGGGAAGAGGACGTTCCGGAGAAGACCCTGTTCATCATTACAACAGACGGAATGGAGAATTCCAGCAGACAGTATTCTTATGACAAGGTCAAGAAGATGGTCGAAAGGCAGAAGGAAAAGTATCACTGGGAGTTCATCTTCTTAGGCGCCAACATGGACGCCGTAAGCGTCGCGAATAACTTCGGCGTAGACAGAAATCATGCGGTCACCTACGAGTGCGACAGCGCCGGCACGGCCCTTAACTACAAGATCATGTCCAAGATGGTCTCCCGTGCGAGAAAAGCCGAATCCGCAATGGCCATGGGAGCCGCCTTCGACTCCGAAGAAATGCTTGCCGAGATCAGGGATGACTACGGAAAGAGACACAAGTAACGCCGGCCTTTATATCCTACAAAAATGATCCGTACCGCCCTTTCCGGTTAAGGAAAGCGGCGGTATTTCATCTGATTTATTCAGCCTTTTCCTGCGCCTTCTCCTGGATCTGACGAATCAGCTCATCCTGCTTTTTGGTCTCAGAGAAAACACGGTAATAATAGAATGCTGCGAAGACGATATAAGGTATCACGAACGATCTGTAGAATTCGAACCATCCTTTTGGAGATATGGGCGATATCGTGACGCTTATTATCAGGAGTATCAGTCCCACAACAGCGCACGCGATAAGGAACTGGGCAATGATCATGACCAGGGGGCTGACGTTGTCAAAGAGCTTGTGAAGGAACAGCACAAATGTCGCCGCAAGGCATGTTATGAACATGACAATGACATTAAGGTTGTTGGTTTCTGTCTTGCAGATGATGTTTACTATTGCTCCGACCACTGAGATTATCGTATAAACGCAGCACAGTTCGATCAGGAAGCTGCCGATCTTTTCACGCATCAGTTTATCCCCCTCATCTTCAAAAGATATTCGTTGAAGCTCTTCTTGTAGCTTCTGTTGATGCATATCCTCTCACCGTTATCGAAGGATGCATACACCTTCATGTTAAGGTCAGGCTTTAATTGCTTTATCCTGTAGATGTTTATGAGATTTGATTTGGAGACCCGTACAAATCCGTAGTTCCAGAGCATCTCTTCGCATGCGGACAAAGTATTCATGAGTCTGTATACTCCGTTCTTTGTATATGCGAAAAGCTTTCTGTCTATGTGGTCCAGATAATAGATGTCTTTAGGGTCAAGCAGGATCTCTTCGCCATCGTCAAGATCCTCATCAGCAGGGCGTCCTGATAACGACGGCCTGTCTGAATTGACCGTATCGACCAGCTGTCTTATGAGAGGACGCATATTGGAATAATATACGTCCACGTGTTCATTCTGAATATCGTTTTCTTTATACAGGTTCAGTTTCATTTTCGATCACATTCCGGCGTTTTAAGGAAGTTTTCAACACCGTCCATATAGCCTTCCGGATCGTCTATGACCCCTTCTATATGCGCGCTGTCAAAATGGATGATAGCCTTATCTTCGCAAGCAATATTACCATAAACCGCGCAGACCTGTTCAGGAAGGCAGACCTCGTCTTTGTCACTGCAGATGACAAGTGTGGGGATCCGGATACCGGATGCTTTTGCAATAGTGTCACCGTCAGCGTAATCAATGCCGTAAGCCAGTCTCATGAAGATCTTGCTCGTGCCGGTAAGATAAGTCGCCATGAAAGACTTCGTATCTCCGTCGCCGAACATCTCTTTAAGGACGAGTTCCATGCCCGGAACAGGGCTGTCACAGATGACAGCATCAGCCGCGCCTTTTGTTCCTGGAGTAACATCTGCCGCATAAAGCACTGCAGTCTGGGCACCCATTGACTGGCCGTGAACGATAACCTTGCTGTTGCCTAAAGATTCTCTTGCATATGTGACCATTGCCTCGACGTCGAGCTTCTCGCAGATCCCGAAGGTAACCCTGTCATCAGGATTATTGCCGCTTCCCCTTTGGTCGATCGCGATGACGTCATAACCTCTTTTGAGATACTCCTCTGCGAGAGGATATGTGCAGACGCGGTCTCCGCCTGCACCATGCACCAGTATGACGCACGTGTCTGATCCCATGTCGAAAAGCGTTCCCGGAACCTTATTTCCGTCAGCTGCTTCAGCTTTTACTTCAGCACCTTTGTATCTTGCTTCAAAGCTTTCCGTATCGTATCCCCAGAGCTCAAGCTGCTTAATGCTGTTGTCATGCGTATCTTTTCCTTCATTCTGGTGGAGGATCTTATCTGCAATAAAGCCGCCAAATGCAAAAGATCCTGCTGCTCCGAGAAAAGCTATAACGCCCAAAGTAATTGCTGCTGCCTTTATGATCTTGTTCTTTTTCATTTCCGTGAACTCCTTATCCGTTTGTCAATGTTTGATGAGCACACATTATCAAAACGGAAAAGGCCGTGACGGCAGATCGGCACAAGATGCATTTTGCAGTGCACAAGTTGCAGTATTTGCGAAAACCGGGCATTAAAAAACCGCCCGTAGCCTAACAAGTTAGAGCGGTTAAACCATAAACTTGAGGGCAACCGTCGACCGGTAACACCTCATTTGTAAGTCTATTATATCGTCACGGAAAAGTGTCTGCAACGACAACAGCACACAAATTCCGGTTGTCAATCCGGTTTTTAGGACAGTTATTTTTGTTGCAGAACAAGTATCAGATTGTTGTCCCATTAAGTTAATGCAACTGACTGTCATACTATTTAAAATTTATTCGAGGTGTTACCTCCAACGGAAGGCGGTTGCCCTCCATTACCCCTTTTGAGGAGAATGGAGGTGATTGTATGACAGATTATGAGCTCTTGAATATTGTTATCGATATCGGACTTATGGTAGTTGCAATCATTGCTCTGTGCTTGAAAACCAGGCAATAAAAAACCGCCCGTAGCCTTGACACGTTAGGGCGGTATTTACCAAACTTACGAGGGCAACCGTCGACCGGTAACACCTCATTTGTAAGTTCATTATATCGTCATGGAAAAAAGGCGTCAACAAGCTGAAGCCGGATGATGTATGACTGTCCGAGAATGGCCGCAAAACCGAAGTTAAAACGCAGATAAGTCCGTTTATTGTCCGCCTAAAAGGATCCGGAATGGAATATAATAAGACCATAAAGTTCAACAGGAGGAATCAGGGTAATGCATGAGATCAAGTGCCCCAAGTGCGGGGAAGTTTTTCAGGTCGATGAGACAGGTTATGCTCAGCTCCTCACACAGGTAAGGGATGAGGCTTTTGAAGAAGAACTTCATAAGCGTGCGAAGGAATTGGAAGACAAGAACAAAAGCGATCTTAAGATGGCTCAGATGGAGCAGGAGAAGTCTTTTGCGAAGACTGTTACCGACAAGGACAAGGAGATCGCCGATAAGGAGATGGAGATCCAGAAGCTTAAGAATCAGATCGCCATGAGCGACTCAGAGAAGAAGCTCGCCGTAAGCGATGCGCTCCGTGATAAGGATAAGGAAGTCGCCGATTACCAGGCCGAGATAATCAAGCTTAAGAGCCAGATCGACAACCAGAAGAACGAGAGCGCTCTTAAAGAGAAGACGATCGAAGAGAACTATAAGAACCAGTTAAAGCTCAAGGATGAGCAGATCGAGCAATATAAGGATTTCAAGGCGCGCCAGTCCACCAAGATGGTCGGCGAGAGCTTGGAGCAGCACTGCCAGAACCAGTTCAATGCCATCCGCATGACAGCTTTCCCGAATGCATATTTCGAGAAGGATAACGAAGTCAGCGGTTCAGGCAGCAAAGGAGATTTTATCTTCAGGGAAGCCGATAATGAAGGCACGGAGTTCATATCCATAATGTTCGAGATGAAGAACGAGATGGAGACTACGGCAACCAAGCATAAGAATGAGGATTTCTTCAAGGAACTCGACAAGGACAGGACCGAGAAGGGCTGTGAATATGCCGTTCTCGTATCGCTCCTTGAAGCTGATAATGAGCTTTATAACAACGGCATCGTTGACGTCTCTTACAAGTACCCCAAGATGTATGTCATAAGGCCGCAGTTCTTCATTCCCATGATCACCCTTCTGAGGAATGCAGCTCTTAATTCCCTGCAGTACCAGAAGGAGCTTGCGGTGGTAAGGAACCAGCAGCTCGACCTGTATAACTTCGAGACCAACATGCAGGAATTCAAGGATGCATTCGGGCGTAATTACAGGATCGCTTCAGAGAAGTTCCAGACTGCGATCGAGGAGATCGACAAGACGATCGATCACTTGGAGAAGGTCAAGAAGGCTCTGCAGTCTTCGGAGAATAACCTGAGACTTGCCAACGACAAGGCTGATGATCTTTCCATCAAGAAGCTCACTAAGAATGCGCCTTCGGTCAGGCAGATGTTCGATGACCTGAATAAAGACGGGGAGTGAGCTCCTGAATAATATTAGCCTGACGGCGGGAACGGCAGTTCCCGCTTTTTGCCGCGGCACGACGCCCTCTCCTTACTAATGAAAAGAACATTTTCATAGAGTATAATTAACGGCATGAAGAAAATGAGAGTCTCAAAGAACAGGATCATGGTCACTATCTTGGCGGGCATTGTGCTCGTGCTCTTTTTCGCGACAGTGGCAGGACTGATCTATTATAGAGAGATGATCAGGAGCCTGGGAAAGGTCCAGGAAGAAGCATCTGTCGAATATCCCAGGCTGTATGCGTATATTGCCGAAGATCCGGACAGCCAGCTTTCCGAGCGCATTTATAAAGAGATCACCGAGTATGCACAAGAGAACGGCTGCTATGTCGAGATGACAGGCCAGAACCTGACTAAGACTTATTCAAAAGCCGACAGGATCAATATTGCGATAAGTTCCAAAGTAGACGGAATAATCCTCGAAGGAGACAATTCCGAAGAGACAAACGAGCTCTGCAAGAAAGCAATGGACAGCGGCATTCCCGTAGTTACCATTCTGTCCGACTGCGAGGAATCTTCGAGAACGAGCTTCGTTAATCTTAACAACGTCGATCTGGGGAAAGAATATGGCCACCAGCTTGCAAAGCTCCGCGGTGAGAAGGGTTCTATTTCGCTTAAGGCCGTGATCCTGCTCGATAACGATACCAGGAATTACGATGACTCGATCTACAGGAGCATCATGGCATATCTGAACGGAAGCACCATCTCGCTGTCGAGCTATACGGTAGATATTTCCTCTCCATTTACAACAGAAGAGAACATCATGAAAAAGCTCGATGAACTGGACAAGCAGAACAATATTCCGGATGTCATCATCTGTCTCAACGACCGTACAACGGAAAGCACGATCCAGTGTATCGTCGAGAAGAACCTGGTAGGAAAGACCACGGTGCTCGGTTATTACGACTCCGAGCCGATCCTTAAATCCATCGAGAAAGGTTCTGTCTATGCTACTTTTGCTGTTGAGGCAAACACCATAGCAAAGCAGTGCATCAACACTCTTAACGAATATAACGATACCGGCAACGTAAGCACCTATACTACGGCGGGATTCATAAAGATCGACAAGTCAAATGTTGCGACTTACGACCCGGAGGGAAAGAAGAATGAAGGCTAATTTCTTTGCCGACATGAAGATCTCCCGTAAGCTGGTCGCGGTATTTCTTGCGACGTCTCTCATTGCGATGGGCGTCAACATCTTTATTTATTTCAACCTGAACCAGGCGCTCGATAAGATCAACTCGGTATTCGCAAGTAACATCAGCCTGAATGAACTTTCCGATAATCTGAATAAGCTCCACTCGGGTCTTACAGGTTATCTTGAGACCAAGGGCACCGACGATCTCGAGCTTTACTATGCATCAGAACAGAGGATGCATATGCAGATGAGAAGCCTTAACAACAGCGTAAGCGATAACGGCGTAAGGCTTTCAGAGCGCGACATGTATAACATGCTGGAGACCTATCTTAAGACTGCAGACGAGGCAGTCCAGGCAAAACGAGGAAGGAACATCGACGAATACATAGAGAAATACAACGAGTGTTCCAGGATCAAGGATTACCTTAACACATATATCTATTCGGTCAACAACGAACAGTTCAAAACGAACTCTGAGAACTACATGGCTCTCATCAATTCCCTGAGATATACGGAGATCATGAGCGTGCTTATCTTTGCTGTCGCATCGGTCATGAATGTATTGCTCATAATCATTCTGACGAGCACGATAACAAGGCCTCTTACAAGGCTTTCTGCCAAGGCCGATGAGATATCTCAAGGATCGCCCGAGAACGTTGAGCCCCTGGCAGTATATTCTGACGACGAAGTAGGTAAGGTGACGAGGGCGTTTAACGAGATGCTCGCCTCCATCAAGGACTACATCGCGCGTATCAGGACGCAGCTCATCACAGAAAGTGAGATGAAGGAGAAGAACCTCCTCATGGAGACGCACCTTAAGGATGCGCAGCTCAAATATCTGCAGTCCCAGATCAACCCGCATTTCCTCTTCAATACTTTGAATGCAGGTGCGCAGCTCGCCATGATGGAAGGCGCCGACAGGACCGTCGAGTACATCAGGAACATGGCAGACTTCTTCAGATACAATGTTAAGAAGAGTTCCGAGACCGTAAAGCTCTCGGAGGAGATAGAGCTCGTTGACTCTTATATGTATATCCTGAACGTAAGATATGCCGGAGAGATACTTTTCGAGAAGGACATCGACGAGAGCCTTCTTAATGTAATGGTTCCGTCAATGATCATCCAGCCTTTGGTCGAGAACTCAATAAAATACGGCATCAAGGACTTAGAGCCCGGCGAGGGCAGGGTCACGCTCTCCGTTTACCGTGAGGGCAGCATGTGCTGTATCAGGGTCAGTGACAACGGAATAGGCACGGACGAAGAGATCATCGAGAAGATCATGAATCACGAGAAAAAGCCTTCTGAGACAAGAGGCGTAGGAATAACGAATGTTATGTCGAGGCTCGATCTGTATTACAACAACAGGGAAGTTTTCGAGATGAAGAGCCGCAAGAATGAAGGAACACACGTAACGATAAAGATACCGTTGGAGGACACACATGTATAAGCTCATGCTCGCCGATGACGAGGGCATCGTAAGAGAATCGCTCAAGTTCATAGTAGATAAAGAGTTTCCGGGTTCATTCGAGACTTTCGAGGCCAAGACCGGAAGACGCGTGATCGAGCTCGCCGACGAGGTGCGCCCTGACATCGCATTCATGGATATCAGGATGCCCGGGATCAACGGTATTGACGCGATGAAGGAGATCAGAAGGACGAACCCCAACATCGTGTTCGTCGTCATCTCTGCATATGATAAATTCGACTATGCCAAGCAGGCTCTGAATCTCGGCGTTATCGACTACATCAACAAGCCTTTTGACAAATCGCAGATCGTCGCAGTGCTGAAGAAAGCTATGGCGGAAGTCGACCGTGTACGTGAGCAGCGTTCACGCGAACTGGAGATCAAGGAAAAGCTTGATTCGATCGTTCCCATCATCGAGAACGGCCTTATCCAGGACCTTCTGTCCCACGAGCATTACAAGGAGAATATCGAAGAATATAAGAAGCTCCTTGAGATCGACGAGAATTACGGCCTTATGCTCGCTATCATCGGAGGCGACAAGGAACCCGGCGGATATATGCGCGGCGTTGTTCCCGCGAGCGTCAAGACGCAGAAGAACTATGAGACTGTCCTTCTTGTCATTTCAGATAACTTCAAGTGCATAACAGGTTCTGTAATGGGCAACAAGATACCTGTCCTGATTCCGTGCCCGAAAAGTTCACTGACACCTGAGGAATATCAGAAGATAGTAGATTCGGCCAACAACACACAAAAGGAGCTGTCTGAAGCTCTCGGCATTGATTTCAGGATCGGAATAGGTCCCGTAAAGCCTTTGGAAGATATGGCTGATTCATTTAGTGAAGCCCTGTCGATCCTCGTTAAATCCACTCAGAATGTAGCAGAAGCGATAGATCTTCCCGAAGGCTGCGAATACGATACCGACTATCCGCTCAAAACGGAGAAGGAGCTTTTCGATGCCATTGCACAGGGCGACGTGGTCAGAGCCCAGGAGCAGGCAAACCTCTTCTTCGACTGGATGGAAAGATCCTCCGGCGGCGCCATGTCAGACATCTGCCTTAAGGTATTGGAATTTGTCCTTTGGGGAGAGAGGCTTGCATATGGCAACGGCGGTCACGTCTACCATTTCATGTCAAGAAGTGAATATCTGCCTGAGATCAATTCGATGAAGAGTTACGACGAGCTCCGCCTCTGGTTCCTCTCGCACATCGAGAGAGCCGTCAACATGATCAATGCAGCAAATGCCGCAAAGACCGAAGACGTTGCAGAAAAAGCCAAGAAATACATTGACCAGAACTACAAAGAGGACATCTCGCTTGACGACCTGTCCGGCATGTATGATATCAGCCCGTTCTATTTCAGCAAGGTCTTCAAGACCCAGACGGGCGTTACTTTCACCGATTATCTGACAGGTGTCAGGGTTGCAAGGGCAAGAGAACTTCTTGAGGGCACGGGCAAGTCAATGAAGGAGATCTGTTCGGAAGTCGGTTATTCGGATCCGAACTATTTCTCACGTATCTTCAAAAAGCATACGGGCGTTACCCCCACCGAATATAAGGAGGGCAAGAGATAATGAGAAGAACGGTCTTAAAAATACTGTCCGTATTAATGATGTTCTCATTCCTTCTTTGCGTCGGCTGCAAAGAGCCTGAGAAGAAGGAAGTCACGCCGACCACAAAGACAGAAGGACCTCTTATCGGCATGTCGTTCGATTCATTCGTAATCGAGCGCTGGACCAGGGACCGTGATGTCTTCGTATCCAGGGCAAATGAACTGGGTGCCGAAGTAAACGTACAGTCCGCAGGCGGCGATGTCGATACACAGATATCGCAGATCAAGTACTTCATCGAGATCGGCGTTGATGCGATCGTCATTATCACCGCAGATGCGGTCCGTCTTGCCGATGTCCTCAAAGAAGCCAAGAATAAGGGCATTCCTGTCATCTGCTACGACCGTCTTGTCATGAACTGCAATGCCGACCTCTACATCTCTTTTAACAACGAGACCGTCGGAAAAGAGATGGCTAATGCCATCTGCAGCAAGATCCCTGAAGGCGGCACTATAGTTGAGATCATGGGACCTGAATCAGATAACAACGTGCCTCAGGTTATGGCCGGTTTTGACAGTGTCTGCCAGGAACACGGCATGAAGATCACTTTAAAATACAACTGTGATAACTGGAGGCCGGAGCTCGCCTACGAATTTGTAAATGAGCACTTCGAAGAGATAAGCACTGCCGACGCGATAATGTGCGGCAATGATGCTCTTGCAGGTGAGGCGATCCACGCTCTTGCAGAGCGCGGCTATGCCGGCAAGATCTACGTTACCGGTCAGGACGGCGACCTTGAGGCATGCCAGAGACTTGTTGAAGGAACACAGCTCGTTACTGTCTATAAACCCGTTGAGAAGCTAGCCAGAGACGCGGCTGAATATGCCGTAAAGCTCGCTAAAGGAGAGTCTCTGGGCGATACCGGCAAATTCTTCGACGGCACCCGGGACATTCCTTATATTGCGATCGAACCTTCAGGCGTAACACTCAGCAATCTGGATTCCGTCATCATCGACAGCGGCTTCCACTTAAGAGAAGATATTTATAAGAACAACTGAGTTCAACAAATAACGGGGCTGTCTTATGACAGCCTCATTTATACGCGCGCATAAGTTTTCTAAATTAAATAAATTTCTACACACATATGAAGTCCGTTTGGATTATATGAGGCATTTTTGTTGTATTTAGCACAAATTTGATAATTTGGACATATCGACCACATAATTGTGCTAAAAACATGCTAATCCTTATGACAACTTGCCAAAAATATCAAGAATCTCGATATGCAACTCCTATATACCCAATGTTAATTTGTATGTGGCAATAAATGCCGATTACTACTAATAGGAGGAATTTCTCAATGTTTAAGAAAATTCTTGGAACAATTCTTTGCGCTGCAATCGCATGTGCTGCATTGACAGGCTGCGCTGGTTCCGGAAAGAAGAAGGTTGGTATCTCAATGCCTACTCAGGATCTCCAGAGATGGAATCAGGACGGCTCTTACATGAAGGAAAAGTTCGAAGCTGCCGGTTATGAAGTAGATCTTCAGTATGCAGGCAACAAGGCTGACGTTCAGCTCTCACAGATCGAGGATATGATCAACACAGGCAGCAAGGTTATCGTTATCGCTGCAGTTGAAGCTTCTTCACTCGGACAGGCTCTTGATAAGGCTGCTAAGAAGAAGATCCCCGTTATCGCTTATGACCGTCTCCTTATGGGTAACGAGAACGTTAGCTACTATGCTACATTCGACAACTACAAGGTTGGTCAGATCCAGGGTAACTTCGTAAAGGAGAAGCTCGATCTTGATAACGCAGCTGGTCCTTTCAACATCGAGTTCACAGCTGGTGACCCCGGTGACAACAATGCCGGCGTATTCTTCCAGGGCGCTATGGACGTTCTTAAGCCTTACCTCGATTCCGGCAAGCTCGTTTGCGTTTCCGGTCAGACAGATTTCGATTCTGTTGCTACACCTAAGTGGGATTCCGCTACAGCACAGGCAAGAGCAGAGAGCATCATCGGCAACTATTCCAACAAGAACATCGACGCATGGCTTTGCTCCAATGACTCTACAGCTCAGGGCGTTGTTACAGCTCTCGACTCCAGCTACAACAGCGAAGGCAGAGGCGGACAGTGGCCGATCATCACAGGTCAGGACTGCGACATCGTTTCCATGAAGAACATGCTCGCTGGTAAGCAGACAATGTCAATCTTCAAGGATACACGTACACTTGCTGAGAGAACAGTTACAATGGTTAACCAGATTCTCGAGGGTAAGGAAGTTGAGACAAACAGCACATACAACAACAACAAGAAGGAAGTTGCTTCCTATCTTTGCGATCCTGTATTCGCTGACCTCAGCAACTACAAGACAATCCTCATCGATTCCGGCTACTACAAGGAAGCTGATCTTGCTTAATTAATTAACTTTAAGCCCTTTGCAGGCGGGGGAAACCCCGCCTGTATATTGGGGGGCTGAATCATTTTCTACTACAAACACACTCAAGACTTATGAAAGAGGCGACAAATGGCAAAAGTTTTGCTTGAAATGAATAGCATAACCAAAACTTTTCCGGGCGTTAAGGCTCTCGATAATGTAAACCTTAAGGTTGAAGAGGGCGAGATCCACGCGCTGGTCGGCGAGAACGGTGCCGGTAAATCGACATTGATGAATGTTCTCAGCGGAATTTATCCGATTGGCACCTATGAAGGCGACATAGTTTACGACGGCGAAGTATGCAAATTTCATAACATTAAAGATTCCGAGAGAAAAGGAATCGTTATTATCCACCAGGAACTTGCGTTGGTCCCTTATCTGACCATCGGCGAGAATATGTTCCTCGGCAATGAACAGGGAAGCAAATGGTGTATCGACTGGAATAAGACTTATGCAGAAGCAGATAAGTATCTTGCTATGGTAGGTCTTACTGATTCCTCGAAAACACTTATTAAAGATATAGGTACAGGTAAGCAGCAGCTCGTAGAGATCGCAAAGGCTTTGGCTAAGAACGCCAGACTCCTTATTCTTGACGAGCCTACTTCATCACTCAACGAGACTGACTCAAGAGCACTTCTTGATCTCATGAAGAAGCTTCAGAGAGAAGAGGGTCTGACGATGATCATCATCTCCCACAAGCTCAACGAGGTCTCATATGTAGCAGATAAGATCACTGTCATCAGAGACGGTTCCACGATCGAGACAATGGATTCAAAGGACCAGGAGATCTCCGAGGCAAGGATCATCAAAGGCATGGTAGGTCGTGAGATCACCGACAGATTCCCGAAGCGTCACGACGTCGAGATCGGTGATGTCATGATGGAGGTCAACGACTGGACTGTCTATCATCCCGAGTTCTCTGAGCGTAAGGTCGTTGACAATGTATCGATCAACGTACGCGCAGGTGAAGTCGTAGGTATCTACGGACTTATGGGTGCAGGCCGTACGGAGCTTGCGATGAGTATCTTCGGAAGATCATACGGAATCGGAATCTCAGGTGAATTGAGACTCCGCGGAATACCCGTTACATTAAAGAGCCCCAAGCAGGCTATCAAAGCAGGTCTTGCATATGTTACGGAAGACCGTAAGGGCAACGGACTCGTTCTGTCCAACTCAATTCTGAGAAATACTACACTTGCTAACCTTGAAGGTGTCAGCAAGGGCGGTATCTTCCTTGATAAGGACAAGGAGACAGAGGTCGCCCAGGAATATGTCGAAAAGCTCAGGACGAAGACTCCTTCAGTCGAGCAGCTCGTAGGCAATCTCTCAGGCGGTAACCAGCAGAAGGTCCTCCTTGCAAAGTGGATGTTCGCTAATCCGGACGTTCTCATCCTCGACGAACCTACAAGAGGTATCGACGTAGGTGCCAAGTATGAGATCTACTGCATCATCAACGATCTTGCAAAGGCCGGCAAATCAGTAATCATGATCTCTTCCGAGCTTCCTGAAGTCATCGGAATGAGTGACAGGATCTACATCATGAACCAGGCTAAGATCGTAGGCGAGATGAAGGCTTCTGAAGCAACACAGGAAAACATCATGGCTCACATCGTTGGTGTAAAAGGTGAACCCGCAAACGCAGACGAAGTTAATGCTGATGCTGTTGACGCTGATAGCGTAGAAAGTGAGGCATAACGATGGGCGCAAGTAAAGTAAAGAATTTCTTAAGAAAATACATGATGCTTATCGCTACCGTAGTGGTAGTCATAGCGTTCGGTTTCATTACAGGCGGTCAGTCATTGAACCCTGACAGTATCGACCGACTGATCTCACAGAACGCATATGTTTTCGTACTCGGTACAGGTATGCTCCTCTGCATCTTAACCGGCGGTAACATCGATCTTTCAGTAGGTTCCGTAGTCTGTCTCGCAGGCAGCGTCGGCGCCATCATAATGCAGACAAGGCTCTTTGGCAGTCTGATCCCGTGGCCCATTGCAGTAATCGTAATGCTCCTTATGGGTCTTCTCGTAGGTATCTGGCACGGTTACTGGATCGCATATGTAAAGGTTCCGCCTTTTATCGCAACACTCGTCGGCATGCTTGCCTTCAGAGGACTTGCAAATATCTTCCTTAAGGGTAAAGACGTTATCGTTGAGAACAAGGATTTCATGAACGTATTCGGCGGAAGTGATACCTGCTATGTTCCGGATTTCCTTAAGAACGTAGGTCCTGCGCTCGTGAGCGGAGGCAACACACTTAACAAGACTTGTATTGTTTTCGCAGTTTTGTTTGCAGTCGGCTATGTGCTCTACACATTTATCAACCGTGTAAGACTTATCAAGCTCGGTTACAAGGTCGACAATATTGTAGTTGTCATTATAAAGACAGTTCTTATCGTTGCAGTAGTTCTCTGGTTCGGATATAAACTTGCAAGCTACAGAGGTATTCCTACAGCATTTATCTGGATCGCGCTCGTTCTTGCTGTTTTCGCTTACATTACAACGAAAACAACATTGGGCCGTAACCTCTATGCTGTCGGCGGCAACGAGAAGGCAACAAGACTTTCCGGTATCGACACCAGAAAGGTTATGTTCAGCGCTTACACTCTCATGGGTGTTCTCGCAGGCTTTGCAAGCATCCTGGTTATCGCAAGAGGCCAGAAGGCAGGTCCTACGGTTGGTGTCGGATTTGAGATGGACGCTATCGCAGCATGCTTCATCGGCGGCGCTTCCGCATACGGCGGAACAGGTTCCATCGGCGGCGTTATCATCGGTGCTACCCTGATGGGCGTTATCAACCAGGGCATGAACATCGCAGCTACACCTGTTAACTATCAGAAGGTTGTTAAGGGTATCGTACTTATCCTTGCAGTACTCTTCGATATCATCATGCAGATGAAGAGGAAAGGTGCTAAGAAGAAGCACGCAAAAGTTATAACTACAGAGGAAGGAGGTGCTAAGTCATGAACGAATTCAGCATGAAAAATGTTCTTAAAAAGAATGTAATGGCATTAGCGCTCCTCGGAATCTATATATTATTTATAATTCTGGGATTTGCAATCAAGGGACAGAACATTCTCGAACCGTCGATCGTTACTTCCCTTATCGAACGTTACGCTTACGTATTCATCTTAGGTGCCGGCATGCTCATGTGTATGCTCACCGGCGGTAATATCGACCTTTCAGTCGGTTCGTTCGTCTGCTTTGCAGGCGCGATCGTAGGATTGTTCTCTGTTGAGAACCGAATCTTCCAGACGCCTCTGAGCACACCGCTTGTTATCCTGATTGCTTTCGGTGTAGGCATCGCATACGGCGCCCTCTTAGGCTTCCTTATCGCTTACGTAAGAATACCTCCGTGGATCGCAACACTTGCAGGTTATCTTGCATTCCGCGGCCTTGGAACACAGTACCTTACAAAGGCATCTGCCGATGCGGCTCTCACTAATTTCCCTGACTCACTGACTAAGATCTTTGGTGGAAGACTTTTTGAGTCAGATTGGGGCGAAATGAATATACCTTGCGTAGTGATCGGTGTTGTCGTTGCAGCAGCAGTAGTATTGACCCTGATCATCTCACGCAACAGGAAGGTCGCAAAAGGTTACAAGGCCGATCCTTTATGGTTCGTTGTTGTTAAGAGCATTATCCTGGCAGCCATAATCTTATTTTTAACGATCGAATTCTCATTCGACGGCGGCTTCCCGGTAGTAGTCCTCTGGATCGCCGGCGTACTCATTCTCTACGGAATCGTCACAGAGAAGACGACGATCGGACGTCACTTCATGACAGTCGGCGGCAACGCAGAGTCTGCCAGACTTTCCGGTATCAACAACAAGCTCGTCATGTTCTGCGCTTACCTCAATATGGCAGTCCTGACTGTTATCGCAGCCATGATCGTTACCGTAAGAGCTTCGGCTGCAAACTCAACAGCCGGTGAGGAATATGAGCTTGATGCTATCGCAGCTTGTATCGTCGGCGGTGTCTCCGCTTACGGCGGTTCAGGTACGATCGTCGGAATGGTTGTCGGTGCTACCCTGATCGGTGTCATCAACCAAGGCATGCAGCTTATCGGTGTAGACCAGAACTGGATCAAGATCGTTAAGGGTCTGGTACTTCTCGCAGCAGTAGTCTTCGAGATCAAGTCCAAGAACTCCAAAGCTAAGGCTTCAAAGAAGAAGACCAAGCAGGAAAAGACACTTGAGGAAGTGCTCGCAAAGGCAGAAGAAGAGCTCAAAAAGACTTCGGAAGAATCTTTGGAGAGCGAATCCGCTGCACCTTCTGAAGAGACCATAGTTACAACAGAAGCGTAATAACTTGTTTTTCATAATAATGTTTTCCGGTCACCCGAATATCCGGAATGCACTTTACCTCCAGCCGCCGCAAACCCATGCGGCGGTTTTTTTATTCACTGCAACATCCCTAATACTTCAACTGTATTTATGGCAGGATCTCAAACCTGCTAACCCTGAAAAAGGCGCAAAAATGTAGTATTCATAGAAAATTTATAGAAAAACGGCTTTTAGATAGTATAATAAGCAAGTCAAAATATTTTTACGGTATCGTGCTAAGGGACACAAAATGCCGGAAGTTTCTGCAACCCGCTGTACTCGGCGGAGGGCAGTTTTGGGTTCCACCGCACAATAGAACGTACAGAAAATGAGAGGTTTTTATGGCTGAACAACTCGTTATGAACATCAATGTTGATGAGCTTGCAAGATCAGGCGCCATCATCAACAAAATCAGGACTTACTACAATTCCAAGATCGTAGGTCAGTCGCAGCTCGGAGTATCGCTCCTCGTTTCCATGATCGCTAACGGTCATATCCTTCTGGAGTCCGTGCCGGGTCTTGCAAAGACTACTGCCGCTAAGGTAATGACTGAAGCTGTAGGCGGATCTTTTTCGAGAGTTCAGTGTACACCTGACCTCCTGCCTTCCGACATCATCGGTACGCAGACATTCAATATGACAAACAACACCTTCGAGACAAAGATCGGACCTGTTTACGCGAACTTCCTGCTCCTGGACGAGATCAACCGTTCATCTGCAAAGACCCAGTCCGCGATGCTCGAAGCGATGCAGGAGAGATCCGTAAGTATCGGCGGCCAGACCTATAAGCTCCCTCCGGTATTCATCGTTATCGCTACACAGAACCCTATCGAGCAGGAAGGTACTTATGAGCTTTCCGAGGCTCAGCAGGACAGATTCCTTTTAAAGGAAGTAATCACATATCCTAACGTAAATGAGGAAGTCGAGATCTTGAACAGGATCGAAAGTGACGTATTTACGGCATCAGGCGCAGTCGCTACGATCGAGGATATCGAATTTTTGCAGGATCTTTGCAAGAGAGTCTATATCTCACCTGCGATCAAGAAGTATATCGTTGATATCGTTCAGGCTACAAGAGAGCCTAAGAGATACATCTCTGCCAACCTTGCAGACTATGTTGCTATGGGTTCTTCCACACGTGCAGCCATCGCGTTCATGGAAGTCTCCAAGGCAGTAGCTCTCATCCAGGGAAGAGCATATGTTACACCTGATGACGTTAAGGCAATGCGCCACGAAGTAATGCGTCACAGGATCATGCTCAACTTCGCTGCTATCGCAGACGGCGTTAAGGAAGAGCAGATCATCGATGCAATTGTCGGAGCAATCGTTACTCCATGAATCTAGACTACGTCTCAAAGATTAAGTTCGGGCTTAAGCGTTACAAGACGATAGCCACGGACAAGGCTACGAGCAGGGTTCTCGACGGTTCATACAATTCTATCTATAAGGGTAGGAGTATGAATTTCGATGAGCTCCGTGAGTACGTGCCCGGAGATGATATCAAGGATATCGACTGGAAGGCGACTTCAAGGTCGCAGAAGGTTCTCATAAGGCAGTACATAGCCGAGAAGAGACATAACATCATGATGGTCATGGATGCCAATAAGAGGATGCTCGCCGAGACCAAGAGCGGCGAGACGAAGGGCGAGGTAGCCCTTATGGCAGGCGGTACCCTGGCTTACATGGTTACCGACAACGGCGACTACGTATCAGGTCTTTACTATCACGACGATAAGATGGAGAGATCTCCCTTCAAGACAGGATTCCTGAATCTTGAGTTCCTTTTGGAGGGGTACGCGAAATGCCTGACACCTGCCAACAAGTCTGATCTTAACGGGATCCTTAAGTACATCATGCACAACATCAAGAGGCGCATGATCGTCGTCATGGTAACGGATACAGAGGGTATCTTGAGCCTTCAGGACAATCTCCTTGGCCAGATCACGATGGTACATGACGTGCTCCTCATAAATGTCAGCGATGCGGATATCTTCGGAAAGAAGGTCTATAATGTCGACGACGCGGGGTACATCCCGCCGTTTATCTCGCAGAGCAAGGCTATCCGGAGGGAGCAGAAGAAGATCCAGCTGGAAATGGAGAAGCAGGCAGCTATTAAACTTAACAGATACGGAATTCCGTGGGTCGAAGTCGATACAGAGAACAGGGTCGACGGCAAGATCGCGGAACTCTTAGAGAAGAACAAGACGGTGAACTAAAGATATGCCAACGACGGTAAATTTCAGAAGATTATTTGATTTCTCACAGCTTCCGATAATCATCACGGCAGCCGTTCTTGCAGCGCTCACGATAGGGATCATACTCATGTTCCTCTATAACCTCCTTAAGGATGTACAGAGGAAGGAGAAGCCCGCGGAAGAGGCACCGAAGCCTGTATTCGTTAAGCCTGACCTTGCAAAGCTCAAGGCTGAATACATGGAGAAGATCAACAAGATCGAGATCAAATACAACGAAGACACCACGAAGATCAGGCCTGCTTATGAGGGCATGAGTAAAGTGGTAAGAGAATTTGTTTATAAGGCAACAGGAACCGAAGTTGATAAGTTCACGCTGTCCGAGATCAGCAAGACCGAATTCAAGGGCCTTGCAAAGCTCGTCGGCGAATACTATCAGCCGGAGTTCGACAAAATATCTGAAGGTGACGTCAGGGCGTCTTTGGAGAGAACAAGGAGACTGGTAGCTGAATGGAATTAAAGAGTCCTATAGCTTTATATATCTGTGCAGGCATTGCAGTACTCTGCCTTATTGCCGTCTTCATCACTTTCGGAATGAAGAGGAAGTACAGCGGCGGCAAGAAAGCATATCTGCCTGAATACCTGAAGAAGAATCCGATATTCAAGACAAGGTTTGTCTGGTACAGCATCCTTAAGTATGTCCTGATCTTCCTCATCATCACGAGCATCGTCTTATCAGGCTTCCTGATGGCGCGCCCGTACAAGACAGAATCAAAGCAGCTCGCAAACTACAACAGGGACATCATCCTCTGTCTGGACATTTCGAGCTCTGTAGATAACCTCAATGCGACGCTCATCGACAAGCTCGAAGAGATCGTAAAGGAATTGAACGGCGAGAGGTTCGGCATCGTTATCTTCAATACATCACCGTGCCTTCTCTGCCCGCTTACGAATGACTACCAGTACATTATCCGTGAGCTGGAAAAGCTCAAGGACTTCCTCTCTATAAGACTGGACGTTGATAACGGCAGGCTCATCCCGCCTCCGAACTATGCGGAAGCAAGAGCTTATCTTGAGAACGGTACGCTCGTAGGATGGCCTGACAGAGGCTCATCGATAATCGGCGAAGGCCTGGCAGGCGCAGTCCTTGATTTCTATGACGTTGAGGAGAAGCCCGACCGCACGAGGATCATCATCTTTACGAGCGATAACGACAACGCCATAAAGGAAGGCGAGGAGGAGATCGTAACACTTCCTGAGGCCGGCGAATGGGCTAAGGAAAGGAACATCACGGTCTTCGGTATCGGTACGGAGATGATGCGCGATGCCGACCGCAAGATGATGAAGGAGACTGTCGAGAACACCGGCGGAACCTTCTGGTATGGCGAAGATAAAGACGTTGTTGATGACATCGTCGCTAACTTAAGAAAACAAATGGCAACATTGGATGACACACAGTACGAGATCATCGAGAATGAGATCCCTGAAGCAACGTTCAGGATGCTTCTGCTCTCGATCTCCCTCATGCTGCTTTGTGCATTCATATTGAAAGTGTGATCATATGGGCCCAATGACTATTAATCCGATAATCCCCATATGGCTGATGGCAATAATCTGCGTAGCACTCCTCGCGATCAAGAGGAAGGGCGTAATGCCTTATATCCGTCAGATCCTGATGGTACTCCTTCTTTTCGCGATCAACTTAAGACCGATGTACATCTCGAGCGAGATCAAGGTAATAAGACAGAAGCTCAACTGCTACTGCATCATCGTGCTTGACGACACACTTTCCATGATGGCCGAAGACGTCGACGACTATGTGGGAGACAAACCCAAAACACGTATGGACAGGGCTAAAGAAGATATCGATTACATCACGAAGAACCTGGTCGGCGCGAAGTTCTGCATCGTTGACTTTAACAACGACGCCAATCTGATCTGCCCGTTCACGGATGACAACAAATACATCAAGGATTCCGTCGATGCGATCTATCCTCTTGTCGACTATCACGCAACAGGTACGAACATCAACTGCTGCAAGAGACTTCTCGGCCAGATGATCAACGACGCCAAGCTCTTGAACGACGGCCACGTAGTCGTATTCTTCTTATCTGACGGCGAAAATACCGACGATCACAGACTCGATAATTTCTCCGACATCGCAGAGGGCATTGAAGGCGGCGCTATCTTAGGCTATGGCACGACTAAGGGCGGCCAGATGCACTATCACGACGATCTTCATAACGAGGACGTTCTCGTTGAGGATAAGAGAGATTACCCTTATAAGCCGGCAGTCTCCAAGATCGACGAGAAGAACCTCAAGTCATTGTCTCTCGATCTCGGCATCGAATATATCCACATGGACGAATCCGAAGACTTGGATGAGAATCTGGCCAACGTCATGAAGCTTCTTGACGCGGAAACGGAAGAGACAAAGGAGTACGGTTATGCCGATTTATACTTCTGGTTCGTTATCCCGCTCGCAGCGCTTGTCGTTTATGAATTCATAAGCGTTAAGAGGAGGACATAACGTATGGCAAAGAAGATAGCAATCGCAATCTGGCTCGTTACGGCACTGCTCCTCGGAATCCTGGTGCTGAATTACTATGGCAACAGAAACCTCATCGAGAGATACGGTTCCGGCGTATACCAGCAGAACGAATTGGGATTCTTAGGCTTCACGCAGCCTTATATCAATCACTTCAACAGAGGCAACGTCTTCTTCCAGTTAGGTGATTATCAGAAGGCTAAGCAGGAATACCAGTCCGCATTGAACTTAAAGCCGGGTGATCCCTACGATTGTAAGGTCAGAGTAAACTATGCTCTCTCTTACGTTAAGCCGATCGATGTAAAGAAGATCAACAAGGATAACTACAAGGATACGATAGAGATCTGCGAGACAGCCAAGTCCATTCTTTCCGAGAAGGGCTGTGCGACCAAGAACAACGACGGTCACTACTATGCTGCCCAGAAGCTCTATAACGAGATCGACAACTTCATTGAAGATCTCAAGAACCAGTATGAGAATCCGGATCCGTCTCCGACGCCTACGCCGACACCGACTCCGGAACCAAATGAGGATGGCAATACACCTACGCCTACACCGACTTCCAAGCCGGACGCCGATGCAACGGAGACGCCTACACCTACGCCGACTCCTGAAGGCGGACAGTCGCCAACACCGACACCTACTCCGCGTGGCGGAACAGCTACTCCTACGCCTACACCGGGCGGCGGAACCGCTACACCTACGCCTACACCGGGTGGTCCCGGATCTCCTACGCCTACACCGGGCGGAGAAGGCACACCTACGCCCACACCCACACCTGGCGGAGAAGGTACAGGAACGCCTACACCTACACCGGGCGGTGAGGGAACAGGAACACCCACACCTACACCGGGCGGAGAAGGACAGGGAACACCTACACCTACTCCGGGTGACGAGGGCGGCAACAACCCTACAAACGGCGACGGTCAGGATGATCCTAACAAGTCTCCCGAGGACAGGATCCGCGATATCCAGAACAGAGGCAACCGTGAACGTACCGGCGGTGGCGGCGGCAACCAAAACGGCAACAACGAATACAATTACGGCGACTCGGCAACCTGGTAATTACTTATAATCAGCGAAAAAGAGGTGACTCTTGAATGTTTAAAGAGAGACCTGCGATAAAAGTATTAGACGGCATCTTCATTACGGCATCATGCCTGTCTACGTTCCTTTACCAGTTCAGTTACTGGTTCATAGCTCTGACCGCAGTGTTGGCTGTGCTGGCATTTATCCTGCCGGGATTCTACGCCAAGGGGGTCGCAGGCTTCAGGCTCAGGACATGCTCTTACGGCAACACCATCCTGTCAGTATTCCCGTTTACGCTGCTTGTTGTAGTGCCGGCATTCATCGTGTCGTTATTCTTCCACGAGCAGCTCGGGTGGCCTGCGATAATCACGTATGCCTTAGTAACGCTGGGCCTTCTTAACCTTTATTTCTGGGTCGGCATCATCCTTGTCTATCTGACATCAAAGCAGATCGGCATCAGGATGAGGCTTATCGGAATCTTCTGCGGCATGATCCCCATCGCCAATCTTTTCGCGCTCTCGATAATATTCAGGATCGCGGGCAGGGAAGTCCGCGAAGAGAGCCAGAGATACTGGAGGAATCTCGAGAGAAAAGACCTTCAGGTATGCAAGACCAAGTATCCGATCCTCATGGTCCACGGCGTATTCTTCCGTGACTCCGAGCACCTGAACTACTGGGGCCGCGTGCCTGCCGAACTTATCAAGAACGGTGCCACGATCTACTACGGCGGCCAGGAATCCGCAGGCGATGTCCACACATGCGCACTGCAGCTTAAGAAGGCCATCGTCAAATGCATTGAAGAGACCGGCGCAGAGAAGGTCAACATCATTGCCCACAGTAAAGGCGGTCTTGACTCAAGATACTGCGTCTCCATGCTCGGCATGGCGCCTTACGTCGCTTCACTTACTACGATCAACACTCCGCACCACGGCTGCGAATTCGCGGAATACCTCATGAACAAGGCTCCCGAGAAGCTCAGAGATACCGTGGCTGCCGCCTATAACAAGGGCGCGAAGCTCGCAGGCGACATCAACCCTGACTTCATCAAGGCCGTTACCGACCTCACCAAAGCAGGCGTCGAGCAGCTCAACAAAGAGATGGAGCCGATGGCATACCAGTTCGACAATATCTATACGCAGAGCTTCGGCTCTAAATTGAACCACGCCGTAAACGGCAGGTTCCCTCTGAACATGAGCTATCACTTCGTAAAGCATTTCGACGGCTATAACGACGGACTTGTCGGTGAGGAATCCTTCCGGTGGGGTCCTAACTATCAGTTCCTCACAAACCGCGGCCTCCGCGGCATCTCCCACGCCGACATGATCGACTTAAACCGCGAGAACATCGACGGGTTCGACATCAGAGAATTCTATGTAAACGTGGTCAAGGGACTGAAGGACAGAGGACTGTAAGGAGGATTACATGAAGAAAAGGATAATTACCATACTTCTGGCTGCAACACTTCTCATGACAGCCTGCACCGAAACAGCTAAGAGAAGTGATGAAGAGACAGAGGTAAAAGAGCAGGTAACTACGACGACTGCTGAGGCAGAGACAACTGTTGAAGAAGAAACAGAAGCTTCTGAGTCAGAGATGGACGCAGCTGCAGATGAAAAGAAAGACGCAGCGCTGAACATGTCTTTCGATGAGGTCAAAGATGCCCTTATCGCGGCTTATGCCACAACCAATGAATCTAACGAACGTCTTGCCAATCTGACGGAGAACGATGTTGTGGTACCGCCTGTAGATAAGAATGCTCCTATGGGGATCAAGAAAGCGGTAATCTGTTCATGCGGCAGCTTTGGAGATGACGTAATCTACATCCAGTTCATGCTTTTCGAGATGGACATGGAATCGGATGCATATAAAGAATTGAAGGTCGGCGGCAAGATTAATTACTATCTGTCAGATACCACGGATTTTATTAGTGATGAGCCGGTCATTGCCATCAACGGTCAGTATGTTCTGACCGCGTACGAGACCTATCACATGGGCGATGATTTTCACACTGAGCCCCCGTACACGTACCAGGGATTGAATTATGCAGCCGATGCATTCAAAGCATTGAAATAAAGCAATAAACAGGGGCTGTTCTTTGATAAAGACAGCCCCTTTTCCATATTTATACCGACCGGGTAAAACCTTATTCTTTTTCAGCCTCGGCGAGCTCGGCGATCGTGTACTTGTTGAAGAAGTTCTCCATCGTCTCGGAAAAGTCCTTCCACATCGGAAGCGTTACGCATGAATTGATGCGGTCGCACTTAGGCGCCTTCGGATCCATGCATGCGACAACGTAGAAGTCGTTCTCGGTAACGGAAATAACATCCCACGCGGTGATGTCCTTTGCGTCACGGGAGAGCTTGTAGCCGCCGTTCTTGCCTCTGAGGCCCTTGACCAGGCCGTTCTGCACGAGCATCTTGATTATCGACTCAAGGTACTTCTCAGAGAGATGCTGTCTCTCGGCGATGCCGCTCAAAGTAACATAAGCATCCTTGCCGTATTTTGCGATATCGATCATAACGCGCAGTGCGTAGCGTCCTTTTGTTGATACAACCATGTCTGTCCTCCATACGGGATATCCCCATAAACCCATTATACTAGAGGGGAATAGGGTTGTAATCTACACTTTGGGCCGGAAATGTCGGAAATAAGGTGATTTAACAATGTTAAACCGCTCTGTTTAGGGTTTTTCCGGTGCATGCGAAAAAGAATACGGCTTAAGCTCAGTCGATCCCTTTTACCTCTCCGCTGTCCTTAAAAGCAGGCCAGGAGAGGTTGCCGTTGTGGGCAAATCCGCCCCAGATCTCGCGGAGCTTCTCGCCGACGCGCTGGGAGACGGGGTCATCGATGCTGATATAGGCATTGGACCTGCCGAACAGGAGCGGCAGCTCGCATGCGTGACAGCATCCGGAGTTTGCCTTGAGCATATTGGGCGTCTGATAGCGGTATTCGTAGACCCAGGAGGAGCCTTCCATGCTGCGCGCGATGTCGTACGCGGGTTCCCTGTAGAACTTGGCGGTGAAGTCGTCTGACATGAAGCGGTGCGCGCCTTTGCCCGGTCTGAACTTGAACTTGAACCAGTAAGCTGCAAGCGGGAGCAGCGCACTCGGAATATTCATTATGAACAGATCGCCTTCCTGGCTGGTCGTGCCGAACAGGGCAGGTCCCTTAAAGCTCTTGGCCATCTCGCCGGGAGCCTGCTTTATCGTAACTCCGTCGATCGTAGGCGAGAAACAGCAGTTCGAGTTGCCCTCGTGCAGCACGAGCTTGCGTAGTCCGGCGTTCGCCTCGTGGATCTTCGCGATGTCGATATCCTTAAGTTTATTAAGCTCGTCAGGGCTTACGCCCAGCATCTTGAGATATTTATAAGTCAGCCTTTGGCTCTGTTTCTCAGTCCAGAACGAACCGACGCACGCGGACTGCACTATCGCTTTGTCAAAGAGCCCGGCCGTCTTCGGATCGCCCATCAATACCAGCATGCACGCAGCACCGGCGCTCTGTCCGAAGACCGTTATGTTGTCGGCATTTCCGCCGAAGCGGTGGATGTTGTTGCGCACGAATTTGAGCGCCAGGATCTGGTCGAAAAGTCCGTTATTCTGATCGAAATTCTTATCAAGGAAATGAAGGTTCAAAAAGCCTTCGAGATTCAGCCTGTAGTTGAAGTTGACGCAGACCGTTCGTGTCTCTCTGGCAAACCTTGCCATGTCGTATGAGAGCTCATCAGAGTCCTCACCCATGCGCCCCACGCCGCCGTTGGCATATGAGCCGCCGTAGATCCACACCATTACGGGCGCGCCGGGCTCTATGTCCTCAGGCACGAAAATGTTCAGATACAGGCAGTCTCTGCCGTCAGGAGATATCGTGGATCTTCCCTTGCCCTGAACAGGGCTTATAGGGCCCCTGACGACGTCCAGAATGCCGTTCCAGGGCTCAGGCGGTATCGGATGCTTAAACGCCAGATCGCCCACCGGAGGCGCTGCGTAGGGGATGCCCAGATATTCATGACACCCGTCCCTGACGATGCCCCTTACAAGACCATATTCGGTTGCGACTGTTCTGGCGTAATTCATAAAGAAATTTTAGCATGTCTGCGATACAGGGCGCAACGGGGAGAAGGCTCCGGCAGTATTCCGGATGCTTGGAGGGATCAGCGTACCTTAACGACTACGATCTCAGGGAAATTATTGATCCTCACCGGCAGGATGCTGTTGCCCAGACCGCGGCTTATGACAAGCTGCATGCCGCCCATGTCGGTCATTCCTTGATAAAGCTTCGGGAAGATCTCGAATTCAGGACTTACAAATCCGCCAATGCCCGGGATTATTATCTGTCCGCCGTGGTAGTGTCCTGTGAAGACCAGGTCGGCGCCGAGCTTCTGATAAAGGGCATTATACTGCGGTTCGTGCGCAAGCATTATGACGGGCTTCGAATCGTCGAAAGGGCCGTAAGCCACGAACGAATCCAGAGAGCCGTCACCGATTCCGGCCAGGATATAATCGCCCATATCAACATAGGTGTCGTCCATGAAGATGACGCCCAGAGACTTCATCTTCTCGAACAGCGGAGCGGTCTTCTCAGAGCCGAGCCAGAGCTCGTGATTGCCTGTTATGTAGTAGACGGGAGCGATCTTTACCGCGCCCTCGAAAAAATCAACCGCGATATCGATATTTGTGTGGGACTTATCGACCACATCGCCCGTTACGACGATAATGTCGGGCTTTTGCGCCTCGATCTTCTTAAGAAGCGTCTTTTGCTTGATTCCGAAGAACTGGTTGTGAAGGTCTGATATCTGAACGATGGTGACTTCGGAGGAAAGACCCAGATCAACCTCATGATCTGTCGTTACAAGATGGTAGTTCTGATAAAGGCACACGCAGCAGATAATGATCTCCAGCACCATCAGTACAGGGACCACAAAGAACTTGGGCTTCAGCGTCTTGTGATGGAAGAATCTCATGCCCAGAAATGCGCCAACAGAGCCGCCGATCCATGCCCAGAAGAGAAGGGTCCTCTCGGGTACTCTGCGCTTGTTCTTTTTCGCGCACGACTTATCGTATCCATAGAGGATGAACGCGATGAGATTTACGAAGATCAGCCAGTAAACAAGAATCATGTTATGTCTTCTAAAACTCCTATAATCGAACTGCCAGTTCGGTTTTGTCGGTTTTTGTAGTTTTACGCGATAGATTTCAGACAAAACCCCTAAAATCGAACTATGAGTCCGATTATAGGAGTTTTCGGGCAAATTACAAATATCCCAGATGTTTCATGAAGGCATTAAGGCCTTCTGTCAGGTCATCGTAAGTCTCATCGAAATTATCCGTGTACCAGGGATCGGCTATGCTCCGGTTGCTTCCGGCAAATGTCAGGAGCTGGTAGATCTTGCCGTCCGGATCGCCGCCTGCAAGACGTGTCATGTTCGAAATGTTATAAGAATCCATGCCGATCAGGTAATCGTAATGCTCGTAGTCGGCGCGGGTCATCTGGCGCGCGCGGTGCGGAACGACGGGAATGCCGACGGAGCGCAATTTGCTCACGGTACCGTAGTGCGGTCCGTTGCCGATCTCCTCACGGCTCGTTGCCGCAGAGTCGATCTCAAAGAGGCCGGCGAGCCCCCTCTTATTAACCATATCCTGGAACATGGACTGTGCCATTGTGGAACGGCAGATGTTGCCGTGGCATATAAACAAAACTTTTATCATAGTTACGATTTGCCCCGATAATCCCCGAAAAGCCTTTGATCATTAGGTTTTTCAAGAACTCGGCCTTTCTTGTTGTTTTGGCTTATCGTGCCCTTTCTCGGCATATCTAAGCCTTGGTCTGTAGTAAATTTGTAGTAAAACCAAACCAATTTACTACAGCGGTTATCCGATGGCAGTAACTCTGGCAAACTCTTCCTTCGCGTCATCATACTTAACATGTGTATAAGTATTCATCGTGACTGTGATGTCAGAATGTCCCATAATATACTGAAGCGTTTTGGGATTCATTCCGCTTCTTGCCATATTGGAACAGAATGTGTGTCTGCACACATGCGGCGTAATCTTGGGGAACCTCAAGCGATAGATCCTGTCATGCTTCTCCAGGGCAAACTTAAAGTATTTTTCCCAATGCATCGCGACCTTGGGCATTCCGTTCTTATCAACACACAGAAATCCCGTATATCCGTCAATGACCGGTTCTTTTCTCAACGCGGGTCTGCTCCCGATCATACGTTCAAAGCAGGCAGCGACTTCTTTAGTCATCGGAACCCTGCGGGTACCTGCATTTGTTTTGGTAGGAATAATGATATATTCCATGCCGCTTGTACGCTGAAGCTGATGATCAACATTGATATACATCTCATCGAAATGTATGTCATTGTAAGTAAGACCACAGAATTCCGAGATACGAAGACCTGTATGGAACAAAACATAGAATGCATCGTAATACCTGCAATAATGCTTATCGTTCTTCACGTAGTCCAAGAACTCATTCATCTCTCGCTTCGATATAGCGTCGCGAGTAACCTGATCATTGATAAGGACATCGGCCAGTGCGAACTGGAACGGATTCTTACGTATAAGATCATCCTGATATGCAATCTCAAAGGCAGGTCTCAGTATTCCTCTGAAAGTATGAAGAGAACTGTAACCTCTCCCATTCTTTTGCAGATCTATCAGCCAACACTTGGCATCCGTCATTTTGACTTTGTCGATCCTCAGGCTACCGAACGGGTTTTTGGACAGGAAATTGATACATGTCTTATAACCCGCTGCCGTAGAAGGTCTTATACCTGTTCTTGTCTTGACGTACTTCTTGACCAGTTCAAGAACCGTAATATCACCGCCGTTAACAGCTACTTGGTTAAACAGATCTGCTTGAATCTGCTTTTCCTTCTCTCTTAATGATAACTCAGGTCTTTTGCCGGAAGGAGTTGCATCCGTACGATCCAGTCTCCAACTGTACACGATCCTTCTGATCCCGGTATTGTCGTAGTAAGTGTATTGATATCTACCATCCGGTCTCTGGCTCTCTCCATTGCGAAGAATGCGATTTTTCTTGTCTCGTCTTTTCTCGCTCATTAGTCTCTCTCCTTTCTGTAAAGAGAGCCCGATATGATATAGATAACTATACCATACCGGAACTCTGATTAACGATTGTTTTATACGGCTGTTGCCTGATCTATATACTGTTCAAAGTATTTACGCTTTATCATGACCCGGTTGCCGTTCATGACGACAAAATCTGCCATAGGATTTTCTTCAACTATTCGCCGTAATTTCTTTTCACCAAAATGGAAATAATCGGCAGCTTCCCTGATGGTCAGTGTGTATTTTTCCCATAAAGGGACAACATTTGATCTATTGTTTTGATTCTGATTGTTATTCATATAGATTCCTCCATTATTCCGATTTGTTATTTCTGTCCTTGACCATTTCAGGTCTGAATGTCTCGTACAACATAGAGACAGCTTCGAAGATTTCGTTTTGACATCTTTCAAGCTCAAGGCTATGTGCAATACCTAGTACATTAAGTTTTCTGAGCAGCGTGTTGATGTTGCCTCCGGCTCTTTTCATCAGGGAAATCAATTGGTAGTAATCTGCCGGCGGAGCTTCGACGATTACCTCTCCAAACATTGCTCTTCTGGCATATTCGCTTATGGAAAGTCCGGCTTTGGATGCATTCTTCCTGATGGATTCGTAATCTTCTTTGCCGACTCTGAAGTGGATCTGATAAGACTTTGCCGGGAAATTCTTATTCATCTGTACCTCCTTTGGACGTCTGATCCTTATTTAAGATCCAAAACCACACATCACCTTTCTTGTCCGATCCGAGTCCGGGAATGTACTTCTTGGCTTCATCAAGTGTCCTCTTACAGATGTTTTTGTTTTTGGCCATCTCTTGGATCTTCTTGGCTTCGACCTCTGTATGATCCGTGAAGTAAGACTTTAGGAATGTGATTGCCATATCCAGCTTGGTCTCGGTGCGGGCTTTTTGGTTCCTG
>JAEEGH010001382.1_pt1 | contig 70322 bp, 31 predicted proteins | sample 9134181 | NCBI WGS metagenome assembly JAEEGH01 (sample SAMN16246544, study PRJNA631951) | gut metagenome | biome: gut microbiome; feature: rumen; material: DP-attached | host: Bos | place: Iran: Karaj | collected 2018-10 | reverse complement strand
CCTCGTACCGATTTTGGTTCGGCTGCAAAGATGCAAATTTCAAAACCCGGACAGGGTATTTATGACTTAAGTAACTGTGCATAAGATACATATAAGCAAAATTAACATTTTTTAGTAGACACTAGTGTTTTTTTATAATGGTACTGCCTCAGTTCCTTGATTTTCTTGGCGTGGGAGATGTACTCGTCCGAGCCGATGACCATGCGGTTCTGCTCGTTCACGAGCTTGTTCATCTCGGAACGTATCTGCTTGACGGAGGCTTCCACCTCCTTGCCGTTGATGTAGATGGTTACCCTGCGGGTGCTGCTCTTTGCCATAACGATAAGTTTTGGCAAAGATTGCACAAACATCCGTCACGGTTAGGGACGGTTACGGGAAAACGCTGTCGTGCTGGTTGACGGCGTTTTCATCTTCCTTAATACCGCGACAACGATAGGAATGGTTACGAGCGGCCTGCTGCGAAGTTTGAATGGATAGCGTGCCCGGTCGCCCAAGCGAAAGAACAAGAGAGATTCTTTTTAGAAAATCTTATGTATTTTATTCGGCATGCATAGTTAAATGTGACCCACCTTTCTGAAATAGAGCTTAGGAATTTGACGTTGCTCATTGTGTTGGGGTATCGGACCTATGATGGCTGTGACAGAATCACCAGGAGCGACTTCCCAACATTCCCATAACCAAGTACCATTTCGTGTGATTCCTCGTTTTTGGATTTGACTCGAAAAGTGGATGTGAGATAATTCATCTGCTCCCCTGATTACATATTGACCTGTTGTGTCTAACAAAAAAGGCACGGCTCGACTCACTTCAAATGTCATATCTTTTTTGAAAACAATGCTCAAGTCGCTATAGTTATCTTTTTCCTCCTCATAATCGCCCCATTCTGTCCGTTCCATGTCGATGACATATTTCCCGATTTGATCTCTTTTTCTTTCCCTAAGAATTGGATCAGGCAAGATATAACCACACGACTGTAACAAACATGCCATAAGTATGCAAAATGTCGTAATTTTAAAAGCAAATACCTTTCTCATAATCTTAATAATCATCGGGATTAACTAATAAATGGAATGTCTGACTTATGTTTCCATACGGTGTCGTTTTGTTCGGGTCTCTCATTATTGACTGTGGATACAAATTTGTTCCTATTCTACTATCCATTTGAACATATTCTTGAAATCATTATAACATTGATCACAAATCCAATAATATGAATCTATTGTTGAGTATCCAAAATGGAGATCTCCTTCATTTGTTGAAAATTTAGCTCCGCAAAAATCACAATGGTCATGATCCCAAACACGCCCAGCTATTTGGTACTTGTGTCTTATCAATCTTACTCCTTTTAAATAGTTTTCTTGCCCCTGAAGTCTCCAATCCTTTTTTAAATCATTTTTCATATATCTATAAATTTAATATTTACAAAACCTACTTTTCTATCATAGTTCCATTTTCGAACCACCTCCATTTTTTACCAGTAGGGTCTATATAATCTGTAAATAACCACGTTAAAATACACCAAAGTGCCATTCAAAAGTATACCACTTTGGAGACTGCAAAAATACAAAAAGCGTGTTATAAATCCTTGCTGTATCTCGAAGACCTCAAAATGGTATACTTTTCAGTGGCAATGGCGGTATACTTTTGGATGGCTATTTACAACCCTTAAACCTTAACCCAATTTTTTGTACCTTTGCCGCCGTTATCCAAACGAACGGTTATGAACCACAATTACCCATTGACGGTGTTCCACGAGAACAGTCCCGTGGTGTTGCGCGACGAACAGGAATGGTCCCGCTTCGCGCAGAATTTCCGCATCATCCACGCGGCCGGCGGCATCGTCTCCGACGAAAACGACGAAATCCTCATGATCTTCCGCTACGGCTGCTGGGACTTCCCCAAGGGCAAGGTCGAGGCCGGCGAGGAGTGGCCAACAGCCGCCCTGCGCGAGGTGGAGGAGGAGACCGGCCTCCACGACATCTCCCTGCACGAACCGCTCCCCAACACCTACCACACCTACACCCTCCACGGCGCACCCATCCTGAAAATCACCCACTGGTACGAAATGCACGCCCCGCAGCAGTCGCTCACCCCGCAGACCGAGGAGGGCATCAGCCAGGCGGTGTGGGTGCCACGCACCGAAGTGGCCGACCACCTGAAAGAGTCCTATCTGTCATTGAAAGAGCTGTGGGAAGAGTTAGCAGTTAGCAGTTAGTAGTTAGTAGTTAGCAGTTGTTATGAGACGGTCGTTTGTTTTGTTTAGTATTTTATTTCTGTGCGCGGCATGCACCCTCCCCGCCCAGAACCTTTCCGGCTACTGGGAGGGCAAGATCGGCATCACCAAGACCGACTCCCTGACCATCGGGCTGCAGATCGACTACCAGGGAGATACACTCTATGCCGAACTGGACAGTCCCGACCAGTACTTCACGGGACAGCCAGTGAGCGGACTGACGTTCGCGGATTCTGCCATCGCTTTCCGCGTGCCCGATTTCGGACTGAACTATGAAGGCACGTTATCGGCTGACGGGCAGCGCTTTACGGGTACCTGCACACAATACGGGCGCAAGTTCGACTGCACGCTGTCCCAGGGCGCGACACGGAAGCTCTTCCCGCGACCGCAGACGCCCACCCCACCCTACCCGTACCGCACCGAGGAGGTCAACTTCCGCGACCGCAGCGGCAAGAAACCCCTCATCAACGGAACGCTCACCCTGCCGCAAGGACAGCCCAAAGGGCTCATCATCTTCATCAGCGGGTCGGGCTGGCAGGACCGCGACGAGTCACTGTTCGCCCACAAGCCCTTCGCCGTCATCGCCGACACGCTCACCAAGGCCGGCTTCGCCACCTACCGCTACGACGACTTCCCCGCGGCCATCTTCCGCAAATCCACCACCTACGATTTCGCCGACGGGGTGCGACTAATTCTGGATTCCTTGCTGCAACGCGTAGAGCTACAAGGACTTGAGGTCGGACTGTTGGGACACAGCGAAGGCAGCTTGGTGGCCAGTATGGTGGCGGCTGACGACAAACGCATCGCGTTCACCATCCACCTCGGCGGCGTCGCGCAGCCGATTGACGAAATCCTGCTCTACCAGAGCGAGGCCATCGCCCGCGCCTCGGGAGAGCTGACGGAAAAGGAAATCGCCAACGGTAATGCCATCAACAAACGCATCTACAGCATCTTGAAGAAGTGTAAAAGCAAGGAGGAGTGTGCGGAAAAGATCGGGAAAGTGTGGGACGAACTCGCCGCAAAACTCACAGACGAGGAGAAAGTCAAGTACAACCTCACCCCGCAGAACAAACTCACGGCCCTGCAGACCTTCAGCTCGCCGTGGTATTACGAACTCTTCCGCATCGACCCGAAAAAATACCTCAAGAAAATCAAGACCCCAGTGTTTGCCATTTCGGGGCAGAAAGACATGCAGGTTGATGCAAACGCCACGGAAAAGATTATGGACAAATACTTGACCGGCAAAACGTTATATTACTTCTACAAGATGCCGGGGTTAAACCACCTGCTCCAGCCTTGCACTACAGGAAGCCCCGACGAATACCCCCTTATCGAGACCACGATTGCACCCGAGGTGTTGGACATCATCGTGTCGTGGTGCCGGAAAATCGCGCTGTAAATGGATTCGTCGAAGTATCGCAAAATTACGCTTTATTATTTTGAACATCGCTATCAAAAGCTCTTCTATTCCGATAATTTTGTATTTTTGCCGCGATTAAAAACATTCACAATTTATCAAAACAACAAGCAATGAAAAAAACAACATTTACCGTAGCCATCATGCTGCTCTTAGCCCTCGGCGCGACAGCACAAATCAAGGTCGGCACCTACACTGAATGGCAGAAAACCCTCGACGAGCTCGAAATCAAAGAGTCTTATGACTTCTCGAACCGCAAGACTGTCGTCATCCTGCCTGTACAAACCTCTGATGTCGAGCTGCCCAAGAAGAGTGATGACAACTACAAGCTCATCACCAAAGCGCTGGCGAACATGACCCAGACCATCGCCACCGAGATGCAGAACCAGCTGCAGAAAGCCGGCTACAAGGTCGTTGTGGCCGAGGACGCCAACTTCCGTGACCCGGAATCCATCGTCGTCCAATTCAATTGGACCGAACTTGATCTCGGCAGCCGTGCCTTGCGCGTATGGGTCGGATACGGGGCCGGAAACGCACGGTTCGCCACCCAAGGTGTCATTTACGACGGTGACAAAGAGATTGCCACTTTCAGCCAGCGCCGCATCTCTGCCCTTGACACGCAGAAATACGAAAAGCTCGTGGCCAAGGGCATCAACAACGTCGTGGGCGACGTCGCCAAGCTGATCCTCGCCATGTAATCGGCACTGCTGCCTCCGTGACTAACATCCAAACGTTGTAACCTTCTAACTTCCTAACCCTTAAACCCTAAACATTAACCCTTAACCCTTCCCATCTTTTTTTCACATTTTTTCAACAACCTCACAACGGCAAGAGTATATTTTATACCTTTGCCGTTTTATTATATTGCGGATTAAAATACCCTTCTTAATATGAAAAGACTTCTACTACTGACGGTTTTGGCGCTCTTCTGCTGTGGCAGCGTTTTCGCACAAGAGAACAAAACGGACAAGAAGAGCAAGAAAAAACAGCAAACGGAAGCTGCTGCCACGGGTGAGGCCCCGTCGGAGAATGCCACTGTGGTGAACGAAGACTCGGACGACGACGACCTTGACAACGGCGGCGGACAGTATGTGCCGAGCCTGTTGCACAGCAGCGCCGACGTGTTCACCAACAACACCTCCTACACGTTCAGCATCGCCTATTTCCGGACGCGCGGCTACGACAACCGCTACCAGGGCGTTTTCGTCAACGGCTACGAGATGAACAATATGGTGACCGGACGCGCCAACTTCTCGCAATGGGGCGGACTGAACCACATCTTCCGCTATCCGGAAAGCGTCTCCTGCCTGAACATGGCGACTTTCGACTTCGGCGAGATCGGCGGCGTCAGCAACTACAACGTGCGGGCCAGCAACTTCCGCAAGCAGGTGCGTGCCACCTACTCGCTGTCGAACCGGACCTACACCAACCGCATGATGCTCACCGGCAGCACAGGTCTCACCCCCAAAGGCTGGGCGTTCACCGGCTCTCTGTCGGCGCGTTTCGGCAACGAGTTGGCCTACGTGGAGGGGACCAGCTACACCGGTTTCGCGGGCTTCGTGGCCGCCGAGAAGAAGCTCAACAGCGAGCACTGGCTCAACCTCTCGGCCTTCGCCTCCTACATCCAGCGCGGCATGCAGTCCAACTCCGTGCAGGAGGCCTACGACCTTTTAGACAACAACTACTACAACGCCAACTGGGGCTGGTACCAGGGCAAACAGCGCAACGCCCGCGTGCGTACCCAGTTCGAGCCCACCTTCCTGCTGACCCACAACTTCAACGCCGCGAACAACAAGCTCACCGTGCAGACCACAGCCGGATTATCCTTCGGCTTCAACAACACCACCTCCCTCAACTGGTACGACGCCCAGGACCCGCGTCCCGACTACTACCGCTATCTGCCGAGCTACCAGATTGACGGCAAGGACACCTCCCAAGCCTACTATGACGTGATGTCCTTGTGGCTGAACAACGACCAAAGTTACACCCAGATCAACTGGGACCACCTCTACAACGTCAACCAGTTGGCCGCAATGCAGGGCAAACGCGCCCAATATATGGTGGAGAACCGCCGCTACGACCAGCTGACGGGCGGCGTAAGCACCAACTTGAACTGGTCCATCAACGAGCACTGGAAACTCTACGCCGGCGCTTCCGTGAGCCACTTCAAGCAGCACAACTACAAGACCATCGAAGATCTTTTGGGCGGTGCCTACTGGCTTGATGTCGATAAGTTCTCCGAAGGCGACTTCCCCGCCGACCAGAACGTGCAATACAACGACCTGCTCCATATCGGCGACTCCCTCCACGAGGGCGACATCTTCGGATACAACTATGACTACCACGTATTCAAGCAGAAAGCCTGGGGCATGGTCAAGGCCACCTACAACCATTGGGATTTCTACGCAGGAATCCAGTTCGGAGCCTCGGAACTATGGCGCTACGGTTATATGCAGAACGGCCGTTTCCCCGACAATTCCCTCGGCCGATCGGAGACGCGAATCTACATGGACAACGGTGCGAGAGCAGGTGTCACCTACAAGATCAACGGCCGCAACTACATCGTGCTCAACGGTTTGGGCGAAACCAAGTCGCCGAACATCCTCAACTCCTTCCTCTCGCCGCGTATCAACAACAAATTCGTCGACAACCTGACCAACGAAACCGTGTTCTCCGGCGACCTCTCCTATATTCTCAACTACCCGGTCATCAAGATGCGGGTGACGTTATTCGGCACGAAAATCAACAACGCCACCCGACTGATCAGCTTCTACAACGATGACATGTCGAGCATGGTCAACTACGCCATCTCGGGCATCGACGAGCGCCATATCGGCGTGGAAGCCGGTGCGGAAATCAAGCTCGGCAGCATGTTCTCGTTGATTTTGGCGGGCACATGGGGTGACTACCGCTACACCGACCGCGCCCACGTGACGATGAACGCCGAGAATGGTGTCGATTTCGACGGGCAGATGGAACGCACGGTCTATTGGAAGAACTACCACGTGGCCGGCAGCCCGCAGGTGGCCGCCACCGGAGGCCTCAAGTTCAACTACAACTACTGGTGGGTGAATCTCAACTGCAACTGGTTCGACAAGATCTACTGCGACCTGAATCCCGAGCGCCGAACCTCCACCGCACGCGGCTCCTTGGACGCGAACTCCGAGCTCTACCACCAAGTAGCCGACCAGACCCGTCTGAAAGGACAGTTCACCATGGACATCTCCGTGAGCAAGTCGTGGCGCATCGCACACAAATACAACATCGGCTTCAACGCCAGCGTCACCAATCTACTCAACAACAAGAACTTAGTGACCACAGCATGGGAGCAGTACCGCTTCGACTACACCAACTACAACGTCAACAAGTACGCCAACAAGTACTACTACGCCTTCGGCACCACGTTCTACTTAGGCATTAACTTCCAGATGTAAGATAACGAAATAACTACATTTATCATAAACATACTTCCTTAAACAGCCTCGAAGAGGCAAAACGCACGAAGTGCAAGTAACCCCGCAGTGTGGGGACCACAAGAAGGAAAAACGACCAAATATGAAAAAGATAACGATAATAGCAATCCTGATCGCAGCAGCCCTCGCCGGCTGCAACCTGGAGCCCGACGTGGCCCCGATGCCCACCTTCATCGGCGAGGCCAACACCACCATCGCCGAGCTGCTCGCCATGCACACCATCGGCTCGGAGGACTCCTACGACTCCATCCCCATAGGGTCCAACATCATCATCTGCGGCTATGTCACCACCTCCGATGAATGGGGCAACAACTACAAGTACCTCAATATCGAGGACAGCACGGGCGGCATCCAGATCAAAATCGACAACAAAGCCCTGTACCACAAGTACTCAGTCGGGCAGAAACTCTATGTGAAGTGCGACGGTTTGGTGCTCGGCGACTACCGCAAGCTGCCGCAGCTCGGCTTCTGGGCCAACGGTTCCATGCAGGCCATCCCGTCGTTCAAGACCTACCTCTACCTCTTCCCCGACGGCGCGCCGATGGGTGGTTTCAACCCCATTGAGATGACCACCATCCCGAACGCCAACGACATCCCGGCCACCAACTACAACCGGAGAGTCCGTCTGATTGGCGCCACCTTCGTGGAGGGCGGCTTGGCCACCTTCTCGGATCCGGGCGCGGCCACCAGCCACGACATCAAAATGGCTGACGGCACCACCATCACGATGCGCACCAGCAACTACGCCACCTTCGCCAATGAGACGCTGCCCTTAGGCACCGGCGAAATCACCGGCATCCTCACCCGCTACAACAACTACGTGCAGATTGTCATCAACAGTCCCGCCGACCTGGTGGGCTTCACCGCCCCCGTGGAACGGCAAACCGTCTTCAGCGTCAACTACAGCAACGCCTTCAACGAGGGTTGGCTCCAGACCGGCACCGGCAACCCGTGGCAGACGATGGTCAACAACAACTTCAGCGGTTTCTTCGTCAACCCGTCGGCGGACGAGGACTACTACCTGATTTCCCCGGCCATCTACTTGGACAATACCACCGAACCCGAGCTGAGCTTCACGCACCGCGCCCCGCAAGGCTTCGACCCCAACACCATGATGTGCTTTTACACCCCCAACTACACCGGCGACGTGAACACCACCCTGTGGATTCCGTTCGACCTCTCCGCCGCGGCCGGACAGACCACCTCCAACAATTTCAGCATCGCACTCCCCGAAGGTGCCCAAACCTCCAACTTCCGCCTGATGTTCCACATCACCACCGCCCCGTCAGCTTGGTACCTATCTGACATTAAGATCACGGGAGTGGTACGGTGAGCAGTTAGCAGTTAGCAGTTAGCAGTTAGTAGTTAGTAGTTAGTAGTTAGTAGTTTGCAGTTAGCAGTCATGTACGAAAATGCTCAATATACAATAAAAACACTTCCTTAAGCAGCCCCGGAGGGGCAAAACGCGCGAAGCGCTAATAACCCCACATAAGCGAAGCGCAATGTGGGGCAACGAGCCGCCCCGGAGGAACAAAACGCGCGAAGCGCTAATAACCCCACACAAGCTGAAGGCGCAGTGTGGGGCACACAAAGAATAAAAGAAAAAAGGAACAAATATGAAAAATAGAACACTCTTTGCAATCACAATCTGTATGGTACTGGTGGGCTGCAACCGCTGGGAAGCGCCCGAGTTGACCGCCCCGGTGTATGACGGGCCGGCCGCCAACAAGACCATCGCCGACATCAAGGCGAAGCATCCGACCCTGGGCAACGGCACCCAGGACTCCATCTGCCGCTACGACGAGCAGTTTATCGTCAAGGCCGTGGTGGTGAGCTCCGATGAGGGCGGCAACTGCTACAAGTACCTCACCGTCCAGGACGAGACCGGCGGCATCGAGATCGCCATCGACCGCTCCAGCCTCTACAACGACTACCCCGTGGGGCAAACGGTCTATCTCAACTGCGCCGGGCTCATTGTCGGCGACTACCACAACAAGTACCAGGTCGGCTGGGTCTATCAAGGTTCCGTGGGCCGCATCGCCCCCGCCGACCTCGACCGCTACCTGAGCAAGGACGGTCTTCCTGACCTGAACAACCCGCTGGTGGCCAACCCCATAGAGATTACCGGCACCGGCGACCTCACGGCCGAGAACGTGAACTGCCTCGTGAAGATCGACGGCTGCAAGTTCTCCCCCGCCGATGACGGACAGCCGCTGTCCAACAACGACTTCACCACCGACCGCACCGTCACCTTCAACGGCGCGAGCGTGGTGGTGCGCACCAGCAACTATGCCTACTTCCGCAACACCATCATCGACGCCAGCAAGGAATACTGTCTCTACGGCGTCCTGAGCATCTACAATTCCGACTACCAGCTCACTCTGCGCACCAAGGACGACATCCAGTTCTCGTCCGCATCGCAGGTGGAGACGCTGGCCAACCTCACGTTCGACGCCAACAGCCTTGTCTCGGGCGGCTGGTCGCAGTATCCCGACAACCAATCGTGGAAATTCCAGGCATACGGCGGCAACAACTTCATCTATCACAATACGACCAACGAGAACTGCGACGACTGGCTGATTTCGCCCGAGCTGACCCTCGGGGACCTGAACGGCGCCCAGCTCTTCCTCGACCACCAAAACAACGTCGGCGGCAGCCCGGCCACCTACTACCAAGTCTATTACAGCACCACTTACAATGGCGGCGCGTTCAACGAGAGCGACTGGACAGCCTTCAACCCGAACCTGAACGTCTATCCCAGCGACTTCGGCATGAGCAACGGCCTCAACCTGAGCGCCATCGGGAGCCAGAAGTTCCGCATCGCATTACGCTACCACCGCAGCGGCACCGCCAACGGCAGCCGCTGGGCCGTGAGAGGCGTGAAGATTGTGAAATAAGGGAAAAGCACTGTAAACAAAAAGGAGTCGCGACCGTTCCGCCGGCAGCGACTCCTTTTATTTTGGGAAGCACCCAAGTGATTATACATTCTCCGATTTCGAGAGAAGCCACGACAACAGGTCGGTGACCCGGCTGGAGAAGTCGCCGCTCATCGGAACCAGGTCATCCGAGAGCACCGGGCTGGCATCCAAGTCTATCACATACGCGGTGCCCGTGAATGTGCCCGTCACCTTCTTGTCGGTGACTTCGGAAAGCGTGATCTTACCCTCGTGCATTACATAGAACAGCGTCGGGCTGACAGCAATGCCGACCAACTGGTTCTCGGCAAACTCCCCGGAAATCAAACTCTCATAGTCGAAATCCTTCAAATCCTCGTTGGTCAACGTATTGTTAACCATGAAGGTAACACCCTCTTTGATACTGTCACCCACTAAACGGTAGAGCAGAAACGGGAATCTGATTTCATCCTCAGAGGAGATTTTCAGCAGTTCCTCAATTCCCATCACCATGGAGAGGCTAACGGCATACTTAGGGGGATTCGTCGTGTCGAACACGATGACACTTGAAGTATATTCATGCTCCAAGGGGGTGTTCCCGTTTTCAGTGGAACCAATGATCGACTTGGCTTTGCCGGTAAAGCCACTGACGAGATCCTGAATAAGGTTATCACATGACGTGAACAACACCGCTCCGGCCAGAATAGCGGCAAAAACAAACAATTTTTTCATCTTTTCTCTATTTTATGGGTAAATAATTTCAAATCAGAACTCAACCATCGCCAATCCCAGTAGCTAAGACCAAGAATAGGTCTGCAAAGATAGGAAATTTTCACATACAAGACGGAAGTATCTGATTTTTTTGTATTTTTGCCGCCGATTTAAAACCCTTAAATAAAAATTGTAACAGTATGAAATCAGTGTCTATTAGCGGTTCTCTGAGAGAGAACGTAGGGAAAAAAGATGCGAAAGCCCAACGTAATCAGGGCATGATTCCGTGCGTGATTTACGGCGGAAAGGATCAGAAAATGTTCGTGGTGGACGAGCGTCAGTTCAAAGACCTGCTCTACACCCCCGAGGTGCGCTACGCAGAGGTCAACATCAACGGTGACGTTCGCAGAGCCATCGTCCAAGAGACCCAGTTCCACCCCATCACCGACAGACTGCTGCACGTTGACTTCCTCGAAGTGGTCGATGGCAAGCCCATCACCATCGAGCTCCCGTTCAAGGTGACCGGCACCTCTCCCGGCGTCCTGAAGGGCGGTCTGCTCAAAAAACGCGTCCGCAAGATCAAAGTCCGCGGCCTTCTGGAGAACATCCCCGAGGATATCACCTCCGACATCTCCGGTCTGGACATCAACGACGTGACCAAGATCAGCGACATCCACGTTGACAACCTCGAAATCGTCGACAACCCCAACAAGGTGGTCATCGCCGTCATCCCGACCCGCGGATCGGCAGCCGCCGCAACCGAAGAGGGCGAGGCCGAAGAGGCATAACCCCCTTTAATTTTTTCATAACAGTAGAGGAGCCGACCCCATCCTGGGTCGGCTTTTTTATATTCTCCAACTATACGTCCCTCAAACCGCACTATCCATAATAGAGAAAGGCCTCCGCAGGGGAAGCCTTTCTCGCACATAACACAACACATGAAAAAGCAGATCTCGTCTTGGGGAAAGACTCAAACGATCTGCGTCTTTCCGCTGAATCTGACTAAGCGTGGTCGAACATCGCCTGAATCAAACCAGCATATTTCTTGGAGATTTTACTCCGTTTCACTTTCAACGTCGGGGTTAACAAACCGTTCTCCTGAGTCCACTCGTCGGCAAGAATCTCAAACTTCATCACATTTTCCGCCTTGCTGAGTTCCTTGTTGTATTTATCTATCTCACTCTTAATCAGACTTTTGACGTTTAGGTTGTCAACCATCTCTTTCGGGTGCGAATATACAATTTTTTCTGATTCACACCACTCTTTTATCGCAGAAAAATCGGGAACGATCAAAGCGGCCACAAATTTCTGGTTTTCACCCACCGCCACGATCTGGTCGATGTACTTCGACTGGGACATCTTCTCTTCGATGGCCTGGGGGTTGACATACTTGCCCATGGAGGTCTTGAAGATGTTCTTGAGACGGCCGGTGATGATGAGTTGTCCGCGCTCCGTGAAGCGTCCCATATCGCCGGTGTGCAACCAGCCGCCCTCGTCGATGATCTCGCGGGTCTGAGCCTCGTCCTTGTAGTATCCCATCATGATGTTGTGACCGCGGCAGATGATCTCGCCCTCCTTGTTGATGGCCACATCGACACCTCCGAGCGGGAACCCCACGGTGCCGGACTGGCGGCCGTATTTCTCACGACAGGAGACCGCAATCACCGGGGAGGTCTCGGTCATGCCGTAGCCCTCGAACACCGGCATCCCCATAGCGGAGAAGAACGAACAGAGTTCCGGCTTGAGCGAGGCAGCACCGGAGACCACAATATCGAAATTGTCGGCCCCGAGGCCGTGACGTATCTTACTATAGACCAACTTGTCGGCCAACGCGTGCTGCATATTGTAGAACGCCGACCGGTCTTCCGGCTCGATGTTGTACTTCAGTGCAACATTCACAGCCCATTCGAAAATGGAACGGGCGGCACCCGTCTTGGCCTTCCCGGACGCGATAATCTTCTCGTAGAACTTCTCCAACACGCGCGGCACCGCCGTCATCATCGACGGATGCACCTCCCGCATGGCTTCGGCAATGGTCGCCAAATTGGAGACATAATAGACGGTCATGCCGAGATACTGGTACAACAGCACAATCATGTTCTCGTAGGCGTGGCAAAGGGGCAGGAAACTCAAACCCTTCTTCGACCACTTCGAGGGGATATGGTTCAGATACTCCAGCTGGGACATAATGTTGTAGTGGGAGAGCATCACGCCTTTCGGAACACCTGTGGTGCCAGAGGTGTAAATAATCATCGCACAGTCCTTCTCGCTATTGGCGGCACGCAGCTCCGAGAGTTTTCCCTCATCGAAGTTCGCGCGACCAAGTTCCAACAGCTGATCCCAGAACGGGTAGTCTTTGCGGTCGACAAACGTATAGATATCCTTCAACGTCGGAAGTTCGGCCGCCACCGACTGCACCTTGCGCATCACAATTTCACCTTCAAGAATGACCAACTTGGCCTCACAGTGGTTCAGGATGTATTTATAATCCTCGGCCGTGATGGTCGGATAAATCGGCACCAACACCGCACCGATCTGCGTGACGGCCATCTGCGTGATGGTCCACTCCGGACGGTTGGTGGAAATAACCGCCACCTTGTCGCCTTTGGCGATACCCTTGGCGAGCAGGGCACAACTCAACTCGTCAGCCGTCTTTTTGTACTGCTTGGGAGTATATTCGTTCCACTTGTTCTTGCCGATCTTACCCGACAGGGCAATCTTCTGATCCGGATGCCGCTCCTCATAGCGGAGCATAATGTCATAGATACGTTTCAATTCCATTCGGTTTCGGTTTTTAAGTTTTGGACGGCAAAAAGACAATTTTTTTTCCAATCTCCCATAAAATTGTGATAATCAACCCCTTCTATAGGACAAAAAGAGCCATTCAGGGATAAAATTCTTCATACAGGGACGAAGTGATGAAAAATTGGCTATCTTTGCCGACAATTTTTGAACCCAATGTTGAGCAAACATATACCAGACTACTACACCACGAGGGACAATATCAGCCTCTACCTGATTGTGCTCTTCGTGTTCTCGCTGCTTTTCGTCAACGTCTTCACCCCTTTCCAAGGGGCGTGGTACAACATTCAGCATTACACGCGCGCGCAGCTCTTCACCGACACGCTTATCATCGTGGCCGGCGGCACACTCCTACTGACCATCAGTCGTATCGTGATGTATTACACGCACCGAAGCAAACCACTCAACTACCTACAGTACATCGCTTGGCTCGTTTTGGAGGTTTTCTTCATCGCTTTCCTCTACGCCATCATCGTGCATTATATCGTGGGCGACAAACGCGAATTCTCTGACATCTTCACCAGGGCAGTCATCTTCGTGCCCACCATCATTGTCATCCCCACCGTCATCACCCACCTGTATATCGGCTCACGCTACAAAGACGAGAAAATCGAGGCGTTGGAGGCGCAACAATCCCAATTGGTCTCCCCCACCCCGCCTCAGGAGGACGACAGCGAGTTCACCGAAGAGGAGTTTATCCTCGACAACCACCTGACACAGAGTAACGGAACCCCCAACACTCCCAACCCACCGACCGAAACAGAAAAGTCGGAAGCGACGACCGAGCCATCGCCCGCCGTCAGCAAAATCATCAACTTTTTCGATGAAAAGGACGAGTTGCAGCTCTCCCTACGCCTCGACCATATCTACTTCCTTGAATCTGCGGAGAACTACGTCAACATCTACTACCGCAACAAGGAAAACACCGAGCGATTCATCCTCCGCAGCTCGCTCAAGAAACAACAAGAAAAACTAGAAAAATACCGCTTTCTGCGCTGCCACCGAAGCTACCTCGTGAACTTCGACAATATACTGCTGCTGCGCAAAGATAAGGATGGCCCGTACCTCGACTTCGGAGTGGCCAACCTGCCGCAAATCCCCGTTTCCAAGACCTATTTGGATGCGGTCACCGCGTACTTCATCAGCAACAGCGAAGAATAGTGAGCAGTTAGCAGTTAGTAGTTACGGAAAATAAGCAGACATAATGACAAAGAAATCAGACAAATATACGTTCATCCTAAACTATTTCTCCGAGGCGCAGCCGGATGTGGAGTCGGAGTTGAACTACAGCAATGCCTACGAGCTCCTGGTCTCCACAATGTTAGCGGCACAGTGCACCGACAAGCGGGTAAATATGGTCACGCCGGCGCTGTTCGCCGCCTACCCCACCCCGCAAGCGCTCTCGGAAGCGACAGAGGAGGAAGTTTTGACTTACATCAAGTCCGTATCCTACCCGAACAGCAAAGCCCAACACTTGGTAGCGATGGCACAGAAGGTCGTCCACGACTTCGGCGGGGAGATTCCCGACACAATGGAAGGACTTACCAGTCTGCCGGGCGTGGGGCGAAAGACGGCCAACGTGGTGCTGGCGTTTGCCTTCGGGCAGGCGGCCATGCCCGTTGACACACACGTGTTCCGCGTGGCGCACCGGCTCGGGCTCGTCGGCGATGCCGCCAAAAACCCGGAAGCCGTCGAAAAAGAGCTGGTCAAGCATTTCCCCGAGGAGTACATCTCCCGCGCCCATCACTGGCTCCTACTCCACGGCCGCTACACCTGCACCGCCCGCAAACCCCACTGCGAAACCTGCCCCCTCACCCCCATCTGCAAAGAATCAACCCTCTAACCCACAACCCATAACCCTTAAACCTTAAACCTTAAACCTTAAACCTTAACCCTTAACCAATGCTCGACGACACCTACTTCATGCGCATCGCCCTGCAGGAGGCCGAAGACGCCTACGCGGAAGAAGAGATTCCCGTAGGTGCTGTGGTGGTCCTGGACGGCCGCATCATCGGGAGAGGCCACAATCTGACGGAAACCCTCCAGGATGTGACAGCCCACGCGGAGATGATGGCTATCACCGCCGCCGCCAATGCCGTCGGAGCCAAATATCTGCAGGATTGCACCCTATATGTCACGTTGGAACCGTGTGTGATGTGCGCCGGCGCCATCGCCCACGCACAGATCAAGACCCTCGTGTTCGGTGCTGCAGATCCGAAACGTGGATATTCCACCTACCTCAAAGAGGGCAAATTCCCCTCCAAGGCGGAAGTGCGCGCCGGCATCCTCGAAAACGAATGCGCCGCCCTGCTGAAGAAATTCTTCGCAGAACGGCGCGGATAAGGCTGGGATTCGGAACGCCGACCTTACAGCCGGATTTTCCTGAACATTCTATTCCAACGGACTTTGCCCTTGTCACTCCACGTCTTGAACTTGTCGATAGAGAGCCACACGACGGAGGCCTTGCCCACGATATGGTCTTCCGGGACGAAACCCCAGAACCGGGAGTCGGCAGAATTGTGGCGGTTGTCGCCCATCATGAAATAGTAATCCATCGCAAAGGTGTAACTCGTGGCCGGCTGACCGTCGATGAACACCTTGCCGCCGTCCACCTTCAGGTCGTGTCCCTCATAGTTGTGGATAATCTTCTCGTACAAGGCGATATTGTCGGGCGAAATCTGCACGGTCGTGCCTTTCTGCGGGATGGTCAGCGGACCGAAGAAGTCTTTGTTCCAATGGAAATTGCTGTCGTGCGGGAAGATGTCCGGTTCGTATGCACCCTCTTCGTCCTCTATCAACTGCACCTCGAAGCCCTTTTTCTCAATGAGCCGCTTCTGTTCGGCATTCAACCGATAGACGTAGCGGTTAATGTCCACTTGCTGCATATCTTCCTCGTTGATATTCAAACTCTTGCGTTCCTTTTTAGAAAGTTGCAGTCCGTTGGGATGGCCAACGAGGTACATAAACTGGATACGGTCGGGATTCACCGCTTTCTGACCGTTGATATAGACTTGGCAGTCGCGGACTTCCAACTTGTCACCCGGTATCCCGATACAGCGTTTGACGTAGTTCTCGCGTTTGTCCACGGGTCGCGCAATAACCTTATACTCGCTCCAAACCGCCTTCCTACCCTTTCCAGGATAGTATGCGCCAGGATACTTGAGACGCATCTGCTGGATAAAGTCGGGCGAGTAATGGCGGAAGAGGTTGCCCTTTTCCGCATCGCTCGCTTGGGGGTTGAGCATGGCTTCGAACTCGCGCACGATGGCGTAGTAGCTCTCGGCCTGCCGCTCCACCACCACCGTGTCGCCGTCGGGGTAATTGAAGACCACCACATCATTGTTGCGCACGGGTTTGAGGGCTTTGCTGCGGATATAGGGCAGCTTGACGATTTCAGAATAGGACTTGGCCGCCTGGGTGCCGGGCAGCTTGTTGTGGATGAACGGCACGGCCACCGGTGTTTGCGGGACCCGCACACCGTAGGCTATCTTGCTGACCGACAGAAAATCACCGATCATCAAAGAGCTTTCCATTGAGGATGTCGGGATAGTGTAGAGCTCGAACCAGCAGGAGCGGATGATGTAGGCAGCCGCCACCGCGAAAATCAGCGCATCGCCCCAAGAACGGGCAGAGGTCTTTTTCGGACGTTCCAACTTCTCCGGCGTGATATACTGTTCCTTCTTCGAAAAGCCCAAATACGGCAGATAGAACGGGAAAAACAGCGTGCCGAAAATCAGCGGCAAGTAGCTGTATTTGTCGAACTGACGAATGGTCTCCCATATCATGTAGAAGAACATGAAGATGCCGAGATACGGGATCAGGAACAACAGCATCCACCACCATTTCCGTCCGATGACGACCTTGATCCACAGCCATACATTGTAGAACGGGATCAACGACAGCCACGGTTTAAGTCCGGCCTTTTTGAAAATGCCCCACATTCCGGCCTGCCAGCCGAGAAAGGAAATGACCAATATGATTATTAATGCGGTTTTGGATAAGAACATCTTTCTAATTATGAATGATAAATGATAAATGATGAATGATGAATTATGAATAGCTTCCTTGAGCAGCCCCGAAGGGGCAAGAGCTCGGTAGAATCGTTTCAAATATCAATTGTTTTCTCAAACGGATAGACGCCGGCGGGTTGCGACACCAGCCATTCGGCGGCGCGGACGGCACCCAACGCGAATCCTTCGCGGCCGTGGGCGGTATGGCGAATCTCAATGGTGTCCTCCGGGGAGTCCCAGGTGACCACGTGCGTGCCAGGCACCTCGTCTTCGCGGATAGCGGTGACAGGCAGGGTCACACGGGTGTGGTCGCAGGGAGTGAGCTTCCACTCCTGCAAGGCCTCCACCTCGCGGAGGATATCCTGCGCGATATGGATGGCGGTGCCGCTCGGGGCATCTTTCTTGTGGATGTGGTGCGTTTCCTCTACAGCGGCAGAGTAGCGGCTCTGCGTGTTCATCAGCTTCGCCAACAGTTGGTTGACTTTGAAGAAGATATTGACCCCGATGCTGAAATTGGCGCCATAGACGAGCCGTCCCGAATGCTCTGCACAGAGGGCTTTCACCTCGTCGAGGCGGTCGAGCCAACCCGTGGTGCCGACCACCATCGGGACTTTCGCCTCAAAGGCGCGGCGAATGTTGGAGACGGCGGCGGCAGGCTCGGAGAAGTCAATGGCCACCTCCGCACTTCTGAACTGGCCGTCGAGACGCCGCCAGTCGTCGTCATTGTCAATGACGGCCACAATCTCGTGATGCCGCTCTTGCAGCACTCGCTCCACGATGTGGCCCATCTTCCCATATCCTAATATCGCAACTTTCATTCTCTTCAGATTTCGGACGCGATAAATCGCATCGCTATATGACCGTTTACTTTCCTAACGCTTTCTTGACCGCCGCTTCCATCTCCTCTCCTCTCAAATCACGGGCGATGATTTTCCCGTCCTTGTCAATGAGCAGAATCTGCGGAATACCGTCCACGCCGTAAGTCTCAGTGGCGTTGCGAGTGGGGTCGGTCAGCTGCGCCCAGGTCATCTTCAACTCCTTGATAGCCTTGGCCTGCGCTTCGGGCTTGTCCCACACGTTAAGACTCACCACCACAAAGTCCTTGCTATTGTATTTCTCATGAATCTTCGCGATATTGGGAATCTCACGACGGCAAGGTCCGCACCAAGAGGCCCAGAAATCGATGAGAGCGACCTTGTCCTTGATGACCTTGCTCAGCTTGGTGGGTCTGCCGGTCTTATAGTCCGTGAGGTCGAGGTCGATGAAGTTTTTCCCCACAGCCGTATGGCTCACCCGCTCCATCTTGGCAAGTTTCTGCTTCAGCGGCAGGTAGTTGGTCACCACCGGCGCGGCATCTTCAAGCAACGCCAACGCCGACTCGTAGTCAACGCCTTCAAACTCGAGAAGCATATCCATTGCAAACGCACCCAAAGCATTGTCCTTGTTTTCCACGTAGGCCGCTTTCACATAGTCGATAAGCTCGTCCAACCGTCTCGAGGCTTTCAGCTCAAGTTCCTCGTTATCGCTTGAGGAGGCTTGGGCTTCACTATTCATCTGCTGATAATAGGCGTTGATGACGTTCACCTCTTCGCGACAATGCTTCGAGAACTGGCAGCAACGGTCGTTCAACGGAGTGCCGGAAAGGGAATCGGTCACCAGATCGGCATAGATATCGCCCGGTTCGGCAATGATATTCAGAAAATAGTAACTCCTCGCGTTTCCGTTCTGCGGATCGGTCTTCAACATGGCCACGAACGGTTTGGTGACAACGATATCGAAAGCGAAGGTGCTGTCCTTTATCTTCGTCGCGGCGAGCGGTTCTCCCGTTGCCATGTCAAGCACGGCGATGTTCTTGCCCTGCAGCGCATCCACGGCAACACGTCCGCGAATGTGGCAGTCGGCGGTCTGTGCGGAAACCGGGCACACAAAGCCCGCGAGCGACAATACCACAACTAAAGTAGCGATAAATCTATTGGTGTTCATTTTTAGGATGTTATACTCAAAATACCAAATAAAATTCTCCGCCGCAAAAATAGCAAAAAAACGGTGTCACCGGCATCATCCATTGCAATATTCATACAGAAAAAGGGGAGCCCCATCGGACTCCCCTTATGCTAAACGCTAAACGTCAAATGTCAACCTTATCTCTTGACAAACGTCTTCGTCACCATACCTTCTTCCGTGGTCACGCGCACGAAATACATGCCGTCGGCCAGACCGGAAATGTTGATACGGGTCATGTTGTCCGTCACATTGATCGTGTTGATCAATTTGCCATAGACATCGTAAACTTCCATCATGGAGACATTGAGGTCGCCGTCCACGCGGATGTCAACGTATTCGCGAGCCGGGTTCGGGAACAACGTCACGCTGCTCTCCAAGCGGTTGGCGATGCCCACGGTGGTGGTAGCCGTCACAGCGGAAGTCCACACACTCTCATTGCCGTCGCCGCAGTCGGCCTGAACTTGAATGACATAAGTCGTTGCCGGGGTCAGGTTCGAGAGGGTGAAGCTGTTGGTGTTGGAAGTGGCGTTCATAATGCTCACACCTGCCACACCGTATTGAATGTTCCAGCTGTTAACATTGGGGTTGGCATCCCACGTGATGGTGATGCTCTCGTCCGTCACACCCGTGACCGTCAGACCAGTGGGTGCTTCGCAAGGAGCAGTGCCGCCAACCTGGAAGTAAGCCGTGACAGACAACGTCATATTGGCCATCATCGGGGTGACCGCGGCTGTAACGCTTGGAGTATAAATCGTGTCGTACATTGTCATACCAGCTGCAGAAATAGACTCAATCCAGTAAAGGAATTCGTAACCAGAGTTAGGAACTGCTACGAAGAGAGTTGTATCTCCCACGGCAATGTGATAAGTGCCAGGGGCAGGGTTGGTGGTGCCCATTGTCGCATCAGCGGTGTTGACGATGAGGGTCAAGCTATCGGGAGCGGCGGTACCATCGTTAAACATAGCCATGATTGTGATTTCGCCGAGAGAAAGCAAATTCGGATTAGCAATGCACGGGAAAGGATTCAAGGCGGCAGGGAGATTGGAGAGGATCTGACCGTTCCAAAGCACTCTAAAGCCATCGAAGGTGATTCCTGTATTCGGTGTAGCGGCAATCATCAACGTGTCGTTCTCAACCACATAGTAAGTGCCGACAGCGGGGGTGGTGGTGCCCAGGTTGGGATCGTTGACGGCGATATGGACAATCAGCGTGTCAAGCGTTCCAGCGGTGTCTGCCTCAAAGAGGGCTGTCATCGTCACAGTGCCGTAGGACATCAGGGAATTGGCGAGGAAGTAAACAGAGACGTAGTTGCTCGCTAACGTATCCACTTCGGTACCGACGCTCATCACCCAGTTGGTGAAATGGTAGCCGGGGTTAGCTATGGGGCTGAAAGAAACCGTGTCACCCGAGATGTACTGATAGGTGCCAGGAGCAGGATTCGTCGTACCCATAGTGGCATCGTTGACAGCGAAGACAACAGTCAACGTATCCGGTGCCGGCGGAATGTAGGCACCTTGGTACAGCGCGATGTCATCAATGAGCAGATAGTTCATATCGTAATCCTGGTGGTGGAAGGCGATATAGACGTCTTGGCCGGCGAATGCAGTCAGATCGGCAGACTGAATCGTCCAAGTACCAGCGGCTTGCGCGTAAGGACGAAGAACCGTCGTGAAGGCGGCGGTGTCCTTGGTCGTGGTAGAGAGCAGCACACTATACTTGTCGGGATAAGTAGAGCTGGTGATCTCCCACCATGCGATGGTAAGGCTGTCCGTGGTGTTCGGGAGAGTGAACTTCGGCGAAATCAGCCAAGCATCGGCATGCATCGGAGTGGAATTCCAGCTCCAGGAGGAAACAACGTACGCACCACCGTGAGGATCAACAGTGGAAAGGCCTGCACAGTTCGTGATGAACCACGGGGTTCCGTCGTTGCTGAAATTGAGCGTGGACCAGCAACCCAGACCGTTCTCGAAGCCTTCATAGTAAGGAAGCTCGGTGACGGGGGGACAGTCGGTGCTGACCTCGATGGTGGTCATAGCGCTTGTATCAGCAGCAGAACAGATAGCCTGGACACCGAAGAGGTAAGTTGTACCCGTGGAAAGACCGTTGAACGTGTAAGCATTGGTGGTGACACTGGCGACATAAGCACCGTCTTGATAGACATCGTAGCTGGCGGCGTCACCGCTCCAGCTGATGGTGACGCTGGTCTGATCGGCATTGTCAACCGTCAAAGCCGTGGCGGGTAGACAGCTCGGACAGGCATTAGCCATGGTGAAGAAGACATTGTCAGCAATCATATCGTCGCCGTCACCTGTGAAGACCACAGACGAACCACCGTCCTGAATCTGGAAACTGGTCTCGCCAGGATAGGAGCCCATCACCCACTGGAATGTCACAGGATTATTGTGGCAAACAGTGTAAGTCTGCGTGTTGCTGTAGTCGTTCTCAAGGGTAAAGGTACCTATAACGACACTGTTTTGGATCACATTGATGGCATTGCCGTTCCAGCCATCGCCGTAGGAGTCAGCGCCAACAATGGTGATGGTACACTGGTCTTCCGGCATACAAGCATCAGTAGTGAAGCTGATGGGATTGGTCCAAGAGCTGACCGTTGTGGCGTCACAGACAGCCTGCACGCTAATCGTATAGGTGGTGCCCAAGGTGAGGCCAGACAAGGCATAGGGACTGGAAACGTTATTGGTCACAACACCGTTAACATCGATATTGAAAGAAGGAGCGTCAGATACCCAAGTCACCTCAGCATCGGTACCGCCGTTGTAGTTGATGGCAACAGCGCTGGGTTTCAAACAACCAGAAAGCGAGCCCTTGACTATACGAATCTGATTCTTGACATCCATAACCGTACCGTCATACGTCGGAGCCGTCACGTCATAATTGACGCCATCGCTGTAAATACGAAGAGCTTGTTTCGGAGCATCGAACACGCGGAAAGACATGGAGGATTCCCAAGAGCCTGTGTTATCGTCCACAATGATGGCAATGTTGCTCGTACCGTTGTAGGCAAAACCATCAAGAGAGATGGTCGTCCATGCCTGGGCATCAAAGGTAACTGAACCGCTGAACTGCAGATCGGCAGTCGTCACATTAATCCAATCAGTGTTGGTCGCAAACGTGTCCTTGGTGGTGTTGACCACATAAATGTTCAAGTCACGGGTACGCGGAGCAGTACCGTTGTTGTAGAAGTCAATGCTTTCAATGAGACCGGCCTCGCCCAGTTCAGCAGCCGTGAAAATCTGCTGGGTGAACGAATAGTTGTAGAGACAGTAGGTGGGCAAGTAGCTGTTGGTGGCATTGCCGGAGCCGATGACCGTCTTGGTAGTAGGTTCAAAGCTGATGGCCGTGCTCCACACACTGAGGTCGCCGACACCGCAGTTGGCACGCACCTTGACGGTATAGACGGAGTCAGTGACGAGGTTGGTCAGGGTGTAGGGGTTCGTTGTCACATCAACGAGGGTGGTCTCATCGTCGTTAAGCATAATCTGCCATGCAGTGGCTTCGCCGTTCTCCGTCCAAGAGAGGGTAACCTCTGTGAGAACAGTCGGGTTATAGGTCACAGCAAGAGCGGTGGGTGCAGGACAGGAAACCAACGTCGTGAAGGAAATGGTGGTTACAGGGCTCTCGTCAGCTCCGCAGTTGGAGGTAACGCCAAACGTATAGCTGGTGTTGGCATCGAGTGCGTAAAGATCCACCGTCGTGTCAGTGGTGTATTGCTCCACCGTGCTGTCGCTCATATTATAGATGGTATAGCCGTCAGCTTGGCCGTTCCAAGTGAGGGTGGCACCGTGGGCGGTGATATTGCTCACGGAAAGGCCGGTGACCTCGGGGCAAGAAGGCATTTCCTCAAAGACCACATCGTCAAGATAGAGGGAACCCGTGCCCCTTCTGACCATCAGAGCCACATACGGGGCGGTGGCAGAAGCCGTCGTCAAGGGAATAATATACCGGCTGTGGGTGGTACCGGTCACGACAACACTGTCAATCAGCACGCCGTTGGCAAAGTCAGCCGCATTGTTCAGGGCATACACATAAACAGTTTTGTCGTACGATGTGCTCGACGAGCGGGCCCAGAAAGAGAGGCGGTTGTTATTCATCGAATAGGATGTCACATCAATTTCAGGAAGGATGAGTGCCATCGTGTCGGGATAGCTAGTGGAGGTAGTGCCATAGACATAAAGGGCGCGGCTGCCGGTATGCGGGTAGCTGGTGGAGGAGTAGGGATAATTCGGGGAAGAAACATTCGCAGGAGCCACAAAACGTTGGGTGCACCAAGGAATGGCGTTCACTTGTGTGGTATTCTGGATTTCATCAGCCTCAAAGCTGCAAGTCCAAGGCAGGCTGATGGGACCACAAGCAGTACGACCGCTGGTGAGGGCGTAGCCGGCGGCTATGTCACCGTTCCCGCAATCGGTCTGCACACCAAAAGCGTAAGGATGGTTAGCGACAAGACCGGTGACTGTATAGGTGAGGCCGGTGATTCCTCCCTGGATGAGGGTGGTGTCGCTCATATCGTAAAGGTTGTAAGTGGCACCGGTGTTTATGGCATCCGTCCAAGAGAGAGTCAGACTGCTGGCCGTGGTCAGGGAATCGACGACGGTCAAGCCGGAGACCTTGAAGCAGGTGGGAACATCACCATACATGAACGTGGTCTTCGGAAGGAAGTCACGCACCGTGCCTGTGGAGGTGTAATTATAGTTGCCATCTCCATAACCGCCGCGGCTGGCTGCGGTCATGTTTTTGCCATACCAATTGATGGCAGTATAACCACCGACATCGTTGGGGTTGATCTGGAAGCTGACCAACAGGTTGCCGCCCGTGTACATGAACGGGGTCGTGAAATCCACGGTGAATCCGCCGTCAACTGTGGCATCACCGGCAGAAATGGTTCCGTCATAGACCGTCGTGGCGTTGGTCACATCGATGTAGCCAGCGGAAAGGTCATTTTCCGTGACGACCATCAACTTGACAAGCATTGGCTTATTTGAGCCCCATCCGCTACTTGATCCGGAGGAAACATAATAGCTCAGGCTCAGAATGTTCTCTCCGACCATGTCGGTTAACATGGAGGCGGGATAAATGGACTGGCAACCCAGCGGGTCGTCCATGTAGTTGCCATACACAGGAACGTAAGCGTTGGTCGCCGTGCTGTCGGCCACCGTAAGATACATCGTCTGTGCATGCAATGCGAACGGCAACAATATCACCGCAAGCATCAAAGTTCGTAGTAACTTTTTCATACTGATTGATTTAGTGAATAATTTGATGTTTATTTGTTGTTTATTCCTTGCCTCGAAAAAACGGCCGCGAATATACGAATTATTTCTACAACATAGGCTTTTCAGATATAAAAAAAGAGCCGCCTTTGAAGCAGCCCTTGTATATATCGGAATTTGAATGTCGGAGGAAGATAACCTTGAAGTCTGGCGGGGTTACTTGGAACCTTTGTCCTTCTGGCCGGCGTGGCCGCGGAAGATGCGCGTCGGGGCGAACTCGCCGAGCTTGTGGCCGACCATGTTCTCCGTGACATAGACCGGGATGAACTTGTTCCCGTTGTGCACGGCAATGGTGAGACCCACGAAGTCGGGGGAGATCATAGAGGCGCGGGACCACGTCTTGATGGTGGACTTCTTGCCGGACTCCTGGGCGGCGATCACGCGCTGCTCCAGTTTGTAGTGTATATACGGTCCTTTTTTTAATGAACGGCTCATAATCGTATGCTTTTAGGTTATTTCTTTCTTCTCTCCACGATGTACTGGGAGGAGTTCTTCTTCGGATGACGGGTCTTGTAGCCCTTGGCAGGCATACCGTTGCGGGAGCGCGGGTGGCCGCCGGAGGCGCGTCCTTCACCGCCGCCCATCGGGTGGTCGACGGGGTTCATGACGACACCGCGGTTGCGCGGACGGCGACCGAGCCAGCGGCTGCGGCCGGCCTTGCCGGACACCTCAAGGCTGTGGTCCCCGTTGGAGACGATGCCGATGGTGGCTCTGCAGGCGCAGAGGATCATGCGGGTCTCGCCGGAGGGCAGCTTGATGATGGCGTAACGGCCGTCACGGGACATCAGCTGGGCGTACGAGCCGGCGCTGCGGGCAATCTTGCCACCCTGGCCGGGACGCATCTCGATGTTGTGGATGATCGAGCCGAACGGGATCTCGCCGACGGGCAGACAGTTGCCGAGGTCGGGGGAGACGCCGCTGCCGCTCACGATCTGCTGGCCCACCTTGATGCCGTGGGGCGCCACGATGTAGCGCTTCTCGCCGTCGGCGTAGAACAGCAGGGCGATACGGGCCGAGCGGTTCGGATCGTACTCAATGGTCTTTACGGTGGCCGGGACACCATCCTTGTTTCTCTTGAAATCAATGATGCGATACATCTGCTTGTGACCGCCTCCGCGGTACCGTATCGTCATCTTACCGCTGTTGTTGCGGCCGCCCGTGCTGTGGTTGGGGGCCAACAAGCTCTTCTCAGGCTTGCTCGCGGTAATGTCGTCATAAGCGCTAATCACTTTGAAGCGCTGACCCGGCGTTACAGGTTTGTACTTTTTAAGTGCCATTATTATTTATTGGTTTAATGTTTATGGTTTATGGTTTAATGTTCAAGGTGTTCATGACACAGTCCCCTTAAACTCTCAACCTTAAACCTTAAACTAATTATTAGATGTTACTGTAGAAATCGATCTTGTCGTCCTTGTCCACGAAGACGTAGGCCTTCTTGAAATTGTTTTTCTGACCGAAGATGACGCCTGCCTTGGTGTTGCGGGCGGTCGTCTTGCCACGCTGGATGAGGGTGTTCACGCGCACCACCTTGACATTGTAGATGGACTCGATCTCGCGTTTGATCTCGGGTTTCGTGGCCTCGCGCGTCACCATGAAGCCGTAGCGGTTGTATTTCTCAGCCACGCCGGTCATCTTCTCGCTGATGATGGGTTTTATAATGCAGCTCATTGTTCTAACTTTTTAAGGGGTGAATTATTCGCCTAACATCTTGTCCAACTCCTTGAGGCTGCTTTCGCAGATAATCAGGTTGTTGGCGTTAAGCACGTGATACGTATTGGCCTCGATGGCGCGCATGATGTTGGTGCGCTGGAGGTTGCGGCCCGACAGGAAGACGTTGCGGTCGTTCTCGGGGAGCAGCAACAGGGTCTTCTTACCCTCGAGGTTGAGGTTCTTGAGCATGGCCTTGTACTCCTTGGTCTTCGGCGCGTTGAAGGTGAAGTCCTCGACGACGGTGATGCAGCCTTCCTGCTGTTTGTAGGTGAAGGCGGAGAAACGGGCGAGGCGTTTCACTTTCTTGTTGAGCTTGAAGCCGTAGTCGCGCGGATGAGGGCCGAACACGGTGGCACCGCCGCGGATGGTCGGGCTCTTGATGCTACCGGCACGGGCGCCGCCGGTGCCTTTCTGGCGTTTGAGCTTGCGGGTGCTGCCCGACACGGTGGAGCGCTCCAGCGTGTTGTGCGTGCCCTGGCGTTGATTGGCCAAATACTGTTTCACGTCCAGCCAGATGGCGTGGTCGTTCGGTTCCACATTGAAGATCTTGTCGTTCAGGGTGGCCGTCCTGGCAGTCTCGCTGCCGTCTATCTTATAAACTCTTAACTCCATCTCTCAATAATTATATATGAACCATTGGCTCCCGGAACGGAACCTTTAACTAAAAGCAGATTTTTCTCCTTGACGATCTTGACGATCTGAAGGTTGATGACCTTGACCTTGGCGTTGCCCATCTGGCCGGCCATGCGCATGCCCTTGAACACGCGGGACGGGTAGGACGAAGCGCCCATGGAACCCGGTGCGCGCAGACGGTTGTGCTGACCGTGGGTGGCGTCGCCAACACCGCCGAAGTGGTGACGCTTCACAACACCCTGGAAGCCCTTACCTTTGGAGGTGCCGCTCACATCGACGAACTCGCCCTCTTCGAAGACGGTGACGTCGAGCACGTCGCCCAAAGACTTCTGGTGACCCTCCTCGAAACGGGTGAACTCACGCATGATCTTCTTCGGCGTGGTGCCCGCCTTCGCGAAGTGACCCTTCAGCGACTTGGTCGTGTTTTTCTCTTTCTTCTCGTCGTAGGCCAATTGGATAGCACTGTAGCCGTCCGTCTCGACGGTTTTGACTTGCGTGACCACGCAAGGACCAGCCTCTAACACCGTGCACGGCACAACCTTGCCGGAGGCATCGTAGATGCTAGTCATCCCAATTTTTTTTCCTATTAATCCTGACATTTTTGGTTAGATTTGTAAAATAATTTGACTTTTTGCGCCCGTTTCGATTCTTTGAATCATCATTCAACAGATTGAAATTCAGTCGGTTGAATATCCGAAACCAGTTTTCCTAACGAGCGTGCAAATATACACTTTTTCTTTATACTCAGACACTTGCGCGATTTTTTTTCTTCACACACGAAAAATGAGCTCTAAACACCCCTCCCCCACTGCCCTTTTCAAAGAGCCGATGAAGGAAAAAACGGGCACCGATATCGCTATCGGTACCCGTTCATTATCCATTATCAATTATCCATTACCTTTTGACAAAGGTTTTGGTCACAGAGCCTTCCTCCGTGGTCACACGCACGAAGTACATGCCGTCGGCCAAGCCGCTGACATTGAGGACGGTGGTCTCGGAAGTCATCTGGACAGTTTGCAACAACTTGCCATACACGTCGAGCACCTCGACACTGGCACCGTCCCACTGCGCATTGTTCATCGTGCACTGCACATGGACAACCTCCTTCGCCGGGTTCGGATACAACGTCACGCTGTTCGCCAACCAGCTGTCGATGCCGACATTGGTGGTGGAAGCCGTAATGGCCGTGCACCACTCGCTGGTCAGACCGTTCGTGCAGACCGCCTGCACCTGGATCTGATACTCGGTGCCCGGAGTCAAACCCGTGATGGTGTAGCTGTTCGTGTTGGAGGTCGCGGAGCTCAGCTGACCGCTCGTCTGGCGGTACTGGATATTCCAGCTGGCCACATCGGGATTGGCATCCCACGCGATGGCGATGCTCTCGTTCTGCAAGTCAGTGGTGTGCAAGCCCGTCGGGGTTTCGCAGACCTCGGGTTGCGGCGCATCGCCACAGTCCGTGGTGAACGTGTGGATCGTGGGGCTCACGATTTCCGACAAATCGGAGATGGTGAAGATCTGCACACCGTCGGGATCGAGCAGTGTGATACTCACCTCATCGTCGTAGTCGCCTTCATGCCACACGAGGTCGATAGAATTGCCGTCGCAGAGAACCACATATACCGTATCAACGGAACCTTCACCGCCGAGATTATGGTTGACCGCCTCCACGGTGGCCACCACAACGCCACTCTGTTCCAAGGTCAAATAGCCATCATTCCAACCGTCGCCGTAACCGTCCTCAAGCACGAAGGTATATTCGCAGGCGTCGGTCGCCTCGCAGTTCGGCGTGGTGAAGGTGGTCGTCTTGTAGGAGGAAGTCTCGTCACCGCAGTCGGCCTTCACGCGCACCTGGTACTCCGTAAGGCCCGTCAGACCGGTGAGCTGGTAGCTCGTCGTGGTGGCCGTGGCCGTGGTCCAGTTGGTACCCGTCACCGGCTTGTGCTCCACAATCCAGCTGGTCTCGTTGCCTGCGGGCGTCCAAGAGACCATGGCGGTAGTGTTGCCGACATTCGAGACGGAAATGCTGGACGGCGGCGGACAAGTGTTGGAGACACAGCTCACAATCAGCTCGAAGCCCGGATAGACCACCGAACCGTCGGAGGTGAAGTGGATCGTCAGCGGGCCCGTGGTGGAAGTCAGCGTCGGGATGGTGAACGAGCCGCTGTACTCGCCGAGCAGCGTGCCCGTAGTGCCGGCACCGTCGTAGATGCGCAAGTATTCCCAGCTGGACTCGACATCGCAAGTACCCTGGATCGAAATGGCATTGCCCGGAATCGAGGGTTGGATGATCAACGTCGCATCGCAGTTCGTGCTGTAGTCGCCGTCAACACCACCGTCGTCGTAGATGACCATCGAGCAGGTGGTCACCGTGTAGGTACCCGTGACCGGCAGGAGGTATGATCCCGGAGTGGCCGACACCGGACCTGTGAGCGGACTCTCATCGCCGGCACCGCAATCGGATTTCACATAAAAGTCATACACCACAGTCGACAAGTTGGTAATCGTGTAAGGATTGCTGTTGGCCTGCACTTCCGTGCCGCTGCCGGGCGTGAAACCGGTGGGACCATATTCGATGACCCAGTTGCCGGCAGTGCCGTTCTCCGTCCAGCTCAACGTCACCGCATCCTCCGTCACGTTGTCAACGGTCAGGTGGGTGGGTTGCGGGCAGGTGGGGGCAACGCTCAGCACCAGATTGTCGATATTACCCTCGTTGTAGTAGGCTCCGGGCACGAACGCTCCGATGTTGTAGGGGGCCATCAGGGCGAGACGGTCGCCAGTGCCGGTGAAACCGCTCGTGAAGAAGACCTCCGTCGAGTAGGTCGTCGAACCGGTATTGATAATCATCGTGTCAATCGGGGTGAACGTGCTCACATCCGTACCGGTCATCGCACCAATCACGAGACAGAACGGATAAGAGGTGCTGTAACGGCGGGCATCGAAGGAGAGCTGCAGGTTGTCAATCGGATAGGTATTGATATCCAAAGCGGGCAGAATGGCATACTGGTCAGCATAGCTTGAAGAGGTGTAGCTGTAGAAGCGCAAGCTGTAGCTGCCGCTCGAAGAATAAGAGGAACCGTAATAGACATACGGGTAGTTGGTATAGGTCGTACCGCTATTGTGCGAATTCCAACAGTCAGCCAAGTTGTTGGGGCCTGAGCTGATGTTGGAGGTGTGCGTGCTCATCGAATCGAAGTTCTGCGTGTAGGGCAGCAGGTCAATGGGCAAGCAGTCCGTGGTGAAGGTGATGAAACGCCAATGGCTCTCACCACCGCCCGTACAAGAGGCGCGCACATAGAAGTCATACGACGTGTTGGGCTGCAGGCCGTTGACGGTCGCGGAGTTGGTGTAGGCCATATTGATGGCGGCCGTCTCCAAATCCACCGTGCCGGTCAAACCGTAGGTATACTCCCACTCCGACTCGTCGCCGCCGGGCGTCCAGCCGATGGTGGCCTCGTCAACCAAGGCGTTCTGCACGGCAAGGTCCTCCGGGTGGGCACAAGCGGCCATATAATCCATGAAGAGATCGTCGAGATAGATGTACGAGCTGCCCCACTGCGGGATGCGGAAGGCCACATAACGACCGTTGCCGGCATAGTTGGCCGTGGTGAACTCGTAAGTCTCCCACGTATAGGAAATCGGCACCGTGAAGGTCTTCAACGGCACGAAGGTGCTGTAATCGTACGGGTCGGTCATCATACCCGCCTCGATGCTGTAACCGGAGGTAGTGGCGTGAAGGCTGACACTCACTTCCAAGCTGTCAAGCGTCACGGCATCGCTGAGACGCGGAAGGGCAGCGTAGGAATAATACGAGGAGGTACCATAGAAGTAGAGAGAACGGGAGCCGGAAGAGGCATACGAGGTGGAGATGTACGGATACTGCGTGGAATAGTTGGTGCCACGGAACCAGCAGTCAACGTATGCGGAAGAACCGCTTCCCGTGGTGGACTCAAAGTCTTGGATGTACGGCACGTTGATGTAGTCACAGACCGTGGAAGCGTTGACAACCGTCCAGTTGCTGAACTCGGAGGAGGAGCAGACGCTTCTCAAGCGGATATTGTATTCGGTGTTGGAAGCGAGGTTCGTGAAAGTGTAGGTAGTGACATTCACCGTACCCTCTGACGTCCAATCCGTCGTGTCGGCGGTCTTGTACTCCAACTCCCAAGAGGTCTCCTGGTCGCCGGGTACCCATCCGATGGTGATTTCGTTATCGCTGTAATTCGTGACCACCGCATTGGGCGCCAGGCAGGTAGCCGTGGAGTCGCAGTCGCCGCCGAAGCGCACATTGTTACGATTGGAAGTAGTGCCGGAACTGCCGCTGCTCGGCGTGGTGTTGATGCTGTACGGAGATCCATCCTGATAGATGTACTTGGCCAACGTGCCCGTAGTGGTGTGCGTCATCCAGGAATTGCCGCTGACATAGCTGCCCGTCTCATCGACGACGATGACCGCGAGGTTGTCGGTGCCGTTATAGACGAACGGAGCGGTGAAGTAGTAGGTGTTCCATCCGACCACCATCTGCTGGTTTCCTGAATAGACCATCACGGCGGAATCAGTGGGCAGCCAGTTGTCTGCGCTGGTCGCCGTCGTATGCATAAGATAAATCTTGTAAGTACGAGTCGTCGCAATGGCAGAAGCCTCGAAGGCGATGGAGGTGAGGGCACCCGGGCCGTTCATCTCGCTGGACAAGAAGATCTGCTGCGTATAGGAGTAGTTGTAGAAACCGTAGGAGGGCAGGTATGAGTAGGTGCTCGTACCGTTGCCGATGGCGAATTCGCCGCCAGACAGACAGTGCGTGAGCAGCGTGCCGGTCAGAGTATCGCTGTAGCCGTTCTCACCGCAGTCCATATACAGACGCACATCGTAGAGGGTCTGCTGGGTGAGGCCGCCGATGAGACAGTAGCTGGCCGTGGTGGTCACACTCTGCCAGTTCTCGGTGCCGGCCTCGGTATATTCCACATGGTAGGTTTCGGTGCCGGTGGCCGTGGCATCAGGTGTCCACACCACTTGCGCGGAACTACCGCTCACATTGGTGAAGTGCATATTGTGCGGAGCCATACAGGCGGTCTGACCAGCCTCGACGACCAAATCGTCAATATAGAAGTAGTTGGAGCTGCTGCCCGGGGCGAACGGACAGTAGAGCGTCGGGTAGATGACCTGTCCATTGACCGTTTCGGGAAGCGCAACGGTAATCTCCGTCCAAGTGGCTGCCGGGACCTCGTTCGAATAGACCGTCTTCACCAACACAAAGCTGCTGAAGTCGGACGGGTCGGTCATATAGCCGGCCTGCACATAGCCATAGCCCGAGGAGGTCGGGTACTCCCAGAAACGCATCACCAGCGGCTCGATGTTATCGGTCAAGTCGAGACCCTGGAAACGGATAGTGCTGGAGTTGGGAGAGTAGGAGTAGAAGTAGAGGGCGCCGCTGCCGGAGTGATGGTAAGTGCCGGAAACGTACGGATAGTTCGTATAACCCGTGCCGACACCCACTTCCGCACAATCCGGGATGTGGCCGCTACCGGTGCCCACACCTTCCATGTCCACCACATAGGGCAGTTGCGCTGTCGGGGAGCACAGCGTCTTGAACGATTGCATGTTCCAGAAGCTGTTATCGCCACCGCCGCAGTCTGCGCGCACATAGACAGTATAGTTCGTGTTGCCGTTCAGCGCCGTGGCTGCATAGAAGGTGTCGCTCAGGGTAATCACCGTCTCGTTTTCCAACGTGCTGCCCTCGGGCACGAGCACCAACTCGTAACCGTTGTGCGACTGGGAAGAGTGCCAAGAGAAGGAGGCACCATCGGCGGTGATATTGCTGACCGTCAGATAGGTAGGCATCGGGCAAACCACCGGGTCACCCACCATGAAGCGCAGATTGTTACGGGTGGAACCCATCGTGCCGGATCCTAAAGAGTTCACATTGTAGGGGGAACTGTCAGTATAGAGATAGAGGCTCTTGGAGGAAGCCGAATGCACGTTGAACGTCGGGTTGGAGCTGGACACGTAGCTGCCTGTGTTGTTGAGCACGGCCACCACAATGTTGCTGACGCCGTCATACTCGAACGGAACATCGAAGGGGATGTTCACCCAGTTGCCGTCAGCTTCGTTGCTGAAATTCACCGTGCCATTAAATACCTGGAACATCTGATTCACTGGAACCCAGTCGTTGCCACCGGCAAACGAACTCTTGTTGGTATTGCCCATATAAACCACAATGTCTTTGCTTTGCGGTGTACCATATATATATTGGAAGGAGATACAGTTGATGGCCCCGTTGATAGTACCGAGGTCCGCTGTGGTGTAAAGCTGCTCACTAAAAGAGTATTTATAGAAGGTGTTCAGCGGGAGCAAATAGCCGGTGCTGAGCGTAGTTGCATCCTCCACAATCACCGTGTCCTGACAATCGGCGCAGGGGTTTGTTTTCATCGTGACCGACACCGTAACAGGATTGGATTCACAACCGGAGGCGTACATAGCCGTCACGTCGTAGGTGTAGCCGCCAAGATCCACACTGTCGAGGTAGGAGGTGGCACTCGCGGTGGCGAGCAACACATCGTTGCGATAGACCTTGTAACCGGAAAGAATGTTGTTGGCCGTCTGCAGATGGCCGATAATCAACCAGTTGTAAGCAGCAAGGGAAGCAGTGGGATCACCCCCCGAAAGGGTTTCCCACGTCGTGTCGGTATCGTTGACCGCAATCAAGTCGCCGAAGTTGAAAACAGACGTGTTGTTGCTGGCTCCGAGCGGATAACCGGTCGTGGCGTCACAACGGATACCAATCCACAGTTCCTGGGTGGGATCAATCAAAACGGGGGACTGCAACAAGATGGTGTTCATCGAGCTGATGGCCAGCGGCGAAGTAATCTGCTGATTCACAAGCAGCGTACCAGGGTTGAAGATGGTGTCATTCGTCACACTACCACCCTGCCAAACCATCACGTAGTAGGTACAGATCGTTTGGTCCTCACCAGGCACAAAAGAGACGGAGGTGAGGTAATGACCAGATAAGTTGGCCAATTCCGTGGGCGTAAAACGAACCGTGCCCGTGAAATCCAGCGCGACACCGTCACCACCGCCGATGCGGGTTGAGAACGTGGTCGTGGACCACATAATGTCCTGCTGCGTGGAGTCCACCACAGCATTCCAATTGAGCAGAACATTGTTCCACTCCGGGGCATGCAAAGAGGCCGTCAAGCCAGTGGGCGCATTACAGCTGCTCTGCGCCAACCCTCTCACTGACAGCATCATAAATGCCACAAACAGAAAGAATAAAGCTTTTCTCATACCTGTTATAATTTGGTGAATAATTCTTCCGATAAAGAAAAGGCAAAATTACAAATATTATAAGATATGGTACAACCATGAGTTATCAACAATTTATCAACCGCCAACCGTTCATTATCGTGCATTTGAAAATTTGTGTACCTTTGCCACCGCAAATTGAAGTATCATTTTAAACCCCAAAAATATGAACGAAGAGATGCTAAATCTGAAACCTTCCAAGGTTTTCTATTATTTCAATGAGATCACCAAAATCCCGCGCCCGTCGAAGCGTGAAGAGAAGATGTCACTCTGGTTGGAGGAGACCGGCAAGAAACTGGGTCTGCCCACCAAACGCGACAAAGTCGGCAACGTGCTGATTTCCAAACCCGCAACCCCGGGCAAGGAGAACGTGACCCCTGTGGTGTTGCAGGCGCACATGGATATGGTCTGCGAGAAGAACAACGACAAGGTGTTCGACTTCGACAAGGACGCCATCGAGACTTGGATCGACGGCGAATGGCTGAAAGCCAAAGGCACGACCCTCGGTGCTGACGACGGCATCGGTGTGGCCCTCGCACTGGCCGTCCTCGACGACAACGAGATAGAGCACGGCCCCATCGAATGCCTCTTCACCATCGACGAGGAGACCGGCCTGACCGGCGCCGCCGCCGTGGAAGCCGGCTTCATGCAGGGCAAGATGCTCCTCAACCTCGACTCCGAGGACGAAGGACAGTTCTTCATCGGATGCGCCGGCGGCCAGGACACCGTGGCCAAGGTCCCCGTGGACTACGAACCCGTGGAGGGCGACTGCGACTTCTTCAAGGTCGAGGTCAAGGGTCTGCAAGGCGGTCACAGCGGCGACGACATCAACAAGGGCCGCGGCAACGCCGTGAAACTCCTCGCCCGCATCCTCTGGAACTCCTACAGCGACTACAACCTGCGCGTCGCCGACATCAACGCCGGCAATCTGCGCAACGCCATCGCCCGCGAGGGTTACGCCATCGTGGCCGTGCCCAAAGAGGAAGTCGAGAACTGGAAAGCCTACCTCGCCGAGATGGACAAGACCTACAAGGCCGAATTCCACACCACCGACCCCGGCGTCACCGTCGCGGTGGAACCCGCCGAAGCCGTCAAGGAGGTGATGGAAGAGACGCTCCAAATCGACGTGCTGAACGCCCTTATGGTCTGCCCGCACGGCGTCGCCGCCATGTCACAAGACATCCCCGGCTTCGTGGAGACCTCCACCAACCTGGCTTCCGTGAAGATCATCGACGGCGAGGTGGTGTTCACCACCAGCCAGCGCAGCTCCGTGGAGTCCAAGAAGCGCGCCATCGTGGACAAAGTATCGACCACCTTCTGGATGATCGGCGCCGACGTGGAGAACTCCGACGGCTATCCCGGCTGGAACCCGAACCCGAACTCCGAGGCCGTGCGCGTGCTCACCGAAGCCTACCGCAACGTCTTCCACAAAGATCCGCAGGTGCTGGCCATCCACGCCGGCCTCGAATGCGGCCTCTTCTCCGAGAAGTACCCCGACATGGACATGGTCTCCTTCGGCCCGACCCTGCGCGGCGTGCACTCCCCCGACGAAAAGCTCGAAATCGCCACCGTCCAGATGTGCTGGGACCTCATGGTCGAGTTCTTCAAGCTTCTGAAATAGAATTGGTGATTAGTGAACAGTGATTGGTGATTAGGGAGTAATTAGGGAGCTGAGAACTGTCACGAACAACCATCATTAAGACGAAAGAGTCCCCGCCTTTTCCTCCGCGGGGACTCTTTCGTTTCAACTCACAAATCACAACTCACAAATCACAACTCACAAATCACAACTCACAAATCACAAATCACAAATCACAAATCACAAATCACAAATCACTTATACAAAAACCTCCGTATCGACTGTTTCGGGGTCTTGGCGAAGGGTTCGGACACCACCTCGATACTGGCGATCTGCTCGTATTTGGCCACCATCGTGTTGATGGTCGTCAGATTCTTCTGCATCTGCTCTTCCACGGAGGTCGTCTTCCAGTCGAAGGCTTGGTCGGGATAGACGAGGGCGACGAGCTTGCCCTTGCGGCCCACGATCACGGTCTCCCCCACCCCAGGCAGCGTGCCGAGCTTCGACTCCAGCTCCTCGGGGTAGATGTTCTGTCCACCGGAGGTGAGGATCATCGCCTTGCTGCGTCCCTTGATGTAGAGGTTGCCCTGCTTGTCCATCAGTCCCAGGTCGCCGGTGTGCAGCCAGCCGTCGCTGTCGATGGCGGCCTTGGTGGCCTCTTCGTTCTTGTAGTATCCCTGCATCACGTGCTCGCCGCGGAAGAGGATCTCGCCCACCTGATGTTGCGGATCGGGAGAGTTGACGATCAGTTCGTTACGGGTCACCACTTTGCCGCAGGAGCCCACCGGCTGTTTGTACCAGTGCTCGTAGCTCACCAGCGGGCCGGCTTCGGTCATGCCGTAGCCCACCACCAGCGGGAACTTGATGCGCCGCAGCACCTTCTCAACCTCAGCATTCAGGGCCGCGCCGCCGGTAATCAGCCAGATGAGGTTGCCGCCGAAGGCGTTCATCAGCTGGTTGTAAATCTTCTTCTCCACAATCTTGCAGAGTATCGGCGTATTCCACAACGCCTTCACCTTCGGCTGCCGCAGTGCCGGGAATATCTTCGAGTGGAAGATTTTCTCAATGACCAACGGCACCGTCAGTATCATGTAGGGTTTGGTCTCGGCATAGCACTTCAGCAGCGTGGCCGCCGCCGGCGTCTTGCCGAGGAAATAGACATGGCAGCCGCCCGCCACTTGGTAGAGGAACTCGATGGTCATGCCGAACATGTGGGCTAACGGCAGCATGCAGACCTCCGTCCAGCCGGCGTGGTTGGGGATCTCCTCCTGGCTGTACTGCACGTTGGCGGAGATGTTCCGGTAGGTGAGCATCGCCCCGCGCGGCGCACCAGTCGTGCCGGAGGTGTAGTTGATGATCATCAGGTCGTCGAGGTTGTCGGTCGGCAGGTGGATGTCTTCGCGGCCGAGCCCTCTGGGATAGCGTTCGCGATAGAGCGCGCCGTACTGATCGTAGGCTGTTTGCTGCCGTTCCGTGCGGGCGTACAGAAGCTGGAAGTCGTCGGTGTCGAGCACCAGGTCCACATTGGAGAGGTGTTCCGGATTGAGGTTTTTCCACACGTTCTGGCTCACGAACATGGCCTTGGCGTCGGAGTGGTTGGTGAGGCTCTCGACGTCGGCAGGCGCGAAGGCGTCCATGATGGAGACGATGACCCCACGGTTGGCGGCGATCGAGAGCAGCGACACGGCCCAGTTGGCGCAGTTGCGGCTGCATATCACCACCTTGTCGCCGCGGCCCAGCCCCGCCTGTTCCAACAGAATCTGCAGCTTGAACATCTGCGCGGCCATCTCGCCGTAGGTGTAGCTCCGCGTGCCGTTGTAGTCGGTCAGCGCCGGTGCGTTCCAATTCTCCACAATCGTGCGATTGTAATAGGTGAAGAAATGCTGTGTAGGTTTTCCTTCTCTTTTCATTCTAAAATGTTTAACGTTCTTTACTCATGGGCATCGCCCCGATATTCGGAGCGCAAAGGTACACTTTTTTAGGTTACGCGGCAAGGGGGTTCCAGCACGCGACAACGCTAACATTCATCGCCCTTCTCTCATACATGCTTCGCTCGTGGCTCGTACATGGCTCGTACATAGTTCGCTCACGAGCGAACCACCATCGAAGAAAGAGCGAATCAACTTTCCCGCAGCGTGCAAAGTGGAAGGTCAGTGGGTTCAGGGTTATGGGTTAAAGGAAACGAATACCGATAGAATTACCGGTACCCGTTCATTAAACCTTAACCCTTAAACCCTAACCCTTAAACCTTAAACCTTAACCCTTAACCCTTAACCCTTCTTGACAAAGGTTTTGGTCACGGCGCCCGCCTCCGTGGTCACGCGCACGAAGTACATGCCGTCGGCGAGGCCGCTGACGTTGATGGGTGTGATCTCAGATGTGATCGGCACAACTTGCAGCAATTTGCCGTACACATCAAACACACTCAACTCCCCTGTCAATTGTACATTGTTCGTTGTACATTGTACATTGACAACTTCCTTGGCGGGGTTCGGGTAAAGGTTCACGCAGCTCCCAAGCCGGCTGTCAACACCGGTGGTGGGTGTCTGGAACAGATAGATGTCCGACGGTTCGCTGGTCAGCCCGTTGTCACAGACAGTCACCACAAAAACCTCATAGTAGGTGTTGGGGAGAAGGTCCGTCAGGTAAATCACACAGCCGTTGGAGTATTTTGAGACCGTGGTCCACGCCTCCGTTCCCTGCTGGCGATAACTGACCTGGAATTCCGTGAAGAACTCAGCGCCGTGGCTCCATGACCAACCGATGTGGACGGCCGTGTCACTGATGATGTGGTAGAAATCCGTCGGCGGGTTGCACTGATCCTCCAAGGTGGTGAAGGAGATCTCCCCACCATAGACCGTCGTGTCGTTGTACGTGATGAAGGCCCTGTAAGTATAGCTCGTGTTGGACGACAGGCCTGCGAGGGTATAGGTGTAGGTGTCGGTATAGGTAATGCTCGTGACCGGGGTGTAGGCGTCGCTGCCGGCGACTTTCCACTCGAAGCCCAGGGAGGAGATCGCCACATGGTCGGGATTCGAGATGGTGGCGCGCAGGACGGCATAGTGGTAATAGATGAAATCGGGCGAATCCGTCGTCACAGTGGGATTCACGGGCGGCAGCGGCGCGGCCGTGTCCGTCGTGAAGGAGTCGTAAGCATAAACCGAGAGGTCACCGCTGCCGCAGTCGGACTGCACCCGCACGGAGTAGGTGGTCTCGGGGATGAGTCCGGTCAGCGTGTAGGTGGTCGTGGTCACAGGCACCACCGTCCAGGTGCTCGCCGACGCCGGCTTGTACTCCAGATTCCAGGCCGTCTCGCCGCCGCCTGCCACCCAGCTGATGAGGGCAGTGTGGTCGGTGACCGTACCTACGGCCAGGCTGCCGGGCTGGTGACAGGTGACCGGCCGCACGGAAAGGTTGGTGATAATCGCGCCGGGCTGCATACCGGTGCTGAAGTCGTTACGCCACAGGAACACCAAGTTCGCCGCACTGCTGACGTCCGGAGAGAGATTCGGATTGGGCATCACCGCATCGATATGCACCGTGTTGCCACCGGTGAGGTTGAACTTGTAGGGATAATTGTGGTAGCTGGAGTACTGCAGATAGTCGGTGAAGTCGTAGGCATACATGGAATTGGTGGCGGAGGCGTAGGTCGCTTCATACGTACTGCTGGAGGCCGGGTACTCCTCGGTGACAGGTGCGAGGAAGAGCTTGATGAAGTCGTACTGTCCCTCTCCGCCGCACAGGATGTCGAAGCTGATGAGGACCTCCTCGGCCGTACCCACCGCCAAGGTCTTGATGGCGGAGACTATCGAGGTGGACGTGATGACATATTGCGGGGTGTACATATAGTCGCTAGTGATGTAGAGCGCCGGGGTGGTGTCTGCGGTGCCGATGTGCCAGTGGTTCATGCCGCTGCCGTTGTTGATCAGCCAGTTGTAGTCGGCCGTATCGCTGAAATTGGTGCTATAGGGCAGCGCGACGGGTTCCATCTTGGTGGTGAACGTCACCGACGGGGAACCGGAGTTCACACCGTTGTCACAGAGTGACGTCACATAGACGTCATACAGGGTGTTGTCCTGCAGGCCCGTGAGGATGACCGTCGGGGTGTCATACACCAGGACCGTAATACTGGAGTCGGGTGCAAAATAGGCCGTGCCGTACACCTTATGCTTCGCCACGTATTCCACCTGCCAAGCCGTGACACCGCCGTTCGCCGACCAGCTGATGGTCGCCGAAGAGGAGGTCAGCTCGCCGACCGTCAGCAGCGTGGGTGCGGGACACTGCGGGGTCTCTCCTACCGTCACGTTGTCGATGTGCAGATCATTGTCGCCGTTCGCAACCGTGGACTGGCCGTAGAAGGCGATGCGGATGGTCTGGCCGGCATAATCCGCCAAGGAGACGCTCACGGTATGGCCGGCAGCGGGAATCCAGTCAAAAACATGGTCGGCACTGCCGTCGTTGCTCCAGATGATGGCATCGCCTTCGCTCCAGGTGGCACCGTCGTCGGTGGAGAACATCAGGATGAAGCGGTCATCGTTCTGAATGTTAGGAGTCTCGGTGGGGTTGGCGTTGGCATAGTCCGTCAGCGCGAGATCGAAGGAGAGGTTAGGATTCGTGAGGGTGCTCAAGTCGATGGGCGGCGTCACCAACCAATGGTTACGCGAACTGCCGTAGATATTCAGCTTGGCATGGTACGCCCCGAAAACGAGGGAGCTGCTGAAGTCCCAGCCGCCAGTGGTCTCCGTCAACGCGGCACCGGCGAACACGCTGTCGGCAAGGCCCGTGTAGCGCGACCAGCAGTCGGGCAGCACCGCGGCATCGAACGCCTCGACAAACGGCGCCACATAGACACCGCATGCGGTCTTGAAGGTGGCGGTGTTGTAGCTCGCCATCGTCGTGTCGCCGCACACCGACACCACATACCAATGGTAGGTGGTGTTGAAGTCGAGACCAGCGAGTGTGTAGCCGTCATTGCCCATCTGCACACCAGGCACGACAGTCCAAACGGTATCGACGAGCCGTTTGTAGTACAGGTTGTACGAGTCACCGTTACCCGTCCAGTGCAGGGTGGCGGTGGCATCCGTCACCTCCGAAGCCACGAGGTCGGCCGGTGCAAGGCAGTCGGGAATCTCCTCCACGGTTACGTCATCGAGATACCAAAACCAAGAGTTGGCGGCCTCGTAACGGAACGCGATGTAGCGGGTGATGCCGGGGGTGGTGTCAATGCCGTCGAAGGGGACATTGAAGAAGTGGTAGCTGTTGTCGCCGATTTGCTCGGAGGAGACGGACTCCACAGGGACGAAGGTGGAAGCATCGTTGAAGTCGGTCAGGTAACCTACCGTGAAGGTGCCGGAGCTCGTACCTTCGCGACGCGTCCAAAAGTTGACCTGCAACTCGGAAAGGTCGGTGGCGAAGGGCGGCATTACGGCAAAGACAGGCGTGTTGTCATAGTAGTTGCAACGGAACTCCATCGCCTTGCCGCTGTGGGCGTTCGACACCGTCACTTTCGGGTAGCCGTTGGCGGGGTTGAGTTGCGACCAGCAAGAAGGCAGGGCATCGACAGAAGTATCGTCGAAATTCTGCACGTAAGGCAGCGCACCGATGGTTTCACAAGGTGTGGCAAACGAAGCGATGCTGGAGAACAGCGTGTCGCCGTCGCAAATCACGCCCAACATCCAGGAGTAGCCGGTGCCGGGGGTGAGTCCGTAGAGCGTATAGACACTGTCCACCAACACCACGCCCTGCACTTCGACGAAGTTCGTGTCACCGTCGGGGATGTAATAGAGCGTGATGTCCAGATTGTCGGAAGTCTGGGACCAGGAGAGGTCAGCCGAGGTGGCGGTGACATTCCCGACCGTCAAGTCGTAGGGAGCCATGCAGGAAGAGAGCTCCGAAACGGAGAAGTTGTCGATGAAGAACATCAATCCGTCGGAGGAGGTATGGTGCACGGCGATATATCTGGCATCGCCCGGGATGGAGACATTCTGGTAGTGGTTCCAGGGGTCGTCATTGGCGGGCGACTGCACCGTCGGCCCCCAGACGAATGCGGCGGAATCATTGGTCGTCGTGGAGTAGCCCACCACAAAGGTCTCGTCGTACCAATAGCCACGATGGTCGAAAGAGACCATCTTCGAGCCGGAGACAGGCAGTTCTGGAGTGATGAGGTAGAGGTCGTAGCTGTCGGCATACGCAGGGGCCATCATAAGAGCCTGTTGACCTTCCGCGACAACCTCGTTCTGCAAGCCATAGACAGGAACGCTGCTTGTCCCGTTGAAGAGCACCGTCCAGCAGGGATTCAGCTCGGCACCTTCGAAGCCGTCAAAGAACGGCAGCGTGATGCCGCTGCAGTCGATGCCGGAGCCGAGCAGGGTGACGGTCTGCGAGGTCACCCCGTCTGTAATCGTCAGCGTGGCGCTGTCGGAGGAAACGGCGGTCGGGGCGTAACGGACATAGAGCGTTCCGCCGGTGACGGGCAGCGTGGCCGTGGAGCCGAACGTGCTGTTGTCGGCGGAAACCTCGAAAGGCGCCGCCACCGAAGCCGTAATCGGGTTAGCCACATTGAAAGCGCTGACGGTGACGGGATTCGCAGACGATACGGAGCCGATAGATATGGCACCGAAGTTCATCGAGCCCGGCGTCACCGAGAGCATCGAGGAGGTGGAAGTCGTCAGCACCGTGACATCGTCCAAGATGAGGATGTCGCCGTCCGTGCAGCCGAAATGGCGGAAGGCAATCCGCACCGTCTGTCCGGCGTAGCTGTCCAGATTGACGGTCCGCATCCCCCACACCTCGTCATCAGCGGTCATCGTCTCCACCGAAAGCTGCGTGAAATCGGAGGGTGTCGGGTTGCTGACGGTCGTGACGAAGACGCCGTAGTGGTCGCCAGGGTAATACCCGTCCGAGATTCTCATCCAATAGGTCAGCGTGCTGTTGCCCGAGAGCGAGACCGCCGGCGACACCAGCCAGTTGTCGGGTGTCAGAGGGCTGTAGTTCTGCAGATTGATGGATGCGGAATAGAAGCTTCCGCTGCTGCCGTTGTGCGTCGGGAAGGTGTAGTAGGAAATCGGGAACGCCGACGAGTGGGTCCAAGTGTCGGCGTCATTGTCGGCGTCGATCACCGCCCAACCCGAGGGCAGTCCGCCGCCATCGAACCCTTCGATAAGCACGGGCACCTGCGTTTGAGCCCCAACGGCGAACATCGCCGCTATCAGAACAATCAATAGTAGTAGTTTTTTCATAATGATGAATTTTTAGTTGGTTATGGATTTATTTAAGGTGAACATATTGTCAAAAAAACGGCGCAAAGATACATTTTTTTGGTTTAAGGGTTATGGTTTAAGGGTTATAGGTTATGGGTTAGATGGCTGATGTAATCAATCGGATTTTCTCTGATTTTCTAATCAGATTTTCCCAGATTTCTGCGCGCAGCGCACCCAACAATTACGCGCAGCGTAACCTAATCATTACGCGCAGCGTAACCAACTACTAGAAAGAAAACGAGTACCGATAGAATTACCGGTACCCGTTCATTAAACATTAAACCTTAAACCTTAAACCTTAACCCTTCTTGACAAAGGTCTTGGTCACGGCGCCCGCCTCCGTGGTCACGCGCACGAAGTACATACCGTTGGCGAGGGAGGAGACGTTGATGCGGGTCGGGTTGTCGATGACGTTGACCGTATTGATCAGCTTGCCATAGACATCGTACACCTCCATCATCGTCACGTTAAGATCGCCGTCCACGCGGATGTCAATGTATTCGCGCGCCGGGTTCGGGAACAGGGTCACGCTGCCGGCCAACCAGCTGTCGATGCCCACGGTGGTGGTGCCCGTCACGGCGGAAGTCCACTCACTCAGGTTGCCGTTGCCGCAGTTGGCCTGCACCTGGATGCTATAGGTGGTCTCCGGGGTCAGACCTGTGATGGTGTAGCTGTTGGTCGTGGAGGTCGCGGAATTCAAGGTGCCGCCCGCTGCGCTGTACTGGATGTTCCAGCTGCTGACGTTGGCATCGGCATCCCACGTAATGGTGATGCTCATATCGGTCACCTCGCTGACGGTCAAGCCTGTGGGCGTGTTACACGGCTCGGGAGTATCCTCGGGCAGGGTGGTAAAGGTCATCTCGCTGCCCTCGACGGTCGTGCCGTTGTAGGTGATGAAGGCCTTGTAAGTGTAGCTCGTGTTGGGTGCCAAGTTCGTAAGGTTGGCGGTGAAGGTGTTGCCCGTGCCGGTACCCGTCACGGAGGTGTAGGTGCCGCCGGTCGTGGTCTTCCACTGGAAGCCCTTCGCGGTGATGGTCACCCCATCGGGGTTGGTGATGGTAGCCTTCAGCGTAGCGGTGGTCTGCATGACGTTTTCAGCCGCGTTGGTGGCCACCGTCGGATCGGTGACGACCGGGCCGGAACCGCCGATATACTCGACGACCATATCGTCAACATACCAGGAACTGAGCGACGAGCTGGTCGGACGCGTGTAACGGAAGGCGATACGCGTGGTGGAAGGCAGGTTCAAAGCGGCAAGGTCGGCAAAGGTTCTCGTCACCTGCGTGTACGTGCTGCTCGTCAGCGTCTCCAAGGAGACAAAGGAGTTTGCATCGTATGGGTCGGTCACGTAGCCCAACTCCATCGTCGGGTTGTCGCTGCTGTAGTTGTTGTGCTTCGCCCAGAAAGAGACCTGCAGGTCGCTGAGGTTCTCCAAGAAGAGCGGCAGGGCGGTCACGATGTCGCCGAAGGCAATCTCCAGAGCGCGGGTGCCGGAATGGGCGATAGTGGATGCGTTCGTAATATGCGGGAAGGTGTTCCCGTTGTAGTAACCCGTTGTCGCGGGAACCCAGCAGTTGAGCAGCTCGGCATCGGTGCCCTCGAAATCGGTGGTCCACGGCGTGGTGGCCACGGAAATCGCGCCGCAAGCGGTGGTGAAGCTGTACGTCTGGGAGATCATCGAGGAGTCGGCGCCACAGTAGGCTCTGACCGTTACCTGGTAGGTAGTGCTGGGATTCAATCCCGTCAACGTCAAGGAGTTGGAAGAGGTGGTCTGGTAATCCGTACCCATCGGGGAGGTGATGGTAACGCCGTAGGTGTCGGCATTGCCGCTCCAAGAGACGGTGGCGCCGTTCTCACCCACATTGCTGGCGTAGAGGCCCGTGGGCGTGGCACATGTGATGGCCCGCAGCTCGATATTGTCGACTGCTGCCGGCGGGTTGGTCACCGAGTAACTCTCATTTCTCCAGTGGAATGCCAAGCGATAGGTTCTGTCACCCACGCCCATGCCCACGAACTGGTCGGCGGAGATCACCATCTCCTGATGCTGCCAAGTGCTCTGCCCTGCCAACCAATGTTCGCCACCGGGCTGACCAGAGAGGTCATAGCCGGGAGGATTGTTGCCGGGCGTAAGGTTCACACTGGGATCCAGCCAATAAACGCGCAGGAAATGATAGTGGGAATTGGCGCCCTGCGCCTTCCAGTCGAAGGAGAGCACCAGCTCGGTGGTGCCGTCGGGGACGAAAATGTCACGATAGGCGTAAACCTTGCTTGTCGTGCTCGAATAGGTATTGGAGGAACCTCCGTCGTTGGAAATGTACAAACCGTTGGTGCCACCGACCGTGGTATTCACATCGCCGGCATCGATCATCGGCGCGCCAATGTACCATTTATTGGCTTGCGTGCCGTTGACGAAAACCCACTGTTGGGCCTCGACGGCATCTTCAAAGTCAGTCGTGTAAGGCAGGACAGCCGGAACGGTGGTTGTGGAGAAGTTCACGGTGTTCGTCTGGTCGTCGCCAGGCACACCGTTACAGAGAGTCACCACATACAACGAATAGTTCGTGTTGGACGAAAGACCGGTAAGGGTATTGAAGGTGGAGGTGACGTTCACAGAGCTCCAGTTGTCGGTGGGAGTGCCCGTCTCACCGTAATAGATGACCCATGCATTATGGGTGGCATTCTCATCGGTGAAGGAGACGTCAGCGCTGTTCGCCGTCACGTTGCTGACGGTGACGGAGGTGTGCGCGGGTGCAGGACAAGAGGGGATGAGCTCCACGGTGAAGTCATCCAAGTTCCAACCGGCGTCGCTGGAGGTGACACCTGTGAAGAGGATGGCGATACGGCCGGAGTTGGCCTGCACGCCGTTGAAGTCGAACGGACCCATATAGTTGCCGTTGCCTGTAGAACCGTTAGGACCACGCGGTCCGGGAGTACCGGCATCGCCAAGGACCTCGAAAGAGGAGGGGTCATTCACATCGGAAAGCACACCGACGACAGCCGTGGTGGTCGTTCCCCAAGTGGTGGCCCAGAAGGACATGCGCAAATCGTGAATGTCATTGGTAAAGTCGGGCAGCAACAACATGTTGGAGTCGCCCTTGAATTCGACGGAGTTACCTCCGGAATGAGCGGCCAAGCTGTAATTCAGCAACATCTTGGGATAGGTGTTGCCGCTGCTGTTCGTATAGGTGACCGGAATATCAAAACAGGTCATCGTCGTGTTGTTCTCGAAATCCTCGGTCCACGGGTTGTCCTGGGTGACGGTGAAGGCACCGCAAGCCGTGGTGAAGCTCGTCTCCGCCCAATAGCTGTACTCGCCGCCGCCACAGTCGGAACGCAGGCGCACCTTGTAGGGGGTGTTCGGGTTCAAGCCGGTAATCACCTCGGCCATGGAATAGACCGAGCCCATGCTAACCCAGTTGGTGTCGGACAGCGGACGGTATTCCATCTCCCAAGCGGACTCCATATAGCCAGGCACCCAGTTCACGGTCGCGCCGTCGCTGGTGATGGAGGAAATGCTCAGGTGCGGAGCCACGCAGGTCGTGGTAGAGTCGCACGGGGAACCGAAAATGACGTTGTTACGGTTAGAGCTGCCGGTACCCGCAGAGGCAGGAACAGTAGAGATACTGTAAGCACTAGCATCTTGGTAAATGTAACGGGAAGCGTTGGAGAAGGCCGTGTGGGAACGCCACGTGTTGCCGGAACTGTAGGAGCCGGTGTTGTCAAACACGATCAGCACCAAATTGTCGGAACCGTTGTACATGAACGGCGTGGAGAACTGGAAGGTGTTGAGACCCGCGTGCAAAGACTGCTGGGCATCAAATACCAGCTGAGCGTTCGAAACATCGATCCAGCTGGAAATGCTGGTCTCGTTGGTGTGCATCAAATAGATCTTGTAGGTGCGGTCAACTGTGAAGTTGGCCATGTCAAAGGTCACCGACTCAAGGCTCTTCGGCTCTCCCATCTCGGAGGCGAGGAACAGCTGTTGTGTACAAGAATATTTGTAGAAGCTGTAGGAAGGCAGGTAGCTGTTCGTGGAGGTGCCGTCGCCGACGGTCACATCGCCGCCCACCAAGCAGTTGGTGCGGAAGGTCTCCATCACCCAGTCGCCATCCGTGCCATCCGAGCAGGTCGTCTTCACCCGCACATCATAATAGGTGGAGAAGTTCAGATTGCCCAAAAGATAGGTGGTGGCCGTAAGGTTATCCACGGTGACCCAGTTATCCTGGCCGCCTTCGGAGTACTCAAGTGTGTAGCTGTCCACGGTGCCGAAATGGCCGGGCTCCCAGGTCACCACGGCAGAAGTGCCGGAAATGTCGGAAATCTCCAGATTGCTCACCGGCGAGCAGGCAGGCGCATAGTCGATCGTCAGATCGTCGATATAGTAGCCGCTGCTGGTGGCGTTGGAGACGCGGAAGGCGATGTACTTGCCATTACCCGTGTAGTTGTTGAACTTCACGAACTGCTCAGCGTATGCGTAATTGGCCATGGCGGAAAGATCGATGGTGTCAATCGGCACGAACGTGGAGTCTGCGGTCTTGTCGGTCATCACACCGACTTCCAACATGCCAGCGGAACCGCTCTTGCAAGCCCAGAAGTTCACCATCAGCTGGCTCACGTCAAAGCTTTGGTCAAGTTCAGGCGTGATGGCGATGTTGTAGCAGCTGGGCGTCCAATGGAAGTCCATATAGTACGCACCCGTGTGTGAATAGGTGGTGCTGTTGGCAATATAGACATGGTGCGAGTTGTTGGAGGCCAGACGGTCCCAGCACAAGACATATCGCTGCTGGTTGACGGAACCGTCATTGTACATACCCGTATTGTACAATCCCGTTTCAAAATCCTCAGTGTATGGCAGTTCCACAATCGGGCCGCAGTCGGTGCGGAAGGTCGTGGTGATGGAGGTGCTCTCCAAACCGCCGCAATCCGACCAGACATAGACGTCGTATTGGGTGTTCGGGTTCAAACCGTAAAGGGTGTAAGAGGTGTCGTAGGCATTCTCCACCGTGCCTTCACCCGGGGTGAAGCCGGCAGGGCCGTATTCGACATACCAAGCGGAAGCGCCGCCCACCTCGGACCAGTGGAAGGTCACCTCATCGGAGGTCACCGCATCCACCGCCAAGTTAACCGGGTGCTGACACATCGGGATGTAGTTCAGGGTAACATCGTCCAGGCGGAGGTTGTTGCCACCGTTGCCGTTGCTGGCACGGAAGGCGATGTAGTGGCCGTAACCCGTGTAGTTCGCGAGAGAGTATTCCACCAGGGTGTATTCATTGTTCGGCAAATAGGGAGCCGGAATGGTGTCGAGAATCTCGAACGTGGTCGGGTCGCTCTTGTCGGTCATCACACCCAACTCCAAAATCACCGGGGCGGTGGAAGAGGTGCTGCGCACATAGAAGTCCACCTGCAACTCATACAGGTTGATGGATTCATCCACCTTCGGCATGATGGCGATGTTGGTGACGTTCGCGCCATCGTAGAAACGGATGGCATTGGGCGTGGAGTGCGCCGCGGAGGTCGGGTACATCTGCACAGGCTTGGAAGGATCCGTGGTGTAGCGGTCCCAACAGTAGATGTAGGCCTCGGTGCCGGAACCGTAGGTGTCGGTGTCGAAATTCTGAACGTAAGGCAGGGTCACGATGGCCTCGCACTCGGTACGGAAGGTCACCGTCTCGGACCACTCGCTGGTGCTGGCGCTACCGCAGAGGGCACGCACGCGCACCTGATACTGCGTGTTGGCGTCCAAACCGTAAATCGTGTAGGAGGAGCCATTGACGGTACCGGTGGAGGTCCAGTCGGCATCGGTAACGGCCTTGTACTCGACTTCGCAGGTCGAAGAGGCGTTGGGATTGTACCAGGAGATTTCGCCAGAAGAGGCGTCGGTCATACCCACGGTGAGGGTGTTCGGCGTGATACAGCCCACCGCGTCGCAGGCGGTCAAACGGATGTTGTTGACCTGCGTCTTCACACGGCCGGTCGCCGGCAGATTCGTGATGCTCCAGTTGGCATCCGTATCATTGTTGTATTCGCACTGCGAACGGTTCGTCGAATAGTTGATGGTATAGAACTTCGCGTTGCTATTGCTGACCGTGCTGCCGGTGATGTCGTTGACAATCAGCAGCAGGTTGTCGTAACCGTTGTAATAGAAGTTGGTGTCGAAGGCGATATCGACCCAACGGTCGGTGCCGGTATTGTTGAACGTGACCGGACCGGAATAGACGTGCACGTAGCTGTCGGACGGGGTGGCCCACACGTTCTGCACGAATGCGGAGTCGTAGGTGTGCGCCATATAGATGTCCAACGTGCGGGTGATCACCTGACCGTCATTGTACTGGAAGGACATGCCGCTAAAGTCGGCCGACACGTTGTTCAATTCGCTGGGCAGATAGATCTGCTCCGTGAAAGAGTTAAGGTAATGGTTGGACATCGGGAAATGGTTGCCTTCAGTGCTGTAGGTCGAGGTCGGGTAGCTGTTGTTCACCGCCTCGATGGGAGCGACGCACGGGGTGGTGAAACTCACCGTCATCGGAGCACCGTAGTCGTTGCCGCCGCAGTCGGGATAGACGGACACCGTATAGCTCGTCTGCTCGCTCAGACCGGTGAGCAGATAGGAGGGTTCCGTGGTGAAATATTCGGTAGCAACCACATCGCCAGGTTCAGAGACCTCGATGACATAGTTGACCGCGTCGCCCATGGCGTTGGGCGTCCAAGTCAGGGTGGCGTTGGTGCCGTAGATGTTGGTCACCTGCAAATCCGTCACGTTGGAGCAGGTCGGGGCCACATCCACGACCACATCGTCGAGATAGCAGCTACCGGAAGAGGTGCCGGACCATCTGAAGGCGATGAATTTGCCGAAACCGTTATAGGTGCCCAAATAAACGATATGAGGCTGCATGGTGCCCGTCGCCGTGTTGGAAACGGCACCCACAGTCATAAAGGTCGAAGCATCCGTCGGGTCAGACATCACACCGACCTGGAGCATGTTGTTCAAGGTGCTGTACTGTGCGTTGAAGGTCACTTGCAGCTCGTTCACCTGATACGGGAGATCGTCGGCCACCGCAGGCAACACCGCGTAGGTGTAGGTGGAGGAAGAGGTGTAGAAATACAACCTTGACGAAGAGATGTACGGATAGGTGGAGCTATAGGTGGACCCTTTGTACCAGCACTCGGAGAAACCGTTGCTGAAATCCTCCGCGTACGGCAACGAGAAGATGCCACAGCTGTCGGCGTAGGTCACCAAAATGCTGTGGGTCTGGTCCACACCGTAGAACGTATAGGAGGAGATGACCCCCTGCGACACGCCGTCAATCTCCACATCGGTGACGTGGTAGCGGTCGGAGCTGGTGAACGTGTAGGTCAGGTCGTTGCCGGCCGTGGCCGCATAGACACCGTTGGTGCCCCACGGGCTGACCAAATTGGACAGCGAGATGGGGGAACCGTCGTCCAACTGCTGGCTGACGGTGATATTATACAGATTGTCGAAATAGACCTGCACATTGGCCAAGGTGCCCTGCGGGTCGATGGTGAAGTTGACCACGGAACCGTCCGTGGGGTCGTCCTCGCGCAACACGACGCCGTCCTGCACGATACGAGAGATATGCCAGTTGACATCCGGGGTGATAGTCAACGTGACGGTCTGCGAGCTGCCGCAGGGAACCGTGGAGGTCTCCGGAGTCACCGTGCCGTGCGTCTGTCCGTCAGCGGAGGGCACAACCGTAGCCGTGATCACCGCCTGCGGGAAGACCGTGACGGTGGAGGTGTGCGTGGCGGAGACACCGTTCAGCGTGCCCGTCACCGAATAGGTCGTGGTGGTCGTGGGCGAGACCGTGATGCTCTCGGAGGTCGCACCATTGTTCCACAGATAGGAATCGTAGCCGAAGGCGGTCAGCGTGACCGTCTCGCCCTGACAGATGCTCACCGCCACCGGGTCCACGCCGGCCATGTACGACATGATCGGGTAGCCGTTGTTGATACCGTTGTCTTCCTTGAAGGCGTCGCCGAGGAGCGTGATCATGTTCGCGGACTGCATCTCGGTCTGGGTGACCGGAGTGCCGTCGGAAGAGGCGGAGGATTGCGAAGTGGAGCTCAACACTTGCGTGTAGGAATAACAGTTTGTGAAGCTGCCGCCGTGGGCCGCGACACCGCCGTAGTTCGTACCGTAAGCGTAAAGGGTACCTGCAAAGTAGAAATTCGTCGTGTAGGAACGCTCGGCGTTGCCCGACATACCGCCGGGATAGTAACCCGTGATGCTGCCGGTGGCTCCGCAGTTCTCGACGTATGTGCTGCCGTTGTTCGGGTAGGTGGCGCCGAAGATGCAGCCGATGTTGTTGCTGCCGGAGGTGTTCATACCCTCAATGCGGGCGTTGATGACCAGACAGTAGCGGACATAGACCGAGGAGCTGCCTCTCGGATAACCGGCGATGCAGCCCATCATACCCCGGGACTTCAGCACCGGGTTGACCATCACCAAGGAGTCGATGGTGCAGGGGTTCTCCAACGCGCAGAAAAGGCCCGCGTGGAACGTGCTCCCCTTGTCACAGTAGAGGTTGTAGATGGCATGGCCGTGACCGTTGAAGTTACCCTTGAAGGCGTTGCCAGTACTCGGCGACTCGCTCGTCGGGGAACCGCCGCCAATGGGCGTCCAGTTGTTGGTGCTGTCACCTGTGTTGTTGAGCCAGATGTCGTTCGTCAGGTTCAGCGACACCCCGTTGAAAGAGGTGCCGGTGTTCACCAACTGTGCCAATCCGGCCAACTGCTCCGGCGTGGAGATGTCGAAGCTGGTCTGGGAGGCGTCATACCACGTGACGTCCGCGGTGCCGTCCCAAACCGTCTGCGCTTGCAGTGTGGGTTTGAGGCCCATCAGGGCGACAAGGCACATCACTGCAATGATGTAAAATCTTTTCATAAGCATACTTGTATTAATAATGTTAAATAATGAATTTCGATGATTCATAACCTCGTACCAACAAACTTCAATAAAATCGTTCAAACAAATGTGCAAATAAACAATTTTTTTTCATCTATCACGTTATCCTTTGAGTTGTAAAAATGTTCCAAAACAACGATTATGACAAGAAAAATCAAAGAGCTCACACTAAAGGAAATGGGCAGAATGGCTGGGGAGAATCATGGGGAATACCTCGGAAACCAGCTGTTGATGGTCATGAGTGCCATGCAGTTCGGCAAGAACTTCATGCATGACAGCCAGCCTTACCGGGTGGAGTACGGAAGAGTGCTGCGGATCATCTCAGGCAATGCCACTATGATTGTCAACATGAAGCCATACCGCCTTTCCGCTGGAACGATGCTCGTTTTCCCAACGGATTCCATTATAGAGATCGAAGATAAGGATGAGGAATTCGACTTCCAAATCTTCTCCTTCCGCGACCTGCCCGACGAGGTCATCTTCAAGGAGTGCACCGTTTTTCACCTGTCGGAGGACGATTGGGCGCTTACGGGCGAATACTTCCAACTGCTACGGCATACCCTCAACCGCCAGCCGTTGTCTTTGAAATCTATCCGATTCCTGCAGACCGCACTGATGGCAGAGCTTCATGATATCATCAAAAAAGAAAACGAGGACAAAGACCATAAAACTGCTGGAAGAAAGGAAACAATCTTCCAACAGTTCGCGAATTTAGTCAACCAGTATGCCGACAAAGAACACAATATCGCATTCTATGCCGACCGGCTGTGCCTAACGCCCAACCACCTGGGAACCACCATCCGAAAGGTCAGCGGGATAACCGTGCAGGATTGGATTCATCGTCACATCATCCAACAAGCCAAGCTTCTCTTAATGTATAGCGACATGCCTGTTAGCGAGATCGCCGAACATCTTCATTTCTCAACCCCATCCACATTCTGCAAGTTCTTCAAAAAAAAGACCAGCATGACACCCCGAAAATATCGAGAAGAGTGCGAGCACTAACCTACTCTTTCTCCTTCACGCAGCGCACGCTGTAACCGTAACCAGAGTGCGTCTCCTTTTTGATCAGGGAGTCGCAGTCGTGGTGGACTTCATAGATGTATGTCCTCACCTGGCCATCGACCACTTCCGTGGAGAGGAAGTAACTTTCGGACATCAGGCCTTCGAAGCGTTGCAGCGCACCGTTCCACCAGCCTGCGGGCAGCCAGGTGAAGCCGGTGATGTTGTCACCGCCGCCGTCCGTCCAGTAGAGCGGGGACTTCAGCGCCTCGGCACCGTGCAGGTTCAGCTCCTCGTACTTCTCCGGGGTCGGCAGGTACCAGCCCTCGGGACAGATGCCGCGGATATGACCGTGCTCGTTCACCGTGCTGTCGCCGACGCCGGCCTCAGCGCAGTAGAGCTTGCCGAAGATGGCCACGTTCTCGTCTGCATTCGGATAGATGGGATTCACGTATTCGTACACGCACGGAATCGGATTCTCACACACGCCCGTCAGCTCGCACTCGTGGGAGTCGCCGTAGCAGTTGGAGATGAGGTTGGTCTGCGTCCAGCAGTCGCAGTCAATACGCACGCCGTGATAGACGTTGCCCTCGCAGTCCACCGCGTCAGGACACTGCGGGAAGACCACGATGACCTTCTGCTGACAGGAGACGGAATAGCCGCACACTTGGTCGGTGGCCGTCCAGGTGATGACAGTCTCTCCCTCTTGGTAGAGATTGTCAACCGGGATGTCGTTGGAGACGGTCATGGGCCAGTCAGCGGGTGCGTTGATAATGGGCGTGCCGATTTCCTCGGGATAGATTTCCATCACGCAGTCACCGTAGGCCAGGGTCTTGGTAACATCCTCCGGACAAGAAATGGAAACTTCGGGGGATTCTGTCCAGGTGTAGGTAATCTGCACCGGTTCGGCTGAGATATTGCAGTCGTTGGTGTAGGTAGCCGTATAGGTGATGGAGTGCGAGTAGTCGGTCACCGTCTCCGCGCTCGCGGTCACCGTGGCTGTCGCGCTGCTGTTGCAGTCGTCTATCACGGTAAAGTCGGCCGGAGTCGGCGGTGCGACGGTCGCATCGCAGCCCAACGTCTGATCGGTCAGGTCGGTCGTGATGACCGGTTGCTCGCTTTCCGTCCAATAGTAGGTGACGGTCAACGCTTCTGCCGGATTGTCACAACCGTCGGTGTAGTTGGCTGTCCAGCTCTGGGACTTCTCGCAGCCGTCGCCAATCTTACCCGTCGTGGTGACATACTCCGCAGGCAGGATAAAGGCGCCCTCGCAATTATCCGTGACGGTGAATGTCGGGGCCACGATGGTCGGGTTGCAGCCCTTATGGTCGCTGACGGCCTCCGTATGGATGACCGGAGCTTTCGCATCTTCCGTCCAAGTGTAGGTCACGCTGACATCCGTTGCCGGATTGCCGCACGGGTCGGTGTAGTGTGCCGTCCAAGTCCGGCTGCGACCACAAGTACTGGTATTCACCACACCGCCGTCGATGATGCTGTCAGAAGGCAAGGTGAAGAGGCCCGCGCAGTTGTCGGACACGGTGAACGTCGGAGTGGTAATGGTCGGGTTACAGCCCTTGTCACCGTCGATGGCGGTGGTGGAGATCGTCGGAGTCGTCGGCATTTTCACACTGACGGTGGCGACATCCATAGCCGTACATCCGTGGCCATCCGTCACCTTGACAACTTCGCTGTACGTACGTCCGCATGAGTTGGGCGCTGCCGGGATCATAGCAAATGTCTTGGAAGAGCGTTCCGAAGTGGTGGAAGATGCCGGGGTTGCCGTCAGGTCGCCGCTCCATTCGTAGGTGTAGTCGGCGCTTGTGGCAGACGTCACCGTCGCAGTCAGCTCAACAGAGCCCACATTCGGACAGACGTCAGCCACAGAGTTAACACTTACAACAGGATTCGGATACGTCGTCAACGTCAGCGTCACCGTACTGTCGCAGCCGTGGACGGTCTGCAAGTGCAGGGTGTGGGTCGTCGTGCCAGCCGCCGTGGGCGTGATGTCGAAGCCGTTCTCATTGTACGTCTCGCCCAGGCAGATCTCGGCATTGAGGGCCGTGGTCTTGCTGGGGTTGATAGTCAGGTGCAAGGTATCGACACTTGCGCAACCATCCGTGTTCGTATACTCGTAGGTGTACGTGCCACTCGTCGTGTACAGCGTACCGTTCCAGCGGAGGCTGTCGCACACATCCTCCGTCTCAGAATTGTGGGTGCTCTGGCGAACCGTCAGGTGAAGCGTGTCAACGCTCAGGCAGCCGTCAGCGTTCGTATACTCGTAGGTGTACGTGCCGCTCTCCGTGTACAGCGTCCCGTTCCAGCGGAGGCTGTCGCACACATCCTCCGTCTCAGAATTGTGCGTGCTCTGGCGAACCGTCAGGTGAAGCGTGTCAACACTCAAGCAGCCGGCAGCGTTCGTATACTCGTAGGTGTACGTGCCGTTCTCCGTATACAGCGTCCCGTTCCAGCGGAGGCTGTCGCACACATCCTCCGTCTCAGAATTGTGCGTGCTCTGGCGAACCGTCAGGTGAAGCGTGTCAACGCTCAAGCAACCGGCGGCGTTCGTGTACTCGTAGGTGTACGTGCCGCTCGTCGTGTACAGCGTACCGTTCCAACGGAGGCTGTCGCACACATCCTCCGTCTCAGAATTGTGCGTGCTCTGGCGAACCGTCAGCGTCAGCGTCACCACGCTGTCGCAGCCACAAGCGTTTAGCTTGGCTAACGTATATTCAATAGTTGTACTTTCGGTATAAGTGCTGTCATCCAGCTTATACGAATCACAGACTGTCAGAGCATCCGTACCTGTGGTTGTGATTCCCCACGTATAGGTCACGGACACATCCTCCGCAACATTACCGCAGGCATCAGTGTAGTGCGCCGTCCACGTTTGGGAGCGTCCGCAATTACTTGTATTCCGGACACCTCCATCCGTAACACTGTCAACAGGCAAATCAATCACACCCTCGCAGTTGTCGGAGATTGTAAAGGTCGGAGAAATGATATTTCCACTTATACAATCACCATCCGGGTTCTGCTGACTGGCAATACTGATCTTCGGTGCCAGGCTGTCGTTCACACGCTGCTTCTGGTACAGCTCCACCTCGTTGTCGCAGGCATCCTTCACCGTGTAGGTCACCGTCAGCGTGTCGTTGCAGCCCGTGCCGACCTTCAGCGCTCGGCTCACGCTCTCCAGCGTCAGCGTGCTGCAGTCGCTCAGGCCGAACGCCGTGGTCACTGCTGCTATATCGGTCATCGCCGTCAGCGTGTCGTCCACGCAGGCTGTCGCTCCCGCGTAGATCGTCTGTCTCGCGTATGCGGGTGCTATGCTGTCGTGGATCCGCTGCAGGTGCCACACTGTCTTCTCGTTGCCGCAACTGTCGGCCACCACGTAGGTCACCGTCAGCGTGTCGTTGCAGTTCTCTCCTGATTTCAGTGTCTTAGATTTGCTCACTATCGCGAACGCCTCCTGCGTGCAATTGTCCTCTATTCCGAACAGGGTCTTCACGTCGGCTATCGACGTCAGAACCACGATGCTGTCAGACAGGCACGCCTTTGTTTTAGCCCACACCGTATCGTGTGCGGCTATCGGCGCGATGACGTCTTCCACTTTCACCTCCCCATACGCCTCAGCAACACATCCTTTCCCGTCCGTCACTCTCACCGTATCCTTATAAGTCTTGTTACACTCCGCAGGTATCGTCACCGTCACCGTGTCCGACAACAGAACCGATTCCTTTGACTCGGCCGAAGAGAAAAGCTCACCTCGCCATTCATACTTGTACAACGGGATAGAATCTGTTGTCACCCTGACCACAAACTCCGCGGTGCCCACATTCGGACAAACTTCCAACAAGGACGAAGCCAGCTGAACCACAGGATTCGCATTCACCTTCACCCCCACCGTGTCGCTCACCGCACATCCCGACGAGTGCGTCGCCGTCACCACGTAACGGGCGTCCGATTCGGCGGCGACCGTCAGCTCGCCGCTCGACGGATCGTAATGCGTGGGGAACGCGGCATCTGTGGAGACCGCAGTGCCGTTGACATCCGTCCACGTGACCACGCAGGGGGTGACGTTGTCCCGGATCAGCACATGGTTCATATAGAAACATTGCTCCGCAAAATCGTATAACACGCCAGGAGTGTAATACTGACGCTCATTAATAGACTTGATGGTGATGGTGGATGTAGGCGTGGCAGCATCAAAATAAAACACATAGTTCGTATAATGATTATCCTCACTGCTCACCCTATAACTTGGCAACGTCACCGCATGGGTTTGGGTTCCGTCATCCACAGACACCTCTACCCGTGTAGGATAGAGATTGGCATCGGAAGTAATCGTATCACTTCTTTGCCATCCTTTCATGCTGATTGAAAGAGTAAAGGGATGTGAGAGATCCAATGGATCTGAAACGATTTTTCCAAAGTTTCTACGACTTCTACCAAGACGAATCGCATTTCCACCAGCCACAGAATATGCATACGAACATGAGTCGAACAAGGGGGCCTGAGCCGTAATATTGTTGATTTGCGTTCCGTCGCCAGTAGTCACCCCATTGAAATTCTCCTCGTAAAGCAGATTTCCGCAGTTGTCCACCGTCGGGGTGAACGTCGCCACCTCGCCCATACACACTTCCGCCTGTTCGGGCGTCACCGCGAGCTCCGGCACCGAGTTCACCGTCACATTCATCGTCACCGCACTGTCACAAGCGTTCGCTATACTGTAGTGTTTCGTATAACTTCCGCTTACGGTATAAACCTCGCCATCCCATTCAAAGGCACCGCAAACAATGGTGTCTTTGGTGATTTTGTAGGTCGGATAAATCGTCAGCTTCAAGGTATCGACACTCGGACAACCTTTACTATTTGTATATGACCGTGTATAAACACCTGTTTCGTTGTATGTCACGCCCCACCACTTGTAACTTCCACACTCGCTCCGCGTGACCACGTCATGCGAGCTAGTGTTTATCGTCAACTTCAACGTCACCACACTGTCACAACCGCATACGTTTTGGAAGGTGTGCGTCAGCGTTCCGGTGGATTCGGTGATGTTCGTGTGCTCGTACCAGTCGAAACTGTCGCAGGCAACAGCCGTGGTATCCGCCACCACGGAGGTCGTCCAATGGTAGGTCACCACCACATCTTCGGCTTCGTAACAATCATTCTCGTAAGAGGCCACCCATGACTTGGAATGACGACACCCCATCACGCTCTCCTGCTCTTCCCGTATGGTCACCTGTGCGTCATCGTTACAGCGATCATGCACCACAAAATCCTCCCATGTGGGGGCATTAATATTTGCTGGGTTACAACCCGCGATGACACTATCCAAAGGCAACTTGGACTCAATCACCGGTCTCTCGGACTCCACATACACGGTAGTGTTAGCCGTGGCAGAGCAGTGGTTGCCATCCGTCACCGACACCGTCACGGGATACATGGCACCGCCGCAAGCCTCGCGCGGAATCAGAATGGAGACCGTCTGCGAATGTTGGGTGGAAGTCACAAAATCGGCATAACCAGTCCACGAATAGGAAAGATCGCTGCTGCTTCCGGAAGTCACCTGCGCTTCAATGTCCGCCGTACCGACATTGTTACAGACCGTCTGCTCCGACAAGGTCACTTGGGGACTTTTGTAGATGGTCAGATTCAATGTCACCACACTGTCGCAACCAACGGCATTGGTGAGGGTGTAGGTCGGGGTGTTTGTGCTCTCGGTATAATTCACGCCGTCAATCCACGTGTAGCTGTCGCAGGCCGACTGCACATCTGTTCCCGTACTGGCGGCTTTCACCGTCAGTGACAACTTATATATACTGTCACAACCATTCTGGGTTACGAGGCTGTCCCAATAGATGTATGTACCAGCCTCATCGGGAATCGTCAACGGTCTGTGGTTAGCCCATTGGTATTCTTGCTCGTTATTACATACAACAGCCTCTTCTTCAAAGAAATATGTATCGTAGAAATAGAGATAAAAGTATGCAGTCATGGAAATCAAAGAATGGGTACCAGCCGCATTCTCATAGTCAACGGTTTCATGGTGTTCATACAGACCCGGAGTCGTGCCAAAAGAGAACGTGGTGTCATACGTTAAGGAATCAGGATCGTAACTAGGCCCGAGCACAAAAGTGGTGTCCAGATGATACTGTCCGCCCTCTTTCAGCGGACAGATGGTGTCTTTGACGATATATTCACAATTGTCGATAATCCATATCTTGTGCGTGACAATGCTGTCACAGCCGCTGGTGGTATGAAGGGTGTCCCGATAAAAGTAGGGCTCGGGGCGGGCGGTCATAGTATCCGGCTTTATGCTCCGAGTAATGTCTTTGTTGTAAAAATTGTCGTGAAGTCTCCAGGAATAACGGCTATTTAACTTACACACAACGTCCGAAATGGTGTCCCTGTCATAACTGTCGTGAACCAGAACAGTACTGGTGAGATGGAATTCGTGGGTGCCGTACTCTATCGTGGCCCCATAGTCGGTGGTCACCGACGGACTGACGTTCATCACGTTGTTGGTGTCGCCGTCCGCCGCCAAAGAATCCCAGTAAACGAACGCCTCCCCAAGGTTGAAGTCACGCACAGGACGTAATTTAAAATTACTACTTGTCGGTTTCTGATTTGTCACTTGTCCTGTAGGGTAGCTCATACAAGCTATTTGATTCGACTTATTCTCTCTTGAACTTGACCAGTAAGTTCCTGTGCTACCAATGTTTCCACCGTGGGCAGTCAACGAATCGCGGATGATGGGGGACAAGGCATACCACTCCCGAAGCTGGATGGCATCGGGGATATACCAGCCGTTGTAGAAGTTGTAGTCATCACTCTCCGCCAGTGCCTGTGCGATAGCAGACCCGTGTTCCAACAGCCTTTTCGTATTCTCATACCCTATTAACGGCCATTCCTCACTGCTTACGGAGTAAGTAGTTGCCCAACCGATGTCATCACCAACCCCACAAGTGGAGCCTCCCATATTCTGAAGAAAACTCGTATTGTCGGTGGGCAGCATCCTAAGTCCATTGACATTGAAATCCTTTACCGCCACCACCCAGCCGGTGTAGGGGTTGTCGGAATTCACATGGCAGACCACACCCTTCGAACCGTCGCGGAATTGGATGATGTCGCCGACTTTGACCAGCCGCTCTGAATGTTCATCGGAGGGGTTCGTCTGTGCAAAGACCGTCCGTCCCTGGAACGCCAGCATCCCACACAACAAAAACGCAATGACCAGCCAGCGTTGTCCCATTATCTTAGTATTAACCATTTTCAGCTCTACCGTTTTCTTGTATATATTTTCCATCTGCATATCCATTAAACGTGAAACCTAATAGGCGAAAATCGCTCGAACAGTTTTGGGAACTCTCGAAGAACTTGAATTAGAGGGGTCGCCGTTCTTTCTGTGTCTATGAATCTGACCCTTTTGGTTCAGATGCCCGGCCCACTCGAGATTAAACTCCGTAGAGGTCCAATATCCCGTATCACAATAATTCCCGTCAAATGGCACCCTGGCGGAATAGTCAGAGCCTATCGACGCTAAATGTTGCCCAATCTTACGCAAACTGCTGTTCACCGTAAGACGCTCAGCAAAGTAAAGACAAAGTTCTCCTGTAGAGGGCATGTACCAGTCAGGGTCGGGCAAGTGAATGTTCCCCGTGCTTTGGGTCGTATGGTCGTAGTAGTGGCAATAGTATGCTGCAGGAGCCATTTCCTCCCCACCCTTTGATCTTGCCGACGCCAACATCCCCCCCGTATTGGCTTTCCCGATCATATCAAATGCGGAATTGTAGATATCATTGTTATCCGGTTGGTTGTTGTTGTTCTTTAGTCGGTGACCGTTCGTGATATTGTTGTCGGTTGACCATTTACAAGCGGTATCGTAAGCATCCACAAGCGCTATAGCCAGACCGTGCGCATTGTCGGCGGGATTGACGAAGAAGACCACCCCCATGGGGATGAGACCTTCATCATCCGCGTGCAGCAGGAAGGAATCGGGACGGAGGATCTCGGTCGTGGTATAACTACCCTCTTCCGACTGCACCATCCGCTGGCACACCACATCGCCCACCATCGAGGGGATATCGAAACTTCCCACGATGTTCGGGGTGTGCACCTGCACGTGCAACTGCGTCGTCTCCCCAACACAAATCTCGTTGTCGGAGGTATCGACTTGCAACACAATCAGGTTGAGTCTGTCAAGACTGTCGCAACCGGAACCGCTGCCGGAGCCCTGCACCTTGAACGTGTATTGTCCCGTTTCCGTGTAGGTTTCGCTATTCCATTGGAAACCACCGTCAAGACTGGTGATCACCGCTGTGGTGTCTTTGCGCACCGGGGGCTGATTCACCACAAGGGTGAAAAGGGTCACCGAGTCGCACCCATTCACATTTGATGCCGTATCCGTAAACGCGTATGTGCCGGGGGTCTGCACCAGCGTGTTGAGCAATTCCTGCGACACAAGGTTCTGCCAACCGTCGAACGTAGGAGTGTAGGGATCTGTGGTCTGACAGAGTTCATCCCGATAACGCACCAAATCGTAAGGATGCACATCGGCGATGGCCATGGCGGGAGCAGGACTTACAACGGCGCTCCAACCGGATTCGGAAAGCGGACCGGGCACGAAGTGGAGTGTGAGGGTGTTGCTATTCGACACGATGATATCCGGCACCTGACTACTGTAGGTAAACGTGTAGAGAAGCGAATCCTGCAGTTTCTGCGTGCCGGTAAAGACATACAAGTATGAGGGAGTCGCCAATTTCAAAGAATCGAAATGGATGGTCACCGGACGGTTGTCCACGGAGGTGAACACCTGCGTAATCGCGGACGTGCTAGGGGGATAATCTCCGTCAGGGCCGCCCGGATCGTAGAAACGGATGGCATCGGCACAGTTCATCGAAGTGGTCGTGCCGTGGCTCATCGATATGGTGTTGGTGGTGATGCCGTTCAGCGACGGGCAAATGTTGTCCTGATTCACGCTGGCGTACAGGATAGTCCGCTGTGTAAGACCTGCCGTGTCGTAATAGGAATAGCCGTCCACGATGGTGGTGTCTGTCAGCAGGTGCGTCATCTCATAATCGCTATACCAGCGCACATTGGTCGGGAAATCGGGGCTCACGGGATGTCCTTCTAACTGCAAGGTGGCGGTGAGATGCCCCGTGCCGAGATAACAGATCGTATCGTGCGAGGTGAGTATATTGCAGGGCGTGATAGCATCGGTGCGCATCATCAGCGTCACCGTGTCACCAGGGTCGGCGTGGTTGTAGTCGCAACCGTCTTCCAAATCATCCACCATATTGATGGGATAGATTTTGATATTGGACGTCGGGGTGATGCTGATATGGGCGGTGTCGCCACTCGGGATGCTGTCAAATGTCCAAGTCTGCACACCGGAGCGACTCTCGGCGGCCACCGTAAAGGTCACGGGAATGCCCGCCTGGCTGGTGTCGCCCGACGCGGGGACGAAGGAGAGCACCACCTCTTCGCCGGGACAACTCTCCCCCATCGGCAAGACGGACACATGTGGTGAAGGCCTCACACCAAGGTAGATGCTGTCCGAAATTTCTCCTTCGCAGCCCGTACCCATGATGCTCACTTTGTAATACCCCCCGTATGCGCCACGGGGAATGAATATGTAGGGCTCGGCCAAGGTGGTGTCGAATCCGTTGGGACCCGTCCAGTGGTACTCGAAAGCATCGGATGCCTTCAAAACGTGAATACGGACAGTCGCGCCTTCACAGGTGGTATCTGCCTTCAAACCGTTGTCGAACCAGGTCTTCTGCAGTTCTGCAAGCACCTGCGGGAAGAAATTGACCCGGGAAAAAGACCCACACGCATCTTCCAAATGACAAGAAAGCTCGTCCTCCATCGTCAGCATCTTACCTGCCGCCAAGAAATCATCGCCGGTAACCGTAAACACCGTGCTGGAATCCAGAATGCCGGTTTTCACGACAACGCCCTCCAAATCCTTTTCAGAGTAGAGGGTGTATGTGTAAGGCGGAGTGCCGCCCTTGCCTTTCACGTATGCGGTGCCGTTTTGTGAATCTTCATCGCAAAGCAACGCCATGGCGTAATCGAACACCACCGAGTTGCCATCGTAATAGACGGTGTCGAACTTCACGTAATTCTCGCACAATTCCTGCCCGTTGTTGTCGGGATAGATTTTGAAGATGTAACGGCCTGGCATGGAAATACGGAAAGGCTGGTCAAGCTGATACTTCGGATGGCTTTCCGGATCATAGCTGCCGGGAGGGCCTTCCACGATTTCGTAATAGGTGGTCAACGTGACCGTGTGGATGTATTCCGCACCTGTGTGCGGATCAAAGTTGAAAGCTTCCCGAACCACTTCGCCCTGCGAATAATGGACATACGCATCCGAACATTCGGTCTCGAACTCGAGAACAGGTTCCTCCAATTGCCGTGTCCGATATACATCCGGGAATGAGACGTCCTTGTTCACGAAATACTCCCCACAGTTGGTTTTGATGCGGAAACGGTAGGGGCCAGAGGGCAGACAGTAGGCCGACAAGACAAACCGACGGCCATCGTAATCTCCCTGCAGCTCCAACGGGCTGTCAAAATTGTTTCGCTGATAGGACCAAAGGTTTAAGTCACCGTTATATTCAGCCTTGAAATTGTAAAAGTCGTTGTCCGGACTATGTAACAGCTCCACGCTCACGGTGTCCAAATCATATTCGGAGCTGTGTGACTCCGCGAGCGTGATGGTGCGCGGGGTGTTGCAGCAATGGTCCGACCCGTTAGTGCTGATCGTCCAGGAGGGCTCCTCCTGTTGGATACGGACATCGAAATGGAGAAGGTCTGTCGTCTCGTACAACGTACATCCCTTGGAATCCACCAGTCTCCGTTTGATGTTTTTGCTGAACGACGGGTTCGAGGAGTGGTAGAAGGTGTCCGCCTCCGCGTAGGTGATCTGGGAGGTGGCGGCAATACTCTGACTCTCGTCCCAAAGCGTGTCTATCTTGATGGTTTCGCCACTGGCTTCGTCAATGTAGTACCAATAGGCTGGGAACGTGAAGTGGTAGCGACGGTAGATGTTGTCACCTTGATCAATGCCATTGACGTAATTGGGCTCATAGCCACGGTATTTCACGGAATGGGACTCGCGGTGCGAATACCAAATTCGCTTGCAGGAGTCCACCGTGGTGACATCATCCGTAGCGTATTCCGAACGCTTGTCGAAATAGTTAGCGTTGGGAAGTTGGTACTGAAATGTATCCTTCACGATGACGGTATCGCATCCGGGCATCTCAAACTTATACTCGAAAATGAGATCCTGGCCGATGATATCGCAGTACCTCAAGTTCGCAAGAGTGTCATAGAAGGTGGTCGTCTGTTGGACCGGCGTGGGATAAGGCCGCCAATCCGGAAGCGTGGTGCTTTGCCCCGCCCCCTCATAGATACGGTAATGCATATACTCTGCCAACGACTCCAAATAGGCACTGTACTTATTGTCAAGCACGACATTGATCTTCACCACGTTGGAGTCAGACGGATTTCCCGACGAGGCGAACAGTTTGACGCCTTCAAGGGAGGGAACGCCCACGGTCTCCACACGGGCACCTGCACGCGGCAGACCCGAATAGCAACCGTCTACCAGGTAGAAATCCCAATCCCCGTCAGGGAGGCTGTCGATGGAGTAGTAGCGATAGAAATCGTAGCGCATCGAATCCGTGCCGCTGTACTGCTGGGTATGGAAGGTGTCCACACGATAGACGCTGTCCGGATTGTCGTGCGGTCTGATGGTGATGTAATAGGGGTATGCGCCTTTCTCTATCTTCATCTGCACACGCCCTGTGGGTTTGCACTCAAGAGAGGGCATGTTGCCTAATGCATTGGGGGAGTACGACAGCACAGACATCGCCGCCGCCACGGGCATAGCGTATTGGGTGGCAATCGTCAGGGTCGTGTTCGTGTCAACATATTCGTATTCGAGCTCCCCTTCTACGTATTCCCTCGCGACACCTTCCACCCCGACGAGATAGGTGCCGTAGGCCAGCATTAGTGTGTCCCAGCCACCCTTGTAGTAGGCACTGTGGCGTTTCGTGGTGTCCAATGGTGGCTGGGAGTAGTATATACGGAGCTGTTCCAGACCATTCTCGCGCAATGTCGTGGTATCAAGCGGTGTGTCAGGATGGTCCTTGTCCACCACCGCATACAGAACTTTGGCGTTGTTGAAGCAGGTGGCCGGTATCGTCTGGAACTGCACCGCGTACTGGGACACATGTTCCGACCAGTTGTTGTCAGCCCCTCCGGAGCTCGATACGCTCTGCGCCCAAAGCAGCCCCCCCGGCAGAAACATCATTACGCTAATTAAAAGAAATTTCAATATTTCTTTCATCAAGTATCTTCTTTTAAATATATAACACACTTTCTTGTTTTTTTTACATTTCTTAAAGTGTCAACTAACAGAGAGGATGTTCCCTTAACAGAATTATTCTACAAACAATAACCAATCCCTCATCTCAGTCAAAAAGAGACACACCCCAACCTATTAATTAACAAATAACTACACAGTTCGACAAAGACAACACATACTTTCCCGAACGAACTGCGAATATACGAATAATAGATACACTGAAGCTACGTTCAGTATAAAAATATTTAGATAAAAAACATTAAAATATTCAGACCATAAGTTAATGCAAACGAGTACCGATAAAACTACCGATACCCGTTCATTAAACCCTTAAACCCTAAACCTTAAACCCTAAACCTTAAACCTTAAACCTTAACCCTTAATCGACAAAAAGGGCGGAACCACACAGCTCCGCCCTTCATTATGATTAGGACAGGTTTTATTCGTTGACCTTACGCACGCAGCGCACGCTCTTCTTGTCAGTTTTGAGGCTCTGGTGCGTGATAATGTCGTCACAGTAGTAGCTGATCGTACTGCTGGTAATCGTGCTGCCGGAAGAGGAATCGGACTTCCAGAAGTAGTAGTTGGTCATGAGATCCTCGAAGCGGGAGAGGGTGCTATTGTACCAGCCGCCACCGCGGGCGTCGAAGCCGGTGCCGTCCTCCACGCCTTGGTAACCCGGCAACCAGTAGAGGTTGCTCGGATCCTTCAGGACGCTGGTGGAACCTGCGGTGATGTTCAGGAGATCGTGGTCGGCTTGACTGCCAATACCCCAGCCCGGAGGACAGATACCTTGGACGTACGGATTGCCACAGTTGTCGAGTTGGGTCTCGGGAACGGCAGTGTCGTCGCCCTCGGGCACACCAACGGCCGTGTACCAGCTGTAGAGGTATCCGAACTTCGCGACATTGGCGTTGTCCTCATTGTAGGCCACCGCACTGCCGGTGTTCCAGCGCAGGTTCTCGGTGAGCCAGCACTGGGAGCCGATACGGACAGCCTCGTAGGGATAACCCTGCCATGTCACACCCGCACATTGCTTGTACTCAACGGTCACCTCCTGTTCGCAGGAGCCGATTTCGTAGCCGCAGTCATCCAGCAGCGTCCAGTGGATCGTGTGTGTACCCTCAGTCAACGGGTTCAGGTCCGCAAGGTCGTTATCCACCGTGTATTTGTCGGCGGCAACGCCCGTCACCGTGGGAGTGCCCGCAAGAGTAATCGAGGTGCTGGTCTCGCAATCGTTGAGCAGGAAGGTCTCAGCCGTAGGACAGACGAACTGGCCAGGATCCACATCCGTCACGGTCAGAGTGCCTTTCTCGTAGGAAATCTGATAGTCGTGGTTCACATTCTCCGTGCCGCGCGTAACGACTGCGCCGCTCGGGGTATTGTAGCTCCAGCCCTTGCAGAGCTGTTCGCCGTTCACATCAGCGGTGTAGCTGTCACCATCGGCCAAAGTAATACTGCTGGTGATGGAATGACCGTTGTTCGTCAGAACAGTGCCGTCATAAACTTTCGAGTCAGTAGCGGCGGTGATCGTGATCGGGCGCAAGGTTATCCTCAGTATCACCTTGAATGCAGGTACGTAGCTGCCGGTCACATCGGTACCAGAGGCATCCTTGACAGAGAATCCGCTCTTGTCAACGTAGCCGACAACAGGCAGAGGATCTGAGAAGAAGCCATCGTGGTTCTCATACTGACCCACATGGATACCGCTGTAGTTGGTCACGACACTCGGGTAGCTCTCGGTCCACATGTTGCCGGAGGCGAGGACGTCACCGTTCACAAGGCCGGTGGGGTACAGTTGATCGTATGTGACGGTGAACTTGGTGCCGTCGTACATCTTGGTGGAGTCGAGTTCGATGATGAGGGCCTTCTTTTTGACCGTAAGGGTTCCGTTGTTCACCGTCACGCAGTAGTCCGCAGCGGCCTCGCCGGTAGCGAGCGTGTAGTCGAACGTGTTCTGAGTGCTACCCGCATAGGTAATCGAGGCGAAGTTGCTGTAAGAGGCCTCCTTGCCGGTCAACCAGCCGCTGCCGGAGACACCCACCGCCTCATTGGTCAGCGGAGTGCCGTCGTAAGTCTTGCTGGCGGTGCCTGAGGTCAAGACAACGTCGCGACAAGTGACGGCCAGTGTACCATTGACAAGGTTCACGCAGTAGGCGGATGAAACATCCTCTGTACCATTCTTGATGCTCACCACGGTCGGGACATTCGCCACATTGCCTTCTGCCACGTGGGTAACGCTGCCGGCCACATCAACGAGCAACACGTCACCATTGGCGAAGGTGTGGAAACCGTCGGCGCCGATATGGTAATCCGAACCACCGTAGGTCAAGGTGTACCCATGTACGCCGTGCGAAATGCCGTCGTAAGTCCAGGTTTGGCTGTCGGCCTTGATGGTCAAGTTGGTGCAGGTGCCATAGATCATGGTGAGTTGTCCGTTAATATAGCTCACATTGTAGTTGGCAGGATTGCCGGTCGTGAAGGTATGCGAGGTCACCTTGTTGGTCACGGGGCTCTCGCTGACATACTGGATAGTGCCGACCACGGTCGCCGTGAGAGCGTCGGAGCCTATCAAACCATCCACCGAGTAGCCAGCGTCACTGTGCGGAGCGCCGTCATAGACAAACGTGTGGCTGTTGGCGGTGATGGTGACGGGACGCGGCGTGATGGTGAACTTGCCCTTCACCGTGTCCACGCAGTAGTTCGCGTTGGGGGTGTAGCTCGGGACCAGCACGTTGTCGTACTCGCCCACGTTGTTCTCCGTGGCGTTGGTGCGGACGTAGGTGATGGTGCCGAGGTCGGTGGCGTTGACCAAACCTTCAACCGTGCCCGTGAACGTCGGGTCGTCATCGCCGTAGGTCTTGCTGGCGTTGGCAACCGTGATCGTGACGGTCTTGCAGCCGACCGTCAGTGTGCCTTCTGTCTTGATGATGGTGTAGTTGTTCAAGTCAGTGCCCGTCTTCGCGGTGTAGCTGAACGCGTTGGGACTGCTACCCACCTCAGTTTGCGTTCCCGTGAACGTGTAGGTGGCGCCGTCATTGCCGACCCAGCCTGTCTCACTCAACAGACCGTTGGCGTTCTTACCCGTCACGTCTTCGTTCGTAACGGCTGAACCGTCATACATTTTGTTGGCACTACCGCTCACCAAGGTCAGCGGTTTCGGACTCACCGTCACCGTCACCGTATCCTTCAGTGTACCGCACTGAGGCGTCTTGTCGCTGGCCGCCTGCACGTAGAACTTGTAGGTGCCGACAGAAAGGTAGTTGCTGGAGGAGATGGTCTTGGTGTCGCTTTCGTATTGGATGTGGCTGTAGGTACCGGCAGGCGTCACCGTGAGGTTGGAGTTCGTGTTGGTGATCTCTATCGTCGCGATATTGTCGCCATAGATAAGGCCGGTCTGCGTCTTGTTGGTCACCGACAGGGTGGGCATCGGGTTGACGTTCACCGTCAGGGTCCATGTGGAGTCGCAGCCGGTCACCACACTCGGCACTGTTTCAGACAGCGTTCCGGCTTCGGTGAACACGTGCCCATGGAAGGTATAAGGCAGCAGGTTCGCGCAGATGGTGGTCTCGTCGGAGAAGGTCAGGAGCGGGTTGATGGTCAGGTGCAGCGTCACCACGCTGTCGCAACCGTTCGCGGCGGTGAACGTCTGGGTGTAGTCGTTGGAAGTCGTGTAGGTCTGACCGTTCCACGTGTACGAATCGCACGCCGTTTTGCTGAACTGATACGTGACCGGCAATTTCACCTTAACCATAGCAGTAGCCGTGGCGGTGCAGCCCGTGGCGGTCTCCGTGACCACCACCGTATAGGTGCCATTCATTGTTTCGGCTGCGTTGCCGATGGTCGGGTTCTGGTCGGTGGAGGAGAAGTCGTTCGGACCGGTCCAGGCGAAGGTCACGCCGGCGGTCTCGGTGGTGGCGGAGAGCTGGATGGTTCCGCCGAGGCACGGGGAGTCGGCGGAAGCCGAAACGCTCAGCGTGCTCTCGATAGTAGAAATCGGTTCCGTAGCGGAAGATTCACAACCGTGGGCATCCTTGACCGTCACCGTGTAGGAGCCAGTGCCGAGGCCAATGAACGTCGCGCCACTCTGGAACTCACCGCCATTCAAAGAATAAGTATAGTCACTACCCGTCGGCGAGACCACGGCAATGATACCGTTGGGCTCGAGACAGGAGGTATTGTTCGTGGCGGAGAGAACAGGCGTCTCGGGCAGGGGGTTGATTGTCAGGTGCAGCGTCACCACGCTGTCGCAGCCATTGACCGTCTCGTAGGTGAACGTCGGGGCTGTCGCCGGCGTTTCCGTGTATTCCACGCCGTGCCACGTGAAGCTGTCGCACGACACCGCCGTCGTGTCGCCCGTCGCGCTGTGGTTGATCGTCACATTCAGCGTCACCACGCTGTCGCAGCCCGACACGTTCTGGAAGGAACCGACGTACGTGCCGCTCGTCGTGATCGTCGTGTCGACCGTCGGCCTGTGCCATACGTAGCTGTCGCAGACCGTCACGGTCTGTGGCTCGTTCTCGCTGCTGTGGTTGATTGTCAGGTGCAGCGTCACCACGCTGTCGCAGCCCGACACGTTCGTGAAGGTGCCGACGTAGGTGCCGCTCGTCGTGATCGTCGTGTCGCCCGTAGGTCTTACCCACACGTAGCTGTCGCACTCCGTCACGGTCTGGGGCTCGTTCTCGCTGCTGCGGTTGATCGTCACGTTC
>JAEEGH010001381.1_pt1 | contig 70482 bp, 43 predicted proteins | sample 9134181 | NCBI WGS metagenome assembly JAEEGH01 (sample SAMN16246544, study PRJNA631951) | gut metagenome | biome: gut microbiome; feature: rumen; material: DP-attached | host: Bos | place: Iran: Karaj | collected 2018-10 | reverse complement strand
GCTCCTGTGGCTCAACAAGGCACTGAAGGTGAATCTGGATACGTTCCGGCACAGTCTGAAGTGACAGCTGTTGAATCCTTCGTAGGTGGTGATGTCAACGTGCTGCTCGATGGCGCAAAGGTGCATCAGGTCTTTGGTTGTAACAACCTGAATGGTACACCAAAGGGACATGTAAAAGTGCATGTGAAGAGGACGGTAGATAGTACAAAAGATACTCAGGTAGCCCGTGATTCACGTACAACCTACGACGTGGCTGCTGTCTATGGTGGTGGTAACCAGGCTGACTATAACCCAACAAAGGCCACAGGAACTGAAAATGATAAGAAGGATGCCTTTGCAGAAGTGCTGATTGAGGGTTGTGACCTGACAAGTATCGAGTATGTCTATGGCGGTGGTAATGCTGCTGCCGTGCCTGCTACAGAAGTGACTATTCTGGGTGACTACATCATCGACTATGTGTTTGGTGGTGGTAATGGTAAGGGTACAGGCAATCCTGGTGCTAACGTGGGTCTGTATAATAATGGTGCAACAGAGTATGGTACGGGTAAGGCTGTCACCAAACTGGTGGGCTGTCATATCCATTATGTATTCGGTGGCAGTAACACTAAGGGTAATGTGCGTGGTGGAACATCGGTAGCAATGCCGGAAGCAGCACCATATTCTGCATTGAGTTGCTGTACTGTCCGTGACATTAAGGAAATCTATGGTGCCGGTAACGAGGCAGAGCAGGATGGTGCTGTAACCATGATTCTGGGTTGTGTGGATAACATGGACTATGTCTATGGTGGTGCCCGCAATGCCCATGTGAAGGGCGGAGTGGATCTGGTGGTTACCAGTGGACACTTCAAGGGCGTCTATGGTGGTAACGACCAGAGCGGTACCATTCAAGGTCCTATCAAGGTGACCATTGAGGAGACTGGATGTGATCCATTGATTATTGAAAACCTCTATCTGGGTGGCAACAATGCTGCTTACTCTATCTATGGATATAAGAACACGGGAACGGTTGATGCTCCTGTCTTTGTAGCAAGAACCAAGGCAGAATATGATGCACTCACAGAGGAAGAAAAGACTGCATTAGGACTTCCTTACGCAGACCCTGTGCTGAACATTGTTTCCTGTACGAGAATTGGTAAAGAAACAGGCGAAGACTTAGGTGGCGCATTCGGTGGCGGTTATGGTGCTGGTGCTACGATGTATGGTAATCCGACTGTCAATGTCAATATGATTGCCGGTAAGTATGCAGAACGAATTGACCGTGACGAAACGCCTGGTGCTGATAAAGATGCTACAGCCTTGGGTATTGTCAGAAATGTCTATGGCGGTGGCGAACAGGCTCATGTAGAAGGAAACACTACGGTCAATATCGGTACAGCGACTACCGTCAAGTTGAGGTCTGATATGGGCGCACCTATTGCTGAGGAAGACCAAACTTCAGCAAATGTATTAGGTGCTCTGATTACGGATAACGTCTTTGGTGCCGGTAAGGGTAAGAATGATAATATTGAATCTGCTCTTGTTTCTGGCAATACCGAGGTGAATATTTGCACAGCAGATTATTCAGAAGTCGCAGGCTTTAAGGGCATCTCTATTGCTAAGAGTGTGTATGGCGGTGGTCAGCTGTCGCAGGTTGGCGGTAACACGAATATCACGGTCAGTGGCGGTACCATCGGTACCTCTGGTCAGGGTGGTGCTACCTACGGCAACATCTATGGTGGTGGCTTTGGTCACAATGATAATGTAAGATTCGGTCTCGTCAAGGGTAACACCAATGTCACAGTCACTGGCGGTAGTGTGCTCCATAGCGTCTATGGTGGCGGTGCATACGGCTCTGTAGGTACTTATACTTACGCCAGCGATGCTGCGAATGCAGCGATTAATGCTCTTGCTACAGATAATACGACAGAAGAGAACACAACAGGTGTTGCCAAAATCACGATTACCGGTGGTACCATTGGTACCGATGGACATGAGAACGGTATGGTGTTTGGCTCTTCACGAGGTGATATCGCAGCATCGGACGCTATCCAGGACAACATGGCTTGGGTATATGATACGGAGGTTGTGATTGGTACTGAGAATGACGAGACTTCCGGTCCTACTATCCACGGCTCGCTATATGGTAGTGGTGAGAATGGTCATACATTCCACAATGCATCAGTAACGATGTATAGCGGAACTGTCGGTAATCCAGCAGAATTCTATGGCTATCGTGGTAACGTCTATGGTGGCGGTTGCGGTACGGATAAGTACTATTCTACCGGCACAGAGACTCATGATGGTCTTGGTGACACCTACAATCCCATAGCTGGTATTGTAAAGGGTAATGCCACGGTAGAGATACATGGCGGTTCTGTGGCCAATAATATCTATGGTGCAGGTGCTATGGGTAAGGTAGAGGGAAATACCTCTGTCACCATCAATACAAAAGGTTCTGTCGGTGTCGATGGCAATCATGACGATGGTAATGTCTATGGTGCTGCCCGTGGTGAATTGGGATTGAGCAATGATTATGCTTCCGTTACCAATTCCTCTGTTACCATTACCAAGGGTACCGTCAAAGGCAGTGTCTATGGCGGTGGTAGGGCTGGTGTTGTCACTGGTCAGGTTACTGTACAACTCGATGGCGGTACAGTACTGCACGACGTCTATGGCGGTGGCGCATTGGCACAAACGAATACGCTGTATGATGGGGCTAATGAGACTTATAAGACTTATGTGACCGATGTGAACTTGGCAGGCACTACTGTCAATGGTGATGTCTATGGTGGCGGTCTGGGACGATTGGCTTCTGCAGGTATTGATGCTGTTTATACCGCTGTTGCAAATGGCACGACTTTAACATCTGGTGAAAAGTATTATACTTCAAATACAGGTGCAGGTGAATTCACATCAAACGGTACTGAAGTTGCCAATGGGACAGACTACTTTGAATTAACAACTCCTGCTGTTGCGACTCAGGCAGCTGTCGCAGCCAACGTGAATGGTCCTGTGACTGTAAGCGTGACCAATGGTTCTGCGGCAAATGTCTTTGGTTGTAACAACCTTAACGGTGCACCACAGACCACTGTAAATGTTGAAATTGGTGCAAAGACCGGTACTACCCTTAGCGGTTCTGCCACAGTATCAGGTAGTGTCTATGGTGGTGGTAACATGGCTGCCTATACGGGTGCTCCTGCTGTGAAGATATATGGCGGCACGGTGAATACGAATGTCTATGGAGGCGGTCTCGGTGCTACCGCTGTTACCGGTGGTGCCTCAGTCGTCATGGAAGGCGGCACGGTAGGTAACGATGTCTTTGGCGGCGGTAGCTTGGCAGATGTTACAGGTAGTGTCAGCGTTAGCATTAGTGGTGGTACTGTCACTAACGACGTCTATGGCGGTGGTGCGTTGGCTGATACGAATACGGGAAATACAATAGAAGCAGCAGGAGATGATTCCGACCACTATATTGAAGTGAAACATTTGAAGTATGTCGAAGATGATGAAGGAACAGCTTCAAGTGTAACAGGTTATTATGAAGATGCTACTGGTAGTACCCTTACTTCCGACACAAAAGCTCACAAAGCCAAAACTTATTATAAGAAGATTACTCTATCGGCAAAAGCTTACCGCGAAGCCACGACAGGTACGACTTATAAGACTAATGTTTCGCTGACGGGTGGTACTATTGGTAATGCCTACGGTGGTGGTCTTGGACGACTGGCTAATGGCGATAATCCCGAGGCTGAAGGCTATCTGCCTGCTGTGGCAGCCATGGTTTATGGTGATGTTTCCGTCACCGTCAATGGTACTGCGTTTACTGCTCTTGTGGAGGCATCCGCACAGAATGCACCCAAGACTGGTCGTGTGTTCGGATGTAACAACATCAATGGTACGCCCAAGGGCAAGGTAACGGTGACAGTCAATTCTACCAGACGAATAGATGGCGGTACCCATACCTTAGGTGAATTTGAGATTCAGGGTGTCTATGGTGGTGGTAATCTTGCTGACTACGTCCCCACAACGTATGATGCAGATACCGAATTTGGGCAGGATGCAAAGGTGATTATCGATGGTTGTGAAGCGACCAGTATATCCAAGGTGTATGGCGGCGGTAATGCAGCCAGAGTACCCATTTCCGATGTGACCATCAATGGTGCTTTTGAAATCGGTTATGTTTTCGGAGGAGGTAACGGTGGTGACATGATATACAAAAACGGCAGCTGGATTGACAATACGGGAGCTAATGTTGACGGCTTTACGCACGTTTTGCTGAAAGGTGGTACCATTGGTCAGGCCTTTGGTGGTAGTGATTCCAGAGGTACAGTCCTTGGCTCTGAGATTAAGCAGGAAACAGGAGGAAGTTGTCCCTTGCGCCTTGTGAATCTCTACGGTGCCGGTAATGGTGAACTGGCCAGCAATTTGGGAGATATCACTATTGATGTTTCTGGTTGCGGTGAATATAGTGAAATTCAAAATGTTTACGGTGGATCCTATAAGGCAAACATTACAGGAAGTGTGACACTCAATATCAAGAGTGGAATCTTTACATCTGTCTATGGAGGCAATGACCGAATGGGAAGCATCGGTGGTAATATCTACGTCAACATCGAGGAGACAGATAACTGCGACAAACCTATTATTATCCAGAACCTCTATGGTGGATGTTATCAGACGGCTTATCCTGGTGAAAATGCAAAAACATATAATGGTGAAGGCGATAAGACAAAACCAGAATCATATACAACGCCCTTCACTCGTGGAAAGATTTTTGTCAATGTCAAATCGGCAACCCGAATCGACAGGATTTTTGGCGGTAGTGAAAGAGGCGAAGTGACTGGCGATACGGAGGTGAACATCAATATGGTCAGGGGCTCGATGAGTGGCCATTCAAATGTCACGCTTCCCAACTATTATACAGAATCTAATCATCCCAGCAACATCACCGTGAATGCAGAGAAGGGCTGGACGACGGTTTATGCATTTTTCCCAACCGATGCACAAATCTTAGAAGGAAGAGAAAGATCATCTGTAGATGGCTATTATACCAAGGATATTTTCACCAAAGCGACTGAAACAGCAGTAGCTGAGGTTACCTATTATGAATTGAACGATGGTGATTATACAATTGTAACGCCTGCACCTTCTGTTGGCAGTGACGTATCCGGATATTATACTAAATCAGAGGGTGGTTACACCTCTGTTTCAGGAAAAGCCAAGAAAGGATATACCTATTATAAAGAGGTTGTGCAAGGTAGCATCACTGCAGGAATTGGAACTATTGGTAATGTTTATGGTGGTGGAAACATCGGTAAGGTGACGGGCAATACAACAGTTAACATTGGAACGGTAGAAACCGTTACCATGGAAACAGTCGCTGATAACCCTGAAACACCATCAGTCAACGAGCATACTCCAAAAGTGTTGGGTGCCCACATCGATGGTGATGTCTTTGGCGGTTGCAATAATGCTTTGGTAACAGGTGATACACATGTGAACATCTGTACCTACGATTATTCAGCATTAGGTGCTACTTTTGAGGGCGTATCGATTGGTGAAAGCGTGTATGGCGGCGGCAATGACGGTAACATAGGCGGCAATACCAATGTAGAGATGGGTGGCGGCTATGTCTGCGATGGTGTTTATGGCGGTGGCTTGCATGGTTCGGTGGGTTCAGCCAGCGACGATGCCGATGCCATTATTTATCATACTGGTACTAAAGCTCATTCTAACTGTATTGGTAAGATTGAAAAATATAAGACTAACACCGGTAAGTGTACTGTCGTTATCAGCGGTGGTCAGATTGGCCCTGTTGAAGCAGCACTGGCAGACGGCGGTATGAAGAATACAGGACATCACCTTATGGATGTAGGCGCAAGCGCCGAGCATAATCCTGTGGATGTAGGCTTCGTGTTTGGCGCAGGTCGTGGTGAGGTGGAGAATCCCGATACGGATCCCGATGCAGACTTCCGCACATACGTCAAGGAGACTGACGTGACCATCAGCGGTGGTATTGTCATGGCCTCCGTCTATGGTGGTGGTGAGAATGGTCGTGTTCGCGGCGATACCAAGGTGACGATATCTGGTGGACAGATTGGCTGCGGTGAGGGACAGACCCAGGTTATAGGTGGAAAGACCGTGCCAAAGATTCACACCGAAGAAGAATGGACAGGTGAGGATCCAGAAGACTTCTCGGATTGTGCCAGCTGGGACTATGGAACAGTGGTGGACGGAAAGACCGTCTATCTGCCCTACGACCCACTGGCAAATGTACCATATAGAAATGGTTCCGCGGTGACCAATGGTAGCACGATAGGTTCTGATGGCCACACTTACTACGGTTGTGTATTTGGTGGCGGTTCCGGCTACTTCCCCTACGAGATCAAGAATCCAGCAGGTACTGTCATCGGTCACGACTGGCTGGCATCCGCAGGTGTTGTAGAAGGTAGTACGAAGGTGCTGATTTCCGGTGGTCATATCCTGACCAATGTCTATGGCGGTAATGAGTTGACTAGCGTGACGGGTGACTCGTGTGTGATTATCATGACGGGTGGAACCTTAGGCGTACCCCGTTCGAATGAAGATATACTGAAAAGACCTGTGACCTGTTACCTCTTTGGTGGCGGTAAGGGTGACCAACGTGAACATTTCAAGATGTACACCAATGTGAAGAACACTCGTGTTGAGGTGAAGGGTACTGCCCGCATCTTCGGTTCTGTATTTGGTGGCGCTGAGGATGGTCACGTTTCAGGGAATGCGAAGGTAAACATCCTTGGCACTGCCCGTATCGGTATGAGCGGTACTTCCTACGTGGATGGTAACATCTTTGGTGGTGGTCGTGGATTCTCAGGAACAGAATTGACGGCTGGTACTGTCAAAGGCAATACAGAGATAAATATTAGCGGAACACCTACCTTGTTGGGTTCCGTCTATGGCGGCGGCCGACTGGCATCGGTTGGTGTTGACTTTGCTGGGGCTCAGAATGCAACTACAGGACAATTCATAGAAGATGGAGGTGATAACACCTACGGTCATGTTACGATTAACATCAGTGGCGGCACCATCGGAAATACCTTTAGTGCTCCCGTGCCAGAAGGAGCCAAATATAGTGGTAATGTGTTCGGTGGCAGTATGGGACGCCTGACGCTGCTCGACGATACTCCCAACTCACTGTGGAATAGAATGGCTCAAGTGAAGACCTCAACAATCAATATCACTGGTGGTACCATCAAGAGAAATGTCTATGGTGGTGCAGAGTTTGGAACGACACGTGACAATGCTTACGTAACCATTGGCGGTAGTAGAAATGAGTCAACAGGTGTAATTAGTGATTCTGGTAATCCCGTTATCAACGGCAATGTTTTTGGCGGTGGTTACGGAAGTACAGAACATCGCGCTGAATACAATAGCCATATCACAGCAGGTAGTGGAGAAAATACTGTAACGTACCTCTTTACGCCTCTGCAATATGCTGGTTGTTTGGGCGGAGATGCCTATGTCAACGTCGTCGGCAACGCTCGTGTAAATGGTAGTGTCTATGGCGGTGGTGAGTTAGCATCCGTAGGCGTCATCGACTATCGCGTTGACGGAAATGATAACTATACACAAGTTATCAAGCATGATAGCCACTCCGACGATGGCAAGGAGGTGTTCTATGACTTCGGTCTTAGCTGGCCTTACAAATTCAAATATGTCGAAGGTCTCAATGGCGGTAAGACTTATGTTAATATTAAGGGCTCTGCCATAGTTGACAACTATGTCTTTGGTGCCGGTAAGGGTAAGGTGTGGTTTGGTGCCACAGATAACATTGCCGAACAACGCTATACGGAAGCACATATTGCCAACGTTCGTGAGACAGAGGTAACGATAGGAACGAGTGACGTTGTAGACAATCCGACGGTCCGTACGGTGTATGGCGGCGGTGAGGACGGCCATGTCATCGAGGATGCTAAGATCACCATCCATCACGGAACGATTCAGCGTAGTGTCTTTGGTGGTGGTAAGGGAGAAAACAAATTCACTACCACATTGTGGGATACAGCAAATCCTGGTAGTCCAAAGAGTACTACAGATGATGTTTATAGCTGGACAGCCGGTAAGGTTTACGGCAACACAGTTGTTACCATGAATGGCGGTCAGGTTGGTTGGTTTGTCTATGGTGGTGGTAACGTAGCCTCTGTAGGTAAGGGTAACTATGCTGGCGGTTCGGATGACTATTCTACAGGCGGCTATGGTGAATTGCCATCTGCTGATGGTGAACTTTGGACAAATACATATTTTACGAATAGCGGTATTGCTACTGTGAATATCCTTGGTGGTGAAATAGGTAAGGTGGGTGAAACTTTGTCAGGCTTCGATCCTACTGACGGTATCCCATACGGTTCTGTCTTTGGTGGTAGCCGTGGTAGAGCAGCCAAGTCAGTTACTGAGTCTCCGCGCTACAAATACGTACCCGACTTCTTCTTGGGCTATGTCAATAAGGCCATCATCAATATTGGTGGTACATCCACCTCTGCGCTCTCCACTAATACCCCCAATATCTATGGCTCTGTCTATGGCGGTGGTCAGGATGGTCATGTACGCAACGGTACCGAAGTGAAGATTTTCAAGGGTAATATTGCTGGTCAGACTGGTGATGAATTAGGTCGAAGCGGTCATGTCTTTGGTGCTGGTTCGGGTATCGGAAAATACACAGATGGTAATAATTCGTATTGTAACAGCTCCTCTGGTTCTGTCACTTGTACGACCCAGATAGAGGTTTTTGGCACCGAAACTACAACGAAAATCAAAGGTAGCATCTATGGCGGTGGCGCATTGGCTTCTGTTGGTCCTCGCAAGACTTCTGACCAGCCAAATGAGCAAAAAGAAACATCGAGCGATCATGCTTCTTATTCTCACAATCTGGTAAATATCAATGGCGGTAAAATCGGTGGCAGTGTATATGGTGCCAGCCGTGGTCCTGGCGCTACCATGTTCACCAACGGAACGTTCACAGGAATTGGTACAGGAGATGGTCAATACAATCCAGCCAAGTTTGCCACCAGCATTTGGACTGAAGTGAACATCAAGGGCGGCACTATTGGCGACAATGTCTATGGTGGCGGTGAGATGGGTCGAGTCAATGAGAGTACTGTGGTCAATCTGACTGGCGGTACCATCGCTCACGATGCATACGGTGGCGGTAAGGGTACACGCGGTGACAATCCCATTCCCGCAATGGTGCTTGGTAATACTACCGTGGAACTAAACAAGGGCGTGGCTGACGGTGCCAAGGGCTGTATCGTGGATCGTATCTTCGGATGTAATGACTTGAACGGTACACCGAAGGGACACGTAACGGTACACGTCTATGCGACGCAGAACAGTGCTAAAGACGATATTTCTCATAAAGATGCACTTCCTCCTGCGTATACAGCAGACAAGGGGCAGGACGAAGGATATATAGCCTTTATGACTAAACTCATTGCGGATGTGACAAAAGAAGGTGGACTTAATTCTACTGATGATGTCATTACCGCAGCACAGGAAACCATAAGTGGAAAGACTGAAGCATCCTTGACAGATAGTGAAAAGACGGCAATACTTAATAAAGCAAAAGCTATTGACGATGCGATGAATGGTCAATATGATTTGTATGTCTATGATGTCACGGCCGTCTATGGTGGTGGTGACTTAGCTCCCTATGAACCTGCCATTGATGAGGATAAGACTGAGGTGATTATTGAAGGTTGCGGTACGACCAGCATCAAGCAGGTGTATGGTGGTGGTAATGCCGCCTCCGTATCTGCAACGGATGTGAAAGTGAAGTCTTGTTATATCATTGATGAACTCTTTGGTGGTGGTAATGGTAAAGATAAGTACCAAATTGGTACAACATGGTATGAGAACCCAGGTGCCAATATTGGTTATAGCCAGTTCGCACATTACGTAGAATCTGGTGAAACAGGTTACGACTCAGGAACTCATGGTACGGGTGAAGAAGAAACCCCATACAAAGCCATAACAGATGCAGGTGCTGATGCTGATGGAGAGGAAGGAAAGGCATATCGACAAGAGCATTATGCATATGGCACAGGTGTGGCTACATCTACTATCAATGGTGGACATATTCATAAAGCCTATGGTGGCAGTAACGAGAAGGGTAATATCCGTGGTGAAATCGCATCACAGATCCAGCAAGTTGGTACATGTACGATTGTTACTGATGGTACATACGGTGGCAGTAAGTCCGCTGATACTGATGCTACTATTAATGTGACTCTGGACTGTGTAGAGAATGGTGGTACATTCTACGGTGGCTCCTACAAAGCCAATATCAATAGTGATGTTAAAATACATATTACCAATGGTACTTACTCTAAGATCTTTGGTGGTAACGACCGAGCAGGTACAATTAATGGTAAAATTACCATTACGATAGAGGAGTACGGCTGTACGCCTATTGTTATTGGTGAGTTGTATGCCGGTGGTAATCTGGCTCCTTACTCTGTCTATGGGTATAAAACGGAAACGGAAGATGCTAAAGATGAAAATGGCAATACTTACCAAGAAAATGGTGTCAACGTCCAACAGCGTATTCCTTACAGGGCTGGCGAAATCGGAGCACGAACGACTCCTTATTGGGATCCTCGTATCAACATTATCTCTGCAACATCGATTGGTAAAATCTTTGGTGGTGGATATGGTGCCACGGCTACTATGATTGGTAACCCGCATATCAATGTCAACATGACGAAGGGTAGAATACGTGCCAACTACGCAAATTACAAGCCCGCATATGAAAGTCTTGAAGATGCTACAGATGGCGATAAGTATCTGCCTATTGGTACCATCGGTACTATCTATGGTGGCGGTAATCTAGCTTCGGTTGAAGGCGATACGTATGTAGAGATTGGTACCGGTCAGTGGATAGCATCGTGGGATGCCAATGGCAACCCTGTATGGGAATCTACCACAGCAAGCGGCGATAAGTACTCATATAAGGAAAAGACTCCAGCAGTTTATTACAATCAGGCTGAATGTGATACCTATAATGATGCAAATGTTTCTGGTTATATTGCCAGTGGCACACCTCTTTCTGCAGATCAGGCAACAGCAGTTAACAAAGCATTAGGAACCAGTTATGTTGCAGGTGCAGAATTAACGACTAAGGATGCCAATGCGTATAATGCCACATTACCAAATGCTAGGAAGACGACTGATCCCAGTAGTTATTACACGGAGGCAGAAGCTAATACGTATAATGCAACTTTAACTGGTGCTGTTACAACAGAAACTACTCTTACAGCAGAGCAAGCTACTGCATTAAATGGAGTATTAGGATCCAGTTCATATGCAGCAGGTCAAAGTCCTTCAGAAGCAGATGCAAATACATATAATGCAACATTATCTGGAGCTAAACATACAGGTGATGCTAAGAGCTATTACACGCAGGCAGAATGTGATGAGTATAATAAGAATCTTACAGATTATATTCCCAAGCATAAGAAGCTTACTGCAGCAGAGGCAACTCGTGTTAATGCAGCATTGACACCAACGTATGTCTCAGGTAATACTATTTCTGCAGCAGATGCCAATGCCTATAATGCAACCTTACCAAATGCTCGGAAGACTACCGATGTCAAGACAGCGGCTGTTTGGGCATGGTACGATGCTGATGGCGGTGAGGTAACAACTCCGCTTGATTTGGCACCTCGTAATGCGGCCACCATTACCGGTAATGTCTTTGGTGGTGGTAAGGGTGTTGCTGAAACAACGGGTTCAACAGCATTCACATGTTCGAAAGGCATGATTGGCGTTGATGGCGATGGTATCGACTATCCTGATGGTGGAACGAATGTCATTATTGCTAACGGTACCGTGGGAACTCTTGAGGAAGGAAAACTCAAGGCTGGTACTGGTAATGTCTATGGCGGTGGTGAGATTGGCCGTGTAGAAAAGAACACGGTAGTCACTATCGGCATGACACCAGAGGAGGGTGAAACTATTAGTACCACCAAGTTCAAGCCTACTATCTTTGGCAGTGTTTTCGGTGCCGGCAAGGGTGTTGATACTCATGGATATTCCGCTTTGGTACGTGGCAACAGTAATGTCACCATTCAGGGCTTTGCAAAGGTTGGAGAAAGTGTCTATGGCGGTGGCGAGATAGCCTCAGTAGGTAGATATAATGTCATTGGTGGAGTTCCTACTTCATTGAAGAATGAAAATAGTGGTAACTGTATTGTAACTGTCCTTGACAATACTGAAATCGGTCCTAATGGCATGACGATGTTCCATGTTGATGGTAGCGGAGATATTGTTGCTGATGATAAGCCCGATAACTCAGGTCACGTCTTTGGTGGCGGTAAGGGTGCTATGCCTGGAGACTATAATACCGCACAACACATGACGGATGCTAATACAATGGTGACAGGATTTGACACGGAAGATCTTTACCTTAAATTCATCGAAACTCTTGGCTTGGCTACTCAAACAAAGGTGACAATTGGTGGAAACGCCTTTGTCAAGGGTGATGTCTTTGGTGGTTCTGAGCAAGGATTTGTGCAGCATGATACGCATGTAACCATAGAAGGCGATTGCCAGATTGGTAATGGCTATGCTCAGATGGCTGATGATGGTACATATCTGAATAAGTTAACATCGCCGGTTAATCATATAGCTATTAATCGTCGATATTCAGCAGCAGAATGGGAAGCAGGACATTTGATTACCGTTGACTCGGATCCAGATGCACTGAAGACTCTGGCTGCGACCCATTATACGTCATCTCTGCCTGAATGTGCAAGTTGGCTGTATGGACAGGCTACAGGCGATGCCAAATATGCTTCTCACGATATATATGCCGGCGCTACAGATTATGACTCTAAGGGAGGTAGTAAGATTGCTGATAACGGCAGTACCTTCTATGGAAATGTCTTTGGTGGAGGCTCTGGTTACTTCCCATACGCCGCAGGTAAATGGCACTGGAAGGCTGGTGATGTCGGTGGTAACACCGTAGTAGATATCAAGGGCGGTCATATCCTGACCAATGTATATGGAGGTAATGAGTTGACCAATGTTGGTAGAGATGACGATGCTACTACTGGCAATACCACAGGTAAGTGTACTATCAACATGACAGGTGGTACTATTGGTGTGCCTCGTACGCTTGGTCAGATTGCTGCTCACCCAGTGACCTGCTATCTCTTCGGTGGCGGTAAGGGTGACCCACGCGTCTTGTTCAACAAGCAGACTAATGTGCAGGATGTTGAAGTAAATGTTTCTGGTGGATGGATTTACGGTTCTGTATTTGGCGGTGGTGAAGATGGTCACGTATTGCGTGATGTGACCATGAACATCAGCAGCCCTGCCTTTACTGGCACTCCTACTTATGCCGACTATTACGCAGGTCGTGCTACCAAGATTGGTACATGGGGTACCAGCTACGTAGATGGTAACATCTTCGGTGGTGGTCGTGGTTTCTCAGCCGATGCCTACACTGCAGGTAATGTGGCAGGTGCAGTGACGATGAAGATAGATGGAGGCGAGATACTTGGTTCCGTCTACGGTGGTGGTCGTCTGGGCTCTGTAGGCTATGGATTGTTCGCTGAAAACGAGACGGAAGGCTATGGCAAGATGCGAGCAGATACTGATACAGAAACAGGATATAGCACCAGCGGATTCTTTACAAAGGGCCGCGGTCACATCGACATTACCATCAATGGTGGTACTATCGGTAACGATTATGAGAGTGTGATTCCATCTACTGCTGATAATACAGCTGCTGGCATCACTGGAGATAAAGCCGTAGCTAATTGGACAGAGACAGATTGGACTAATTGGAAGAAGTACAAGAACATTCCTAATACAGAATTTGTATTCGACAAAGACTTGAATCTCTACCGTCTGTCGCACACCAAGGGCGGTAATGTCTATGCCGGTGGTATGGGACGACTGTATCAGTTGGATGGCGAAACGGCTATTTCTGCTGTTGATTGGTGGAAACTGGGTAGTGTGAAGAGTACCAAACTGACCATTACTGGTGGCACTATCAAGAGTAATGTCTATGGTGGAGGTGAGATGGGTATGGTACAGGGTACTCACACTTCCACTGACAACAAGAGCGTAAGTACAGAAATCTTGATTACAGGCGGTACCATTGGTACGGAGATACAGGAAACTGTCACTATTCCTGGAGATAATCCGACGACGGAAAAACGGACACGTTACACCTATGGTAGTGTCTTCGGTGGTGGTTATGGTAGTATCGTAGAAAAGCTTACTCACACATCAGGTACTAATCCTACTTATGCCACTTATACTGAAACTTATCCCAAGTATATCGCAGGACGTGTGAAGGGTAGTACAGAAGTCACCATGACTGGTGGTGCGGTGAAGGCCAGCGTCTATGGCGGTGGTGAGATGGCTGCTGTAGGTGAGTCGAAAGTTTTGGCTACGGATGGGACACAAACTGTTCTCGGTGAAACGTTGACGGGAGCAGAAGGAAAGGCCAGGGATGGTCATACTTACGTGACCGTCAGCGGCGGTACCATTGGTATTCCTAAGGTTGGAGACCGTCAGTTTGGCGGTGGCACGATGGGTAATGTCTATGGCGGCGGTAGCGGATACATCAATACCGCACGTTCCGGACAAATCTATGGTAACACCTATGTTAGTATCAGTGGTACTCCCGCTATCTATCATAATGTATATGGTGGTGGTGCCTATGGTACTGTGGGTGATTTCACTTATGCAATGACACAAGAAGGAGAAACCAAGAAGGTTACGGGCATAAACGGTCTTCATACTGATCGTACCGGCACGGGTACTGCTAATGTTACCATTACTGGCGGAACTATTGGTTTCGATGGACATGAAAATGGTATGGTCTTTGGCTCTTCACGTGGTGATGTAGATGAGCCAAATAAACGTCCTGATTTCCTCGCATGGGTTAACAATGCCAATGTTACGATAGGTGATGCGAATGATGGAACAAACGCTGGTGGTAATGGTAAGAATCTCACCTCTCAGCTCATCAAAGGCTCAGTATATGGCAGTGGCGAGAATGGACATACCTATAATAACACCCATGTTGATATTCATAGCGGTACCATTGGTGACCCTGCAGAATTCTATGCTTATCGTGGCAACGTCTATGGCGCTGGTTGCGGAACTGACACCTATACCAAGGAAGATAAGCAATTGTACAATCCGTTGGCTGGTATAGTACGCGGTAATACTGAGGTAAATATCGATGGCGGTCACATCGTACATTCCGTTTATGGAGGTGGCGCTATGGCATCGGTAGGTGTGATAACTGGTAAGACAAAGCATGAGTCAGAAAGCACAAGCTTTGCCCTCAGCTGGCCGTATGAATTTGTTTTTGCTACAGGCACTGGTAAAGCAACAATCAACGTTACTGGTGGTCATATCGGTACTGGACAGTTTGATGGTGGTGATGTCTATGGTAGTTCGCGTGGTGAGGCCGGTGACCGCTATGAAATGGCAGACTTGGCATATACCTATGAGACGGAGGTGAACATCAACTATCCTTCAACCATTGACATGACAAGTGAGACAGCCATTCAGAATGACTTCACAACGCAGTGTATCACCGGTTCTGTTCACGGTAGTGGAGAGAATGGTTACGTCTATGGCAATACCAAGGTAACACTGAACGAGGGTCTAATAGGTCACTCACTCTATGGTGCCGGTAAGGGTAATGGTACTTATTCGATGAATTTAAATAAGATAGGTAGTACTACCGAAACTTATCCAGCCCAAATTTACAGCCTCATTGCCGGTAAGGTAATGGGTAATACCTATGTCACCATGAATGGTGGCCGCGTAGGACGTAACGTCTATGGCGGTGGTAACATGGGTTCTGTTGGTAAGGGTAACTATGCTGGTGGTTCTGATGACTATGTTAATGACTGTGCAATCGGAGCAACACAAGGTTATGGTGAGACGCTGAACGGAAATGCAACAGCTGTAGACAGAACATTGTGGGATGGTGAAAATGCAAATAGCGATGCTTTCCTTAACAGTGGTAAGACGACTGTGAAAGTGTTTGGTGGTATTGTCGGTTACATCGATTCAACAGATCCTACCGTCAGCATGAAGAACCAGTTGCCATACGGTAATGTATTCGGTGGTAGTGCCGGTGAGGCTGCACCTAATGTTGCAGATAATCCAAGCAACCTCTACCTATATAGCCCTGCATTCTTCTCTGGCTATGTCAATGAGACAGATGTTACCATTGGTGGTGGATACAGGTGTACAACTGCATGTACTATCAGTGGCAAGGCCTATAAGGTTGGTGATTCTGTTACTGCAGATGAGTATAATGCCTTCACAGATGGTAAGAGTAACTGGACGGCTATTACACCTCCTACTATCTACGCCAGTGTCTATGGCGGTGGTCAGGATGGTCATGTGCGTCGCGATACGAAGGTGACTGTTCTCGATGGTGAGATTGGTGTACCTTATGAATCTACATCTGATCCTCGGACAGCACTCTTGAAAACCTATGGTCTTGACGACTCACAGTGGTTGCACCGTGGTAATATCTATGGCGGTGGTTCTGGTATCACGAAGTATAAGTTCGACCTTGACGGCGATGGCAAGACCGACACGAACGACGGTTCGCTGAGCTATAATGGAAAACCTTTCAAGGAAGAAGACTACAGCACCTCTTCAGGTTCTGTAACACGCTTCACGGAGGTTAACGTCCTGGGTGGTACTATTCACCGTAACGTCTATGGCGGTGGTTCGATGGGTTCTATTGGTGCTCCGAATATGGGTCAGACTTATCTCCCATATAAGAAGGGAGACACAACAGAAGGACATGGTGTAGGTAAGCAGTCGCAGAACACCGTGACCATCGGTGGTGGTTCGAGTGTTGTCACCATCGGTACGCCATTCAACTCGACGCGTGGCTGGACCTACAACAAGCTATATGGTGGCGAGGTATATGGCGCTTGCCGTGGTATGTCAACATTGGATCCTGAGGAGTTCTCTAATTCCGTCTGGACTGTAATCAACGTCAAGAACGGCGCTACCATCATGGGTAATGTCTATGGTGGCGGTGATAATGGTATCGTGAAGAAGGACACTGATGTACGGATAGGTGAGTAAGAAAAAAGCAAACAAATTTGCATTTTCGCTCATTTATTCGTACCTTTGTGGCCCCAAATTAAAAATAACAAGGTGAATCAGGAAATAGAACGTAGGCGAACATTCGCCATTATATCGCACCCGGACGCTGGTAAGACCACACTGACAGAGAAGTTTCTGCTGTTCGGTGGTCAAATCCAGGTCGCAGGTGCAGTGAAGAACAACAAGATTAAGAAGACCGCAACTTCCGACTGGATGGATATCGAGAAGCAGCGTGGTATCTCGGTGTCGACGTCCGTGATGGAGTTTGACTATACCCCTGACGGGTCGGACATTGAGTATAAAGTGAACATTCTGGATACCCCAGGTCACCAGGACTTTGCTGAGGATACATACCGTACGCTGACGGCTGTGGATTCTGCCATCATCGTGGTGGATGGTGCGAAGGGTGTAGAGACGCAGACGAGGAAGTTGATGAACGTATGTCGCATGAGGAATACGCCCGTCATCATCTTCATCAATAAGATGGACCGTGAGGGTCGTGACCCGTTCGATCTGCTGGACGAGTTGGAACAGGAACTTGAAATCAAGGTGCGCCCCTTGTCGTGGCCCATCAATCAGGGTGCGAAGTTCAAGGGTGTGTATAACATTTACGAGAATAAGCTCGACCTGTTTACGCCCGACAAGCAGCGCGTTACGGAAAAGGTCAGTGTGGAGCTCGATTCTGTCGAGCTCGATAATATGGTTGGAGAGCAAAATGCCGCCAAACTTCGCGAAGACTTGGAACTGGTGGATGGCGTATATCCTGAGTTCGAGGTAGAAACGTACCGCTCTGCTGAGGTGGCTCCCGTGTTCTTTGGCTCTGCACTGAACAACTTCGGTGTGCAGGAGCTGTTGAACTGCTTCGTAGAGATAGCACCCAGTCCTAAGCCAACAAAGGCTGAGGAGCGCATGGTGCAGCCCGAAGAACAGAAATTCACGGGTTTCATCTTTAAGATTACCGCCAATATCGACCCGAACCACCGCTCGTGTATCGCCTTCTGCAAGGTGTGCAGTGGTAAGTTCCAACGCAACCAGCCGTACCTGCATGTGCGTCAAGGTAAGACACTGCGTTTCTCGTCGCCCACACAGTTTATGGCACAGCGCAAGAGTACCATTGACGAGGCATGGCCAGGTGACATCGTAGGTCTGCCCGATACTGGCGGCATGTTCAAGATTGGTGATACCATCACTGAGGGCGAACAGCTCCACTTCCGTGGTCTGCCATCATTCTCGCCCGAACTGTTCAAATACATCGAGAACGACGACCCCATGAAGTCGAAGCAGTTGCAGAAGGGTATTGACCAGTTGATGGACGAGGGTGTGGCCCAGCTGTTCGTCAACCAGTTCAATGGTCGTAAGATTATCGGTACTGTGGGTCAGCTGCAGTTTGAGGTTATCCAGTATCGTTTGGAGAACGAGTACAATGCCAAGTGTCGCTGGGAACCCGTCCACCTGTATAAGGCATGCTGGATAGAGAGTGACGACGACAAGGAACTGGATAACTTCAAGAAGCGTAAGTATCAGTACATGGCGAAAGACAAGGAGGGTAGGGATGTGTTCCTGGCTGACTCTGGTTATGTGCTCTCGATGGCACAGCAAGACTTTGAACATATCAAGTTCCATTTTACAAGCGAATTCTAATGACGAGAGAAGAAGATATTAAGAAAGCTGTGGAGGTATTGCGAAAGGGTGGGGTAATCCTCTATCCGACGGACACGGTGTGGGGCATTGGCTGTGATGCGACGAATGCGGAGGCCGTGAAGCGCGTGTATGAGATTAAGCAGCGCGACGACTCGAAGGCACTGATATGTCTGGTGGACAGCGATGCCCGCATGCAGCGGTATTTCCGCAACGTGCCCGATGTGGCCTGGCAGTTGATAGATAGCCTGAAAGGATCCGACGGAGAACCGTCGGGAGTGGTGGCTGGCAAGCCCACCACCATCATCCTTGATGGGGCCATCAACCTCGCACCGAATCTGATTGCCGAGGATGGCAGTCTGGGTATCCGCATCACCAACGAGCCTTTCTCTAAGGAATTGTGTTATCGTTTCCAGAAAGCGCTGGTGAGCACGTCGGCTAATATCAGCGGCGAGCCAGCTGCCCAGAACTACTGCGATATAGACCCTCGCATCATCGAACAGATGGACTACGTCTGCTGGAGCCGTCGTCAGGAACATAAGCCCCATACGCCCAGCTGCATCATCCGCCTGAGACAAGACGGGGAAGTGACTATCATTAGGAAGTGACAGGTGATAGTTGACAAATTAAATAATTAAAAAATCAAATAATGAAAGGACTGATTAGAAAGGGGCTGCTAACCATTGCGTGCAGCATGGCAGTGGGCATGGCGACGGCTCAGGAGAAGTTGGAGACAACGCTGAGTGCCGACGTGGTGAGTACTTATGTGTGGCGCGGTATGGACCTTGGCAATGCCAGTCTGCAACCTACGCTGGGCATAGCATGGAAAGGGCTGAGCCTGTCGGCATGGGGCTCGGTGGGTATAGCTCGTGCAGAAGACATGAAGGAGCTTGACCTCACACTGCAATATACCACTGGCGGACTGACGGTGGGCGTGGTGGACTACTGGAACGATATGGCAGACCCTCGCTATCTCTTCTATGAGGCTCACGGCACAGGACACGTGTTGGAGACCTTTGCCGCCTACGACTTCGGACCGCTGAGCGTGTCGTGGCAGACCATCTGGGCTGGCAACGACGGATTCAACAAACAGGAGAAGAGAGCCTACTCGTCGTATGCAGAGCTGCAGGCGCCCTTCCGTCTGGCATCGTGCGACTGGGAGGCTACCGTGGGAGTCGTGCCTTATGCTACTACCTTCTATGGAACAACGGGCTTTGCAGTGACCAATGTGACTCTGCAAGCCTCGAAAGCAGTAAAGATTACCGATAGCTTCTCGCTGCCTGTCTTTGCTCAAGTGGTGGCCAATCCCTGTCATGGGAATGCCTATTTTGTCTTTGGTATAACGATTTCAGCAGATTGATATGATGAAGAAGAACGCTCTTTGGCTATGGTTTGTAGCAGTGCTGGCCGTCAACGTGCTGACTGCCTGTCAGAAAGACGACGATGATAATACAGCGCCCGAACCGCAGCGACAGCATACGGAGGCCGTAACGGCACTGAAAGGCATCTGTGACACGAATCAGGAAGTAAGACAACTGCTGGAGCATGCCATCCGACAGGCCGCCTCCATCAATCCCGACAGACGATATAACCCCGCACAGTCGCTGGAGGAGTTCTACGACTTCGTAGACTGGAACGTGCGCTGTCTGCCCTGGGACGTGATGCTGCATCAGGCACCTGGTGAATATGGTAGCTCGCTCTACGGACGTACCGATCAAGGAATAGGCTACTTCTGGTTCGTCGTAGACCAGCCCCTCGACGAGTTGCGCGACCGTGGCTTCTTCTATCCCACCGTGGAATTCGTGGAGCCCTTTGCCTCGTGGCTCTCTACCTATAGTCAGTCGTGGGGCGACTGGCTGTCGACTGAGGAGAGCTGGAACGATACCTACTACCAGATGGTGAGAGACGATCCCGACTGGGGACTGGACAGGGGCTGGTATGGCACGGGCAACCTGTGGCGCACCTATAACGAGTTCTTTGCCCGCAAGCTGGCATCGCCCGACATGCGCCCCATAGCAGATGCAGAGGTGGTGGCACCCGTAGACTCATGGCCCAAGATGACGTGGCATATCGACGACCAGAACCAGCTGGTATATGCTGCCGACCTGCAGATTAAGACGGCAAAGATATCGGACATCGCACAGCTCATTGGTAAGGACTCACAGTATAAGGACGCCTTTGCCGGTGGAACGCTGACACATACCTTCCTCGACGTCAACGACTATCACCGCTATCATGCGCCCGTAGACGGCGTGCTGCGCGAGTTGCGCACCATTCCTGGTGTCTCGGCAGGTGGCGGATATACTCTCTGGGATAATGACTCTAAGCTGTACTACTACGTCAACGACCTGGGCTTCCAGATGGTAGAGACACGCGCCTGTGCCATCATCGAGACAGCAGAGTACGGACTGGTGGCAATGATGCCTGTGGGCATGTCGCAGATATGTTCCGTGAACTGGATTCCCGAGCTGCACGTTGGTCAGGAGTTGCATCGTGGCGACGAGATGGGCTACTTCATGTTTGGCGGCTCAGACATCGTGCTGCTGTTCCAGCGTGGCGTAGAGGTAGACATCCTGCATCATGGCGACCACATACTGATGGGAGAAGGATATGCTAACCTAAGAAACAAGAATTAGCCCCATGAAACTGTCGCGAATATTAGAAGGTTCTGTAGCTCAACGCACTACCGTCTTCATGGTGAGCATGGTGACGGTGGTCATCTTGGTGGCTGGCATCTGGCAGATAAGACTGTTGCGCCATTCCACCGAGGAGCAGATGCAACATAATGCCGACCGTGCGATGTCGGCAGCCGTCAAGGTGATAGACAACCGCATGGCTACCGTAGAAGCGTCAGTGGGTACGGCAGCAGCCTATGCCGATATGCTGGCTACTGACGAAGAACAGACTTACTCGCTGTTGCAACGCCTGATAGATGCTGACGAGGATATCACTGCAGTGACGCTGCTCTATAAGGAAAACTTTTTCCCTGAGCACGGACGCTATTTCGCACCGACCATCTCCAGAGATACTGCGGAGGACTTGCTGGTGAGAGACGAGATAGGGGGGCCGGAGAATGACTTCTGCTATCTGGAGACCGACAGCAACTGGATATATACCAACAAGCTGGACAAAGGCTACTGGTGTCTGCCTTATGTGGACTCGATGTCAACGAATCGTCCGCTGGTGACCTATAGCGTGCCGTTGCACGACGCGAATAACAAGATTTATGCCGTGTTGTGTGCCGATGTAGACCTTCAGTGGGTGCGCCAGATTGTGGAAGGTGCCAAGCCCTACGACTTTGCCACCACGAGCGTGATGAGTCGTGACGGACAATATATCTGCCGACAGGACTCCGTCTTCGAGGGTTATCTCCTGGAGGGCAAGGTAGACCGTGTATTGTGGAAGGTAGGCTTTAAGATTCCTAAGGACCGCATCATGAGGGAGCCCAACCTGTTGCTCAACAATATGATTGGCATCCTGCTGGTGTTGCTGATGGCAGTATCGGCAGTGCTCTACTTCGTCATCAGACGACAGCTGAAGCCCCTTAAGCAGTTGGCAGAATCTACGGAGGAGCTGGCTCGCGGTACGTTTGATGTGGAGCTGCCCGTGATTACGACGCACGACGAGGTGAGAAACCTGCGCGACTCGTTTGAGCAGATGCAGCACTCGCTGGCAAACTATATTGAGGAACTGAAGATTACGACAGCCTCGAAGGCCATGATGGAGAGCGAGCTGAAGGTGGCCAGCGACATACAGCGCTCTATGCTGCCCAAGATATTCCCGCCATATCCCGACCGCAAGGACTTTGACGTATATGGTGAGCTGACGCCTGCCAAGGCGGTGGGTGGCGACCTCTTCGACTTCTACATCCGCGACGAGCAGTTCTTCTTCTGCATAGGCGACGTATCGGGCAAGGGCGTTCCTGCCTCTTTGGTGATGGCGGTGACGAGAGCACTGTTCCGCACGGTATCTGCCCAGGTATCAAGTCCTGACGTCATCGTCAGCATGCTGAACAACGCTATGGCCGACGGTAACGACTCGAATATGTTTGTCACCCTGTTTGTGGGTGTGCTGGATATCGCTACTGGACGAATGACCTATTGCAATGCAGGACACGACGCCCCCTTGCTGGTGAGACAGACGGAAGCGCCCGACTTCCTGCCAGCAGATCCAAACCTGCCCGTAGGCGTAATGACCGACTGGACTTTCTCGCTACAGGAGACCGTGATACCTGTCGATACCACCATCTTCCTCTATACGGACGGATTGACGGAGGCAGAGAACATAGACCATGCACAGTTTGGCGAGGAGCGCATCGTAGAAGTGGCGCGCACGGCATCGCTGCTGCCTCGAGAGTTTGTGACAACGATGGCGGAGCATGTGAGAGCATTTGTGAATGGTGCAGACCAGAGTGACGACCTCACGCTGTTAGCGATACATTACAAAGGACAGAATATATAAAAAGGAATAATGGAGAATACGTCCAAAGAGTTGAAACGCCCTGAATGGCTGGTGAAGCTGCACGACTGGCGCGTGGCCAACGTGAGCGACAAGATGTTTTTGCTCATCTTGGCGTTTGTGGTGGGTGTGCTGTCGGCAGTGGCTGCCTTCGTGCTGCATGGACTCATCAATACCATCGTGGCACTCTTGACAGGCCGTTTCCATGCGGATACCTACAACTGGCTCTATCTGGTATATCCCGTAGTGGGTATCTGGCTGACGTCGCTGTTTGTGCGCTATGTGGTGAGAGACAATATCTCGCACGGTATCACGCGCATCCTCTATGCGATATCGTCGAACCGCTCACGCCTGAAGGGCCATAACACCTGGTCGAGCGTCATCGCTTCAGCCATCACCATCGGCTTTGGTGGTTCGGTGGGTGCCGAGGCACCTATCGTGCTTACGGGTTCGGCCATCGGCTCTAATCTGGGACAGCTGTTCAGGCTGGACAACAAGACGCTGATGACGCTGGTGGGCTGTGGTGCTGCAGGTGCTATTGCCGGTATCTTTAAGGCGCCTATCGCAGGACTGGTGTTCACGCTGGAGGTGCTGATGATTGACATGACGATGTCGGCACTATTGCCTATCTTGGTATCGTGCGTGACAGCAACGTGTTTCACTTATCTGTTTAGTGGCAATGCTGTGCTGTTCTCGTTCCATCTGGATTCTGATTGGACCGTAGAGCGCGTTCCGGCCTGCATCCTGCTGGGCATCACCTGTGGCTTCGTATCGCTCTACTTCATCCGTACGATGACCGTTTGCGAGGACCTCTTTGCACGTTTCAAGAACAAACCTTATATCAAGCTGCTTATCGGCGGTGCTACGCTGAGCACGCTCATCTTCCTGTTCCCCTCGCTATACGGTGAGGGCTACCACAGCATCAACCTGTTGCTGAACGGAAAGACAGAGGCCGACTGGAACCAGATACTCGACGGCTCACTGTTCTATGGACATAGCGAGTATATCATCCTCTATCTGGCACTGGTACTCTTTACGAAGGTCTTTGCCACCTCGGCAACGAATGGTGGCGGCGGCTGTGGTGGTACCTTCGCGCCCTCGCTATTCATCGGCTGCTTTACGGGTTTCCTGTTCTCCCGACTGTGGAATATGCACCAGATTGGCGTCTATGTGCCGGAGAAGAACTTTGCCCTGATGGGTATGGCGGGCGTGATGTCGGGTGTGATGCATGCCCCGCTGACGGGTATCTTCCTCATTGCCGAGATTACCAGTGGCTACGATCTCTTCATGCCGCTGATGATTGTCTCAGTGTCAGCCTATCTGACCATCAATATCTTTGAGCCTCACAGCATCTATGGCATGCGTCTGGCTAAGCAGGGACGACTGGTGACGCATCATACCGACCACGCAGTATTGACACTGATGAGCCTGGACTCTGTCATCGACCGCGACTATCAAGGGGTAGACCCTGATATGGAACTGGGACAGATGGTTCATAAGATCAGTTGTTCGCATACCGATGTGTTGCCGGTGACCGATGCGGCAGGAACGTTGTTGGGGGAGATAGACATCCGGAAGATACGCCATGTGGTGTTCCGTACGGAGCTGTACAACCACTTCAAGGCGCATCAGCTGATGGTGGAACCTGCTGCGGTGCTGAGCGACGGTACACCGATGACGGAGGTGATGAAGACCTTTGAGCGTACGCAGGCCGACTGGTTGCCTGTGCTCGACATGGAAAACCATCTAAAGGGTTATATCTCGCGCAAGCGTATGTACACGATGTATCGTAAGATGGTCCATGACTTTAGTCAAGACTAAGCGGGCAAAGCGGGCTTTGCCCTAGTGAATAGTGAATAGTGAAAAGTGAATAGTGAAGAAATGCACAAGGAAGATTTAAGAATAGTTTTTATGGGCACACCTGAGTTTGCGGTAGAGACGCTGCAGGCACTGGTGGAGAATGAATATAATGTGGTGGCAGTGGTGACACAGCCAGACAAACCCGTGGGACGGCACCAGACAGAGATGCAACCCTCGGCAGTGAAGCAGTATGCGGTGGCACATGGATTACCTGTGCTGCAACCCGAGAAGATGAAAGACCCGGAGTTTGTAGAACAGCTCCGTTCGTACAATGCCAACCTGCAGGTGGTGGTGGCCTTCCGCATGTTACCTGAGGTGGTGTGGGCAATGCCGGAGTACGGCACGTTCAACGTCCATGCAGCCCTGTTGCCTCAGTATCGTGGTGCAGCCCCCATCAACTGGGCGGTCATCAATGGTGAGACAGAGACAGGAGTGACCACCTTCTTCCTCGACCACGATATCGACACAGGCCGTATCATCCTGAAGAAGTCTTTCCCCATTCCCGACGATGCCAATGTAGAGTATGTCTATGACGGATTGATGCTCCTCGGTGCCCAACTCTGTCTGGAGACCCTCGAAGCTATCGTCGCTGCTGACGGCCATCCCGCCAGCATCCCCCAAGATGATTCTCAATTCTCAATTCTCAATTCTCAATTAAAGCCCGCTCCTAAGATTTTCAAGGAAACCTGCCAGATAGACTGGACAAAGACTGCCAAGCAGGTCTATGACTTCGTACGTGGCCTGAGCCCTTATCCTGGTGCATGGACTACGTTGGTAGGCAATGACAAGGAGATCGTCCTGAAGATTTACAAGACCCGCAAGACCGGATGTACTACCGACCAGAAACCGGGTACGCTCCGCGTAGAACAGAAAGCACTGCAGGTTGCTGCAGGTGACGAATGGCTGGAGATCGTGGAACTTCAGATGGCCGGTAAGAAGCGCATGACAGCCCGTGATTTCCTGAACGGTACAAAGATTGAAAATTTTTTTGTACGATGAGATAATAAATGGGCATTGCTGTACGTTTCTCTAATAGAAACTCAAATACAGTATGCCTATGAAGAATTTTACGCTTAACGAATTTACTCCCAATCCATCCACCATTCTGTTTATCAAACAGTTTGCGAGAATGTGTAACACCAAGAAGACCCAGAGAAATGGCTACAATGGTTTCGCCGTCGCTGCTTGCAGCTGACTTCCTACATCTCGATCAAGAGATAGACATGATTAATCGCAGTGAGGCCGACTGGCTTCATCTGGATGTGATGGATGGTGTGTTTGTACCCAACATCTCGTTTGGCTTCCCCGTTCTGGAGGCTGTTGCCAAGAAGTGTAAGAAACCGTTGGACGTGCACTACATGATAGTGCACCCGGAGCATTACATCCAGCAGACAGCGAAGTTGGGCGCGATGATGATGAACGTACACTACGAGGCGTGCACCCATCTGCACCGTACTGTTCAGGAGATTCATCAGGCAGGCATGAAGGCTGCTGTGACGCTCAATCCCGCCACTCCTGTCTGTGTCCTGGAGGATATCATCTGCGATGTCGACATGGTGTTGCTGATGAGTGTCAATCCTGGTTTTGGTGGTCAGACATTCATTGAGAATACCATCAAGAAGGTGCGCCAGCTCCGTCAGTTGATTACCGAACGTGGCTCAAAAGCACTCATAGAGATTGATGGTGGGGTACAGCAAGAAACAGCACCACGTCTTGTTGAGGCGGGTGCTGATGTACTGGTTGCCGGTAGCTATGTGTTTCATAGCCCCACACCTGAGCAAACGATTAGTGCACTCCGTGCTTTACGGGCTACGCCCTAAATGAATGCGCTATAGTTCCATGTTCAGTTGGATATGGTGATGCTTAGCCATGCGACGCATGTTGATGAGGGCGTAGCGCATACGTCCCAGTGAGGTGTTGATGCTCACCCCCGTCATCTCAGCAATCTCCTTGAACGACAGGTCCTGATAGTAACGCATGTAGACAACCTCGCGCTGAGGAGCGGGTAGGGCGTCCATCAAATGGCGTACGTCGTCCATCACCTGTGTGTTCACGTATTCATTCTCACGGTTCAGGTCCAGAACCTGATTGCCGCTCAACTTGTTCAGGTCATTGTCTTCCGACGGCTCAATGATGTGGGCCGAGCGCTGCTGACGAAAGGTGTCCATGATGATGTTATGGGCAATACGCGTCAGCCAGAAGGCAAACTTACCGGAATCGGTGTACTTACCTTCCTGCAACTTGGTGATTACTTTGACGAAGGTCTCCTGGAACACGTCGTTGGCCATTTCGGGGTCACGAACCACGAACATGATATACGAGAAGAGTTTTTGCTGATTACGAGCTAATAACTCATCGAATGCCTTGTTGTCTCCATCTATGTAAAGCAGTGCCAACGCTTCGTCGGTACAACTTGCATAATTCTTCATATTTCTTTTTTGTTAGTTATGAAGTAGAGCTTTTTCGATAGGCAAAAATGTTTAAGTTATTAACTATTTTTTATGTTTTATCGCTGCAAAAGTAAGCAAAAATATCATTCTCGCAAAATTTTTCACGAAAAAAATGCCCTTTTTAACGAAAAAAGCGTACCTTTGTGCAAAGATTTACTAAATATACTACTAAAAAGACATGATAAAGTTGTTTGTGCCAGGCCGCTTGTGCCTCTTCGGTGAACATACAGACTGGGCCGGTCACTATCGTACCATGAATGCAGATATTCTGCCAGGAGCCTCTATCGTGACAGGTATCGAACAGGGTATCTATGCCGAGGTGGAGAAGTCGCCTATTTTCGAGATGTACAGTGATGCTCCTGAGATTGTCGAGGTGTGGAGTGATTTCTCGTGTAAGATGAACGAGGCAGAGTTGAAGGGGGTCGCCAAGTCAGGGACGTTCTTCAGCTATTGCGCAGGAGTAGCCAGTTATATGCTGGAATGGTATAAGGTGGGTGGTGTGCGTATCCGCATCACAGACATGACGCTGCCTATGAAGAGCGGTCTGTCATCAAGTGCTGCCATCTGTGTCCTCGTAGCGCGCGCGTTCAATCAATTATATAAGCTGAACCTCAACACGCTGGGTGAGATGAACATCGCCTACTTGGGCGAGTTGCGTACGTCAAGCCGTTGTGGTCGTCTGGACCAGGCCTGTGCTTTTGGTGTGAAACCAAATCTGATGACCTTCGATGGTGATGAGATTGAGGTAAAGGCACTGAATGTGAAGAAGACACTCTACTGGGTTTTTGCCGACCTCTGTGCTTCGAAGGATACCATCCGCATCCTGTCCGACCTGAACAAGTCGTACCCCTTTGCCTCTACGGAGGCCGAGCAGAACCTGCATAAGGCGCTGGGTGAGTGGAACCATGAGATCATAGGTCGTGCCATCCGCTACATGGCTGAGGGTAATGTGCAGGCCTTGGGACAGCTGATGACGGAGGCTGAAGAGAAGTTCGACCAATATATTGCCCCCATGTCGCCGGCTTTGAATGCTCCAAAACTGCGTGAGACCTTGCGAGACCCCAATATACAGCCGTTGGTGTATGGCGGTAAGGGTGTGGGTTCGCATGGTGATGGATCGGTACAGTTCCTGGCACGTAATGCGGAGACCCAGCAACAGTTGATAGACTATCTGAATGCAAAGGGTATGAAGGCCTATGCCTTGACAGTACATCCCGTACATACCGTTCGCAAGGCTATCATTCCTGTGGCAGGCTTTGGTACGCGCCTCTATCCTGCTACCCGTACCATTAAGAAAGACTTTTTCCCCATGCCGTGTCCTGACGGCATGGTACGTCCTGTCATCCTCATCCTGTTGGAAGAGTTGGTGAAAAGTGGTGTTGAGGAAATCTGTCTGGTGTTGGGTTCTAAAGAAGAACGCCAGCTGTATAAGGACTTCTTTGATAGTCCGTTGCCTGATGAACACCTGCGCAAGCTCAATGCAGAGGCTCAGGAATATGAGAACCGCATCCTGGATATCGGTAAGCGTCTGCGTTATGTCTATCAGCACGAGAAGAGAGGCTTTGGACATGCCGTCTATCAGGCTGCTGATTTTGCTGCCAACGAACCCGTTTTGCTGCTCTTGGGTGATACGCTCTACCGTTCGTCAACCAACAAGCCCTGTGCCCTGCAGATGATTGAGGAGTATGAACGATATAACCAACTGATGGTCAGCATCCATCCCATCCCGTTGGCTGAGGTGAGCCATTACGGCATCCTCAGTGGTGTATGGGAAGATAAGGAACGTACGGTGCTGAACGTCTCTGTGATGCAGGAGAAGCCTAAGGCGTCGTATGCTGAGGAGTTTCTGGGTGTACGCAATGGTGAGGGACAGAAGGAGTACTACAGCGTCTTCGGACAGTATATCCTGACGCCTGATGTCTTTGCCCAGCTGGCCAGTGATATCGCTGCCGCCGATGAAGCAGGTGATACCACTAAGGAGATAGAACTCACGGCCGCCCTGGAGAGTGTGCGTCAGAAGAGTGGTATGATGGGTGTTCGCCTGAATGGTACGATGTACGATATGGGTAACCCCAAGGCACTCAGCCGTTGCATCATTGAGTTTCCACAATAACGTTAACGCATTCGCTAAATGATAATTGATAATTGATAAATTGCTACCGCAGTCCGTAATTATCCATTATTATTTATCAATTATCAATTAGCGAATGCGTCATCATTTGTCATTTATCAGTTATCATTTAGGGCATAGTCCGCAGAGGCGCAACAGGTACTTGCCGTAGTCATTCTTCGCCATGGGCTCTGCCAGTTTGCGAAGCTGCTCGCTGTCTATCCAACCGCGCTTGTAGGCGATTTCCTCCAGACAGGCAACCTTCAGGCCCTGACGCTTCTCGATGACCTCAATGAATGTGGAGGCCTCGCTGAGTGAGTCGTGGGTACCGGTGTCGAGCCATGCAAAGCCACGCTGCAAGGTCTGCACCAGTAGGTTCTTGTCCTCCAGATAGCGCTGGTTGACAGTAGTAATCTCCAACTCACCACGTGCTGAGGGCTTGATGGTCTTGGCAATATTGACTACGCTGTTGGGGTAGAAATAAAGACCAACCACGGCGTAGTTGCTCTTGGGCTTCAGGGGTTTCTCTTCGATAGACAGGCAGTTGCCATCCTTGTCGAACTCAGCCACACCATAGCGTTCCGGATCGTTGACATAGTAGCCGAAGACGGTAGCCTGGCCTTTCTCTTCAGCATTGGCCACAGCTTGTTTCAGCATGCCGGTAAAGCCACTGCCATAGAAGATGTTATCACCCAGGACAAGGCAGGCGCAGTCGCTGCCAATGAACTTTTCCCCAATGATGAAGGCCTGTGCTAGTCCGTCGGGAGAGGGTTGTTCAGCATATTCGAAACGTACACCCAAGTCGGAGCCGTCGCCCAGCAGACGCTTGAAGGCGGGCAGGTCGTAGGGGGTTGAGATGATAAGTATCTCACGGATGCCAGCGAGCATCAACGTAGAGATAGGGTAGTAGATCATCGGTTTGTCGAAGATGGGCAACATCTGTTTCGAAACACCCTTGGTGATGGGGTAGAGGCGTGTTCCACTGCCTCCTGCTAATACGATACCTTTCATAGTCTTTTTTCGATATTTGGCGACAAATATACGAAATAATTCATAATTCATAATGCATAATTCATATTTTTTTGTAATTTTGCATCCGATTTTATTATAATAAGGAATAATATGGCTTTTTGGAATAAACTTTTTGGAAAGAAAGAGGAGGAACAGAAGGTTGGCGGCATGGAGGATTTCATGACGCTGATTCGCGTATATTTCCAGGCAGTGATGGCCGCAGATCTGGGCATCACCAATCTGGCGGCACTGCCCGACTTGCGTACGTTCAAGGCTACGCTGAAGGTACCCACACAGAACAATAAGCTGGGACTGGCTGAGAAGACGCGTTGTAAGAAGATGCTCAAGGAGCTCTATCAGATGGATGACAACTTCACCAAGGAGATAGAACAGAGCATCCGTAAGCGTTGCAAGAAACCACAGGATGTACAGACCTACATGTATCAGTTCTCTGGTTTCTCACAGGACCTTTTGATGCTGACAGGTAACCTCATGAAGTTCAAACTTCGTCTGCCCAGCATCTTTAAAAGCGCTATCCGTACGATGACGGAAAAGACTGTAAATGACATCTTTACGAAGAATGATTTCACGGATGCTGCAGTCATGAAAACAGTCGTCGCTATTCGCCAGTACGACCAGAAACTCGGTTTCTCGCAGCAGTGGGTTACTGACTTCGTCTTTCGCGTTGTGATGTTGGCGAAAAAAGAGAAACAGCCCAAAGAATAACGATGCGCCAGCCTAGTTATCAATTATCAATTGTCAATTCTCAATTAAAAAATATTAAAAAGACGACTAAAAATAACTCTTTTTAATATTTTTGCTATACCTTTGTGGAATAAAGTGAGAGAGTATGACTGCTAACGAGAAAAACTTGGCAACGTTCGAGACCCGTCTCCGCCAGCTCCTACTCCGTTTTCAGGAGTTGAAGAAGGAGAACGGAGAGGTTCTTGCTATGCTCGAAGCCAACAAGAAGACGGTCAAGGAGTTGCAGGAAAAGATCAATCAGCAGCAGGCAGACTACGACTCACTGAAGATGGCTAAGATGATAGAGATTACCGATGGTAACCTGGATGGTGCCAAGGAACGATTGTCGAAGCTTATCCGCGAAGTCAATAAGTGCATTGCAATCCTCAGCGATGAACCCCAGTAACTAAGGAGAAACAAGCCATGGCAGAACAGAATCAGGACAGATTACATATCAGACTGCACGTCTACGACGAAGAGATAGAAGTTGTCATCAAACGCGATGACGAGGAGTACTATCGTTCAGCCGCTAAGCTCATCACAGAGCGCTATAATGCCTATGCACAGGCATATAAGGGGCGCAAGAGTGATCATATCATAGCGCTGATGACGCTCATCGACATTGCGTTGATGCACCAGAAAGAGCGTGCGAATAATGATACGTCGCCCTATGATAATGTTCTTGCACGATTGACCGCTGAGATTGAAAACGCGCTGAAAGAACATTAACACTACATATATATACATTTATGAACATTATTGTTGCGATTATTGCCATTGCCGCTGCTCTTATACTGGGTGGCGCTGCTGGCTTCATGATTTTCCGCTTTGTTATCAAGGGAAAATATAATGAGATGGTCGATGCTGCCAAGAAAGAGGCAGAAGTCATCAAAGAGAAAAAACTACTGGAAGTCAAGGAGAAATTCCTGAACAAGAAGTCTGAGCTGGAGAAGGAGGTGCAACAGCGCAACCAGCACATCCAGCAGAGCGAGAACAAACTGAAACAGCGTGAGATTTCGCTCAACCAGCGCCAAGAGGAACTGGGACGTCGTAAGAACGAGCTGGACAACCAGCAGACGCGCATCGACAACGAGAAGAAACTGCTGACTCTGAAACAGGAAGAGCTTGAGAAGATGCAGTTACAGGAGCGTGCTAAGCTGGAGGAACTCTCTGGTCTGTCTGCTGAAGAGGCTAAGGCTCGTTTGGTAGAGTCCTTGAAGGACGAGGCTAAGACCGATGCTCAGGCTTACATCAACGAGATTATGGACGAAGCTAAGCTTAATGCCAATGCCCAGGCCAAGAAGATTGTCATCCAGACTATTCAGCGTGTCGCTACTGAGACGGCTGTCGAGAACTCTGTCAGCGTATTCCATATCGATAACGACGATGTCAAGGGTCGTGTCATTGGTCGTGAGGGCCGAAACATCCGTGCATTGGAAGCTGCCTGCGGTGTGGAAATCGTTGTTGACGACACCCCTGAGGCTATTGTTATCTCTGCCTTCGATCCCGTACGCCGTGAGACTTGCCGTCTGGCCCTGCACCAGCTGGTAGCCGACGGACGTATCCACCCCGCACGTATCGAGGAGGTGGTTGCCAAGGTGAAGAAGCAGTTGGAGAATGAGATTATCGAGACCGGTAAACGTACGGCTATCGACCTGGGTATCCATGGTCTGCACCCTGAGCTGATTCGTATCGTGGGTAAGATGAAGTATCGTTCATCATACGGTCAGAACCTGTTGCAGCACGCTCGTGAGACCGCTAACCTCTGTGCAGTGATGGCTGCCGAGCTGGGTCTGAACCCCAAGAAGGCTAAGCGCGCCGGACTGTTGCACGATATTGGTAAGGTGCCCGATGAGGATACTGATGATCCACACGCTATCTATGGTGCTAAGATTGCCGAGAAGTTCAAAGAGAAGCCCGATATCTGCAATGCCATTGGTGCTCACCATGATGAGATGGAGATGCAGACACTGCTGGCGCCTATCGTACAGATTTGTGATGCCATCTCTGGTGCCCGTCCTGGTGCCCGTCGTGAGATTGTCGAGGCCTACATCAAGCGTTTGAACGACCTCGAGGCTATCGCTATGTCTTATCCTGGTGTCACCAAGACCTACGCCATCCAGGCTGGTCGTGAGTTGCGCGTCATCGTTGGTGCCGACAAGATGGACGATGCCGAGACCGAGGCACTCAGCGGACAGATTGCATCGAAGATTCAGAACGAGATGACCTATCCTGGTCAGGTGAAGATCACGGTAATCCGCGAGACCCGTTCAGTCGCTTACGCGAAGTAATAAAGTCGTTATCTCGATGTTTCGATACTTCGATACTTCGATTCTTCGAAATTTCGAGATAACGAGAAAACGAAAAAAGAGACTCCATTGAGAGTCTCTTTTTCGTTTTGGTAGGGACACCCGGGCTCGAACCGGGGACCTCTGCAATGTGACTGCAGCGCTCTAAACCAACTGGGCTATGCCCCTATCTTCTTGTTAGCGGATGCAAAGATAGTAAATATCTTTCATATACAAGCAATTTTTGCTTGTTTTTTTACTCTTTTTATACGTTATTCTCGTATTTCGTGATGGCCAGCTGTGTTTTCAGCTTGCCAATGGCAATCAACCTCTCTGATTTATCGTAGTCAAAACCGTCATACTGACTCATCTGGATGTCCACGAGCATGTCGGGCTTCATCAACTTCGCCATGAGGATGGAGTTCTGACGAATCATCAGCGAACTGGTGCGCGACAGCATCGTATAATAGTTGAAGTGGTTCACCTTCTGCGACTTGTAATCGTGACCACTGACATCGATACCCACCAAAATGTCACCAGCCTTACGCTTGACGCGGTTCAGCGGAATGGGGTTCACCACACCTCCGTCAATCAGTATCATGCCGTCCTTTTGTACGGGTTCATAGAACGAGGGTAGGGAGATGCTGGCACGGATGGCCTCAAACAGACTGCCCTTGCTGAACACTACCTCGCGACCGCTCTTCCAGTCAGTGGCTACGCAACAGTAGGGGATGGGCAGGTCCTCTATCGCCATGTCGGGTACGAATTCCATGATGGCCTCGATGATGCGTGTACCCTTCACAAGATGGCTCAGACTGAACGAGAAGTCTGTTAGTTCCAACATCTTTTTGCGGTCGATGGTCTTCATCCACTCGCGAAACTCCTTCAACTTGCCGGCTGCATAGACGCCCCCAATCAGTGCGCCCATCGAACAACCTGCCACAGAGGTGATGCGATACCCATGTGCCTCCAGCTCCTCGATGCCTCCGATTTGCGCCAGTCCTCTGGCACCGCCACTCGACAGTACCAATGCGATGTCCCGTTTGCTCTGTTCGTCAGTCATTACTTTCAATTTGCTTGCAAAGGTACGAAAAAAACGGCTTACCAGCAAAACTCTGCGTGACTTTTCGGTCGTCCCAACAGTAGATTCCATTGGAATCCCTGTCGGCTTCCAGTGGTTTCTCCCTGAGGAACCACTGGTTTCCAATGGAGAAACCGATGGTTTCCAACAGAGAAACCATCGGTTCCAAGTTTAGAGACCATCAGTTGCTCTTGTGTTAATTATATATTAAATAGGTGTAAATATCACTATAATTCGTTTTTATTTCGTAATTTTGCAGCGATTTATAGATTATTTAGTCATTAAAAAACTCAACTATATGCTTATGGAAAGAGAACTAACCATTAACAACTCTGTGTGCGGACGCTGGTTTTTAAGCCTCATCGCCCTGTTGCTGATGTCTGTAGGGATGCAGGCAGAAGACTATAACCTCTGGGTGGCAGGTACACAAGTGACCAGCGACAATGCCTCTAATGTGCTTGGTGATGGCAAGGTTAGTTGGAATAACAGTTCCAACACGTTGACGCTGAATGGGGCGACAATCAATGGTAGTATTGTCTGTAATGTGAATAGTGCCATTACGATACACTTGGTAGGCACGAACACTATTACAACGACCCAAAACCAAATGCCTATTCAGTCAAGTTTATCGACAGAGCCGGGTTTGACCTTTACGGCTGCCAAAGGTGCTATGCTGCTGACGAACAAAAGTCGTACTAATGGTAGTGCTGACATTTGCAGCGGTTTCAGCTTCTCAAGTGAGCAAGATATTCCTGATGGGTACAGACTGTCGTGGGATGCTAACGAAATTTGTAGTTTGGCAGAATACTATGACATCTATTTCTATACCTTTGTCAATAACAGCCAGTATTTTCAGCCCTATTACGTAACGGCTGCTAACTGCGATAGACTGATGGGTACGTATAACGAGACCAGCAACCAGTGGGATAATAACACGATTGCAGTGTCTTATAACTACAATCAGAAGACATTGACGCTGAATAATGCCATTTTTGAGTCTGCCGAACCTTATAATACTACCTATTTCCTCAATTGTGACGGTTCCAAAGCAAAGACGTTAACAATTAATCTGCTTGGAGAGAATAAATTTACTCAGGATTCTGGTGAGTGGGGTGCAAAATTTGCCACGATGAATGTGTATGAAGGTAAATTCATTATCACAACGGACGCAGACAACCCAGGTTCACTGACTTCCGTTGACCTTCCTACCGAAGATAGCGAGTACTTCAATTTCATTAATGGAGACGTTGAATATCAAAATGGTCTTGAGTATTCTTATGCTGGCGATGGAATCCGTTATATCAGGAAGTCAACTGCGTCGTTGTACGACTTATGGATTGACGGTGAGCAGGTGACGAGTGCGAACAAAGATGCAATCTGTTCTGGCCAAGTGTCTGCAGGTGTGATTACTTTCGATGGCGACCACACGCTGACGTTCAATAACATTCCTTTCAATTGTTTTAATGGCACCTATCCGTTTATCAAAACCAGCATGGATTTGACAGTTCATCTGGTGGGAACGAGTCAGCCAGATATGGGTAATGTCTTCATTACGAGAATGGACGGTGACAATGATACGCATACGCTGACCTTCACTACCGACCCCACAAACCCAGGTCAGTTCTTGGTGCGTGGCGGATCATGGAGTCATGAGGGCTTTACGGTGGTTTACGAAAACGACCTTGCTGAGAACCCTGCTGGATATTACGAAGAAGGAGATGATGATGCGCCTTATGCTTGGATTGCCCAGCCGTCATTAGGATTGAAAATCGATGGGACCGTGGTGACTTCTGGCAATGCTGCCAATGTATTGGGTGATGTGCATAAATCAGTAAGTTATAATCCAACCACGAAGACATTGACGTTGAAAGGTGCAAAATTCTCTTCACTGTCGGCCGACGAGGATACTGAACTGAAAGTATATTTGATCGGTTATAATGAAGTTGGTAATTATTATAATAATGAATATGCGTTTGATTACGAGGGAAATGCTGCTAGTCTGACATTCGAAACAAGTGCAGCTCTTCCAGGAACGCTGACCTGTTTTAGTCCTAATGTGGCTCGTACAGAAAATGTCACTTATAATACGGGCTTGAAGTTAGAAAGCGGTGAGATATCTGTCACCAATGAGAGTTTTAAGCCAATTTATTTTGCAGGTTATGTAAGCAATGAAGGAAATGATGATTTCCTTTATGCAAATGGTGGGGATTTCTATTTTACAATGGTCGGCTTCCAAGAGTCTACCCCTATAGTATCTACTAAGGAGGAAGAAACTACAGCAGCAATGTGGGCATCCTATATATCAAATGCAGAATTGCTGTTAAAAGCTTATTTCCAGTTTGACTGGGGTGAGTGCGATAATAAGGCAGTGACTGTTCAGTTGAAAGGAATGACTGAAGGCGAGGAGGACGGAGAGATTTATTCTTCACCCATTAGTCTTTCTACTGCTAATGAGGATGGATTAATAGAGATAACGCTGAATAAGGCCATGACCTCTGAAAACATTAAGTTTGAACTGTCTTCTGACGATGCCTTTTCGTTTGTGCCTATGAGCGTTGGTTATAAGTTTGCTCAGAGTTATGATATCACTGTGGCTAATACAGTCGTTTCAGAACAGAACAAAGACAATGTGCTGGGTGATGGCAAGGTGAGCTACGATCCAGAAACCAATACGTTGACGCTGAACAATGCGACGATTGAACCCGAAATGGAGGCTGCAGGTATAGAATATACAGGTACGGAAGACCTTACCATCAGCCTGAAGGGTAACAGTATGATATATGGTGCTGGTGGCTGTGAGGCCATCCGTTATAATGGCTATGGTGAGACGACTCCTGACTTGATTTTTGCCAAGGGTGACGCTCTGGCTTGCTCACTGCTGCTGTCAGCAACTGGTGATGTCATCAGTGGCTTCGATGATATCAACTATGGCGGCATGTTCACAATCAATGAAGTGGATGACGGTACTTACACGACCATAATTACTTCAACGCTCTTAGGCGGAGGCACTGGTACGGCTGAGGATCCTTTCCTAATCAAGACTGTTGAGGACCTGAAGAACTTCGCTCAATACATTAATTCTGGTGTCATTAGTAGTCAGGCCTCTGTCAAACTCAACAACACTATCAACTGTGAGGAATTAGCTGACTTTGAGCCTATAGGCAATAACACTTTTGCTTTCGAAGGAACTTTCAATGGTAATAATTGCACTATTAGTAACCTTGAGTTTGTTAGCGAAGAAGATGGTACTTGGTATGCTGGTTTCTTTGGAAAGGTTGGTGGAAGTGCTGTAATTGAGAAGCTGACACTGAGTAATTGTACTTTCAAGGGAGGTAGTAACGTAGGAACCATTGCTGCTTATCTTGTAAGCGGTACGATACGAGACTGTACCGTCAATGCTTGTGAAGTGGAAACAAGAAGCAGCCAGAATCCCTATGCTGGTGGTGTTACTGGTGAGATTCAGAATGGAACAGTTCAACGTTGTAAGGTCGTAGGCTCAACGGTAAAGTGTGTTACTGAATACGATGAAGAAGGTGGTGAGACCACTTCTGGTGGTATTGCTGGTAGTATTAATCAAGGAACGATTTCTGGATGTGAAGTTGAGAACTCAACCATCAGAAGCAGTCATGTTGCTGCTGACGGCTATCAGTCTGCTGGTGGTATTGTTGGCTATTGCAATAGGTGGGGTGAAGAAACCATTTCCATTAGCAATAATGCTGTGAAGGGCACAACAACTGTTACTAGCGAAGACAATACTCCAGAGGGCGAATCTGGTCTGCCTGTGGCTGGAGCTATTGTTGGTCAAATAAGTACTTGTACCTCGCTGTCCAACAATACTTATGAGTATTCAGTTACTGTTTCTACCAAGCCCTCAGATGCTGTTGCATCAACAGTTCGTGGTTATCAACAGCGTGGATCTGGTAGTATAATAAAGTATGAAGGATCAGACAACTATCCTGAGCTTTATGCAGAACTAAATGACGTCTTTGAGGACAATGGTGCCGTGATGTACACCCAAAAGGTGACGCTGCCGGAAGAGACTGAAGAGGCCAGCGTGATGGCAGATGAAGAGACTTACTATTCTACTGTTGTAGAGAGTGATGTCCTGAGTATTCTGGTTGCACCTGGTCAGACAGCGACATTGAATGCAATACCTGGCGAAGGCTTGGCCATCGCTTCGTTCACTGCAACGAATACAACAACTAGTGAGGCAATAACAACCACTGCTACTATAATAGAGGGCAATGAAACCCAATACACGTTTACAATGCCAGATGCTCCTGTTAATGTTTTTCTGACAACAGCTGCAGCATATGGAATTACGGTTGCTGGCGTTGCTGTAACGGAACTGAACTATAGTGACGTGTTGGGCGACCATAAGGTTAGCTTCGATGTAGAGACTAGCACGCTGACACTGAATGGCGCCACTATCAATGGCAATGTCTATTATAGTCTTGAGGATGAACTGACTGTTCATCTGTTGGGCCAGAATGTTATTGATGGCGGATGGTCAGAGGATGCCGATGGTCTATATGCCTTTGTTTGTGAGTCTGAAAACGCAAGTCTGGCATTTACTACCGATGACGAGAATCCTGGTCAGCTGCTAATGAAGAATACCTATCGTAATAAATGGGGTTATGCTCAGTATTATACGGATGGTTTCAGTAGGAACAAGACTTATAAAAACGAACTTGTTGAAGGTTACAGCAGTGATGAAAAACACTTGATAGCTGTGGGACCGACAATAACGCCAGGTGAGGGACTTTACTGGACCGACCAGGAGTACACGATTACTGATGGTGCACAGATTTCTTGTAGTGATAATCAAGGTCATTCTGTGGATGTAACCGTTAATGCGAATTCATTTACTTTGACGGGAACCGGGAAATATACTATCAGTATTTCGAAGACAGTAGCGCTTGATGATTCGAATTTCAGTCTGTCTAACAGCGGGTGCTATATTGTCCACAACAAGCCGACATATAGCATACCGGAAGGTACTTATAATGATGAACTGGCTGTGAAGATTGAGAATCTGCCTACACTGCCAGAGAATGCTACATACTATCCACAGGTGTGGTACTATCTGAACGACGACGAAGAGCATCCGGTACAGCTGACTTCTGCTGAGCAGACCATTGCTGTAACGGAGTCTACCAAGGTTTGTGTATATTTCATTGACGAGGACTCTGGCAAGGTAGTGAAAAGCGCTCCTGTTGAGGCTGAATATACCATTATTGCCAAAACACAGCTGAACATCTCGTATGCACAGAATAGTCGCACATGGGCTTCGTACTGTGCTACGGAGAAAAGTCTGGAGACACCAGAAGGCCTGCAGGCTTACGTGGTGAAGCAGGCTACGAAGACGGGCGTGCAGGTCGAGGCCATCGACTATATTCCGCAGGGCGTGGGCGTGCTGCTGAAGCGTACGGCCGACAACATCTCAGAACCTATCATGGCCAAGGCTTATATGGAGGATGAGACGGAAACCTACACTAGTGAACTGGTAGGTACAACGGCATCAACGCCCGTCAAGACGCTGAATGGTACTGTCTATGTGCTCTATAACGACGGCTTCACTCGTGCTACAAGCGGGGCGATAGGTGCCAACCGCGGATATCTGCTGTTTGATGAGACTGTAGCTGCTGGTGCGCGCTTAAGCATCTTCGAGGACGAAACGACGGCAGTTGAAAACGTGAATCGTGAAACATTAACCAATAACCAATATTACAACCTCAATGGCCAACGTGTAGTAGCTCCGAAGAAGAACGGGTTGTACATTGTGAACGGTCAAAAGAAAATCGTGAAATAATAACCCAATTAGTCAACAATAATTAAAAGATAAACATATGAAACTGACAAAGAAAATCGTTGCATTAATGGCTGTCCTGATGACGACAGCAAGTGTTTGGGCCGGTGGGGTCACAGTGAAAACCCTGCTGAATGGTGTGGAAAGCAGTACTGTAGGTACCGTGACGCCAAGGGTAAGTGAAACGAATGGAGTGTGCACGCTGACGGTACAGCCTTCCAGTGGCTACTACATCGATGTCATCACGGCCGAGAAGACGGTGAGTGGTGATATTGCACAAGCACGTCGTCGCGCTTCTGGTACTCCAGGTATGGACAATTATCTGCAAGTGACAGCTCCTCAATCTCCATACGATCCCAGTGATGTGACAACTTGGACGTTTACAATGCCTGCTTCGGACTACAACGTGGAGGTGATTGCCAACTTCAAAGCCCGTACCTCTATTGCCGGTGCTACGCTGAACCTGACATTGCCTCAGGGAGGCTTTGTCTTTGATGGCGAAGCTAAAGAACCTGCCGTGACTGTCACACTAGGTGGCAGTACGCTGGCAAGCAGCAACTATACGGTTGATTACAGCAATAACACCGATGCAGGTACGGCTACTGTCATTGTGACGGGTAAGAATACCTATACAGGTACTGCTACGAAAAACTTCACCATCGGCAAGGCTGCACTGAGCGAGCTGAGCGTAATGATTCAGGGCTGGATATATGGCCAATACGATGAAGAGGTCAATGCTCCAGGCGTGGATGGAAATGAAGGCGAAGGTACAGAGACCTTTACCTATAGTGTAGCCAACGAAACTAATTTCTCTACTACCGTGCCAACCAATGCTGGTAACTATACGGTGAAGGTTGCTGTGGCAGAAACAGAAAACTATCAGGCTGGCGAGGCTACTGCAAACTTCACTATCACCAAGGCTGAACTGACCAACGCCTCTGTATCGCTTACGGGCTGGACCTATGGCGATGCTGCCAATACTCCTGTTGTGACAGGTAATCTGGGTACAGGTTCTGTCGACTATTACTATGCCAACACAGCTGCTCCTTCATTGGAATATACTGCTACCGTTCCTACAAACGCAGGCAACTATTCTGTTAAGGCTGTGATTGCTGAAACAACCAACTACAAGGGTAAAGAGGTGACGAACACCTTCTCTATTGCCAAGGCAGACTTCTCGCTGGTGACCATTGCAGATATTGCCAACCAGACATATACTGGTGAGCAGATGAAGCCCGCTGTTACTGTGACTTTCAATAGCAAGGCTGTTGATGCATCGGAGTATACTGTGGCTTACAGCAACAATACCAATGTTGGTACAGCAACTGTTACGCTGACAACAACGAATGTGAACTTTACAGCTGGTGAAGTAAATCCCACCAAGACCTTCCAGATTGTTCCCGCCTCTGTCACCATCAGTGCTGAGGATCAAACGGTAACTTATAATGGAAATGCTCAGGCATATACTGGTGCTACTGTTGCCAAGGGTTCGCTGAGCATTAAGTATGCTACTTCGCAGGATGCGGATGCTGAAAAGACTACTACGGCTCCAACGAATGCAGGTGTCTATTACGTAACCATCTCACAGACCGATCCGAACTATACTTCGCAAGATGCTACTGCTACATTCACTATTGAAGCCAAGGAACTGACAAACGATATGGTTCAGAATCTCGCTCAGACTAGCTTTAACTATGACGGTAGTGCAAAGACCCTGTCATTCTCTATGTATGATGCTGAACTTAAATCAGGACTGACAGAGAATACGGACTATACCGTTACTTACAGCGACAATATCAATGTAGGTACCGCTACTGCTACTGTTACAGGTAAGAACAACTATACTGGTTCCTTTACTTTGGACTTTGATATTCTGCGCAAGCTGAATATTAGCTTCTCTGAGACCAATAGCTGGGCAACATACTGTGCTACTGAAGACCTGACCATTCCTGGTGGTCTCAATGCATATGTAGTGACCAGTATCACAGGCTCTGCTGTTGAAGTTGAGGAGATTAGCTTTATTCCTGAGGGACAGGGTGTCCTGCTGCACTTGGAAGAGCCTGCTTTTGCTTCAGACGATTTTATTGCTGCTAAAGACAATGGAGCACACGGTGAGCTCCCCAATAACTATTTGGAAGGTGTCGCTGCTGCTACATTGGTTAGCTCTCTGACTGCTGATGGTTCAAGCATCTACGTGCTCTACAACGACGAGTTCGTAAAGACCACTAGTGGAACAATTAAAGCCAACCGCTGCTACTTGCCTATCAGCATGAATGTGAACGCTCGTCTGGCTATTAGCTTCGCTGACGACGATAACGATACTACGGCTATTGAGAACGTTAACCGTGAAACAATAACCAATAACAATTATTACGACATGCAGGGTCGCAAGGTTGCTCAGCCTGCTAAGGGCTTGTACATTGTTAATGGCAAGAAGGTTGTGATTAAGTAATTAATAGGTATCTGACTATGAAGAATCATATCAGAGATATGATGGTTTTAGCCTTCCTGGTGCTGGCATCTTCAACGATGTGGGCAAAGGGACAGGTGACCATCGTCCAAACAGGTCAGGGCAACGCATCGTACGACCTCAAAGAGGAGTCGATGTGTGAACTGACTATGGTGCCCGCTTCGGGGTACTATATCACTGCCGACTACATCAAGGTCGTCAAGACGATTGATGGTGGCAGTGCGTATAGTCGCAGAAAGGCACCTGCTGTTGCCGAGCCTATTGCATTGACGGCGTTGAATCCTGATGGGAATCCTACGGAGACGACACGCTACACCTTTGTGATGGAGGGCAACTTTGACTATGAGGTGACTGTCGACTTCCAAAGTGCGCAGGCTAACAACCTCTTCTTGGTGAATGGCCAAATGGTTACTGAGAAGAATCGTGGCGACATCTTGAATGATGGTGGAACTATGATGTTCAATGCTGCCAATAACAGACTTGTGTTCACGAAGTTGGCTTCGCAAAATGTTAGCATTGAGTCGTGGATGGCCAATATGGTTGTCTATCTGAAGGAAGGAAACAGCATGAGCGCCAGTGACGGATTCCTCTTCAAGGGCCATGGAGGTAACCTGACATTTACCACCGATGGTAACGACGCTGGTACGCTGACGTTGGGGATAGAGGCACAGGCTTCTGTCGTCAGCGGGTTCAATCTCATCATCTTTGAGCAGAATCTGACCTTGCTGTCTGGCAGTTACGATGGTCAGGAGGCTGTTATCGGCACTCCTGTGAAGCCTATTGCTGACGAGAAAGAACCTGAGAATACCGTTGACCTTGGTGAAACGGGTGAGACGGACGACTTTAGCAATACCATTATCAATGACGTGCTCTATACCCTTGATGCTGGTAATGAAGACGGTATAGACACTCAAGAGAACAGTGTGGTGTTAGGCTCTACGATGGCTGAGGACGACATCAATGAGATTGTCGACAGTTATACTCCTGGTACGGAAGAGTTTGCTGAACACTTCGCAGGTGTAACCTTCATGATTCCGGCAGGTACCGGTAAGGTGCTTGTCACCGCCAAGACTGGTGAAGAGGGTATCATACATGTGAAGATTGGTACGCAGGTTCCGTTTGTCATTACTGGTGTTATGGAATATACTGCTTTCGAAATCCCTTACGCTTGTACTCAGGCAACCTATGTGTATATCTATAATGCCAGTCCTGCTGTTGAGACTGCTGAGGCACCCAATCATCGTGCAGGTAAGAAGACTACGGTGACGGTAGGCTTGTCGACTGTGGGTGTCAGCTTGGCGGATGTGCAGCAGTCAAACAACGAAGGTAATGTCTCTGCACAGACGATTACTATAACATCTGATGATGTCGTCCGTGACATGGCGGATGGTACGTTGGCAGTTAAGAATAGTGAGGTAACCTCCCTTTCTGAAGGATTGTTTAGCGGTTTCCCGTTCCTCAAGTATATCGACCTGCGCAACACTCAGATTACAGGTGTACAGGTTAGTCGTAAGGTTGGTCCGTTTGCGGGTGTATCGAAGAATACGTTCATCTATCTACCAGCAGGAAACACTACCGATGAACCGAATGTCATCATTGGTAACATTTGTGAAAATGTGCTGCTTGACGGCAATATGAAGAATGACGAGTCGTTCGAGATTTCTGGCAGATTCATTGCCAGTGCTGTCAACTTTGACCGCACATTTAAGAAGGACGAGACGTCGACAATCTACCTGCCGTTCCCCATCAGTGCCTCAGACAAGCATCTCTTTGGTACGTTCTATACCGTGGAGAAGATTGTTGACGGAAAGGTGGTCGTTAAGGAGGTCGAGGGCGATATTCAGGCTCATACGCCATATCTCTTCAAAGCTGCTGCAGATGATACACGACTGTATAACCTCAGAGTCATCGAGATGAACATGGATAAGCAATCGTTAGTTGCACGACGTGCAGAAAATACCGCTCAGCTGGTTGGTTGCTATAGTCCTTTCAATGGTGTGGGCGAGTCACAGGCTTTCATCTTTGCACCTGATGAAGACCCAGAGAAGATAACCTTCGAGCGTATTCAAGCTACCGACTTTGTCAAACCCTTCCAGGCCTATCTGCTTAGTGATGCTGAAGGCGCTACGTTGGATGTCACCGATAAGGAACCCACTGGTGTGATAGATGTTAGAGCCAAGAAGGAAGAGGTGGGAAGCGTGGTCTATGACTTGCAAGGTCGTAGAATTGCCAATGGCCACCAGCCCAAAGCCAAGGGCATATATATTATCAACGGACAGAAAACGATAATCCGCTAATGCCCATGACAGAAGAATTATTAGAACAATTAAATCAAGGACAACGCGAGGCCGTCACTTATTGTGACGGCCCGCAGTTGGTAATAGCGGGTGCTGGTTCTGGAAAAACCCGTGTGTTGACATATAAGATTGCCTATCTGTTGGCTCAACATACCTATCAGCCATGGAACATTCTGGCGCTGACCTTTACCAACAAGGCCGCTCGCGAGATGAAGGAGCGTATCGGGCGACTGGTAGGGCAGGAGCAGGCTCGCTATCTGCAGATGGGCACGTTCCACTCCGTCTTTGCCCGCATCCTTAGAGCGGAAGCAGATTCCGTCGGCTTCACTTCCAATTTCACCATCTACGACCAGTCTGACTCGCGTTCACTCGTGAAGAGCATCATTAAGGAGATGCAGCTCGACGACAAGACGTATAAGCCTGCCTCGGTGGCTGACCGTATATCGATGGCAAAGAACCACCTGCTGTTGCCGCAGCAGTATATGGTGAGCTCGTGGGCTGCTGATGATGCACAGAAGAAACGTCCACAGGTGGGTAATATATATAATAGGTACGTGGAGCGCTGTCGTCAGGCTAATGCGATGGACTTCGACGACCTGCTGGTACAGACCTTCCTGTTGTTTAAGAACCATGAGGACATCCGCCAGAAATATGTGGAGCGTTTCCGCTATGTGCTGGTTGATGAGTATCAGGATACGAACTACGCCCAGCAGGAGATTGTCCTGCAGTTGACCTGTGAGCATGGACGTGTCTGTGTGGTGGGCGATGATGCACAGAGCATCTATAGTTTCCGTGGTGCTAATATTGACAATATCCTTAACTTCCAGAAACAGTATCAGGGCTCGCGCCTCTTTAAGCTGGAGCAGAACTATCGTTCCACGCAACTTATCGTAAAGGCTGCCAATAGTCTGATACGCAAGAACGAGCGACAGATACACAAGGATGTGTTCAGTGAGAACGAGGAGGGCGAACGACTGACCTTGAAGCCAGCCTATAGCGATAGGGAAGAGGCTATCATTGTGTGTAACGACATCAAGCGAATACGTCGACAGGACCAGGCGCAGTATAGCGATTTTGCCATCCTCTATCGTACCAACGCACAGAGCCGCTCCTTTGAGGAACAGATGCGAAAGGATGGTATCCCATATCGCATCTATGGTGGTCTGAGTTTCTACCAGCGCAAAGAAATCAAGGATGTCATTGCCTACTTCCGTGTGGTGTCTAACCCTAATGATGAGGAGGCTCTGCGCCGTATCATCAACTATCCGACACGTGGCATCGGTGATACGACAGTAGCAAAGATTGTGGAGACGGCCAACCTGCATCATGTCAGTCTGTGGAATGTTATCCAGCAGCCCATCGTCTTTGATTTGAATCTCTCCAAGGGTACACTGAACAAGATAGATGCTTTCAAGCAATTGGTAGAGGGCTGGACAGCACGTATTGGTCAGGAGGATGCCTATGCTCTTGGTCACGCTATCATTATGGAGAGTGGCATCAGCAAGGATATCTATGGCTCGAACAATCCAGAGGACCTGTCGCGTCAGGAGAACCTGGAGGAGTTTCTGAGCGGTATGCAGGACTTTGTGGAGACTCGCAAAGAGGAAGACCGTGGCGACGAGACAGGCCTTAGCGACTTCCTGCAGGAAGTCGCATTGTTGACCGACCTCGACAGCGATGGCGATGAGGAACAGCCAAAGGTGACGCTGATGACCGTCCATGCTGCCAAGGGTCTGGAATTCCCCACCGTCTTTGTTGTTGGCTTGGAAGAGAATATCTTTCCGTCACCGATGTGTACGGGATCGATGCGTGAACTGGAAGAGGAGCGCCGCCTGTTGTATGTAGCCATCACACGCGCTGAGAAACATTGTATCCTGACGTGTGCTCAGAACCGTTTCCGCTATGGTAAGATGGAATATGATACGCCTAGCCGCTTTATCAAGGATATAGACCCTAGTTTGCTGAGGGTGGAGGGTGGCACAGGTATTCCTGGTTTGCCCCAAAACTCTGGTAGTTTTAGCAGCTCTAGTAGGACTAGTTATACTAGTAATTCTAGCTGGACGAACCGAAGTAATTCACAAAACCCACGCCCTGTGGCTACGCAGTTTATTGCCGACGTGAAGCCACGTTTGGTACCTGTTCGCAAGGAGACACCTGCACCACAGTCTGCTATTGGTAATATCGGACTGAAGGAAGGTAACATCATTGAGCACCAGCGCTTTGGCATTGGTACTGTTGTGAAGGTAGAGGGCAGTGGTGAGAATACCAAGGCTACAGTAAACTTCAAGAATGCAGGTGTTAAACAACTGCTGCTGAAGTTCGCAAGGTATACGATAATAGGGTAGGCCTAGTTAAACGGCTCAAACAAGTAGAAAACTATAAAGCCTCGTCTTCCGGACGTTCCGGAAGGCGAGACTTTGCTTTTGGTAGATGCTTCTTCTTGCGGAGGTAGGCAGCCTTACGGGCCTCATACTCCTCGAAGTGTTTTTCTAAGAAGTTGTCTGCCATGGTGTTCTTCCTGTAGCAGGCTATTTGTTGACGTTATAGATGACGCTCATGCGGATGGGGGCATGCTTGTTGTTCGCACCACCCACCAAGCGTACGCTGTTAACATTCATCTCGTTGGCAATACCTGATGACGATGTTGTTGCAGTCGTTGTACTGGTCTCTACCTCTACAGGAATGAGTACGGCCTTGTTCCAGTTCTCTGACTTGCCTTTACGGGCATACATGCGGTTTATCAGATAGGAGATGTTGTTGAAGCTATAGGTCTTTTGCGAAGAATTGTAGGTTGCCAGATAGGATGTGATGTTGTCTGGCGTTCCATTGTTCTCGAAGAATGAACGGAGACTGTCGCGCTCGATGAGCAGCAGTCTGGTAGGCTCTTCAAGGATGACCTCCGAGGTGTTGCTGCGAGATCTCATACGCGTGAAGGCTACCTTTGCCGACGTGATGGTGTCGTTCTCATGTCCTTTCTTAATGTCGTCAATGGGCAGCGTCACCTCTGTATAGATACCTGCTGGCGTCTTCAGATAAGTGCAGGTGTCGGTAGCCACTAGTTTGTCAATACCTGTCTGGTCGTTGCTGACATGCGTGGCCTTGAGTACCTCGTCAGTAGAGTTGAGTGAACAGGTTGAACTATAAGTGACATCGTTAGACTTGTAGCGATAGTACATATTCAACTGAGTGAAAGCGACCTCGATGATAAGTCCTTGGCCATCAGTCGATTTGATATAGAAACCAGGACATACATTGTTCGTAAAAGTGTTGAAGTTCTTGAAGAGCGAGGCATCTTCGTAGAACTTACGCATGATATAGGTTCCGTAGTTGTTGTACTTCTTGCCGTCCTTATCAATGTATTCCTTGTTGAGGGGCACCTTGACATAGGCGTAGTACGTACCAGTACGATAGACGTTACGCATGCTGTCGCTGAGTGTCAGGTCACTGGCTGTATAGACCTTGTTACTCCTGACGGCTCCTGCGTCGTTACGGATGAGACCATTGGCTTCGGGGTCGAAGTCGGTATAGATGGCATCCGTGCTCTTCATGGGGTCGGTCAGCTCCATGAGTTCGAGTTTCATCGCTGTCAGCGAGTCACCCTGAAAGGTGTTAATCAGAATGTGAACATTACATGAGTCGACGATAGGCAGATCGTTCTCATCACGTCCAACAATGCTCTCGCTGCTTCTGAAGAGACTCTTGGCCTCAGATTCAAGGAGAGAGAACTGCGTAGAGTAGTCACACTTGATATAGGTACCAGTCTCTGGGTCTTTGATACGACCTAAGTATGAATAGGCGTTACGCGACAGAACAGCACCAGACGCAATGGAGCGGGTGGTGATATCAAAGGTATCTGTCTCTGTGGTGAATCTGTCAGCTTCGCTTGTCAGCGAATAGCCCAGTGTTGATGTGTCTTCACTGCACGACGAGATTGCTGCTATGAGTAGCGCAATCCCGACCATTATCCAATTTTTCATTTCTTTTCCTTACTTATATCTTTTCGTAAAAATCCTCGTATGCACTATAGAAGTCCTCACCAGGATATTTAAGGGTGGGGATGTTGTTGGCGTTGGCATACTTCAGAAGATTAGCATTGACATCCTTATGTGCTGCAATGACGCCGTCGCTATAGTCGATAGCCATCTTGTTCAACTCATCGAAATCGAAGGTGTCATTATATTTCTCCAGCAGTTTGGCATCGGCCTCGCGGAACTCTACGCACTTCTTGAAGTTGTCGCCAAAGTCGGAGGTGATGGTCTTGGGGAATAGTGACGTCACTACCTTAGTGTTGGCAAATGAGGGCTCCTCACGATAGGCCGTTTTGATGTAGAGAGGCACTACGGCACTCATCCATCCCTGTACGTGAATGATGTCGGGCACCCAGCGCAACTTCTTGACGGTTTCCAACACGCCACGAGCGAAAAAGATGGCACGCTCACCATTGTCGGCATAGTCGTTGCCGTTCTCGTCCTGCTCCATCTTGCGCTTGGTGAAGTAGTCCTCGTTGTCGATGAAGTACACCTGTATGCGGGTTCCCACAATGGTAGCCACCTTGATAATCAGGGGATGGTCTGTATCGTCGATAATCAGGTTCATGCCTGACAGACGTATCACCTCATGGAGTTGTCCGCGACGCTCGTTGATGATGCCCCACTTAGGCATGAATGTGCGGATCTCATGACCGCCATCCTGCATGACTTGGGGTAGTGCTTTACCCATCAGCGAGAGGTTGCTGTCGGGAACATAAGGAACAATCTCCTGATTGATGAATAGAATCTTCTTTGCCATATGGTACGATTTTATCTTTGCAAAGTTACGAAAAATTATTCACAAAAAGCATAGTTTCGTGCATATTTTAGATTTTTTTGCGCCTATTTTGCTATATTTTCAAGATATTTTTTCATTATTTGGTAAAAATGTTGTTATTTTGCACCCGATTTTGTACACTATCAGTTTAGAATGAAAGTTTTTAATAAGATTGTAGACCTTCAGAACCAGTTGTTTGAAGATCGCAAGCAAGGAAAAGAGATAGGTCTTGTACCTACGATGGGAGCACTCCATGAAGGACACGCCTCGCTGGTGCGTCGCAGTGTGAAGGAAAATGGGATAACAGTAGTGTCGGTATTTGTTAATCCGACACAGTTTAACGACAAGAACGATCTGAAGAACTATCCCCGCACATTGGATGCTGACTGCAAATTGTTGGAGGAGTGTGGTGCTGACTATGTGTTGGCCCCAAGCGTTGAGGAGATGTATCCTACGCCTGATACTCGCCAGTTTGAGTATCCTCCTGTATCTACGGTGATGGAGGGCGCTCATCGTCCGGGTCACTTCAATGGTGTGTGCCAGGTGGTGAGTCGTCTGTTCTATATCGTCAAGCCAAACCGTGCTTATTTCGGTGAGAAAGACTGGCAACAGATAGCTGTTGTGAAAGCAATGGTCCGCCACTTGCAGTTGCCTGTGCAGATTGTTGAGTGCGACATTGTTCGTGATGCTGATGGGTTGGCTCGTAGCAGTCGTAACACGCTGTTGTCCAAGGATGAACGTGCTATCGCTCCGGCAATTTATAAGGCTCTGAAAGACAGTCTGAAGTATGCTAAGACTCATACTGTTCAAGAGACACACGACAAGGTGGTTAGTGATATCAACGCTGTTGATGGTCTGGATGTCGAGTACTTCTCTATCGTTGATGGTAACACGTTGCAGGATATTGCTAGTTGGGATGACACGCCCTATGTGGTTGGTTGTATTACTGTCTATTGCGGTAAGACACCGATTCGTCTGATTGACCATATAAAGTACAAGGCCGTATGATGATAGAAGTTCTGAAATCCAAGATACATTGTGCTACTGTTACGGAGGCTAATCTGAACTACATGGGTAGCATCACCATTGACGAAGACCTCATGGATGCCGCCAACCTCATTGCAGGTGAGAAGGTGCAGATTGTCGACAATAACAATGGTGAACGTTTCGAGACTTATATTATAAAAGGTGAACGTGGCTCGGGCTGTATCTGTCTGAATGGTGCTGCAGCACGCAAGGTGCAGGTGGGAGATGTGTGTATCATTATCTCTTATGCCATGATGGACTTTGAGGAAGCGAAGACCTTCCAGCCTACCGTTGTATTCCCTAAGGAAGGCAACAAACTGTAAGTCATTTCGAGCTATATAATAAACAAGCCGCCCAGAAAAACTGAGCGGCTTATTTATTGTTATCAAGTCGTTTGCTTACTCGATGACTACGAGGGGATCGTCTTCCATGACGCTCTGACCAGGCTTTACCAGGATGGCTGCAATCTTGCCGTCCTTCTCTGACTCGATGTTGTTGGCCATCTTCATGGCTTCCAGCACGAGCAGGGTGTCACCAGCCTTCACTTCGTCACCAACAGCCACTTCGATAGAGGTGATAACGCCAGGCAGTGGAGCCTTGACGGCGTTGTTGGTGTTGACGTTGGCATTGCCTTCAGAAGAACCCTCAGAAGCTGTGGATTCTGCTGTGGCGGGCTTGCCGAGTACGGGCTTCTTCTTCTCAGGTTCTGCTTCGGGTTCCCATTCTACCTTATACTCTTCGCCATTGACGTTGACGGTAGCTGCGGTTCCCTCGATATCTCCAATGGTTACCTCATACTGGTTACCATTGATGGTGTACTTATATTCTTTCTTCATGATAATTACGTTTTAAGGGTGAGCGGTCATTGTTTGGGCATAACCGTTCCACTGAGTCTGCTTCTCCGCAATTGTGATAATGCCTGGCTCCTTGTCGTGGACATTGTTGCCCTTGAACTCATAAAGTGCCATCGCAATGGCTGCATAAACTTCGTTCTTCATACGCCATTACATTGGAATGTTACCATGCTTCTTGGCTGGCAGCGAGTCACGCTTGGTAGCCAGCTGTGCCAGTGCACGACAGATGCGGAAACGAGTGTTGCGCGGCTCGATGACATCGTCAATGTAGCCGTACTTAGCAGCCTGATAAGGATTAGCGAAGAGGTCGTTGTACTCTTCCTCCTTCTCAGCGATGAAGGCCTTAACGTCCTCACCAGCTTCCTTCTTGGCCTTGGCTTCCTTAGCATACAGCACAGCAGCAGCACCTGATGCACCCATAACGGCAATCTCGGCTGAAGGCCATGCGTAGTTCAGGTCGGTGTGGAGCTGCTTAGAACCCATCACGATGTGTGAACCACCATATGACTTACGCAGAGTAACGGTAATCTTGGGCACAGTAGCCTCACCGTAAGCGTAGAGCAGCTGAGCACCATGCAAGATGACAGCGTTGTACTCCTGACCAGTACCAGGCAGGAATCCAGGAACGTCAACAAGCGATACGATAGGAATATTGAAGGCGTCGCAGAAACGAACGAAACGGGCACCCTTACGGCTGGCGTTAACGTCGAGCACACCAGCGTAGCAAGAAGGCTGGTTGGCTACGATACCTACGCTCTGACCATTGAAGCGTGCGAAACCAACGATGATGTTCTTGGCGAACTTAGGCTGTACCTCGAAGAACTCGTGGTCGTCGGTGATGGCCGAGATAACCTTGTACATGTCGTAAGCCTCGTTGGGGTTCTCAGGAATAATCTCGTTCAGGCTGTCCTCCAGACGGTCGATGGGATCGTCGCACTTCTTGCGAGGAGCCAGCTCCATGTTGTTTGAAGGAATATAGCTCAGCAGGGTCTTCAGCATCTCTGCAGCCTCTTCCTCTGTCTTAGCGGTGAAGTGGGTTACACCCGACTTCGAGGCGTGTACTGATGCACCACCCAGGTGCTCCTGGTCGATGTCCTCGCCAGTAACGGTCTTCACCACCTTCGGACCGGTCAGGAACATGTATGATGTGCCTTCCATCATCAGGGTGAAGTCGGTGAGGGCAGGGCTATATACAGCACCACCGGCGCAAGGACCGAAGATACCTGAAATCTGAGGAATCACACCTGATGCTAGAATGTTACGCTCAAAAATCTCTGCGTAACCTGCCAGTGCGTTGATACCTTCCTGAATACGTGCACCACCCGAGTCGTTGATGCCAATCAGCGGAGCACCCATCTTCATGGCCATATCCATGACCTTGCAGATCTTCTGTGACATGGTCTCGCTGAGTGAACCGGCGTGTACGGTGAAGTCTTGTGCGAAGATGAATACCAAACGGCCGTCGATGGTACCTGAACCGGCTACCACACCGTCGCCAAGGAAGTTCTTCTTCTCCATACCGAAGTTGTAGCAGCGATGCTCCTTGAACATGTCGTACTCTTCAAACGAACCCTTGTCCAACAGCATCTCGATGCGCTCACGGGCTGTGTACTTGCCCTTCTCGTGCTGCTTCTGTATGGCTTTCTCACCACCACCGAGACGAGCCTGTTCGCGCTTCTCGATGAGTTGCTTAATCTTTTCTAATTGCTTGCTCATTACTTTATTTAATTTTCAATTATCAATTATCAATTATCAGTTAGCGAATGCGCCATTACTCAGGATGCTCACAGAGTTCTGTGAGGATTCCACATGTTGACTTCGGATGCAGGAAGGCGATGTTCAGACCCTCAGCGCCCTTACGAGGCTTCTCGTCAATGAGGCGAACGCCCTTCTCGCTGACCTCAGCCAGTGCGTTGGCTACACCATCCTCTACGCAGAATGCCACGTGGTGTACACCCTTGTTGCCCTTGTCCAGCCACTTCTGGATGGTGCTCTCAGGAGATGTGGGCTCCAGCAGTTCCAGCTTCACCTCGCCGCAGCGCAGGAAGGCTGTCTTTACTTTCTGGTCCTCTACAACTTCAGTTGCATAACACTCTAAGCCCAGTACGTCCTTGAAGAACGGCAGGCTTTCCTCGATGCTCTGGACTGCGATGCCCAGATGCTCAATGTGTGAAATTTTCATATCGTTGCTTATTAGTTGTACAATTAATGGATGCAAAGATACGAAATAATTATGAATTATGAATGATGAATTATGAATTTTTAAAACTCTACCAGCACTTTTGCGTTGATTTGGCGTCCTGTCAGGTAGTTGGGCACGGCATATTGTTGGTTGGTGACGTCAGTAACCCAATAATAGCTGTTGACATTGTAGATGCCAAAGATGTTCAGACCGTCAACACCAATCCACACGCGAGGATGCTGCAGCGATGGTTTGCCATCGGTTTTTCCGACGGCCAGATAGCTCATACCGATGTCGGCACGTTTGTAGGCAGGTGCACGGAACTGCTGGTACTCCAATCCGCGGTGGGGCGCTCCGAAGGGTAGTCCGTCGGCAAAGGCTAGTTTTAGCGTCATCTTCCAGCGCTCAGTACCTGGGAAGTAATCGGTAAAGTGCAGGTTGATGCCCCAGCGCTGGTCGGTAGGCATGGGCACGCTGACGCCGTTGATGGTCTGTCTTGTCGACATGATGCTGAAGGTCACCCATGAGTCGGTGCCTGGCACGAATTCACCGAAGAGTTTCAAGTCCAAGCCGGCAACATGGCCTTTGGCCATATTCTCGCCGTAGTACACCACCTTCATGTTCTGCACGTTGTAAGGCACGAGGTTTGACATCAGTTTGTAATATGCCTCGGCGGTGAAACGGAACGGACGGTCCATCATGCGGAAGCGGTAGTCGAAGGCGCCCACAAAGTGGATAGAGCGCTGACTCTTGATCTTGCGGTTTAGTGTCACGACGGTTTGCCCGTTGACAGTCGAGGTGTCACGCAGTTCTTTATAAAATGGTGCCTGATAGTACAAACCCGTTGAGAAGCGGAACGTCATATTTTCATTCCACGATGGGATGGCGGCAATCGACACACGGGGTGACACGATGGTCTCTTTGTTGTAGCTCCAGTTGGCCATGCGCAGACCGTAGTTCAGCGTCAGGTACCAAGGCTTCTCACCGCCCGTCTGCATGCGGTAGGTGTCTTGTATGTAGCCCTCAATACGGGTAGAGCTCATCTCGGTCTTTGAGGCCAGCGAGTAAATCATGTCCAGACGGTCGGCAGCGTGGGGGATGGAATAGCCGCTGGAGTCGCGCATCTCGTACTCTCTGCTTTTCTCCTCTATCTTTTCCCACTTCACGGTGACACCGGCCTCCCAGTCGTGCTTGCCGACCTTGTGGTTGGCCATCAGTTTCAGACTCTGCACGTTGGCTGTCAGGTAGTTGCGGGCGTGCTCCATATAGGTGCCCACACCCAGCTGGTCCTGTGTCTGTGCATCGTTCAACCAGTACTGCCCCTGAATGTCGTAGGTCTCCTGTTCCTTGGTGTGGAAGGCGGAGTAGAGTAGGCTTATCTTGCTGTTGGCATTAAACGAACGCGTCAGTCGGGCCGTACCGAACAAGGTGCGGAAGATGTCGCGCTCCTGACCGTCGAAGTACACCTTGAAGGTCTTTACGTTCTGCATGGCGCCAAACGATGTCTCGCGGTCCGTAGGCTCGAAGTTATAGTGGTTTTCTGAGATGTTACCGATGATGTCCAGCGACCACCGTTCGTTGGGCTGGTAGGTGATGTATGTCTGGTAGTCCAGGAAGTTTGGACTGTATTCGCCTTTCGTCTCCAGCGATCCCAACAGGTAGCGTGTCGACTTGTAGCGCAGACCATGACTCATGGTGAACTTGGCAGTCTGCTGACCATCAATGGTCACCTTTCCCTTGCTGGCATAGCCAACGAACACACCAGCACCCAGCAGCGATGCATAGGCATTGCCTTCAAAGCGGGTGGGGCGACGGTACTGGATGTCGAGCACGCTGGACATCTTGTCACCGTATTTCGCCTCGAAGCCACCGCTGGAGAAGCCAATCTTCTCCACCATATCGGAGTTGATGATGCTGAGACCTTCCTGCTGTCCAGAGCGAATCAGCAGCGGACGATAAACCTCTACATTGTTGATATATACGGAGTTCTCGTCGAACGAGCCACCACGAACGTTATACTGCGACGACAGCTCGTTGTGGCTTGATACGCCTGCCTGTTGCTGTACCAGTTCTTCTACGGCATTGCCCGTCGTAGAGGGCGTCTGGCGCAGGTCTTTTGCGTCCAATTGATCTGTACCTGTGGTCTGTCGTCTGCGTTCAGTAACTACCACCTCCTGTAGGGCTTCCATCGGCTGTAGTTGTATCTGTAGCTTCATGTTGCCACGAGGATTGCGTAGTACACGCGTCTTCGTCTGGTAACCCACCATAGAGAATTTGACCACCACCGAGTCCTTGGACTGCAGCTTCAATGAGTACTCACCCTTGAGGTTAGCCATGGTCACGGCACCTTGTTCCAGACACGATATCGTGGCCAGTTCAATGGCGTTGCCGTCCTGGTCACTCACCTTGCCGGAGAGGGTAAACTGCTGTGCGCTGATGCCCATTGCCATCAGCAGAAATATCGTGATAAGATGTAGTTTCTTTGCGTTCATTCCAATAAATAACGCAAAAATCTGGAGTTTATTGTATTACTCTCGCCACAGCCACGACGCCAGCTTGTTCAGCCAGCGGAAACTGATGCGGAACCAGCGCAGGGTGCTGACCTCCTTGCCGCCAAAACTTAGAATGAAGTCGCGGTAGGGATTGTGGCGGAAGGGTAGTCCGACATCCATAAAGCGGATGTGTTGGCAATTGTCTTTGTGTGCTTGACGTATTGAATTCCAGAAAGTTACACCGTTTGGGTGTAGTGAAGCATAACTCTTTCTGCGCGAGGCTGTATACCAGAGATAGGCATCTCCTTCAGAGTACACCATCACGGAACAACCGACCGTCTTACCCTTGTAAGTTGTCAGCAGAATCTTGCAGTATCCCTCGTCCATCATACCCTTGAAGAAAGCATTGTCGGGCAGATAACGGCGCAACTTCAGCCAGTAGTGACGGCGCATCAGCTTGGTGAAGGCCTTGAAGTCTTCGTCGGTCTTCACCTCGTGGGTTTCTACACCACGTTCGATGGCCTGTGTTACATGTTCTAACTGACGTGGCATGATGCGTTCTTCAGGAGTCTTTGAGTGCAGCGAGTTGTGCACATTCATCCACTTCACGGGGAAATAACCTTCAGCGCGCAGAGGGGCATAGCCAAACATTTTCTGACTCATGTGACTCACCTCCATATACATCGAACGGTTGGACAGACGCCTCGTCAGCGCGTGAATCATCATTGAGAACAGCATATTGTCTGGCTTGTCTCGATAGATACCTTCGCCCAAGATGCGCACGTGGCGATGCAGCAAAGGCAGCATCCAGATGTAACGGTAACGCTCTACGGCCAACAGGTGGGCAACCACCTCACCATCATCATCCGTCACCACCACCATGTAGGGCTTGTGGCGTGGTGTCCGCAGACACAGTTCCATCAGCTCGCGACTGTGGAAGTAGCTACCCTCGGGCAGGGTAGGCAGCGTGGTGGTGTCTGTATGGATGGTGACTTTCATACTGCAAAGTTATACCATTTCTGTGTAACAACCAAATATTTGGACGTCGGAATTTGGCAGTTACTGATTTTTTAAGTACCTTTGCAACATTATTAAATAAGTTTGACAATTATGAATTTCAGCGATTTAGTACAACAGCGCCGTTCGCACCGCAAGTTCACGGGCGAGGAAGTGAGCGCAGAGGATGTGAAACAGATACTCAGGGCAGCCCTGATGTCACCCACGTCAAAGGGACAGCGTGCCTGGCAGTTTGTGGTGGTCGATGACAAGACCGACTTGGAGAAACTCTCGGATGCCAAGGATATGGGCGGACAGCTTATCAAAGGTGCAGCATTGGCTGTTGTGGTGCTGGGCGACCCCCTGCAGAACGACTGTTGGGTGGAGGATGGCAGTATTGCCGCCATCTCTATGCAGTATCAGGCTGAGGAACTGGGACTGGGCTCCTGCTGGGTACAGATGCGTGGTCGCGGACTCTCCGATGGTACTTCTGCCGATACGGTCATACAGGGCATCCTCAATATCCCAGAGAATCTGTCGTGTCTCTGTGCGCTGGCCATTGGTCATTGGGCTGACGAGCGCAAGCCACAGGCTGAAGACAAGTTGAAGTGGGAAAACGTTCACGTCGATAAATTCTGATGAGAATCGCATTAATCGGACGAGGTCGTGTGGCCACCCACCTGCTGAAGGCGCTGCTGTTGGCAGGTCACGAGGTGATTAGTGTCAACAGTCGTACGCTGGAGGAACTGCCCACGACAGCTGATATCTATATCCTCAGCGTCAAAGATAGTGCCCTGCAGGAGGTCATCGCCAAGGTTGCTAACAGCCATCACCCAACACCCAACACCCAACACCCCATCTTCGTCCATACTGCTGGCTCCATGTCGTTGGACCTTTTTAAGGGGTGTTGCACGCGCTATGGTGTGCTCTATCCCATGCAGACGTTCTCCTTGGAGCGTGAGGTGGACTTCCGCGAGATACCGCTGTTCATCGAGGCTTCCGATGCCGCTACCCTCCAGCAAATCAGAGTGTTGGCTGATTCCGTCAGCCAACACGTCTACGAGCTCTCTACTGCCGACCGCCGTTACCTGCACCTCGCAGCTGTCTTTGCCTGCAACTTCGCCAACCATTGCTACACGCTGGCTGCCGACGTGCTGGCACAGAAGGGACTGCCCTTCGACGTTATGCTGCCGCTCATCGATGAGACAGCACGCAAGGTCCATGAGCTGCACCCAGTGGATGCTCAGACAGGTCCTGCCGTGCGTGGCGACCAGAACGTTCTTGCTGCCCAATCGGCACTACTCGACGGACGCATGCGTACCATTTATAATCTTATGTCTGAAAGTATACAAGATAAGAAACAACATGATCAATTACGACTTACAGAAGATACGGGCCATCGTGTTTGACCTCGATGGCGTGCTCTCTGCAGAGACCATCACGCTGGCTACCGACGGCACGCCTCTGCGTACTGTCAACATCAAGGACGGCTATGCCATCCAGTTGGCTGTCAAGATGGGTTTGAAGATAGCCATCATCAGCGGTTGCAAGATTGAGGCCGTGCGCCATCGCTATGAGGGTCTCGGCATGCAGGATATCTACCTTGGTGCCGCTGTGAAAATCAAGACCTACGAGGAGTTCAAACAAAAGTACGGTCTCTCAGACGACGAGGTGATGTTCATGGGTGATGATATTCCTGACCTCGAGGTGATGCGCCTGGTGGGCTGTCCCGTATGTCCCAGCGATGCCTGTCCGGAGGTGCGCGAGCTCAGCTGTTATGTCAGCCAGCAGCGTGGTGGCTATGGCTGTGGCCGCGACGTTATCGAACAGACCCTGCGTGCACAGGGCAAGTGGCTAAAGGATGAAAGGGCCTTCGGGTGGTAAACAAAGCGGCCTGCGGCCTAATTGATAAATGATAAAAGCGGCCTGCGGCCTAATTGATAAATGATAAATGATAATGAATAATTATAAGATAATTCTGGCCAGTAATTCGCCACGCCGCAAGGAACTGTTGGCTGGCTTGGACATCGACTTCCAGGTGCGCATTATCGACGGCATCGACGAAAGTTACCCTGCCAATCTTCCCACGCGCCAGATAGCGGAGTATATCTCCCAGAAGAAGGCAGCAGCCTATCGTGAATCGATGGCTTCCGACGAACTGGTCATCACCGCAGATACCATTGTCGTTCTTGGTGACGAAGTCATGGGCAAGCCCCACGATGAGGCTGATGCCTGCCGCATGTTGCGCGAGCTCAGCGGCAAGACCCATCAGGTTATCACGGGTGTCACGCTGACCACCCGTGAGCGGCAGCAGTCCTTCTCAGTACTCACCGACGTCACCTTTAAGACCCTCTCTGACGACGAGATTCACTATTACGTCACCCATTACCGTCCCTTCGACAAGGCTGGCTCCTACGGCATCCAGGAGTGGATAGGCTATATCGGTGTGACCTCCCTTAACGGCAGTTACTTCAACGTCATGGGTCTTCCCGTTCAGCGCATCTACGAGGCGCTCCGCACGTTTTAGTTTTTGCCCACAGGTGGAAACTATAATTAAGCAAGCATAATAATTATGAAACGTGTTTTACTTATTTCTATTACGGCCTTAATCTTTGCTTTTACAGCAAAAGCCCAAAACAAGAGCAACTTCCATATGGAGTTATCTGCTCAGAGCAAATATATGTGGAGAGGTATCGAATATGGAACTTCTCCAGTATTATTTCCCACACTCAGTTATGACAATAACGGATTATATATCTATGGAATGGGAGGTTATGCTACAGATGGTAGTCACCAAGAAGTTGACTTAGGGATAAGCTATACTTTTAAGGGTTTTACTATCTCAATAAACGATTATTACTACCCAACAGCTGTTGGAGATAATGATAAGTATTTCAATTTTAAGAGTAAAGAGACCGGTCATTGGGTAGAAAGCAGTCTACGGTATTCACCCAACAAAATCCCCATATGGTGTATGCTATCTACATATATTGCTGGCGCCGACAAAAAACCAGATTCCGGGAATCAAGCTTGGTCAAGTTATGCTGAAATTGGAGCCCATTACGACTTTGACGACAATAGTATTTTATCATTAGCCATAGGAGCTGCCCTGAACAAGTCGTTCTATAATGACTATTCCCATCATTTTGGAGTATGTAATATCGAATTAAAATACTCACACGACTTTTCATTAAATAATTTCACGATTCCTGTTAGTGTATCATACATTGTCAATCCATATAGAGAAAAGAGTTACGTATCATTTTCAACGGCTTTCAGATATTAAAAAATGAGACGAAATGCTATTATAATGGCTGCTGGCACCGCTTCACGTTTTGCTCCCCTTTCGTACGAGAAGCCCAAAGCTCTTCTCCGTGTTAAAGGAGAAATTCTTATAGAAAGGCAGATCAGCCAACTAAAAGAAGCTGGTATATCAGACATTATTATAGTAGTGGGATATATGGCGGATAAATTCTATTACCTACAAGAGAAATATGGAGTTAGAATTGTTCTAAATACAGACTACAATCAATACAACAACACATCTTCTCTCATTAGGGTTCTTGAAGAGCTTGGTGATACATATATTTGTTCGTCAGATAACTATTTCCCCAACAATGTATTTCTTGACCATTCAAACCAAAGCTTTTATTCTGCGCTCTATTCATCTGGCAAGACTAATGAATACTGCATCACAACAGACAATGAAGGAAATATCATTGATGTGAAAGTTGGAGGTGATAACTCATGGTATATGGTTGGCCACGTTTATTTCAACAATGATTTCTCTATAAAATTTAGAGAAATTATGAAAAAAGAGTATGAAAATGAATCAACTCGCCATGAATATTGGGAAGACGTTTATATTAAACATATAAATAATCTTCCACCAATGAAAATTCACAAATACCAATCCCATGATATAGAAGAATTTGATTCTTTAGAAGAACTCCGACAGTTTGATGAAACCTATATATACAACACAGGATGTCAGATGTTCAAAAATATCTGCCAGATACTAAAATGCGAGGAAAAAGATATTTTTGACATTGACGTATTAAAAAAGGGAATGACTAACTGCTCCTTTGCTTTCACTTGCAAGATTGACGGAAACAGATATGTATATCGTCATCCTGGAGCAGGAACAGATGAAATGATTAATCGCAACAACGAATATTCCTCTTTATTGTTAGCGAAGAAAGAGCATCTTGACGAAACTTTTATTGCAATGGATCCTGCCAAAGGGTGGAAAATTTCACATTATATCGATAACGTCGAAACACTAAATGCAGAAACAATTCAATACAAAGACAATATCAACGCAATTGCTTCTATATATAAGAAGCTCCATCATACATCGACCTCAATGAAACATGAATTTAATATATTCCGTGAAATTGAGAAATATGACATGCTTATAGATCAGTTAAATGCCACGATGTACGAAGGATGGGATTCGATAAAAAAAGACGTTATACTTTTAGAAGAAAAACTCACAAAAATGGATAAGGAGCTATGTCCATGCCATAATGATGCAGTACCCGAGAATTTCATCAAAACAAAAGATGGAAGGATTTTCCTTATTGACTGGGAATATTCAGGAAAGAACGACCCTATAGCAGACATTGCCGCCCTATTCCTTGAAAGCTCTTTTACAAAAGAATGCCAGGATTATTTTTTAAAATTGTACTTTGATGGGGAAATCCCTTCTTCATCAATAACAAAAATAAAATGCTATCAAATCCTATGGGATTTCCTTTGGGCTCAATGGACAATTATTAAAGAAGCAAAAGGTGATAATTTTGGCTCATATGGTAAAGAACGCTATAATAGAGGTGTTCACAATTTAAAAAGTATAAAACACAATTAATATAACAATGAGAGATAGGAATTTTTCAATAAAGAGAATCGATTGGGTTACCACGCTTGTACCATTTATTTCAGTAACCATTCTATGCGTTTTGTTTATGATGGTACCTGACAAATCCAAAATCATTCTTGAGAGCATTCGAAAATTCATTGGTGACGATTGTGGCATTTATTATGCGATACTGGGTGTAGGTATTTTCTGGCTAAGCATATGGACTGCGTTTTCTAAATATGGTAAGATCAAATTAGGGAATATTGATAAGCCACAATATAGCAATTTTATGTGGGGTTCCATGATATTCACCTCTGCTTTAGCTGCAGACATTATGTTCTATTCACTTAGCGAATGGGCTATGTATGCAAGCGACTCACACGTTAAAGCAATGGGGGATATGCAGACCTGGGTTCCTACTTTTCCCCTGTTCCATTGGGGACCAATTGCATGGTGTTTTCATATGATTCTTGCTGTCTGTTTCGGATTTATGATTCATATTCGGAAACGAGAGAAACAACGTTTTTCAGAGGCATGTCGCCCTATTTTCAAAGATAAAGTGGATGGAGCACTGGGCCGTATTATTGATATAATTGCTATTCTGGCAATGCTGGCAGGTATAGCAACAACATTCTCCTTGGCTACTCCACTTCTATCTGCAGCAATATGTAAGGTCTTTGGCATAACGGATAACATATATCTATCTATTACTCTGCTACTCATCATTGCAATGATATACACCATGGCAGTATGGTTTGGAATGAAAGGAATTTCCCAAATGGCGAAATGGTGCATATATTTTTTCTTTGCATTTCTTGGATATGTTTTCTTTTTAGGCGGAGAATCACGCTATATAATTGAAACCGGATTTGAAAGCATTGGCAACCTTATAGAGCATTTCATCAGTCTATCAACAACTCTTGATCCCCTACGCAAAACATCCTTTCCACAAAATTGGACCCTCTTTTATTGGGCTTATTGGATGGCATGGACTATTGGAACGCCATTCTTTATCGGCATTATCAGCAAAGGCCGTACAATCAAGAATACAATACTCGGAGGATATGGATGGGCTTTGGCAGGAACTTTCACCTCTTTTATCATTCTTGGTAATTATGGATTGGCTCAACAAATGAAACATGGTCTTGATGTAATTGGAATGATAGATGCTGGCGGAACATATTACGATGCGATATTAAATATCCTTAATACTTTGCCCTTCCCGAATATAGCATTAATACTACTAGTTATTACAATGATTATGTTCTATGCAACATCATTTGACACGCTTACGCTTATAGCATCAATATATTCATACAAACAAATTGGTGCAAATGAAGAGCCTCATAGAGCAATCCGTACTTTGTGGGCAATGATCTTCATTCTTCTACCAATTGGACTCCTTTTTGCAGAAAACTCCATGTATGGTTTACAATCAGTCTCAATTATTGCAGCCTTTCCTATTGGAATAATCATCTGTATGATGATATACTCCTTCTATAATGATGCAAACAATTATTTTAGTAACAGCAAACATTAGTGTCCACCAAAGAGAATTTAGAGTTAATTGGCCATCAATACCTGTTTCTGTTTAATCGATTCCACCACCTCCAAATCTGCCGGCAACCAATCAACGCTATCAAGTCGCTCTTTGCCGAGCCAGCGGGCAGCTTCGTGCTCCTTCAATGTCAGCGAACCACTCTCTACATGACACCAGAAACAATGCATCGTTAAGTGAAAGGCTGGGTAGTCCCACTCCACAGTCTGCACCAGACGTTCTACAACAATCCTTGTTTACAGCTCTTCCCATATCTCACGCTTCAGCGCCTCTTCCGGTGTCTCTCCTGCTTCCATCTTTCCGCCAGGAAATTCCCAGCCATCCTTATAGTCGCCATATCCTCGTTGAGTGGCGAAGATGCGCCCTTCGTCATCGTGTATGATTGCTGCTACAACTTCTATTTGTTTCATATTTCTTCCTCCGCTGCTTTCAGGTAATTCTCACTTTCTTCATCCACCTTCGGATAAGGAACTCTCTTCGCCCCGTGATCCTGCAACCAGATATGATTTAGCGTGAACGCGATGGAATCCAATGTTTCTTCTCGTTTTGAAGGCTTCAGCTCACATTCCCATACCGTGATGCAATGCCACCCCATTTCAGCCAGTTTACGTTGTTCCTCCTTATCACGCTCCTTGTTCCTGCGAATCTTAGCCACCCAGAAATCACGATTGGTTGTTGGAATCTTGCAGCAGACAGAACTTTCCATTGTTTTTGAATCCACAAGATGCCCATGCCAGAAGCATCCATTGATGAAAATACAAGTTCTGTATTTTCTCAGCACCAAGTCCGGATGTCCAGGCAGTCGCTTGTGGTTCAGTCTGTATCTGAATCCACGTTTCCACAGCCCCTTGCGCACAATCAGCTCCGGCTTCGTGTCCTTCGACCGAATCGCTGCCATGTTCTTGTGACGTTGTTCTGTGGTGAGTTTATCCATAAGTGTTCAAATAGCTATTACTTCATTTTCTTTCGCAATTCCTCAATTTGCCTATTGATGTCCGCTTGCATCTCAATAAGCCTTTCCAATTCCTGCTTATATCCATCGCTTTTTTTCTCACTTGAATCTACATCTGCGCTTGCTGACTCATCATCTCTGAGCCCAAGTTTTTTGATGCGCGATGATATACCTCCTGTATTTCGATTCATCAGAGATGCAATCTCAGACGCGCTAAGCCCTTGCCTATAGTATTCTGTGAGTTTCTTGTCTTCTTCATCATCCCAATGTGCATAAGCGCTTGCATGAAGTTGTTTCTGCTGTTCCATATAGGAAGCGGGCTCTGGCGATATCAAAATCGAAGGCACATCTGCAAATTCCACAACATCAGGAAACGGCAAATCCACGTTATCACTTGCATACTGCTTGATAGCCTCGATGAATGGCTTTCCGTAAGCTTTGGCCTTATACTCGCCAAAGCCATACACATCCGCCATCGCCTCCAATGTCGTAGGCCGTTTCAGCACAAGGTCCTGCAGCGATTTGTCGGACATGACAATAAAGGCAGGCTTACCTATCTCTGCTGCCACTTGACGTCGCACTTCACGCAGCCGACTGAACAAATCGCCCGATTGTCCTTGTCCAACTGTAGCCCATTCCATCTCCCGCTCCTCACGTTGCTTCTTCCTGCGAGATTTCACGGTAAATTCCTCGCGGTTGATGATGGCGAGCTGCACATTTCTCCTCCCATATATCACCTCTTGCCCCAATTGCGTGATATGCAGATGCCGGTCTTCGTTATAAGCTATCTCGAAAAATCCCATCTGTAGCATCTGCAGCAGATAGTCGTGCCAGTCACGAGCAGAAATGTCGCGTCCTGCCCCAAAGGTCTTAATCTCGTTATACTTGTTGCTCACCACATCAGGCGACAGCGTGCCTCGCAGAATATCTACCATCAGCGTGAATCCGATTTTCTCCTCCGTACGGACAATGGCCGATAGGGCTTTCTGTACGATGGTCGTTCCGTCAAACATCTGAGGTGGCGTATGACACACATCGCAATTACCGCAGCCTTTATCGCTTGTCTCACCAAAATAGTTCAGCAATATCCGTCGCCTACATACCTGTGCCTCGGCATACTCCTGCATACGCTTCAGTTTGTCGAAATTGATTTCCCGCTGACCACTCTCATCCGCAAACTTCCGCAGGGTGATAATGTCCTGCAGGTTGTAGAACAGAATCGTCTCGCAAGGCAGACCGTCGCGCCCACCACGCCCTATTTCCTGATAGAAACTCTCAATGCTCTTGGGCAGATTGTAATGAACCACAAAACGCACATTGCTCTTGTCGATGCCCATGCCAAAAGCGATGGTGGCACAGATGACCTGCACTCGGTCGTTCTGGAAATCATCCTGCACTTGGTTACGCTCAGAGTTAGGCATGCCTGCATGATACACACCTACGGAGAAACCATCCTGCTTCAACTTCGCAGCAAGCGCTTCCGTCGTTTTTCGAGCCAGACAGTAGATGATACCGCTCTCACCAGGATGTCTGCGGATAAGCTCCTCGATAGAGCGCAGCTTGTTCTTTGCAGAATAGCCACGTTTCACGTCAAGGCTCAGGTTCGGACGGTCAAAACTGCTGATGTAGGTCTTGGCATCCTTGATGTTCAGTTGCGCCAGAATATCCTCCTTCGTAATTTTATCGGCAGTAGCCGTCAGGGCCATAATCGGCACGTGGGGGAACAACTGCTTCAACTGCCCCAGTTGCGTGTATTCAGGTCGGAAATCGTGGCCCCAGCCCGATATGCAATGCGCCTCATCGATAGCAAAGAGCGACACCTTTACATTCTGTAGTATCGTCAGCACACCGCCCACCAATCGTTCAGGCGAGATATAGAGCATCTTCACTTTTCCGTCCACACAACGATTAATGATATCGCGGTTATACCCCTCGTCATTGCTGCTGTTCAAAGCCTCCGCCGCAATACCGTTCATCCGCAAACCCTCCACCTGATCTTTCATCAACGAAATCAACGGAGACACGATAACCGCCATTCCGTCCATCATCAGCGCCGCCATCTGAAAGCACAGTGACTTGCCGCCACCCGTGGGCATCAGTACCAGCGAGTCGCCGCCGTCAATGGTTTGCCGGATAATCTCCTCCTGCAAAGGCCGAAACTCATCATACCCGTAATAGGTTTTCAGGACTTGCTTTATATCTTTACTCATTTTCATTTATCTCTCGTTATGTAAGTTTTCTCTCATCGCAATAATTTTTGTAATGATGATACTATCTTTTCTTTTTCTCCACTTTCATTAGTTCTCAATCGAAGCAACGGTAGGCCATATACTTCAAGAATATGATTCTTCAATAAGTCACGTTGATATTGTTCCGTTTTGTCGTTATGATAGGAATAGCCGTCAGTTTCTATTGCTAATACAGGTTTCTTTGTCACATGATTAATGATGAGGAAATCGAGATGGGTACTGTAATGAGAAATATACCTGCATTCTTGCTCGTTCAATTGGGACCAATCACGAATTACGTTACGGAGCGGAGTATGGCAGAATACTCCTAAATGATTAAACTCTGGATAATCGGATAGGATTTTTTCAATAAGAGAGAACGTAAGGTTCTCCGAGTCATATTCTGACACCTTCTTGTGCCCAGCAAGGAAAGTCAATCTTTCCCGTGTGTATTGACTAAAGAGATAGTCAAAAATAGAACAAATTTTGCTGTCCGTAACGGTAAGATTGTTGTATGCGATGTAATCTATCAAATCATTAATATTACCCTTTCGCCCCTGTTCATTTCCAGAAACCACAAGACAGAATCGCTTCTTTGCCCTTGAGATTGCAACATTTATCAGATTGGGGTCGTCACTAAAATCAGTTATCTGGTCATCAGTAACACTCATGATTATGGTATCTTTTTCTCTGCCCTGATACTTGTGAATCGTAGCAGTTTCAATCGAATGGATTTGTTGATTAAATTGATTGACTTGACTATTGTAGGGTGCGATGATTCCAACATCATCGAGACTGTCTAACTGCGGCAAAATTTCATTTTTTACCACATCAATTTCACGTTGATTATAATGATTATATTCGTGATGACCTGGTGCTGTTCTTATAACCATCATCACATTGCTTTCGTGATGGTCTTCTGTCATGACAAGTAGATTTCCACCATAAAAACGTTGATTGCAGAAATTGATGATGGTTGGGTGACAACGATAATGTTCACGCAAAAGTGTTTGCTCTACATTGGGAATGATGGCACATATTGATTGCAAGAAACTATAGTCAGCACAATTGAAACCGTTGGCAACATTGAACTCATTGAAAATGCCGTTCAGTTTTATTTTGTCCTCTTCCGTTACCACATTCGGTAGTTGCATAGTATCCCCAACAATTACGGCATTCTTTGCACACGTCAATGCCAATGCTCCGGTCTCTATTGACACCTGTGAGGCCTCATCCATGATGATATAGTCATACACTTGATCAGGAATAGCAGTTCGGGCAGAAAATGTAGTGCTCAAAACCACTGGATAATGTTTACAGAATTCTTCAGCATGCAACCGGATATCTTTAACCTCGTTTATTACAAAGCGTTGGTTGTTATGGTAATTGTAATACAGTTTGTCTTTCAGTAATGTAAATGACAAGGATGCCAGCTCGTCAGTTAGTTTTTTCGCATCAGTTGTTTGCAATTCTGCATTGATATTGTCAATATGGTTCGACAATTCCTGTAATCGAACAATAAAGTATTGCGACTGTATTTCTGTAATTACCTGTTGAAGATTGGACTTGGTTATTGGAGTTTTTATTCCCAATACAAACTTTCTTATGAAGTTCAACCATTTCCATTTTATCCAACGGACTATCTTGTTTTTATGCCAACTTGGAACTTCATCCTCAATAAAAGACTGATATTCTACCCAAAGTTTCATTAGCCGCTTTGACTTTATTCCTAATCTCGGAGCAATGTCCTCTTCGGAAACTTCGTTGCCTGCTTTAAAGTGCTGCCATTCCAACTCGACATCCTTTATCTCTTGTTTGCCTTTGGCCAATTCCTCTTGTAGCGAGAAGATGTTCTGTAGCTTGGAAAGTGAAGAAGTTACATCTTGTTTGGCTTTATTCCTGTCAGTTGATGAAAGTCCCCAAGAATAGAGTTCCTGTGGCAATGTTGGTTGATTTTTGACGAAGTTCTCCTTATTCTCTCTTCTGCCTAAAGGTGCAACTATGAACCCTATACCGTATTTCTGCAGCTTCTCCAGTACATTAGTAGTTGCAGAATTATTGTTTGATACAACCATCACCGTTTGATTATGCAACAAGATGTTTGCTATGATATTTAGAATCGTCTGCGTTTTTCCTGTTCCTGGAGGGCCTTGTATTACGCTGATTTGTTTCTCAAACGCATTTTTTACGGCTTTGGCTTGACTGGCATTACATCCAAAAGGAAACAACAATTCAGATGGGCATGTAGTGTGCGGCTTATACTTGTCAGCATCCAGATAAGGAGCAACAGATAGAGATTCGTCAATGAAATCAATCTTTTGATAAAGAGAGGGGAGTATGCCTCCACTTTCCTCATCTTTCCCAAACTCATTAATCTGAGCAATCCTTTTGAGATATTCAAAGGCGTTTCGTGCGACCTTATCACCCAAACAGGATCTTACTACTTTGATTGTACCATCTAAATAATCCTGAACATAATCATTCTCATAAGTGATACGCCAATGAGTCTTTCCATCTTGACTAAATGAACGCACATCGGAAATGTTACGTTGCTCTCGACCACTGACATATACTTTTAGATGAAGATGGTCGTGCCAAACGGCATTTTGCAGCCATAATACATCATTATTTCGATAGTGATATATCTTGGGACTATTTCTGTATTTTATGGCATACACCCCATGCTCAACCATTTCTATTTTCTCTATTAGAAGCGCTTTAGGTTGATCTTTTACTATTATGAACGAACGAGGTGTAGGCATATATTTACAGCTCCTTTATCCCCAACGATTTTAGATATTCATACGTCCCGTTGTAGAACTCAGGCAGGCGTGTGGGGTCTTCGGGATAGCCTTCTGGTGTTAGGTTGGCGTTGCCTTTTGGAACGCAGATAACAATTCCTTGACGGGCACGTGTCAGAAGTACGCGGTAGGCGTTGAGCATGTATTTTTGGTTCTCTCCGTTATTCTCTGGTGTCCACTTGTTGCGACCATTGAACTTGTAGTATTTCCACTCACCATTCTCACAACGCATGTCAGCATCCCACAGGATACAGGCGTAGTCGAGTTCCAATCCCTGTACCTGTATCTCGGTGGCGGCATCCTCCAGGTAGTTCGATGAACGGACGTCGGTCTTGTCTTCAAGGAACCAATGAACGGCATTGTCCTCGTCTTGAGGCAGTACATTAACGGCC
>JAEEGH010001379.1_pt1 | contig 70520 bp, 65 predicted proteins | sample 9134181 | NCBI WGS metagenome assembly JAEEGH01 (sample SAMN16246544, study PRJNA631951) | gut metagenome | biome: gut microbiome; feature: rumen; material: DP-attached | host: Bos | place: Iran: Karaj | collected 2018-10 | reverse complement strand
TCCCTACATCTTCACCGAGCGCAACGGCATCCACATCATCGACCTGCAGAAGAGCGTGGTCAAGGTGGACGAGGCTTACAAGGCCGTATCCGAGATCGTTGCACAGGGCGGCACCATCCTCTTCGTCGGCACCAAGAAGCAGGCACAGGACGCTGTCAAGGCAGAGGCTGAGCGCTGCGGTATGTACTATGTGAACGAGAGATGGCTCGGCGGTATGCTGACCAACTTCCGTACCATCCAGTCCCGTATCCAGAGACTGCACAAGATCGAAGAGATGTCCGAGAACGGAACCTTTGAAGTACTTCCCAAGAAGGAAGTCATCCAGCTGAAGAAGGAATGGGACAAGCTGGAGAAGAACCTGGGCGGTATCAAGAACATGACCAGAATTCCCGACGCGATCTTCGTCGTGGATCCCAAGAAAGAGCACATCTGCGTGCAGGAAGCAAGAGCACTCGGTATCACTCTGATCGGTATCGGCGATACGAACTGCGATCCCGATGAGCTCGATTACATCATCCCCGGCAATGACGACGCGATCCGCGCCGTAAAGCTGATCGTCGGCAAGATGGCAGACGCTGTCATCGAGGCAAACCAGGGCGATGCAGCGGATGTACAGCCTGTTGTCGAGGGCGAAGGCACCGACATCGAGGAGAAGGCAGAAGCGTAAGATTAACCGAATACAGGAGGGATTAAACATGGCAGATATTACCGCTTCCATGGTAAAGGAACTGCGCGAGAAGAGCGGCGCAGGTATGATGGATTGCAAGAAGGCCCTGAACGAGACGGGCGGAAATATGGACGAGGCAATTGAGTTCCTCAGAAAGAACGGTCTGGCTAAGGCAGTGAAGAAGGCAAGCCGTATCGCAGCTGAGGGTATTTGCCGCATCGCATCGGAAGGTGACACCGTAGCAGCTGTCGTCGAGGTCAATTCCGAGACCGATTTCGTTGCAAAGAATGAGAAGTTCCAGACCTATGTCGAGAAGGTCGCACAGCAGGCGCTTAAGTCCGGTGCCAAGGACATGGACGCGTTCCTTGCTGAGCAGTGGATCGAGGATCCTTCCAAGACGGTCAATGATGCTCTGGTAGAGCAGGTTGCTACGATCGGTGAGAAGCTGAGCATCCGCCGCTTCGAGCGCGTGGAGGCTGCAAACGGTCTCGTCACCACTTATGTACACGGCGGCGGACGGATCGGTGTCCTCATCGAGGCTGAGACTGCGAACAAGACCGATGCGGTCAAGGAAGCACTGAAGAATGTGGCGATGCAGGTCGCTGCTATGTCTCCCCAGTACATCGCATCTGAGGATATCTCCGCGGAGGAGCTGGACAAGATCCGCGAGATCACCGTGGACAGCGCTCTGAACGATCCCGCTACCCTGCCTAAGCCCATCCTGCAGAAGCTCCTGGACAAGGCAGTCGCTGACAAGCTCTGGAGCGAGGAGGATCTGAAGGCATACGAGGAGCAGAAGACCAACAAGTTCCTCTTCAACTTCCTCTCCGACGCAGCAAAGGCTGCACTGTCCGGACTGGCTATGGCTGCAAAGGATTCCTACCTGGCAGACAAGATCTTCAGTGGTCTGGTAGACGGCCGTATCTCCAAGCAGCTTAAGGAGATCTGCCTGATGGATCAGGTCTATGTCAAGGCTGAGGACGGCAAGCAGAGCGTCAAGGCTTATCTTGCATCTGTTGACAAGGATCTCAAGATCGTAAAGATGATCCGCTACGAAGTAGGCGAAGGCATGGAGAAGAAGAACGAGGACTTCGCTGCAGAGGTTGCTGCTCAGATCGGCGGCTGATGCACGGGCTTTGTGAACTTCACAAAATGAATGAAAAGGCGTAAGGCATTGGCTTTACGCCTTTCTTTTTTTCTTTTTCGCGGGCGTAGCGCTCCGCTTTTGCGTTCCGGCGGCAGAGTGTGCTAAAATATAACAGAGTATATGCTCCGTGGGGGAGTAATTTTTCAGGGGTTAAAGAATTGAACATGCAAATGCGGAAAACAACGGAAGAGCTCTCGGGAGAGCGGCTCGCTCAGATCGATTATCTGACCGGACTGGATAATCGCCGCGGACTATATGATTACTATGCGCGTCTGGAAGCGGGCACTTTTTTGCATGCGATGTTTCTGGACGTGGACAATTTCAAGCGCGTCAACGATATCTACGGACACAGTATGGGCGATGAGCTGCTGATCTGCATTGCGCATCTGATCCAGACCCACACGGACGGTTTTTCCTCCAGGATCGGCGGCGATGAATTCGTCGTCCTGTTTCCCGCGGAGGAGTCGCAGGAGCACCTCGAGGAGGTGGCCGAGCACCTGCTCGAAGGGATGCACGATCTCGATTTTCGCAAGGATATCCTGTCCCTGACCTCTCTCAGCATCGGACTCGTCCTGAACCAGCCGACGACCAGCTCTCTGGACGATATACTCTACAAATGCGACGCAGCCATGTACCAGGCAAAATACAACGGAAAGGGACGCCTGGCAATCTACCGCAGCAATGACAAGATGGCGGAGATCAACCGCAACATCGAGCTGGAGATGGAGCAGGCACTGAAAAACGGCGAGTTTCAGGTCTTTTTCCAGCCGAAGGTCAACATGGTGACCACCCAGCTCTACGGCGCGGAGGCCTTGTCCCGCTGGATCCATCCCACCGAGGGGCTGCGCATGCCCTCCCTGTACATCGGTCTGTTTGAGAAGAACGGCTTTATCTCCCGGCTGGATATGTATATCTTTGAGGAGACCTGTCGCATCAAGCATTCCTGGCGCGGGAAAAAGTATGAACACATCCCCGTGTCCGTCAATATGTCCAGGCTCCATCTGTTCAATGAAGCGTTTCCGTTGGAGCTCAAGGCGATCGCGGACCGGTATCAGATTCCGACCGGTGAGCTCGAGATCGAGATCACGGAGGGCGTCTTTATCAAGGACAATGCGGAGATGATCCGAATGGTGGGACTGCTGCAGGAGCAGGGGTTCCTCGTTTCCATCGACGATTTCGGATCCGGCTTCTCGGCGCTGAACCTGCTGAAAGATCTGCAGGTGGACACCATAAAGCTCGACCGGGAGTTCCTTCGCCTTTCCTCGGATTCCTACCGCGGCAAGAAGGTCATCCGCAACATCATTGCGATGTGCCGGGACCTGAAGATGGATGTCGTCACCGAAGGGATCGAGACCAAGGAGCAGATCGACTTTATCATGAGCTGCGGATGCCAGATCGCCCAGGGCTTCTATTATTCCCGTCCGATCTCCGTAAGCGCCTTCCAGACCTTTGCCGAGGAGTACATGACCAATCCGCTCGAATGCTTTTCCTTCCGCCTAAACGGGGACCTGAAGAGCGAGGACGGCAGCAAGGAAGGGACCTTCCGGGGGGAAGGTTTCTCCTACGGGCCCGGGATCTTCCGGAACTCGAAGTCGCTGTATTTCCCGGGAGGGCCGACCGAGCAGAATGTGGTGATCCTGCCGAATGAAACGATCGTCAACGACAGCCTGACCATCTCCATGTGGATCCGGCCGAAGAAGAATTATACCTGGACCTCTGCGCTCTATCTGAAGTATGAGACGGGGTTCCTTACGATCTGTCCGCTTGCCGCCGAGGGTAATTCCGATCTGCGGATCCGGGACTCCAAGGAGGTCAGCGGGTGGTACGATCTGCCTGCGCTGCAGCTTCGCGAGGGCGTATGGTTTCATTATGTGGCAACCTACAATGCCAAGGCGGAGAGAGCCGTCGCCTTCATCAACGGGGAGGTGGTTTTCTCCATGGAAAATGTGCCGACCAACCGGGCTGTGAAGCTCATCCTGCTCGGCGGCGATGTCTTTCAGCCTTCCTTCAACGGGAATCTGTGCGAAGTCAGGATCTACAACGAATGCAAGGATTATGACTTTATCAGCCGCCTCCATGACGAATACCGTTATGCGGAAGGTTTCTGCGCCTTTGAGATCGGGGAAGAGGATAAGTGACAACCTATGGAAAATGCATTGTTCCATGGCGCTCTCGTAGACGCCAGCCGGATTCTATACACGCCCTCGGAATTTGCCCGGGATCAGCTGATCTACCTTCAGGAGATCGGGCGATTGCGCGCCCGCAGCCCGCATACCAGTGCCCGCAGGGATCTGAGCAGCTATCTCTTTTTCTGTGTGACCTCCGGTGAGGGGATCCTGAGCTATCAGGGCAAATCCTATGCGCTGCAGCCCGGGGACTGCGTCTTTGTCGATTGCAGGCAGCCCTATTCCCACCAGACCTCCGAGAGCCTCTGGAGCCTGTCCTGGGTCCATTTTTCCGGCGGCTCCGCCCTCGGCATCTATGAAAAATACTTAGAGCGCGGCGGACAGCCCTGCTTTCGCCCGGAGGACCAGAAGCCCTTCACCGACCTGCTCGCGTACCTGCAGCAGGTGGCCGGTTCGCAGGACTATATTCGGGACATGCGACTGCACGAGGGGCTGACAAGGCTTCTGACCCTTCTCATGGAGCAGAGCTGGCATCCGGAGCATCAGGAGCTGGACGGCAAGAAGAAAGAACTCGCCTCGGTCAAGCACTATCTTCAGGGGCATTATACGCAGAAGATCACCTTAGATGACCTCTCGGCGCGGTTCTATATCAACAAATACTACCTGACCCGCATCTTCCGGGAATACTTCGGGTGCTCGATCAATCAGTACCTGCAGGAGCTGCGGATCACCCATGCCAAGGAACTGCTCCGTTTCTCCGACAAGTCGATGGAGGAGATCGGATACGAATGCGGGATCGGCGCACCGTACTATTTTTCGCGCCTCTTCCGCAAGGTCGAAGGAATCAGCCCGAGCGAATACCGCAAGCAGTGGTAGGAAAGGAAGGCGTTCATGATCCAACCGGTAGGACAAAATCCATATCAGAATCTCCAGACCGGCAAGACGCAGGCTCCTCCGCCGGTGGATAATGCCGAGGCCTTCAGCCTGGACCACGCGCTCAGCGATCAGGATCGGGAGGGCGTGATCTATGAGCCCTCGGGGGGAGAGAAGGACGAGGTGAAGACCTCCGGCGGGCAGGCCAAAGGGCAGACGGCTTCCGGAGGCGGGAATGCGGCCTCCCGGGCACGGGAAAGTGCGCCGGGACGGGCGGAAGCGGCCGAAGGAGCCGATTTGACTGCCATCCTAGCGAAAGTGCGGGATTTCTTTACAAAGCTTGCGAGTGAAGCAAAACGCATTTTCGGCAATATCTGGGAGAGCAAGCCCCTCTCGGAGGAGGCGCCCGGAGCAGGCAGGGAAGCGGACGCGGCGGACCGGGAAGCGAGCACTGCGGACAGGCCCGGGGGCCCGGACGGAGCGCAGCCGGAAAACATGCAGGCCGCGGCCGAAGAAAAGGATCCGTATCCTCTGCCCTGGGAAGCACAGAAGACATCGCAGACGGACGGATCGGGAGCAGCGTCTCCCTCACGCGCCACCGCACAGGCGCGCGACGAAGCCATCAAGGCAGCCCTGCAGGCGGGAGACGAAGCGGCGTTCCAGCGTCTGATCTCCGACTACGGGAGACGGACGCCGGCGCGCAACACCTCCATCCTCACCCAATATGACGCACGCGGCAAGCTGGTGACACCGGATCCTTCCGACTTAAACCGCATGATCCACGGCGAGCGGACGGGATCGGGACGCTTAGGATAGAAACCGGTGTGCATCCAAAGAGGCGAAATCGCCGCATAATAAAGCATTCAGAAGAAACGGATTTGCAAGGAGAAAGGCAGGTCCGTTTTCTTTTTTTTGGATTTTTTTCAAAAAAGGGTTGACGTATAACTGTCATAGGTGTATATATAACACATAAACAGTTAACCACTGTGCGGATGTCTGCAGCATCCGTGCAGGAGAGGAAGGTGAATGTATGAAACTGTTGCAGAATTCCGGGGTTCCGATCTATCAGCAGATCGCGGACCAGTTCAAGACACAGATTCTTGAAGGAAAATTCCGGCAGGGGGAATACCTCCCATCGATCCGCGGACTGGCCAAGGATCTGAAGATCTCCGTCATCACCACCATGAAGGCATACGAGCTTCTGGCCGAGGAAGGGCTGGTGACCGCGGTGCAGGGCAAGGGCTTCTACGTCAATGCACAAAATTCCGAGATGCTTCAGGAGCAGTACATGCGGAAGGTGGAGGAAGCCTTAAACCAGGCGATCCAGGTTGCCGGGATCGCCGGACTGTCCGACACGGAGCTCTGTGAGATGCTAAGTACCTTGCTCGAGATGAAGGACGCGGAAGGATAAACAGGAAGAACAGATAGCGCGAAAAGCGTTTCAGGAGGAGAACATGGAAGGATTTGTGACAGAAGATGCGATCCGCATTCACGGATTGGAGAAGAGATTCAAGGGCTTTGCTCTGGAGATCCCGGAGCTTTCCATCCCGAAGGGGTTTACCACCGCCCTCATCGGAGAAAACGGCGCCGGTAAGACGACCCTGCTGAACATCCTGGCCGGGATACGCTTAGACTACAAGGGGGAGGTTACCTTCTTCGGAAAATACAACGGCCGCGAGGAAGATCCTTTCGTCCGCAATCACGTGGGATTTCTCGGCGGAGACAATTACTTTATGCCGCACTGGACCGTGGAACAGGTCCGGAGCCTGAATGCGAGCCTGTTTGAGGGTTTTTCCGGAGAGAAGTTCGATGCCTACTGCCGGGCCCTCGACATTGGCGGCGCCGGAGGCGGCCGAAAGCCCGTACGCAGCCTCTCGAGCGGCAATAAGGTGAAGCTCATGCTGGCCGGCGTCCTGGCGCGGGATACGAACCTGCTTCTTCTCGATGAGCCCGCTTCCCCGCTGGATCCTCTGATGCGGGATGCCCTCTGCAACATGATCCGCGAGTACATCGATGCCGGGGCGGGAGAGCGCACGGTGCTCCTTTCGAGCCACAATGTCTCGGACATGGAAAATGTGACCGATTACGCGCTCATCATGGAAAAGGGACGGATCGTGGAGCAGGGCTTCGTGACCGACCTCAAGGAAAAATACATCCTCATCAAGGGGGATCCCGAGAGCGCCGATGCAGCGCGCAAGGTTCTGATGACCATGAGCAGCAGCAGCTACGGCTACGAAGGCCTCTGCAGGGCAGAGGATCTGGACCGGCTGGCCGGTCTGAATGTCGAGACCGAGGTACCGTCCCTGTCCGCCATCTGCGTCGGTATCATGCAGCAGTACAGCTCCCTGAAGGCGCTGCAGGACATCGCGAAGATGTAAGGCACCTGAGGAAGGTCCGGAAAGGAAAAAACATGCTGATCAAAGATTATCTGGTCTTTTTGCCAAAATGGTATAAATGGATCGCGTTCTGTGCGGAACCGGTCGCCTTTGCGGGACTGCTCCTGTTCTTCGTGAAGGGGCTGCAGATGTACGCATTCTACGCTTTCCTGGTCGCCTGTATGCTCTGGTTTCTCGCGGAGATCTATCTGGATTACGCGCTGATGGGCGGCATCTACATCGGGCAGAGCGGTCTCGAGATCGTCCGGAGCTCCGCGCGCGGACAAACCTTCATGAAGCACCTCTATCGCATGGATATGGCGAGGCGCTTTTCCTTGGCGGCTCTGGAGATTCTGTTTTCAAGCTGCCTGGCTGCGCAGGGGGCGGAGATCGGCGTTGCCGATGCGCTGGCCCTGTCCGGTATGGTCGCCGGTATCAGCCTCTTCTTCCTACAGGCGGTCAGTCTGGTCATGCGCTTTGTCGCGAACCGGATGGTTCGGATCGGGGTCATGATGGTGGGCTACTGGCTGCAGAGTGCGATCTATCTGATCATGTCCCTTCTGCTAAACCTGATGGAAGGAACCCGCATCGCACTTGTCTTATCCCTCGGCTGGATCGCACTTGCGATCGCTATGGGATGCGTACTGTTCCTCCTCGGAGAAAAGCGCTTCGCGAGAAGCTATACGGATAAATAAGAAGTTTTCGGCTGAAGTAAAACAAAAGGAGACGAAAATGAATAAATACAGACAGGGTCTGAAAATGCTTCCCCTTGCAAAGCAGTTCAAACTGAATATCTTCTGTGCTCTGGTTTTTGGCGCGCTCGGCCTGACGGCCCTCATCCTGGCGGTTTCCGTCCGGGATATGACCTTCACCGGCTTCGGAATCCTCTATCTGGCGATGGTGCCGATGTTTGTCGCGCAGATGTCCCACCAGATGGTCGCATCGGAGATGATCGGCTCCTCCGTATACCGGTATTTCTATGATGTGGAGCTGCCCAATGTCCTGATGATCACCGGAAATGCCTTTATCTTCCTCCTCACCGCCGTGCGCGCTCTCTTTATGAGCGAGAAGGCCTTCGCCGCGGAGCTGATCCTCATGGAGGCCGTCTGCATCTTTATGCTGACGATCTACAGCTCTGTCGTATATAAATGCTATGGGGCAGCGGTTGTTCTGGTGGTGCTGATGATGCTCGGATATTTCCGGTTTATCAACGGAAGCGGAATGGGAGATTTCATCGCCACACTTGCGGATCTTATGTCGAAGCGGATCTCCCTCGGCGGCATCTTCGTGGCAAGCCTTCTTCTGATGGTGCTTGCGGACGTGCTGCATGTCCTGATCACCAGGGCGCTGACCCGCAGAACCCTCTCGCCGATGATCATCCGCCAGGTGATGAAAACCTGACCTTTAAGGATATCTTAAGAAAATCATAAGGATATTTGGCTGGTATCAGCCGGCACGGTGCGGTATCCTGTCATAGGATGAACCGCAGACACGTGCCGGGATACCGGCCTTTTACAGAGTAAGAACAGACGGAAAGGAAGAAACCGATGAAACACAAGGAGCAGCTCTCCGAACCAAAGCCAAATCCGCAGAATGCACCGGCGCCGCAGCCAAATGCAGCGCCGCAGGGCAGCGTTGTACCCCCGCAGGGAGGCGTAGTACCCCCGCAGGGCAGAGGACCCGTGCCCGGGCAAAATATGCCTCCTGCCGAGGGCGATGTCTTCTCGGATCTCAAGAAGAAGAAAAAGAAGAGAGGCTGGATCATCGCCATCGTCGTAACGGCCGTGGTCATCGGACTCATCGTCTGGCTTGTTCTTACGGTCCGGCAGGCGATGGATACCCTTTCGTCCAGCGTGTCCGCAGAGCCGACCGAGACGGTCGCTACCAGAGATCTCATACAGAGCGTCGGCACCACAGGTACCGTGATCAGCCTTGAGACGGTCGATGTAGCCGCAGAGCTGGCCGGATCGAAGATCGAGATGCTGGATGTCACCGTCGGTGATCAGGTGAAGGCGGGCGATGTGCTTGTGCGCTTCGATACGGAGGATCTCGAGGAGAGCCTGACCGATGCACAGGAAGCCCTCGAGAAGACACAGAAGCTGAACGACCTCAGCAAAGCCGCCAGCAATGCGTCTGTGTCCGACACCAAGCGCACGACCGATTACCAGATCGAGACCGCGGCCGAGAGCGTGGCGGATGCCGAAGAGACCATGAACAATGAGCAGAGCAAGTATGATCAGCTCTGCAGTATCTACAATGGCAAGCAGGGCGCGACGGATGAGGCCTGGCGCGTTTATCAGGAAGCACTTGCCAAAAAGGACGCAGCCCAGAAGGCCCTCGACGAAGCGCCGGAAGGCGCGGAGAACCTGGAGGAGCTCCGGGCGGCCTTAGAGGCAGCCCGACTGGAAGCAGATGCTGCGGACAAGGCGCACCAGGCGGCAAAAGTCATCTCCGATGCGGCAGCCGATGCGGCCAATGCCCAGTTCTTCGTCCTCAAGAGCGCGACCAAGGCTCACCATGATCTCCAGCGCTCTTACGAGCAGACCGTTGCCAATGCCCAGAGCTCGATCACCAGCGCGAAGAATTCCCGGGCGACCAACGAGCTTTCCCTGAGCACCTCCGCGCAGGAGAAGCAGATCGACACGATCGAAGAGCAGCTGGGAATGAGCGAGGTGACGGCACCGATCTCCGGCATCGTGACCGCCGTGAATTACAAGGCGGGTGACAAATATGCCCAAGGACCGATCCTCACGATCCAGGATACCTCCGCTTACCGGATCCGCGCCTATGTCAGTGACTATGACATCGCCGACATCGCGGTCGGTCAGAAGGTCCTGATCAAGACGCGCGCCACCGGCAACACCGAATTTGAAGGGGTCGTATCCTTCGTATCGCCGACGGCCGCACCTGCAGCGGCCGGATCGAATGATGCCTCCTACGAGGTACGCATCGATCTCCGGGAGCCCCAGGAGCGTCTGCGCCTCGATATGGCCGCCTCCTTAAGCATCATCGTGGACGAACATACGGGCGCCCTCACGGTCCCCTACAATGCCGTCCAGACGGCGGAGGACGGGAGCACCTTCGTGGAGGTCAAACAGGCGGACGGCACCTTTGTCACGGTTCCCGTCACCGTCATCCTCGAGAGCAATTATTACACCGAAGTCGCCGGCGAAGGCCTGAAGGAAGGGGATGAAGTCCGCACCATCTCCACGACGGACGATTTTGATATCTATTCGGAACTCTTCTGATGAGGAAAGAAAACGCATCATGACACCTACCATGACAGAGAATGATCGAAAAAATATCCTGTTTCTCCGCGGGATCATCAAGCGCTTTTACATCGGACAGCCGAACGAACTCCAGATCTTAAACGGCATTAACCTCGATGTATCCGAGGGAGAATTCGTCTCCATCGTCGGCGCTTCCGGCTCGGGCAAGACGACCCTGATGAATGTCATCGGTCTCCTCGACCGTCCCACCTTCGGGAAATACATCATCGACGGCGTCGACATCGACCGGGCCAATGACACGGAGCTGTCCTATATCCGCAACCAGAAGATCGGCTTCGTCTTCCAGACCTACAATCTCGTCCCGAAGACAAATGCCCTGAAAAATGTGGAGCTTCCGATGCTCTATGCCGGTGTCCCCCGCAAGGAGCGCACCGAGCGGGCGGAGGCCCTGCTGGAGATGGTCGGGATGAGCGACCGCATGAAGCATATGCCCGAGGAACTATCCGGCGGTCAGAAGCAGCGTGTCGCCATCGCCAGAAGCCTGGCCAACAACCCGGCCATCATCCTCGCCGATGAGCCGACCGGCGCTCTCGATTCCAAGACCGGCCGCGTCGTTATGGACCTTTTCCACAGGATGAACGAGGAAAGCGGCAAGACGATCCTGCTCATCACCCACTCCGAGGAGCTCGCCAACGAGACGCAGCGCATCGTCTCCATCAGCGACGGCAATATCACCGGCCAGCGTCCCGGCTCGGGGCAGCGGATCTATCATGTTCCCGTTCATGAGCATCCGGTGGTGCAGCCGGTCATGCAGCCGGCGGGGCAGCCGCAGCCGGCAGGAGAGGAGGCGATGGTATGCTATTAGGTGAAAATATCCGCATGGCCTTCACCAGCCTGCGAGCAAACAAGTCCCGGGCGCTTCTTACCATGCTCGGGATCATCATCGGTATCGCGTCCGTCATCGCGATCATGACCGTCGGTAACTCCCTGACCAATTCCCTGTCCGACACCATGCAGAGCCAGGGAGCCAGCAATATCTCCGTCTATCTGACCCTGCGCGAGCCGGAGGAGGATCGCCGGGAGAACGGAATCACCTTCGGAACCCTCCAGTCACAGCGAAATCCGAACAGAAGTGATCTGATCCAAACGGAGATGATCCTGGGTCTCCGGGAAGAATTCCGGGAGGAGATCCAGGCGATCTCCGTGCAGCAGAGTATTGAAACCGTGACCGTGAAAGCGGGCACTTCTTCGGCCGATCTGGAGCTGAGCGGCGTCAGCAACGGCTATTTCCAGGCGACCACCTTTGAGCTTCTGGCCGGAACCTATTTCGCACCCGAGGATTATGCCGCCGGCCGTCCCGTGGTCGTCGTGGACGATAAATTTGTCTCCGACCTCTGGGACATCTCCCCGGAGGATGCCATCGGACGGAGCTTTACCACGGAGATCAATTATTCGGCGGCCGAGCTGACCATCGTGGGTGTCTACAAATCCACGCAGAATGCGGTGGCGCTGCTCTACCGGAGCAGTTCCACGAATGCGTACGTTCCCCTGACCTATTCCAATGAGCTGACCCATCTTGACTGTTATGGGAGCTTTGATGTCGTCGCGTCTCCGGGCGTCGATCCCAACGAGCTTACGGGCCGGATCCGCGATTATCTCGAAGGGTATTACCGCAGCAATGATTTCTTCACCGTGGAAGCCTTCTGTATGGCCTCGCTGGTCGAGTCCCTCGGACAGATGATGGGAACCGTCACCATGGCCATCTCCATCATCGCCGGGATCGCGCTTCTGGTCGGTGGGATCGGTGTCATGAATATCATGCTTGTCTCCATCACCGAGCGCACGCGCGAGATCGGAACCCGCAAGGCCCTTGGCGCGACCAATGCATCGATCCGCGTCCAGTTCATCACCGAGGCGATCATCATCTGCCTCATCGGCGGCGCGATCGGTGTCATCCTCGGTCTGCTTCTCGGAGCCCTCGGCGCGAAGCTGATGGGATACCCCGCGGATCCATCCCTTTCGAGCATCCTGGGGAGCCTTCTTTTCTCCATGTTCATCGGTGTCTTCTTCGGATACTATCCGGCGAACAAGGCGGCCCGCATGAATCCCATCGAGGCCCTGCGTTACGAGTGATCCGGCGGGCAGCCATCACGGGAAAAACTGTGGTGGTTGTCCGGTTTTTGAGTTTTTTTCTGAGGCGTACGTTTACAGCAGAATGTCACATTGGAGGAAGCAGGATGAAGAGAACTGTTTTGCCGATTGTTTTTCTGTTGCTGATGGTCCTGACGGGATGCGGCACAGAGGATGCACCGGCCCCGTTTGCTGCCGATGAAGCCGGGGGAGACATTATCCGGACTTATGAGGAGACGGATGTGGATCTTGCCGAGGAATACTTCAAAGAGGACCGGCTGGTGACCATGGTGCGATACTATGAGCTGCGGGATGGTACCTGGAAGACCGATGACCATGCATATAAGTACCGGCTTGAGATCACCGGAAGAATGGGCGGAGCGGCAAAAGACAGCACTTTTGTGTATCTGAGCAATATAGAGGATATTTCCTTTGAGCGTGCATTTATGGCGGCAGGATTAAGCAGCAATATGGATGATTATTTTGATCCGGAAGAAGCCGTCCTGGTAGAATTGAAATAAATAGTACCCGCTCGGAGACAGAATATGTTATGATAAGCGATAGGAAGGTCATGTATTCGGGACCGATCGGGCAGATCCTGGCAGAAGGACCGAGGAAACAGGGAGGAAAGCAGCCCATGACATTTGATAATCTGGTGAAGAAGGTACGGAAAGCCGCGGAAGGTGTCGACATCAGCGGGATCGGTTTTCTGGCGGTACAGATTAACATTACCGGAGAGAATGAGGGTGTGTTCTATGTCGAGGTGAAGGATGGCCGGATCAGCGTAGAGCCGTATGATTACCATGACCGGAATTGCGCGATCACGATCTCCATGGACAATTTCAATAAATTGATGTCCGGGAAGTTGGACCCGATCGCCGGGTATACGTTGGGCAAGATAAAAGTTGACGGAGATGTCGGAAAAGCATTGGAATTCTCCAATCTGGTGAAGAGCAGGAAGTAACCGTTTGGACAGGATCTGATCCATGGAAATGGATGCGGGGCATTAGCGCAGTTGGGAGCGCGTCACACTGGCAGTGTGAAGGTCGTGGGTTCGAGTCCCATATGCTCCAGTACAGCAGGCAGAGGAAAGGGGGCAGGGAATGGGTCTGTTCGGAGAGGACATCCATGAATATCTGAAAGAGTATAAAGATACGCCACACGCGGTTTTGATCGATGTCCGGGAAAAAGACGAATTCGCGGAAGGGCATATTCCGGGAGCCTTCAATGTACCGCTGTCCTCCATTCAGGAGATCACGGCGGATAAGGAGGCCCCCCTTTTTGTCTATTGCCTGCGCGGATCCAGGAGTAAGAGCGCGGTAGCTGCGCTGGAGAAGATGGGGTATACGAATGTCCGGAGCATTGGAGGAATTGCCCGGTACAAAGGGGAAATTGCCCGGTAATGTCAGCGGGGATACTCATAGTATCCGTCCAGGGAAGAATCGGTACCGAGGATCAGGTGCCGCGTTTCAAAGCGGATCTCGTTATCGAAATGTGGTTCGTAGATTCTATCCCCCACCGGGATATTGAAACCGAACCGGTTTTTTTGTTTCCGGAAAGGATCGTCCCAGAGATCGATCTCGAGTTGTTTTAGTTCCGATTTGAGTCGCCTATCGTAGCTTTTCACGAGGGCAGCCCGTTTCCGTGCGGATATGTTTTCAATGCTGTCATCGAGAACGACAGAAACCACATCTTCAAAGTGTACGATGATATAGGTGTGATGTGAATCGAGGGAGAACCGGGAAGGCTCCGTCTTTCGGGCATTGTGAAGGATGGATACGATATATTCCTCGCCCGGCATATCCTTTCCGATCTGCTGAATCCGGCTGAGATATTCGTTAACGGAATGATAGTATTTTGTCTCAGAGGCACGCTCCAAAGCCGTCTGGCATCCCCGAATGAGCAGCGCCGAGAGCAGGATCAGGGCAAGGAGGCACACAGATCGTAAGACCTTTCGCTGATGAGGATCCGTAGGATCTTTTGTTTTCCGGTTGGTAGATGAGGGTTCGTTCATATTTTTCCTGATGGGATGTATGGTCACATGGATCGGTTCAAGATCAGTATATCATCGTCGGAAGGGAGAAACATATGGCTTTTTTGCAGAATCGATTTTTCCCGGAAAACAAAGTTCGTTTTTATGCTACATGTGCGATAGCAGCGGTGCTCCTTTGCGTCCTCGGGGGAGCCGTTTTTCATGTAAAGAGAGCCTGGGATCTGACCAGGCAGGCAGCCGCGGAAGCGTATTATCAGGAAGTGCTGAACCGGTATACAGAGGAAGTAAAGGGAATCGGAAGCGTACTTCGGGAAGAGGAGCTGGTGGAGGATTGGGTTACCACGGTGACCTGCGAGCATGAGAACCTCAGTGATCATGTGAATGTGAACGTGAATATCCACGTGGATGTTTTATTGCCGGGCGAATTTGATCCATTGCCTGAAAATGAGAACCGGTCGCTGGTAAGATCGTATGAGACAAAAATGTTAGAGGAGATGAAGCGGATCCGGTTGGAAGTTCTGAAGCCTGCGCTGGGGGGGATCTATGATCCGGAGGAACGCACCATGGACATCCGTGTGGGCAGGAAGAGGTACCTGCTTCATCTGAATCTGGATACCTATTATGCCTCGCCGAAATTCCAATATTATTACAGGCCGGCACGAGGAAAGAAAGCGGAGTCCTATTTTGAATTACAATTGTTTGAAACGATTTACGGATCATCTTCCGGATCCTCCACAGGATCATCTTCCGGATCTTCCGGCGGATCCTCGCATGGGTCGTCTTCGGGATATACCGGGGGATGGTATCGGGATGCGGATCCTTACGATGTGCATGACTTTGACGACCCGGATGATTTTGCGGATGAATGGGCGGATGAGTTCGGGGATGGTGACTGGGAGGACGGATACGACGACGCTTTCGATTATTGGGAAGAGAATCATTGAAATTCACAGAATGGAGGATTAGGATGAAAACTGCGGTTGTTTATTATTCTCTGGAAGGCAATGTACGGTATGTGGCGGAGAAGATCGCCGGTGCCACCGGCGCGGACCTGATCGAGCTGGTCACGGTGAAGGCCTATCCGGACAAGGGATTCAAAAAGTTTTTCTGGGGCGGGAAGGCCGCCACGATGAAGGACAAGCCGGAGCTGGAGCCATACAGCTTCAAGGCGGAGGATTATGAGCTGGTCGTGCTGTGCTCTCCGGTATGGGTCGGGACATGTACGCCGCCCTTCCGCACATTTTTAAGTGAGAATGACCTGACCGGACGCAAGGTGGCGGTCGTCGCGAGCAGCGCCGGCGGAAACGGGGAGAAATGTTTCCGGGAGCTGCAGGAAATGGCGCATGCGGATGCGCTTGTGGCGGAGCTTAGTCTGGTGGACCCGAAGGCGAAGCCTTCCGAGGAGAAGGAACAGAAAATAGCGGCGTTCATCGAGCAGCTCAAATGAAAAGGAGGATGTGCAGATGCAATTTCTGATCAGAGCGTATGACGGTGCGGGAAAGCTGGAGAAACGGATGGAGGTTCGGCCGCTTCATCTGGAAGGAATGGCGCGCTTAAGCGATCATATCGTATGTGCCGGTGGTCTGCTGGATGAGGAAGGCAAGATGAAGGGATCGGCCCTGGTGATGGATTTTCCGGGACGCGAGGAGCTGGATGCGTATCTGGCACAGGAACCGTATGTGGTGGCGGATGTCTGGGAGCGGATCGAGGTGGAACCGCTCAATGTCGTCATCGCCAATCCGCTCAAGAAATAAGCGGTTCGAAAGGGAGAGGAACATTGTTATCGGATCGGACAGGAAAACGAATCAGCAGCCCCGTGCAGGACTATGTGCTCTTTGACCTGGAGACGACGGGGACCTCGTGCCGGACGGATGAGGTGGTGGAGATCTCGGCGGTGAAGGTCGCCGGTGGGATCGTCACGGAGGAATTTACGACACTGGTAAATCCCGGGATGCCGATCCCGTTCTATGCGAGCGCCGTGAACGGGATCACGGATGATATGGTGGCAGGCAGCCCGTGCTTTGAGAAGGCCTTTGCGGACTTCCTCCGTTTTGCGGGGGATGCCATCCTCGTGGGGCACAATATCATCCGCTTCGACCTGCAGTTTCTGTATCGTGACGCGGAGAAATACTGGGGGAAGACGGTCGGAAACGATTTTGTCGATACGCTGGAGATCGCCAGAGCGTACCTTCCGCAGCTGCACCACCACACGCTGGGGGACCTGGCGACGCATTACGGGATCAGCACGGCGGGTGCGCACAGAGCGCTTAATGACTGCAGGATGAACCAGCAGGTATATGAGCATCTGAAGCAGGAGATGGAGCATCCCTCGGATGCGGCAAAAGCGGTGCGGCGGTGCCCCAGGTGCGGGAACGTGCTGAAGCGCCGCAGCGGAAAGTTCGGGGAGTTCTGGGGATGTGCGAGCTACCCGGACTGCAAATATACGGCGAATATATGACAGCGAATGGATCACGGATGAGGGAAAAATATGATAACCGTAAATCTGTACTATAAAGGCATAGGCGGGAAGGCACGTGCATTTGCGGAAGAAATGGAATCCTCCGGCATTGCGGATGCGATCCGGGCAGAAGAAGGGAATCTGCGGTACGAATACTTTCAGCCGATCGGCGATCCGGAGACGGTTCTGCTGATCGATTCCTGGTCCGATCAGGCGGCCATAGACGCGCACCATGCTTCTCCCATGATGAAGCAGCTTGCCGCTCTTCGCGACAAGTATGATCTTCACATGACGGTGGAACGCTTCGTGAGCGATGAATATACACCGGATGAGAAGTATCTGAGAAAATGATGAAGGATCTGTAAATGGCGGAATATCAAAGGGAATGGGCGCTTGCGAAGGAAGAACTGATGCGGGAGATGGGGCATCTCGGCTTCCCGCAGGATCTGGGAGATGCGATCGCAAAGCAGCTGGGGAGTCCGAAAGCGATACGGCGCATGAGCGCGTATCTGTACCATGTGCAGCCGGACAGCGCGGAGCTGGTGGTGGATGAGATGCTGGCGATCTGCAGCGAGATCGAGGCCTGGCGGGAGAAGAAAGCCGCCCGGGAAGCAAATGCCGCGTACAACGAGCTTCTGTACTACGGTCCGGGCGGCGAAGAGGAGGAGCGTTCGTGTGATGCAGGCTTTCCGGATGGCAAATAGTGACAACCGGAGCTTTTCTGTGTAAAATAGATGGGGTTTATTTAGGAGGCAGCAATGGAAGTTATGGCAGGACGCATGGACCGCGGGTTCATGCAATATCAGAAAGAATTTGAAGACAAGGCACTGGAGGTGCTTCGCTCCGGCTGGTATATTCTGGGAAAACAGCTGTCGGATTTTGAGGAGCAGTTTGCGGAGTATACACATACGAAGGCCTGCGCGGGGGTCGGGAACGGACTCGATGCCCTGATGATCGCCTGCCGGATGCTTGGGATCGGACCGGGCGACGAAGTCATCGTACAGGGCAATACCTATATCGCCAGTGTGATGGGGATCACGATGAACGGAGCGACCCCTGTCTTCTGCGAGCCGGGGGAAGATTTCCAGATCGATCCTTCGAAGGTGGAGGCGCTGATCACGCCGCGGACGAAGGCGGTCATGGTCGTGCATCTCTACGGCGCGGTGACGGATATGGACGAGATCTGCCGTATCTGCAGGGAGCATGGGCTGATGCTGGTCGAGGACTGTGCACAGGCACATGGCGCTACCTGGAAGGGAAAGGTGATCGGCTCCTTTGGCGATGCCGGATGCTTTTCCTTCTATCCCAGCAAGAATATCGGCGCATTCGGCGATGCCGGCGCGATCGTATCAAAGGACGAAGCGCTGATCCGCAAGGTGAAGATCTTCCGCAACTACGGCAGTGAGAAACGTTATTACAACCAGATGGAAGGAACGAATTCCCGTCTCGACGAGATGCAGGCAGGCCTTCTGCAGGTGCGCCTTCGCCATGCGGAGGAGATCACGCGGGAGAGACGGGCACTGGCGTCCGTTTATACCGAAGGGATCAAGAATCCGAAGCTGATCCTCCCCAAGGTCCGGGAAGGCTGTGATCCGGTCTGGCATCAGTATGTCGTTCGCTGCAAGGAGCGGGATGCGCTGATGGAGTACCTGAAGGGTCTCGGCATCGGTTCCATCATCCATTATCCGATCCCGCCGCATCTGGCCGAGTGCTATGAGCGGCTCGGTCACAAGCGGGGCGACTACCCCATCACGGAGCATTACGCGGACACGGTGCTTTCCCTGCCGATGTACAATGGGATGACGCCGGAGGAGCAGACCTATGTCATCGATGCCCTGAACCGCTTTTAAGTCCGGAAGCGTCCGGCATGATTATCCTGGAAGGAATGGTACGGCATGAAGAAAGAGTTAAAGGATATGTTTCAGGTCCTGCAGTTTAAGGACTTCGGCGACGAGCGGGGGAATCTGGTCGTCATCGAAGGAAGCGGCAAGGATCTCCCCTTTACGATCGAGCGGGTATTTTACATCTATGGATCTGACAGCACTGTCATCAGAGGAAATCATGCGAATCTCAATTCCGAGTTCGTCATGATCAATGTGGCGGGCAAGAGCAAGGTGAAGGTGGACAACGGAACGGAGTCCGAGATCATCGAGCTGGACCGTCCGATGATGGGACTGTACCTGTCGAAGATGCTCTGGAAGGAGATGTACGATTTTTCCCCGGATTCCATTCTTCTGGTGATGTCCAGCGAGCATTACGATGAGGCGGAGTATATCCGCGATTATGACCGGTATCTCGAGATCATGAAGGAAGAAGAAGACGAATGAGCAAAATTTCGATCATTATTCCCGTTTATTACAATTCGGATACGCTCGAAGATCTCTACAACGACATGAAAGCGAAGATCTTCGACCGGCTCGGGGACTTCGAGATCGTCATGGTGGATGACGGCTCGGGGGATGATTCCTGGGAGATCATGAACCGGCTGCGGGCGCAGGATGACCGCATCAAATGTGTGAAGCTCTCGCGCAATTTCGGGGAGCATGCGGCGCTGCTGGCCGGTTTTTCCGTGTGCACCGGCGACTGCGCGGTGACGAAGCAGGCGGATCTGCAGGAGGATTCCGAGCTGATCCTCGAGATGTACGAAAGCTGGAAGCGGGGCAACAAGGTGGTGCTCGCCGCGCGCGAGTCCCGGAAGGAGAATCCGGTGAAGGTCTTCCTGGCCAACCGGTACTACGGGATCGTTCGCAAGATGGTGAACAAAAACATGCCGGCCGGCGGCTGCGACTGCTACCTGATCGACCGCAAGGCGATCGAGGTCCTGAAGCTGATGGATGAGAAGAATTCCTCCCTCACGCTGCAGGTGATGTGGCTGGGATTTCAGACGGACGTCATCTATTTCGTCCGCAAGGATCGTGAGAAGGGCAAGTCCCGCTGGACCCTGGGCAAGAAGATCAAGCTCGCGATGGATTCCGTGCTGAGCTTTTCCTATGCACCGCTGCGCATGATGATGGGCGTGGGCGTGACGTTCAATTTGGTGGCGGTGATCCTTCTGATCAGCGTCCTCGTGGAGAAGTTTACCCGCGGCGTGCCCATCGACGGCTGGGCTTCGATCATGTGTGTGCTGCTTTGCGGGCTCGGACTGATCATGATGATGCTGGGGATCATCGGCGAATATATCTGGAGAGCGCTGGATGCGTCGCGGAAGCGTCCGCCGTTCATCATCGATGAGGTGAAGGAGCGGGAGACCGGGGCTCGTCCGCGGGAGCTGAAGGAGTATTCTGACGAGAAGAAGGTCTGATCCTCTGTATGCAGGCGGGTCTTATTGAGAAAACGCCTCCTTGACATTGGGCTATGGATTGCATACAATAATACAAAAATGCTTTTCTGCATGGAGGGTGTCTATGGGAAGCGGTGATGTAAAGCAGGAAGTAACCGATAAGTATTCCCTGCGCGGACGCGTGTTTCAGAGACTCAGGGACGATATCCTGAGCGGAAAATATGAAGTCGGAGAGGAGCTCCGGGAGGTGGCCATCGGCGAGGAACTCGGCGTCAGCCGTACACCGGTGCGTGAGGCGTTCCGTCAGCTCGAACTCGAGGGACTGATCCAGATCATCCTGAACAAGGGGGCCTATGTGGTCGGGATCAATGACACGGATGTGCGGGATATCTACCTGATCCGTGCGCGGCTCGAAGGACTCGCGGCGCGCTGGGCGGTGGACCGGATCACGGACGCGCAGCTCGAGGAGATGGAGGAGAATGTCTATCTGGCCAAGTTCCACGCCGAGAAGGGACATCTCGAGCAGATGTTTGACCTGGATAACCGTTTCCATGAGATCCTCTATGAGGCAGCCGGATCCAAGATGCTCGAGCATCAGCTGAAGGATTACCATCAGTATGTCCTGCGCGTGCGCAAGAAGACTTTGAACAATGCGAACCGCGGCCCTGCTTCGAATCTGGAGCATGAGGCGATCGTGGACGCCATCAAGAGCCGGAATGCGGATGAGGCGGAGCGCCTGGCGCACCAGCATATCATCAATGCCTATGAAAATATGCTTAAGAACGGGCTCATCCATCCGTAGGATGGATAAATCCATCCCGGAGGATTGATCTTTTCGTGGAGGCGAAGGGCCTTCCGGCATGCAAAAGAAAGAGGAGAGGGAAAAAATGGCCAAGATTCAGATGAAAACGCCTTTGGTGGAGATGGACGGAGATGAGATGACACGCGTCCTCTGGAAGATGATCAAGGAGGAGCTGCTTACCCCGTACATCGATCTGAAGACGGAATATTATGACCTGGGGCTCGAGCACCGCAACGAGACCAATGATCAGGTGACCGTGGACAGCGCGCATGCGACGCTGAAGTACGGGGTTGCGGTCAAGTGCGCGACGATCACGCCGAACGCGGCCCGCATGACGGAGTATCACCTGAAGGAGATGTGGAAGAGTCCGAACGCGACGATCCGCGCGATCCTCGACGGCACCGTCTTCCGCGCACCGATCCTCGTGAAGGGCATCGTCCCCTACGTGTCGAACTGGAAGAAACCGATCACGCTGGCGCGTCACGCGTACGGCGATGTGTACAAGAATGTGGAGATCAAGGTACCCGGTCCGGGCACGGCGGAGCTGGTCTATACCGCGGCGGACGGCACCGAGATCCGCGAGACGATCCATGAATTCGACGGCCCCGGCATCCTGCAGGGGATCCACAATACGGAGAAGTCGATCCGCAGCTTCGCGCACGCGTGCTTTAATTACGCCGTGGATACGAAGCAGGATCTGTGGTTCTCCACGAAGGATACGATCTCGAAAAAGTATGATCACACCTTCAAGGATATCTTCCAGGAGATCTACGAGCAGGAGTACAAGGCGAAATTCGAGGAGCTGGGGATCGAGTATTTCTATACGCTGATCGATGACGCGGTCGCCAGAGTCATCCGCTCCGAGGGTGGTTTCATCTGGGCCTGCAAGAATTATGACGGTGACGTCATGTCCGATATGGTGGCGACGGCCTACGGCGATCTGTCCATGATGACCTCCGTGCTGGCATCTCCCAGCGGTGCGTACGAGTACGAGGCGGCGCACGGGACGGTGCAGCGCCACTATTACAAGTATCTGAAGGGGGAGGAGACCTCGACCAATTCCATCGCGACGATCTTCGCCTGGAGCGGTGCACTGAAAAAGCGCGGAGAGCTCGATGCGCTTCCGGAGCTGACCGCCTTCGGCGAGAAGCTCGAGCAGGCCTGCATCAAGACCATCGAGGATGGCAAGATGACGAAGTCGCTCGCGCTGATCTCCACCTGTAAGGATCCGGTCATTCTGGATTCGCTCGGCTTTATCCGCGCGATTCGTGAGACTTTGGATACTTTGCTTTGATGACAGTTTAATCCGCAAGTTGTTCCCAGAGCTCCAGGGTGCTTTCGTAAGAGGCGTTCAGCTGTGACCGCTTCTGCGTAAGTTCCTGGAGCTTTACGGAATTGGAGGCATTCGCCGGATCGGAAAGCTGCGCGTCTACGAGCGCGATCTGCTTTTCGAGGTCGGCGATTTTTTCTTCGCATTTTTTCAGATCATTTTCCTTTTTGCGCAGTCTCGCCTGTTCTTCCTTCTGGGCCTGCCAGTCGCCGCGCCCGCCGGAAGGAGCGGATCCGGAAGGGGATTTGGCGGGAGCGGAATCTGTTTTTCCGGAAGATGCGTCGGATGCGGCTTTTTGTCCTGCGCCGCTTTCCGCTTCCCTCAGCCGCCGGTCCGCGGCGAGCACATCCTCATGCTTTTCCAGATAATAATCATAATTCCCGATATAATTCAGGAAACGCTGCCCGGTCAGCTCGAGGATCCGCGTCGCAGTGCGGTTGATGAAGTAACGGTCGTGCGAAACGTAGAGTACGGTGCCTTCATAGCCGCGGATCGCGGTCTCGAGGACCTCCTTGGAGAGGAGATCGAGGTGGTTGGTCGGCTCGTCGAGGATCAGGAAATTACAGTCGCTGAGCATGAGCTTGGCCAGGGAGAGACGTCCCCGCTCGCCGCCGCTTAGGTCACGGATCAGCTTAAAGACATCGTCGCCGGTAAAGAGGAAGGCGGCGAGGGTATTGCGGATCTCGGTGATCGTCATGACGGGATATTCGTCGGAGATCTCTTCAAAGACCGTCTTCTCCGGGTGCAGGACATGGTGCTCCTGGTCGTAGTACCCGATCTCCACATGGGAGCCCAGGGTGAATTCGCCTTCGTCGGCGCGCTCAAGCTCGTTCAGGATCTTGAGAAGCGTCGTCTTGCCCGTTCCGTTGTCGCCGATGATCGCGACATGCTCGCCGCGGGTGATCTCAAAGGAGACATCGGAGAAGAGGAGATGGTCGCCGAAGCCCTTGGTGAGCCCCTCGACCTTCAGGACATCGTGGCCGCTCTCGCGGTGCGGGGTGAGCTTAAGCTTCATCTCTGCATTCAGCTGTGTCGGGCGCTCGAGGACTTCCACCTTCGCGAGCATCTTTTCGCGGCTTTCCGCGCGCTTTATGGATTTTTCCCGGTTGAAGCTCCGGAGCTTTTCGATGACTTCCTCCTGGTGCCGGATTTCCTGCTGCTGGTTCATATAGGCCTTGAGCTGCGCCTGGCGGAGCTGCTCCTTTTTCTCGGAGTAGAGCGTGTAATTGCCGTTAAAGACGGTGCTTTTGCCGTTCTCGAGCTCGATGATCTTGGTGACGACGCGGTCTAAGAAGTACCGGTCGTGGGAGACGATGAGGACGGCGCCGGGATAGCTCTTGAGATAAGTCTCGAGCCAGGCGATGGAGGACATGTCGAGATGGTTCGTCGGCTCATCGAGGATGATGAGATCCGGGCGGTCGAGCAGGAGCTTGCCGAGGGCGACGCGGGTCTTCTGTCCACCGGAGAGGGTAGCGATGGAACGGTCAAAATCGGCCTCCTCGAAGCCGAGACCTTTCAGAACGCCGATGAGCTCGCTCCGGTAGGCATAGCCGCCGGCGCGCTCGAAGCTCTCGGTCAGGCGCGCATATAGCTCCATCAGGGCATCTAACGCTTCCCCTTCCGTGTGCTTCATTTTGCTTTCGCATTCCCGCAGCTTATGCTCTGTCTCGACGAGCTCCGCCTTCACGCTCAGAAGTTCCTCGTAGATCGTGTGGTCGGAGAGCACGGCCCCGTCCTGGGCCAGGTACCCTAACGTCGCGCCCTTGGAGAGCGTAACGATCCCTTCATCGGGCGGATTTTCGCCCACGAGAATGCGAAGAAGCGTGGTCTTGCCTGCTCCGTTGATGCCGACCAGGGCTGCCTTTTCATGGGCTTCGATATGAAAGCTGACGCTACTTAATACGACGCCGGTGACGAATTCTTTCCGGATATTCTGACAGGAGAGTAACATAACTACCTCATAATCGTTATTTTGGGGAGAACAGGAATCCCGCTAAATTTTATCGCATATTTCGCCGGTAATGTCAAATCCGCACCTCGGAAAATGTGCGTAAAATAGGGCGTTTCACGAATTTTTACAACAGAAAGAATAATTGACAATATTTTAACGCATATTTATAATAAGAACCAAATATGCTTTTCACAGGGAATCATATTCGGAGGAGAATGAAAATGGTCGAAAAGGAAATCTCTCAGGCGGTGATCGGGCGTCTGCCGCGGTATTTCCGTTATCTCGGAGAGCTGAAGGATGACGGGGTGGAACGGATCAGTTCCCAGGAGCTGAGTGAGCTGATGCATGTCACCGCCTCCCAGATACGGCAGGACTTCAACAATTTCGGCGGTTTCGGACAGCAGGGATACGGATACAATGTGGAATATCTCTACCGGGAGATCGGCAAGATCCTCGGACTCGACACGCAGCACAGCTTCGTGATCATCGGTGCGGGGAATCTGGGGAGAGCGCTGGGCAATTACCTGAATTTTGAGCGCAGAGGCTTTATTTTCAAGGGCATTTTTGACCGGGATCCGTCGCTGATCGGGCGCGAGGTGCGCGGCGTACCGGTGCAGGGGATGGAGGCGCTGCCCGCATTCCTTCGGGAGAATGCCATCGAGATCGCGGTGCTGACGATTCCGAAGAACAGCGCCGTCGGCGTCGTGGATACGCTTGTGGAGAACGGGGTGAAGGGCATCTGGAACTTCGCGCATGTGGACCTGAACGTGCCCGAGGGCGTGCAGGTGGAAAACGTCCATCTGTCCGATTCCCTGATGAAACTATCCTATAACATTTCCGGCGCACAGCCTGTGAAAAGCGGCAACGACTGATACGAGGATTTCCTATGAGCGAGTATTCGGGACGAGACAAGGAAGACAGTTTTCGAGAATCACTGACCGGGAAGGAAGTACCGGTGCTGACCCTCGATAATAAATGGTATCGTCTGCTTTCGCGGATCGGACACGAGGATGTGCAGAAGCAGGAAAACCGGCTCAACGAGCTCCTGCGCCGGCAAGGCAAAATGAATACCGAGATCAAAGAGATCAAGCGCCTGAAGAAGGGCCTGATGGAGGAGATCGTTGCGCTGGCGGACACGGCGCGTTCCGGGGATCAGGATGCCCTGAAGAAGCTCGAGCAAAAAAAGCTCCTCGTCGAGGAGTGCAACGAGCGGATGGCCACCTATGAGGATGAACTGATGGATGTGCCCCGGGAGATCGAGCAGATCAACAAGGAACTGATGCTCATGACCATGGAATGCTGTTATGAGACCATGCAGGAATACACCGACGACATCGAAGAGATCGAGGGCTGGGTGAAGGAGATCCGCATAGAGCTCAAGAAGCGGCTCGTCCGAAAGCAGGAGATGGAAGCGAAAAATCACGAGATCTATTCTTACATGCATGACATCTTCGGCGCCTCGGTGGTCAATCTATTTGATATGCGCTACAACCCTGCGGACAAGCATCCGATGAGCGCGCAGGAAGCGGGAAAGGACAAATAAGGCGGCAAGGCGATTGCCGCCTTTTCCGGGTAATACAGGCATGGAAGTAATCTTACAGACGGAAACCGATCGCGGATATGTGGAAGTGGACCTTGGCGCCATCACGCGCAACTTCCGGATCTGTGCAGACAAAATGCAGCACGGCCAGAAGCTCCTCGCCGTCATCAAGGCCAACGGCTACGGGCATGGCGCGGTACCGGTGGCACGCAGACTCGAGGGCGAGCCGGGGCTGTTCGGATTTGCCGTGGCGACGGCGCAGGAAGCCTATGCGCTGCGCGGCGCGGGGATCACGTCTCCGATCCTGATCCTCGGCTATGTGGCGCCGGAGCATTACGAGCGCCTGATCCGAAGCAGGGTGCGGATCCCGGTCTTCCGGGCGGATCAGCCGGACCAGATCGCACAGGCCGCGGCCCGCGCGGGGGAGCCTGCGCTGGTGCATCTGGCGGTGGATACCGGCATGGGACGGATCGGCGTGACGCCGGATGAGGAAGGGATGGCTTATGTTCGCAGACTCCTTCAGACGAAGGGGATCCTTGCGGAGGGAATGTTCACCCATTTTGCGCGGGCGGATGAGACGGATCAGAGCTATTCGCAGCTGCAGCTCGGGCGCTTTACCGCGTTCCGGGACCGGATCCGGGAGGAGACCGGTTTTTCCTTCCGGTACTGCCATGCGTCGAACAGCGCGGCGATCCTGGAACTTCCGGAGGCGCATCTGGATCTCGCCCGGATCGGCATCACGCTCTACGGGCTCGAGCCTTCCGGAGAGGTGGATGTCGTGGGACCGGGCCTTACGCCGGCGCTGTCGGTCAAAAGCAGCATCGTCTTTTTGAAGACCCTGAAGCAGGGCGAGAGCGTCAGCTACGGGAGCCTGTACACGGCGCCGGAGGACCGGCGGGTGGCCACGATCCCGCTGGGATACGCCGACGGGATCCCGCGTGGGCTTTCCTGCAAGGGGAGCGTTCTGATCCGCGGACAGCGCTGTCCCATCCTCGGGAGAGTCTGCATGGACCAGTTCATGGTGGATGTCACGCACCTTTCCGAGGTATCCGAGGGGGACGAGGTCGTACTGCTCGGACGGCAGGGCGATGAGGAGATCCGCGCGGAGGAGATCGGAGCGATCTCCGGCCGGTTCAATTACGAGCTGGTCTGTCTTCTCACCGAGCGTCTGCACCGGGTGTACCGGGAGTAGAGACGCGCGGAGGGGTTCTTGTTTTTCCTTGTGAAATCAAGGCATAAATGATAAAATAAATCGGTATGGAATTTTTTAACAAAGTCATTCAGGAAAGAGGTATTTTATGTCAGGACATTCGAAATTTGCCAACATTAAGCACAAGAAAGAGAAAAACGACGCGGCCAAGGGAAAGATTTTTACCATTATCGGCCGTGAGATCGCGGTGGCCGTGAAGGAAGGCGGCCCGGATCCCGCCAACAATTTCAAGCTGGCAACGGTGATCGCGAAGGCGAAGGCCAACAACATGCCCAACGATACGATCGAGCGCGGCATCAAGAAGGCTGCCGGCGAGGGGCAGGGCGTCAATTACGAATACATCACCTACGAAGGCTACGGCCCCGGCGGCACGGCGATCATCGTGGATACGCTGACGGACAATAAAAACCGCACTGCAGCCAATGTCCGTGCGGCTTTTGCCAAGGGCAACGGCAATATCGGCACGCCGGGATGCGTGTCCTTCATGTTTGACAAGAAGGGCCAGATCATCATCGACAAGGAAGAGTGCGACAAGGACGGCGACGATCTGATGATGCTTGCGCTGGATGCAGGCGCGGAGGATTTCGACGAGGAGGAGGACAGCTTTGAGATCCTCACCGGTCCCGATGATCTCGAGCCGGTCCGCAAGGCGCTTGAGGATGCCGGGATCCCGATGCTGAGCGCGGAAGTGACCATGATCCCGCAGAATTATGTCTCCGTCACCGATGAAGAGTCGGTCAAGCTGATCACCAGGATCCTCGACCTGCTTGAGGAAGACGATGACGTGCAGGCGGTATATCACAACTGGGACGAGTGATCCCAAAGGACGATGCTATGGACAGACTGGGAATCGTAGTTCCCTGCTACAATGAGGAAGAGGTCCTGAAGATCTCTTCCGAAGCATTGCGCGGGGTGCTGGACCGACTGGTCCGGTCAGGAAAAATATCGGATGACAGTTTTGTCATGTTTGTCAATGACGGGAGCAGGGACCGCACCTGGGAGCTGATCGAGGAGGAGCACAAAGCCCATCCGCATCAGGTCTTCGGTGTGAAGCTCGCCGGGAACGTGGGACATCAGTTCGCTCTGACGGCGGGGCTTACGACCGTCGCAAGCATGTGCGACATGTCCGTATCCATCGACGCCGATCTCCAGGATGACGTGGATGTCATCGAGGAGATGGTGGACAAGTTCCACGAGGGCAAGGACATCGTCTACGGAGTCCGCAGGGAGCGCAAGACGGATACCTTCTTCAAGCGCACCACGGCCCAGGGATTTTATAAGCTCATGGATGCCATGGGAGTCAGGACGGTCTACAATCACGCGGACTTCCGTCTGATGAGCCGCCGGGCCATGGAACAGTTTTCCCTGTACGGGGAGCGGAATCTGTACCTGCGCGGCATCATTCCCCTTCTGGGGTATGAGACGGACTGTGTGTATTACGACCGCAAGGAGCGTGTGGCCGGAGAGTCCAAGTACCCGCTCCGGAAGATGCTGGCGCTGGCCTTTGACGGAATCTCCTCCTTCAGTACTCGCCCGATCTCCATGGTGCTGACGCTCGGCATCATCATCATGGTGCTGGCCGTAGCGGCAGCGATCTATGCATTTGTATCCTACTTTATGGGGCGGGTGCAGCCCGGCTGGACCTCCCTGATTTTGTCGCTCTGGTTCCTCGGAGGACTGCAGCTTTTCGGGATCGGTCTCGTCGGAAAATACATCGGCAAGATCTACATCGAGGTTAAGCAGCGCCCGAGGTTCAACGTGGAAAAGGTTTTGGGGGATGGAGAGAAGGAAGACTAATCTTTTTTGGGATATCGGGTTCTGGCTCCTGTTTCTTCTGGGGGCCGGTCTGCGCTTTTTGCTCTGGCGCGGGCAGATCCTTACGTACGCTGCGGGGATCTGGACCGAGGCGGCCCGTGTGGGAGATACACCTTCCCATTTTGTCACCGGGACGGCGGAGAGTTATGTTCTGATGCTGCGCGGTTTTTTCTATCTGGTGGGGAACCGCTTTGAGCTGGCGCTGTATCTGCAGTGGATCCTGTCCGCCGGTGTGATGGTTTTCTTTTATCTGTCCGCCAGAAAGCTTTTTGGTATGCTCGCCGGTCTGGCCGGGTGCGCCGCATGGGCCTTTGTGCCGGTTGTGATGCGGGCCGAGATGGCACCGGACCCTTCGATCTGGTTTCTGCTTCTGCTTCTGATCGTGCTTACCTTTCTGGGCGCTTTGTATCCCGTGCGTTCACTCTGGGGCATCCCCGCGTTTTTGTGCGGCCTGCTCTGGGGGATACTGATCGCGGCTGAACCGGCGTCCCTGCTCTTTTTGCCCCTTGCCTTCGGGCTTTTGTCCCGGAAGGACTTTGAGGAGGATCCGGAATACCCTCCGGTTCCGCCCTTTATCGTGCTGCTGGTCAGCCTGCTGATCGGCTTCGGGGCTTCTGTTTTTTTGAATGCTTTCTTAAGCGGCGACAGGATCCCCGGGATCCTGCGGTCCGTATTTATCGATGAAGCGGGCAGCGCGGGGCAGGTGAGCTTTGCGCCTTTTTCGGTTTTCTTTCTGATCTGTGCGGGACTGGAGCTTATCCTTCTGTGCCTGATTTTTGTGACGCGGAGAAATGCATTTACGCTTCGCGGCATTTTGCTGATGATAGTCCTGGCTGCTCTGTCGGTCTGGTCGGGCCTGGGCGCGGAGACGCGTTCCGCGACGGCTCTTCCTGTCGCGATCCCTTTTCTGGGCGCGCTGGCAGGCGTGATCGCGGAGCAGATCTATTTTTCCGCGCGTGCGCGCGGGGAGGAGAAGGCTGAGGACCTTGCGCGGGAAGCGGAGCTGGAAAAGCAGCGCAGGGAAGAGAAGGAAAAGGGCCTGCTCGAGGTGCCGCTCCTGATGCCGAAGGCGAAGGAACGGTCGCAGCCGATGGAATACGATCTGGAGATCGGAACCGGGACGGATTATGACCCGGCGCATGACAAGTATGTGGATGGAGATGATTATGACATCTGATGCCGGTCCCGGCCCGGCAGCGATCCTGCTTTCGGGGGTCGCTTCGGGAACCGTCGGCCTGCATCGGAGAGGATAGATGTGAGGTAGTGTATGGCTTCAACAGGCAGCGGCTCCCGCGGGAGCAATGCGAATCGGAGCGGCGGCGGGCGCAGACCGTCCGGCAAAGGCACCGGATCCGGTAGAAATGCCGGAGGCGCAAGGAGTGCCCCTTCCGCAAGGAGTACGGGCGGCGCTTCTTCCCGTGGCGGGAATCCCCCTTCCCGGCGGGAGACCCCCATCGAGCGGGCGCTCTACGAGGAGCGGGACGCCGAGATGACGCGGTCGGTCTTGCTGATCCTCGGGATGGCGGTTCTGGCATTTCTGTTTCTTTGCAATTTTCAGATCATGGGTAAACTGGGAAGCGCGGTGAGCGGTTTCCTTTTTGGCGTATTCGGGCTTCCTGCGTATGTCTTCCCCATCGCTGCGGCGGCGGGGGGTCTGTACGGACATTTTGCGCGCGGGCGCAGAGGGACGAATCGCAAGATCTGGACCGGCGTGATGGCCTTTGTGCTCGTCGGCATTGTGTGCGATCTGGCGGCCGGATATGCCGCGGAGATGATCGCGTCCGAAGCACCTTTTAAATGGTCACAGATGTACGGAGTCTGTCTGGAACACCGCGCCGGCGGCGGGCTGATCGAGGGAAGCGTATCCTTCTTCCTGCAGCATCTGCTGGGCAAGGTGGGGACGATCCTGATCCTGATCGCCGGATTTGCCGTGACGATCGTGCTCTTTACCGAGCGGTCCCTCTGGGGATATCTGCGCAGCGAAGGAGCGTACCTCCGCGAGGAACGGGAGATGCGCAGACAGGAGCGCGAGACGCAGGAGGACAGACGCCGGGAGGAACTGGCAGCGCGCAGACGCGAGCGTCTCGAGGCCCGTTCGAACCGTTCGGAGGATGGCAGCGAAGACGGCAGGATACCGGAGGAGGAGCGTCAGCTTCCGGCACAGACGGATTCTCAGAATCTGCCCGCGGAGACGGATGATCGCACCAGACGTCAGCAGACCTCGGCGCTTACGGAGGCGGAGAAGGTGCGCCTTCGCAGACAGCAGGCGGCGGAGAAGGCACAGGAGCGCAAGGAGCAGCGGGAGCAGAAGGCGCAGCAAAAGCTCCAGGAGCGCCAGCTTCGCAGAGAAGAGAAGGAGGCCGGAGCGATCCTTCAGGTGCTGGAGCCTCCGAAGCATACACAGGAGATGCACGAACTGACCCTTCCGGAGGACGAAGAGATCTATGCGGGGAACGGGGAAGAAGGGATGGATGGATACGGGCAGGAGCCTGCTCCGGTGCCCTTCCGCAGCTCCGTACTCGAGGAGAAGATCCCGGTCCGCAATACCCACCGGGTGTCGCTGGTCGGTGATCAGGATATGACAGAACTGTCGGTAGAGGATCCGGATGCGGGAGCAGATCTGCCCGCATATCCCGAGATGCCTCCCCACAAGGAGCCGGAACGCCCTGTGGCGAAGCCTGCTGCGGAGCGCGTACCCGAAGCGGCGCCTGCCCGCACACCCGTGCCGGCTCGTCCGAAGAGCGCAGCACCCGCCCCTGCCCAGGAGGAGAAGGGTACGCGGAGCATGAAGGAATATCAGTTCCCGCCGTATTCGCTCCTCAAGGCCGGCAAGGTGCGTCAGGGATCGCACAAAAAGGAGATCGAGGAGACCAGCCGTAAGCTGGTGGAGACTCTTGAATCCTTCGGTGTCGGCGTGACGATCACCGATGTCAGCCAGGGACCGACCGTTACGAGATATGAGATGATGCCGGAGCAGGGCATCAAGGTGTCCAAGATCGTGGGCCTCGCCGATGATATCAAGCTCAGCCTTGCGGCCGAGGATATCCGCATTGAGGCACCGATCCCGGGCAAGTCCGCGATCGGTATCGAGGTTCCGAACAGTGAGAATTCGGCGGTTCCGCTCCGTGATCTGATCGAGAGCAATGAGTTCCGCACCTTTGATTCCACGCTTGCCTTCGCGGTGGGCAAGGACATCGCCGGCAAGCCGGTCGTGTCGGATATCGGCAAGATGCCCCATGTCCTGATCGCCGGTGCCACCGGATCCGGTAAGTCCGTCTGTATCAATACGCTGATCATGAGCATCCTCTACAAGGCGCGGCCCGAGGAGGTGCAGATGGTGCTGATCGATCCGAAGGTGGTGGAGCTGTCGGTCTACAACGGGATCCCGCATCTGGCGATGCCGGTCGTGACCGATGCGCGCGCTGCTTCGAGTACGCTGCAGTGGGCCGTGTCCGAGATGGAAGCGCGCTATCGCAAATTTGCCGACGCCAAGGTGCGTGATCTGAAGAGCTACAACGAGCATCTGACGAAGATGCGTAATGCCGGAGAGGAAGCCGGCCCGAATCTTCCGAAGCTGGTGATCATCATCGATGAGCTGGCAGATCTGATGATGGTGGCCTCGAAGGATGTCGAGGATTCCATCTGTCGTCTGGCACAGCTGGCCCGTGCGGCGGGGATCCACCTGATCGTCGCAACGCAGCGTCCCAGCGTCAATGTCATCACCGGCCTCATCAAGGCCAATATGCCGAGCCGTATCGCATTTGCCGTATCGAGCGGTGTGGACTCCCGTACGATCCTCGACAGCTTCGGCGCGGAGAAACTGCTCGGCAAGGGCGACATGCTCTTTTACCCGCAGGGTTATACGAAACCCGCGCGTCTGCAGGGCGCGCTGGTGACCGACGACGAGGTCGGTGCGGTCATCGATTTCCTGAAGGCACAGCATCTGCACAATGAATATGCGCAGGAAGCACAGGAGGCGGTAAAGCAGGTGTCCGAGTCGGCTGCGTCCGCTTCTTCCGCAGGTGCCGGGGGAGATTCCTCCGACGGGGAGGACGAGCTTTTCGTCGAGGCAGGCCGAGCCGTGGTCAGCAGCAAGAAGGCGACGATCGGCTATCTGCAGCGCATGCTTAAGATCGGTTTCAACCGCGCGGCCCGGATCATGGACGCGCTGGCGGATGCCGAGGTCGTGGGACCCGAGCAGGGGACCAAGCCCAGAGAGGTCCTGATGACCGAAGAGGAATTTGAAAGCTTTCTGCAGAGCAGGGGCTGAGAAACAGTTACACAAACGCAGGTTCAGAGGAGTGAGCATTTATGAAATCGGATATTGAAATCGCACAGGAAGCCGTCATGCTTCCCATCACCGAGGTGGCACAGAGCCTGGACATTCCGGCGGAAGAACTTGAGCTCTACGGCAGGTACAAAGCCAAGCTCTCGGAGGAGTTTCTGGCGGGTCTGAAGGACCGGCCGGAGGGAAAGCTGATCCTGGTGACGGCCATCAATCCCACCCCGGCGGGAGAGGGCAAGACGACCGTGACGGTCGGCCTCGGACAGGCCTTCGGCAAACTGGGGAAAAAGGCAGTCATCGCGCTGCGGGAGCCCTCCCTGGGACCGTGCTTCGGCATCAAGGGCGGTGCGGCCGGCGGCGGCAACAGCCAGGTGGTTCCGATGGAGGATCTGAACCTGCATTTTACGGGGGATTTCCATGCGATCACCTCCGCGAACAATCTGCTTGCCGCGATGATCGACAACCACATTCAGCAGGGAAACGCGCTGCGCATCGATACGCGCCAGATCATCTGGAAGCGCGCGATGGATATGAATGACCGGGCCCTTCGCAACATTGTGGTCGGCATGGGCAGCAAGGCGGACGGATTTGTCCGCGAGGATCATTTTGTCATCACGGTGGCCAGCGAGATCATGGCAATCCTGTGCCTGGCAACGGACATGAAGGACTTAAAGGAACGTCTCGGACGGATCCTGGTGGCCTATGACCTGGACGGCAATCCGGTGACCGCACAGCAGATCGGCGCAGTCGGCTCCATGGCGGCGCTTCTGAAGGATGCGATCAAGCCGAATCTCGTGCAGACGCTGGAGCATACGCCGGCGCTGGTCCACGGCGGTCCCTTTGCCAATATCGCGCATGGGTGCAACAGTGTCCGCGCGACAAAAGCGGCGCTGAAGATGGCGGATTACTGCATCACGGAGGCCGGCTTCGGCGCGGATCTCGGTGCGGAGAAATTCTTTGATATCAAGTGCAGACAGGCCGGACTTAAGCCCGGTGCGGTCGTTCTGGTCGCTACGATCCGTGCACTCAAATACAACGGCGGCGTTCCCAAGACGGAGCTCGGCAGCGAGAATCTGGAAGCCTTGGAGCGCGGCATCGTGAACCTGGGAAAGCACATCGAGAACCTGGGAAAGTACGGAGTTCCCGTCGTTGTAGCGCTCAACGCCTTCGTATCCGATACGCAGGCCGAGATGGATTTTGTCAGGAATTACTGCGAGAGCAGAGGGAGCGAATTCGCCCTGGCGAAGGTCTGGGAGAAGGGCGGCGAAGGCGGCAAGGAGCTCGCGGAGAAGGTGCTCTATGCGCTTGAGCATAAGACTTCGCAGTTCCATCCGCTCTACGAGGACAGCCTGCCGCTTCGGGATAAGATCCGGAAACTGGCGCAGGAGATCTACGGGGCGGACGATGTGGAATACGAAGGGTCCGCTTCCAAAAAGCTTCAAAAGCTGGTGGATCTCGGGTACGACCATTTGCCGGTCTGTGTGGCGAAGACGCAGTATTCCCTGTCGGATGACCCTTCGCTCTTGGGGCGTCCGCAAGGCTTCAAAATGCACGTGCGCGATGTCTATGTATCCGCCGGAGCAGGCTTTGTCGTGGTCCTCACGGGCGATATCATGACGATGCCCGGTCTGCCGAAGAGTCCTGCGGCGCTTCGGATCGATGTGGACGAGAGCGGCAAGATCACGGGATTGTTCTGAGAATAGAAGGGAGAGCGCAAGGCGCATTCCTCAAAACGGAGGTATCCAGATGGCAAAGATCATCGATGGGAAGAGTATTTCCCAGCAGGTGAAGGATGAGGTAAAGGAGCAGGTATCAAAGCTCGCGCAGGAAGGTGTAACGGTCACGCTGGCGGTGATCCAGGTGGGCGCGGATCCGGCGAGCAGCGTCTATGTGCGCAACAAGAAAAAAGCCTGCGAGGCGGTCGGGATAGGGTCCGAGAGCTACGAGCTTCCGGAGGAGACCACGCAGGAGGAACTCCTGAAGCTCATCGATACGCTGAACGAGCGGCCGGAGGTCGACGGGATCCTGGTGCAGCTTCCGCTGCCGGGACATATCAATGAACAGATCGTCCTGGACCGGATCGTTCCGGGCAAGGATGTGGACGGTTTTCATCCGCAGAATGTGGGATGTCTTTCCATCGGAAAGCCCGGCTTTGTTTCCTGTACGCCGGCGGGCGTGATCCAGCTGCTGAAGCGCTCCGGGATCGAGATCGCCGGGAAGGAATGTGTCGTGATCGGACGCAGCAATATCGTCGGTAAGCCGATGGCCATGCTGCTGCTGAAGGAGAACGGCACCGTCACGGTCACCCATTCGCGGACGAAGGATCTGCCATCCGTCACGCGGCGTGCGGACATCCTTGTGGTCGCGATCGGGAAGCCGAAGATGATCACGGCGGACTATGTGAAGGAAGGCGCGGTGGTGATCGATGTCGGCATCCACCGCATGGAAGACGGAAAGCTATGCGGGGACGTGGATTTTGCTTCGGTGGAGCCTGTGGCTTCCGCCATCACTCCGGTCCCGGGCGGCGTAGGACCGATGACGATCGCCATGCTGATGCACAATTGTCTTGAATCGGTTCGTTTATCCGGAAAAGCGAAATAAGAGGTTGCCATGAAATGTCCGATCTGCGGGGCACCCATGAAGGACGGAACCCTCTACTGCGAGCATTGCGGGGAGGAGATCCGGATCGTGCCCGAGTTTGAACCGGAACTGGATAAAACCTATCGCCAGACGATTGAAGATATGACAAGCGGCCTCTGGAAGGAGGACGGAAGGCAGGGAAAGCAGGGGGAGGCGCCGAAGCAGGAGCCGGAACCGAAGCGAAAGCCGAAGCGGGAAAAGGTTCCCGCGGCCGGGCAGGAACACCCCGGAAAATCCTTCACCCAGAGACTCATCGCCAGACTTCCCTCACCGATGCTCTGGATCGTGATCTGCCTGATCCTTCTGATGGGACTCGTGGCCGGCGGGCTGGGGTATCTTCGGTATATCAATCTGGACTCCACCAAATGCTCCAGGGCGGAAAAAGCCGTGGAGAACGGGGATTATGATTATGCCATCACCGTGTACAGGGGACTGCTTGCGGGGGATCATCAGAATCCGGAATACCTGGAGAAGCTGGCGGAGGCCTACCGGTTATCCGGCAATGAAATTCTATACGAAAATACGCTGTGGGAACTGACACAGAGTCCCGAACGCACGCAGGAGCAGTACAGGCGGGCCTATGAGGAGCTGATCGGGATCTACGCGGGGCTGGAGGATTACGCGTCCCTGACGGATCTTCTGAGCGGCTGCGAAGACGCGGAACTGGTGGCAAAATATGCCGCCTACCTGCCGCCGAAGATATCGTTCAGCATCCCGGGCGGGTATTACGATTCCCCGCAGCTGTTAAAGCTCGAGGCGACGCAGCAGGGGGCGATCTATTACACCCTGGACGGGAAGGATCCCGCGGAAGGCGGGATGCTTTATGAATACCCGCTGCTTCTGGACGACGGGGACACGGTGGTTTCGGCCTGCTGCATCGGGGAGAACGGAATTCGCAGCGATACATTGACAGAGACCTACCATGTCAGCGCGGCGCAGGTTCCGCCTCCGGAGCTGTCGACCGTCTCGGGGAGCTATCAGAAGCCGGTTCTGTTGACGCTGAAAGAACTCCCCGATGGGGTGAGCGTCCGGTATACGCTGGACGGAAAGCTACCGGACGAAGGATCGGAGCTTTTCCCGGATGCGATGCCGCTTCCCGAGGGAAAGACAGAGCTTACGCTGGTCAGCATGGACGGCACCGGGCGGATGAGCGAGCCGGTGACCTTCACCTATACGGTCACACTGAACGCTCCGATCAATACCGAGCAGGGAAGAGCCTACATCTATCTCTACACCGGTGAATTCCAGGAGAACTGTGACTACCGCTATGTCTATCCCCTGGAGCTGGAGCAGGGTCTGTACTATGTCTTTTACGAAATGCGCCCGGGCCGCGACGGGATCTGGAAGGATACCGGTCTGATGTACGCGGTGGACTACCGGGATGGCACGACGGGCCGCCTCTATACGGAGGACGGAGGATACCGTCTGGAAATATTCGAAAGCATCGCTTGAGGGTGCTGGGAAATAAGAAGTATGTGGAAAGGAACGGAAGGGAAAATTATGTACAAGATTGTGGAACGGAAGTACCTTGCAGGCAATATTGTGCTCATGGAAGTGGAAGCTCCCATGGTGTCCAGAAACTGTCTGCCCGGCCAGTTTGTCATCGTCCGCATGGATGCTGACGGGGAGAGGATCCCTCTGACCATCTGCGATTACAGCAGAGAAAAGAAGACGATTACGCTTGTCATTCAGGTTGTCGGTGCCGAGACCAAACGCATGGCGGATGCCGAGGATCTGAAGGCATTTCATGATGTCGTGGGTCCTCTGGGCAGACCGTCCGAGCTCACGGAGAAGACGGACGAAGAGCTTGCGGCGATGCGTATCATCTTTGTCGCCGGCGGACTCGGAACGGCTCCGGTCTATCCGCAGGTAAAGTACCTGCACGAGCACGGAGCTGACGCGGATGTCATTATCGGCGCCAAGACGAAGGACATCGTCATCCTCGAGCAGGAGATGAGCGCGGTCGCGGGCAATGTGTACGTGACGACCGATGACGGCTCCTACGGACGCAGCGGCATGGTCACGCAGACGCTCCAGGATCTTGTGGAAAAAGAAGGCAAGACCTACGATCTGTGTGTGGCGATCGGCCCCATGATCATGATGAAATTTGTCTGCAAGCTGACCGAGCAGCTCGGCATCCCGACGATCGTCAGCATGAATCCCATCATGGTCGACGGTACCGGCATGTGCGGTGCGTGCAGACTCACCGTGGGCGATGAGATCAAATTCGCCTGTGTGGATGGTCCGGAATTTGACGGACACAAGGTCAATTTTGACGAGGCCATGCGTAGAGCCCAGATCTACAAGACAGAGGAAGGCAGAGCCATGCTGGCCCTTCAGGAGGGGGATACCCACGAAGGCGGCTGCGGACATTGCAAATAAAGAGATGGAGATAAGCAAATGGATGTAAATGTGAAGGTTCCTGTCAGAGAGCAGGATGCAAGCAAGAGAGCACATAATTTTGACGAGGTCTGCCTGGGCTACAACGCACAGGAGGCGCAGGAGGAGGCATCGAGATGCCTGAACTGCAAGAATGCCAGATGTATCGCAGGATGTCCCGTAGCCATCAATATTCCCGGATTTATCCAGCAGGTGAAGGAAGGTAATTTTGCAGAAAGCTACCGGATCATCTCCGAGTCGTCTGCGCTGCCCGCTGTCTGCGGCCGTGTCTGCCCGCAGGAGAGCCAATGCGAGGGACAGTGCGTACGCGGGATCCGCGGGGAAGCGGTATCCATCGGCAAGCTCGAGCGCTTCGTCGCCGACTGGGCGCGGGAGCAGGGGATCCGTCCCACCACGGATGCACCGAAGAAGGGCAAGAAGGTCGCCGTCATCGGCTCCGGTCCTTCGGGTCTTACCTGTGCCGGAGATCTGGCCAGAATGGGATACGATGTAACGATCTTTGAAGCGCTGCACGAGCCCGGCGGAGTCCTGGTCTACGGAATCCCCGAGTTCCGTCTGCCCAAGCAGGATGTCGTGGCGAAGGAGATCGAGAATGTGAAATCTCTCGGCGTTACCATCGAGACGAACGTCATCATCGGCAAGTCCATCACCATCGATGAGCTTCTGAACGAAGAAGGCTTCTCTGCCGTCTTTGTCGGTTCCGGTGCGGGTCTTCCCAAGTTCATGGGGATTCCCGGAGAGAATGCGAACGGTGTCTTCTCCGCCAATGAATATCTGACCCGGAGCAACCTGATGAAGGGCTTCCGCGAGGATTCCCACACGCCGATCATGAAGAGCCGGAAGGTGGCGGTCGTCGGCGGCGGCAATGTCGCAATGGATGCGGCCCGCACCGCGCTGCGTCTCGGAGCGGAGGTGCATATCGTGTACCGCCGCAGCGAGGAAGAGCTTCCCGCCCGTGTGGAGGAAGTTCACCATGCGAAGGAGGAGGGCATCATCTTCGACCTTCTGACCAATCCGACCGAGATTCTCAGTGACGAGAAGGGCTGGGTGACCGGCATGAAATGTGTGCGGATGGAACTCGGCGAGCCCGATGCCTCCGGAAGAAGAAGACCTGTGGAGATCCCCGGATCGGAATTCCTTATGGAGGTGGATACGGTGATCATGAGTCTGGGTACTTCTCCGAATCCGCTGATCGCTTCGACGACGGAAGGACTCGAGACCAATAAGCACGGCTGCATCATCGCGAAGGAAGAGAACGGAGCTACCGCCAAGACTGCTGTCTATGCGGGCGGCGATGCCGTGACCGGTGCCGCTACGGTCATTCTGGCGATGGGAGCCGGAAAATCCGCGGCCAAAGGCATCGATGAATACCTTAGCAATCAGGCCTGAAGTGAGAAGGGATCGTACAGAGGAGGTATCATATGCCCTGGTGTCCGAAATGTAAAATGGAGTACCGAGAAGGATTTACCAAATGTGCAGACTGCGGGGAGTACCTGGTCGACAAGCTGCCGGAGGAAGAGCCGGAGCCTGCGTCGGAGCCGGTGACTTTCTACCGTCCGATTCCGGAGAACACCTATGGGGAGGTGGATCCGGAAGCACTGGTGGCGGCAGCGAAGGAGTACGCCCGCAGAAACGCACCTGCAAAACCCTATATGGACAGCGCATCGCAGGCCGAGGAGAACAAGTCCAGCGGATGGATCCTGATCATCGGCGGCATCGTCGGCCTGGTAATCCTGCTGCTGGGGCTGCTGGGCGTGATCCAGATCCGTCTGGGGAGCCCGTATCTGTTCTACGGCGTGCTTTCCGCAATCTGCATCCTGTTCATCGTCATGGGGATCATCTCCATGAAAAATGCACGGATCTTTGAGCGTAAGGCCAAAAGTGAGCACAGCCTCGAGGAGAGCCTGCTGGAATGGGCCGGTGAGAATCTGACGGCGGAGAAGGTGGATTCCTACCTGCCGCCCGACGAGCGCAGACCCGGCGAACACCTGTATTTTCACAGGTCCGAGATCATCGTGCAGCTCCTGAGCAAGCAGTTCGTCAATCTGGATCCGGACTTTGTGGAGCATCTGATCGACGACAAGATCTATGATTCGCTCTATGGGGAGGAAGGAAAATAGTCCTTGGGCGTACATATCACGTTGCTGTGTGTCGGGAAAATAAAGGAAAGCTTTTACAGACAGGCGCTGGAGGAATATACAAAGCGCCTTTCTCGTTATTGCAGGCTGCAGATCGCGGAAGTCCAGGATGAAAAGACGCCGGACGGCGCAGGGGAGAAGGAAGAGGCCTCCATCCTTGAGAAGGAAGGAAAGCGGCTCCTTGCGCGGATTCCGGAAGGGGCCTTCGTGTGCACGCTCGAGATCCGGGGAAAAGCCCTGACCTCGGAACAGTTTGCGCAGCGTCTGCAGGAGCTCCAGGTGCAGGGGGTCAGCGAGATTTGCTTCGTGATCGGCGGGAGCCTGGGACTGTCCCCGGAGGTAATCGCAAGAGCGCAGATGCATCTGTCCTTCTCCGCGATGACCTTTCCGCACCAGCTGATGCGCGTCATCCTTACAGAGCAGATTTACCGCGCTTTCCGCATCCTGAGCGGAGAGCCGTACCACAAGTAGGGAAAGAAGCATGACCGGAAAGAAGCTTGCGCTGGAGGTGATCCGGCGGCTGAAAACAGAATATCCGGATACGGTCTGTACCCTGGACTATGACGAGGCCTGGAAATTGCTGGTAAGCGTCCGTCTCGCGGCACAGTGTACGGACGCACGGGTCAATGTCGTCGTGCAGGATCTTTACCGGGAATATCCCACGATGCAGGATCTGGCGAAGGCCTCGCCGGACAAAATCGAGCGGATCGTGCACCCCTGCGGTCTCGGGCGCAGCAAGGCACGGGACATTCACGCGTGCATGAACGAGCTTCTGGAGCGCTTTGACGGACGGGTGCCGGATACGATGGAGGAGCTTCTGTCCCTCCCCGGCGTCGGAAGGAAGAGCGCCAATCTGATCCTGGGGGATGTCTTCGGAAAGCCGGCGATCGTGACGGATACGCATTGCATCCGCTTAAGCAACCGGATCGGTCTCGTGAAGAATGTCACGGAGCCCGCGAAGGTGGAAGCGGCGCTTCGCAAGATCGTTCCGCCCGAGGAAGGCAATCAGCTCTGTCACCGCCTGGTGGATCATGGAAGAGCGGTCTGTACGGCCAGAACTGCGCCGTTTTGTGACAAATGTGTCTTAAAGGACATCTGTGCGTATGGGAAGAAGGTGCCGGTATGAGAATGTATGATCTGATCCGCAAGAAAAGAGACGGAGGAGCACTGACCGCGGAGGAGATCCGCTGGTTTATAGGAGGGTACACGAAGGGAGAGATCCCGGATTACCAGGTGTCGGCCCTGATGATGGCGATCTTTTATCAAAAGATGACACCGGAGGAGACGCTGGAGCTGACGCTGGCCATGCGGGACAGCGGCGATGTGCTCGACCTGAGCAGGATCTCCGGAATCAAGGTGGATAAGCATTCCACCGGCGGCGTGGGAGACAAGACCTCCCTGGCGCTTACGCCGATGGTGGCAGCCTGCGGCGTCCCGATCGCCAAGATGAGCGGCAGAGGGCTCGGACATACCGGCGGTACGATCGACAAGCTCGAGAGCTTTCCGGGCTTTCGTACCTCGCTCACGGAGCGGCAGTTCACGGACAATGTCAACACCATCGGAATCGCGATCATGGGCCAGACGGCGGACCTTGCCCCGGCGGACAAAAAGCTCTACGCGCTGCGGGATGTGACCGCGACGGTCGACAATATGTCGCTGATCGCAAGCTCCATCATGAGCAAGAAGCTTGCGGCCGGCGCCGATGCCATCGTGCTTGATGTCAAGACCGGAAGCGGCGCCTTCATGAAGGAGGAGGCGGATTCGGTCGCCCTCGCGGAGGAGATGCTCTCCATCGGGCGTCTCGCGGGAAAGCGGATGGCCGCGGTCGTGTCGGATATGGACCAGCCACTGGGCAATGCGGTGGGCAATGCCATCGAGGTACGCGAAGCCATCGATACGCTGGGTGGCAGGGGACCGAAGGATTTTACGGAGCTTTGCATGACGCTGGGTTCTCTGATGCTGATCCTCGGCGGCCGGGCGCAGGACGATGCGCAGGCGCGGGAGATGCTTTCGGAGGCGGTTTCGTCCGGGCGGGCGCTGGAGAAGCTCGCGCAGTTTGTGCATGCGCAGGGCGGCGACGAGCGCGCGGTCTACGATCCGGAGCTGCTTACGCTGGCACCGCTTCAGATCGAGATCCCGTCCCCGGCGGACGGCTATGTGGCACACATCGACTGCGATGAGATCGGGATCTGCAGCCTCATCCTGGGCGGCGGACGGGAGACCAAGGAATCGGAGATCGATCTGTCCGTGGGGCTTCTTCTTAAGAAAAAGACGGGGGATGCGGTAAAGCGCGGAGAGTCCCTGGCGACGATCTACGCGGCCGATCCGGACAGGGCAGAGCAGGCGAAGGAGCGCTTTTTGAAGGCGTATCATTTTGCCGGGAGCATGCCCGAACCGAAGGCACTGATCCGCAGAGTCTACGGGATCTGAGATTGGAAAGGGTAGGAGTATAGGATCCGGATGGAGAATTTTTCAACACAGCTGGAACTGTCGGCGGAGGATATGCGCAGCATCTTCGGTATGCATGACGCGTATCTCAAAAAGCTGGAGAGGGACCTGAATGTCACGGTGGTAGACCGGAACGGTTCTCTTGTGATCAGCGGTTTTCGCGAGAATGTATTTAAAGCGAGGGATGTTTTATTGGAACTGACCAGATATGCCAGAAGCGGCAACGAGATCGAGGACCAGAATGTAAATTACGCTCTGGAGATGGCTGCGGAGAATGATACGGAGGTTCTGTCCGTCGTGGACGCGGATCTGATCTGCCATACCCTGTCCGGCAAACCGATCAAGCCCAAGACGATCGGACAGAAGGAATACGTGCAGGCGATCCGGGACTCCATGATCACCTTCGGCCTCGGGCCGGCCGGTACGGGCAAGACCTACCTGGCAATGGCGATGGCCATCACGGCTTTCAAGAATGAGGAAGTGGGGAGGATCATTTTGACCCGACCCGCGATCGAAGCGGGGGAGAAGCTCGGATTTCTTCCGGGCGATCTGCAGAGCAAGGTGGATCCCTATCTGCGCCCGCTGTATGACGCGCTCTACCAGATCATGGGCGCGGAGAATTTTGCCCGGAACATGGAAAAAGGACTGATCGAGGTTGCCCCGCTTGCGTATATGCGCGGCCGCACCCTCGACAATGCCTTCATCATCCTCGATGAGGCACAGAATACGACGCCTGCGCAGATGAAGATGTTCCTGACGCGTGTGGGCTTCGGCTCGAAGGTGGTGGTCACCGGCGATGCGACACAGAAGGATCTGGGACCGGGCATCGTTTCCGGACTCGATGTGGCGCAGAAGGTGCTGCAGAAGGTGGAAGGGATCGCGTTCTGCACGCTGACCAACCGCGATGTGGTGCGCCATCCGCTGGTGCAGCAGATCGTCAAGGCCTACGAGGCTTACGAGGAGCGGGAACGCAGAAAGCAGAGCGGCAGAGGTGCGTCCGGAGGAAGAAACCGGACCGGTGGAACGAGACATGAAGGCTGAGAAGAAGGACCGGGAAAAAGGAAAAGCGATATGGTATCTCCCGCAGATCCTGTATGCATTTGCGGGGACTTTTCTGTGCGTCCTCGCAGGGCTTCTGCTGGAGATGGACGCATCGGAGCTGCTGCAGACCGGGTGTTTTTCGTTTCTGGGACTGGCAATGCTGGGGCTGGCCGTACGCCTTCGCTTTCCCTATGACGCGAAGCTGCGTAAGGTAAGCAGACGGCGGCTTTCGCGCTTTTGGATCGCAGCCTGGATCGCGCTGGCCCTTGCCCTGATCAGTGCGTTTCTTCCCAATATGACCTGGCCGTTTCTTCCGATCTTTGTGATCCTCGGACTCTACGGGACGCCTTTTCTCGGGCTCCTGGGAGGCGCGGTGCTGCTGACGGTGCCGGTCCTTTTGTCCGGGGGAGGCGCGGGCGTTTTTTTCCTGTATTTTATCAGCGGGGCCTTCGGCCTCGTGATCTTCCTTCCGCTGAAGAAGGAAGCGAAGATCCTGCTTCCCATGATCCTGTCGTTGGTGTGTCTCTTTGTATGTGAGATCGGTGGGATCATCCTGACGCTCAATGCGGAGCTTTCCTTCATGCAGTTCCTGCTGCCGGCCGCGAATGTGATCCTGTCGGCGGTGCTGCTCCTTGCGGGAGTGCAGCAATATGCGGTGAAGGAGCTCTATCCCTACCGGGATCTGTATCTGTATCTGAACGACACCGAGCATCCGAAGCTGGCCGCGCTGCGCAGCTCCGATCGCAAGGCTTATATGCAGAGCATTCATACGGCGTACTTCTGCGAGCGGATCGGTTCGGTTCTGGGACTGGATACGGATGTGCTCAAGTGCGTCGGCTATTACCACCGTCTGACACCGCTCAGGGACCCGGAGCGCGAGGCGTTTTTTGACGAGATGAATTTTACGGTGCCGGTGCGGGATACGCTGACCGAATTTTCCGAGTACGCGCTCTCGAAATCCAGGCAGCCGATCCGGAGCAAGATGACAGCGATCCTGCTTTGTTCGCAGACCATGATCACAACGGTGCTCAATCTCTACGAAAAGGGTGAGACGCAGGTGGATGCGGCGCTTCTGGTGCAGCGGATCTTCCAGCGCTTCGAGGAGCATCAGGTCTTTGCCTCCAGTGATCTGACGATTCATGAATATGCCGAGATGAAGAAGGTCTTTGAGAGGGAGAAGCTTTATTATGACTTTTTACATTGAGAATGAGACGGATGCGGAATTTGCCTTTGATCCGCAGGAAGTGATCTCCGCTGTGGCGGAGGGCGTGCTGCGCAGCGAAGGATGTCCGGCGGAGGAGGTGTGTGTCAATGTCCTTCTCACCGACTCGGAAGGGATCCGTGCGTACAACCGGGATTATCGGGACATCGACCGGGAGACGGATGTGCTGAGCTTTCCGAATGTGGAATATGACACGCCTGCCGATTTTTCCTATGTGACCGAGCATCCGGAGGATTGCATGGATCCGGATACCGGGGAGCTGGTGCTCGGGGATGTGATCCTGAACGTGGACCGGGTACGCTCGCAGGCGAAGGAATACAACCATTCCGAGCGGCGGGAGATGGCCTTCCTTGTGGCGCACTCTCTTCTGCATCTGTGTGGCTACGATCACATGGAGGACGCGGAGCGCCTGGTGATGGAGGAGAAGCAGGAAGCGGTCCTGCAGAAGCTGGGGATCACGAGAGATTCCGAATAGGGGGATGAGAATTGTACGGATATAAAACCCTGCGGGTTACGTATTTTTGCATAGCATTTGAGCTCCTTACGCTGTATGCCTTTCGGCTGCACACGGGGGATGAAGGGATCGGTTATCTCGCTGCCGTGGCGGTGATCGATCTGATCCTCTGGCTGATCTTCGGCCGCGGACTGGCCGGGGTCGGCGGGCGGATGATGAAGAGCCGTCTGAAGAAGGGGCAGGAGGAGAATGTGCGCGCGCTCTGGCGGATCCTGCGCGGAAGCGCGGTGGTGCAGAGCATCCTCGGCGCCGGTCTGCTTGGCGTCCTCTCCACGGTGCTGCTGCGCGGAGCCTTTCATATGCCGCGGGCGGCGATCCTCGGCTGGGTGCTCGCTCCCGCATTTTTCCTGCGGGGGATGAGCGAGATGCTGCGCGGCTACTGCGAGGGACATGAATCCAACAAGGCGGGGATGATCTCGGATGTCCTGCGCGCGCTCACCTTCCCGGTCTTCGGGGAATTGCTTCTGACCGCCATGCAGGGATACGGACAGAAGGTCGCCTCTCTGCTCAAGGTGGATGATTTTGTTTCGATCTACGCCTGCTTCGGCGTCTGTATCGGCTGGATCGTGTCAGAGGTCTTTGCATTTCTGTTTCTGCTGGTCCTGGCGATCGTCACGGCGGGGCGCGGTGTCCGCGTGGCCGATCCGGTGCGCAGCAGAGAGAACCGCATGGCGCTTTTTTACGGGCTGTGGAGAAAGCGCGGTGATTCGATCCTCACGGGACTTCTGGTGGTCTTCCCCTTCCTGGCGGTGCTCCTTCTGCTCACGAAGCCGGGCACGGAGGCTGTGGACGGACTGGCGCTGGCGCATGCCTACGGACGCTTCCTGAGTACCGGATTTCTGATCCCGCTGGTGCTGGCCGTCTTAAGTCGCTGGATCCTGGCGGCTGTGCAGGAGCGTTGTATCGTCGCGATCCGCAAGGAGGAATACCGTTATCTGAAGACGCTTTATCAGGAGGGGTTCCATCTGAGCGTTGTATGCGGAAGCTTTGCTTTCGGATATCTGGCGGCGGTGTGCCGGAGTCTGGGAGAGCTTCTGGTGCCGGGAAACGGCAAGGCAGCGGAAAATGCGATTCTGCTCGGCGGCCTGGCGGCGCTTCTTGTGGTGGTGAATTTCTGGATGATGAAGACGCTCATCTATTGCGGGCATCTGCTGGAGCATATCGCGATCCTGGTCCTGGGGGATGGCGCCTTTGTGCTTTCCTTCCTCCTGCTGCGCGGAAAGTATGAGAGCATCGGCGGAGCGCTTCCCTTAAGCTTTCTGATCTGGCAGCTGGTGATGACGATCGGACTGCTCCTGCTTCTCTGGATCCGCTGGAAGCTGAGCGTGGATCTGATCCGCGCCGCGCTGCTGCCGATCGTGGTTTCGAGCCTTCTGGCTCTGATCCAGATGCTGGTGGCGCGGGGGATATCGCCGCATCTGGGCAATATTTTCACGGTCCTTTTCTGTCTGGTCGCACAGTTCTTTCTGTATCTGGTGGTCCTTCTGATCCTGCGCAATCTTCCGGAGCGGGAGATCCGTTATCTGCCGGGAGCGGTTCTGATCGAGCGTCTGGCGCAGCTTCTGCATGCCATCTGAGGGGTGAAAGCATATGAACATAGCAGTCGTCGGCGGGGGTGCCTCCGGGATGATGGCCGCGCTTGCGGCCGCGGAGAAAGGGGCGGATGTAGCGCTCCTCGAGCGCAATGAGATCCTGGGGAAAAAGCTTCGTCAGACCGGCAACGGGCGGGGAAATCTATCGAATGAAGCCATGGGCGCCCAGTATTATCACGCGCAGGATGGCGCGCGGATCAGGCGCTGGCTGGAGGAATTCGGCACAGAGGATACGGTCGCTTTCTTCGGAGGGATCGGCGTCCTGGTCCACGGACGGGACGGGTATCTCTACCCGCGTTCGGACCGCGCGGAGGATCTGGCAGAGTGCATGCGCCTTGCCCTCGGAGACCGCGGCGTAAGGGTCCGGACGGGGGCGCTGGTAAAGCAACTCCGGCCCGGGACGGAAGGGTCCGTTCAGGGAACTCCTGCCGAGAAGAAGCCGGAATCCGGCAAAGAGCCCGGGACCGGGTGGACGATCCGGTTTACGGAAGAAGGGCAGACCCTCGAGCAGCCCTTTGACCGCGTGATCCTGGCCTGCGGCGGAATGGCGGCTCCGAAGACGGGTTCGGACGGGAAAGGATACTATATGCTGCGTCAGCTGGGAGCACGGATCACAGAGCCCCTGCCCGCGCTCTGCGCCCTGAAGACAGAAGGAGAGGCGGCGGAGGCGGCCGGCGTACGTGCGTTAGGAACGGTCCGCATCTATGCGAAGGAGGCCGGCGCGCAGGGAGCACCCCTTCCCATCGGCAAGGCAACCGGCGAGATTCAGCTGGTGAAGGGGGCGATCTCCGGGATCCCCGTCTTTCAGGTAAGCGGAGAAGCCATCCGGCATCTGAGCAGCGGGGAGCAGGTGACGGCGGAATTGGACTTTCTTCCGGCCATGCCCCGGCAGGCGTGGGAGGAAGCACTGGAGGAGCGGTGCAAGCCGGGACGGACGCTGCTGCAGCTTTTTGCCGGGGCGGTAAACGGCAGGCTGGCGACGGAGCTTTTGAAGGAGCAGGGGCTGGCTGCGGACCGGTCCGCGGAGGAAGTATTGCGGGAGACCCCGGGAAAGCTTTACCGGGCCTGGCTGTCGGTCAAGGGCTGGGAACGCAGAGTGACCGGACATGCGGATTTCGGCGCGGCGCAGACGAGCACCGGCGGCGTACCGCTTACGGATGTTAAGGATTCCTTTGAGATGATTCATTTTCCGGGACTGTATGTCACCGGGGAGATGCTGGACGCGGACGGCCTCTGCGGCGGCTACAATCTGCAGCTGGCCTGGACGAGCGGGTATCTGGCCGGCCGGGCTGCAGCGGGAGAAGTAAGCGAGCTATGATCCGAATCGAACAGGTGAAAATGTCCATATCGGCGCGTCCGGAGGAGCTGCCGGGCCAGATCTGTCACATCCTGGGGATCCGGCCGCAGGAGCTACAGGACTGGGAGATCCTGCGCCGCAGCCTCGATGCGCGCAAGAAGCCGGATCTGTGGTATGTTTATACCCTCGAAGCAAAGGTGAGCGATGAGGCGGGCGTACTGAAAAGAGCGCAGAAGAATAACAGAAACCGCGACCGGATCCGCCTCTCCGAGCGCAGGGAATATCGCCTGCCCGCCCCCGGAGAGCAGGGGATGGAGGCGCCTCCCGTGATCGTGGGAAGCGGCCCTGCAGGACTTTTCTGCGCGCTGGTCCTGGCCCAAAACGGATACCGTCCGGTGCTGCTCGAGCGCGGCGGAAGCGTGGAGGAGCGTACGGAGGCCGTGCGAGGCTTCTGGGAGAGCGGAAGACTCGATCCGGAGTGCAATGTGCAGTTTGGCGAGGGCGGCGCCGGAACCTTTTCCGACGGCAAGCTGAACACCCTCGTGAAGGACCCGGAGGGACGGGCCCGAAAGGTGCTGGAGATCTTCACCCGGTTTGGTGCGGAGGAATCCATTGTCTACGATGCGAAGCCGCATCTCGGAACCGATGTCCTTACGGGGATCGTGCGCGGCATGCGGGAAGAGATCCGCGCGCTGGGCGGCGAGGTGCTTTTTCATTCCAGGGTGACGGACCTGATGATCCGGGATGGACGGGTGCAGGGCGTCGTGCTGGAGGACGGAAGCCGGCGGGAAGCCTGCGCGGTGGTGCTCGCCTGCGGGCATTCGGCGCGGGATACCTTCCGGATGCTTGAGGGACACGGGATCGCGATGGAGCCCAAGGCCTTTGCCGTGGGACTTCGCTGTGAGCATCCGCAGAAAATGATCAATATCAGCCAGTACGGTAGAGCGGAAGCGGGCACCGCCTCTGCCGCCGCCTACAAGCTGACCGCCACCGCAAGCGGCGGAAGAGGCGTTTTTTCCTTCTGCATGTGCCCCGGTGGCTATGTGGTGAATGCCTCCTCGGAGGAGGGGATGCTGGCCGTCAACGGAATGAGCTATTCCGGGCGGAGCGGGGACAATGCGAATGCCGCGATCGTCGTCACGGTAACACCGGACGATTATCCCGGGGAGGGGCCGCTGAAGGGCGTGCTCTTCCAGCAGGAGCTCGAGCGCAGAGCCTTTTTGCTTGGTGAAGGAATGATTCCGATGCAGCGCTACGGCGCGTTTCGGGATGAGGTCCTGCGGCAGGCGAAAGGACCGGAAGCGGAAGACGGATCCGTCCTGCAGCAAAGGACAGCAGGTGCGGTGGATCCATCCGGGCAGACACGGGAAGGAGCGGCGGACCGGGAGACGGGCCGGGAGATCCTCCCGCAGCACAAGGGAGCGTCCGTATGGTGCGACATCACCGGTGTCCTGCCTCCGGCGGTCAATCTGGCGCTGGTGGAGGGAATGGAACAGTTCGGACGTAAGATTCCCGGATTTGACCGGGGCGATGCAATCCTCTCTGCCGTGGAGAGCCGGACTTCATCCCCGGTGCGCGTGACAAGGGATGATACGCTGCAGGCTTCGATCCCCGGCCTTTATCCGATCGGGGAAGGCCCCGGATACGCGGGCGGGATCACTTCCGCCGCGATGGACGGGCTGCGCGCCGCGGAGCAGTTGATTTCCGTATACGCTCCATTTGACGCTGACGGAAGATAAGCGTATGATGGAAAATACATTTTTGGGGCAAGTATGCCCCGGAAGGATGGGTTTGCCGTGAGTTCGATCAGAGAAGAACTTCGTTTCAAGAAGAGGATCGTCGTGAAGATCGGATCCTCCTCCCTGCAGCACAAGGAGACGGGAGGTATGGATTACGCGCGCATGGAGCTTCTCGTGCGGGAGCTGTGCGATCTGAAAAACCGCGGGATGGATGTCATCCTCGTCTCGTCCGGTGCCATCGCCGCGGGACGGAACGCAGTGCATTTAAAGCCGCACCGCAGCGGATGTGCTGCGATGACGATGGCGGAGAAGCAGGCCTGTGCCGCGATCGGGCAGGCGCGTCTGATGATGACCTACCAGAAGCTTTTCGGTGAATACAATCAGACGACCGCGCAGATCCTGATGACGAAGAATACAATCGTGGATACCATGAATCGCACCAATGCCACCAATACCTTCACGGAGCTGATGGATATGGGCGCGATCCCCGTGGTCAATGAAAATGACACGATTGCCACATATGAGATTGAGATCGGAGACAACGATACGCTCTCCGCGATTGTGGCCGCGATGGTGAATGCGGATCTGCTGGTCCTTCTGTCCGATATCGACGGGCTGTATTCGGATGATCCGCGGACCAATCCGGACGCAGTCTTCATCCACCAGGTGGATGAGCTCACCGAGGAATACATGGACATGGGCAAGGCCAGTACCGGCAGCAATGTGGGAACCGGCGGCATGAATACCAAGATGATCGCGGCGCAGATCGCCACCCGTTCGGGGGCTGACATGGTGATCTGCAACAGCAATGATCTGACCAATCTGCATCGCATCGTGGAAGGGGAGGAGATCGGAACGATCTTTGCCGCCCATCCGGATGATTCATTTGATTTGCCCGGCTTTGTGGACGGGCTGCACAGGAGCTGACAAACGTGGATATGGAAATCCCTGCTATGGAAACAATGCGTTCCGAAGAGGCTTCGGAACCGAATACGGAGGAGCGCAGCGAGCGGAAAAAAAAGCTGCGCAGAGTGGCGCTGGAGCGGCGCGGATCGATTCCGGCCGGTGAGCGCAGAATGGCGTCCGTCAAGCTGGGCAGAACGGTGACCGGGCGGGAGGACTATCGGAAGGCCGGCGTGATCATCGGCTATTACCCCTTCGGTTCGGAGATCGATATCCGCCCGATCCTGGAGGATTCGCTCTCTACGGGGAAGGAACTGTACCTTCCCAGAGTACGGGGCAAGGAGCTGGATTTTATCCGGGTGCGTTCCCTTGCGGAGCTTCGGATGGGCTTTCACGGGATCTCGGAGCCGATGGGCAATGAGGTCTGGGAATGCACGCAGGAAGAGTTGGGCAAAGGCATCTTTGTCATCGTGCCCGGACTTGGCTTTGATGAGGAAGGCAACCGCATCGGTTACGGCGGCGGATTCTATGATCGCTTTCTCGGTAAGTATCCGGCACTGGCCGGCTGCGCCATCGCGGTCGGATATCTCTGCCAGCGCATGGACCCGCTGCCGGTAGAGGATCATGATATTAAGACAGCGGAGATCGTGCTGGTGTGACGCACCTGTCATAAAATGCGAAAGAAAGCGCCTGGCGGGCGCTTTCAAATGAGGAGATCGGGATGAAAGAACTGACCGAAATGGGGAAAAGAGCCTGTGAGGCAAAATATGTGCTGGGGGCACTGTCTACGGAGAAGAAAAATGCGGTCTTAAATCGTGCGGCAATGCTGCTGCGCTCCGGGAAGGAAGCCCTCCTTAAGGCGAATGCGGAGGATATCGCAAGAGCGCGGGAAAACGGCATGAAGGAAGCTATGATCGATCGGCTTACCCTGAACGAAAAACGCATCGACGGCATCGCGGAGGGACTCGAGCAGGTGGCGCTTCTGCCCGATCCGATCGGTGAAGTGATGGACCATTTTACGAGGCCGAACGGTCTCGATATCGAGAAGGTGCGTGTACCGATGGGCGTCATCGGGATCATCTTCGAGTCCAGACCCAACGTGTGCGCGGATGCCTTTGCTCTGACTTTCAAGTCCGGCAATGCCGTGATCCTGAAAGGGGGGAGCGATGCGCTGCATACCAATCTCGCCATCGAAACTCTGCTGCGGCAGGCGCTGCGCGAGGAGGGGGTGACGGAGGACGCCGTGCAGGTGATCGATTCCACCGACCGTGCGGTCACCACCGCCTTCATGCAGATGAAGGAATATGTGGATGTCCTGATCCCGAGAGGCGGCGCAGGGCTGATCCGCAGCGTGGTCGAGCACTCGACCATTCCGGTCATCGAGACCGGAACGGGCAACTGCCATGTCTATGTCGATGAGAGCGCGGATCTCGAGATGGCCGTCCGCATCGTGGTCAATGCCAAGACGCAGCGCATCTCCGTCTGCAATGCCTGTGAGAGTCTCGTCGTGCACAGTGCGGTGAAGGACCGTTTCCTGCCGATGCTGAAGGAGGCACTGCAGCCTTCCGGTGTCGAGATGCGCGGAGATGAGCGGGTGCGCGAGGTGCTGCCGGATATCGTCCCGGCGACGGAGGAGGATTACGGCAGAGAATATCTCGATTACATCCTGTCGCTTAAGACCGTGGACAGCACGGAGGAAGCGATCGCGCATATCAACCGCTACAATACGCACCATTCCGAGACGATCGTGACCGGGACGCCGGAGCATGCGGAAAGCTTCTTAAACGGAGTCGACGCAGCCTGCGTCTATGTCAACGCGTCCACCCGTTTTACGGACGGATTTGAATTCGGCTTCGGTGCCGAGATCGGCATCAGCACGCAGAAGCTTCACGCCAGAGGACCCATGGGACTGAAGGAGCTGACCTCCTACAAGTACAAGATCCGCGGGAACGGCCAGATCCGTTTCTGAGCATTGCAGGGAGTTTTTTATGAGTGATATGAGAGGCATTGACACCCCGGTACGGCAGAGCCGCCGGAGAGTGTTCCGCGAAGTGGCCAACCTTGCCTATACTTCGGAGAATCTGAAGGACGACATGGAGGCCCTTCCCTATAAGATCGTGGACTACGAAGAGTCCCAGATGTGGGAATCCGTGTACCGTGACCGCGCGATCGTCCGCGAGCGGATCCGTCTGGCCATGGGCATGAGTCTGCGCCCGGAGAACCGGGAGCATCCCGGGCATCTGACCCAGGGACTCGAAGAGAGCAATATCGATGAAAAATACTATGAACCGCCCCTGATGCAGGTCATCCCCTCGGCGTGCAACGCCTGTCCGGAGAACCGCTTCGAGGTGACGGATTCCTGCATGGGCTGCGTGGCACACCCCTGCCAGGAGGTCTGTCCGAAGGGCGCCATTTCTTTTGTGAACGGCAAGTCCGTGATCGATCAGGAGCTTTGCATCAAATGCGGGCGCTGCAAGCAGGTCTGCCCCTACGATGCGATCTGCCACAAGGAACGTCCCTGCAGGAAGGCCTGCGGGATCGGTGCGATCGAGTCCGACCGCTTCGGCCGCGCGGTGATCAACAACGAAAAATGTGTCTCCTGCGGCATGTGCATGGTCAGCTGTCCCTTCGGCGCCATCGCAGACAAGTCCCAGATTTTCCAGCTGATCCGCGCGCTTCAGTCGGGGCGCAAGATCATCGCCCAGGTGGCGCCGGCCTTTGTCGGTCAGTTCGGACCGAAGGTGACGCCGGATAAGTTCAAGGCAGCACTTCTTGCGCTCGGCTTTGCGGATGTCTATGAGACGGCCATCGGCGCGGACGAAGGGTGCATGGCGGAAGCGGAGCATTATGTGAAGGAAGTCGTATCGGGAGAGCAGGATTTTGCATTGACTTCCTGCTGCCCGTCCTGGTCCGTCATGGCAAAGAATCTCTTCCCCGAGACGATCGACCGGATCTCCAACCAGCTGACTCCCATGGTCGCCACCGCACGTATCATCAAGCGGGAACACCCCGACGCCGGCGTAGTCTTCATCGGTCCCTGTGCTTCTAAGAAGCTTGAGGCCAGCAGGCGGACGGTTCGTTCGGATGTGGATTTCGTGATCACCTTCGAGGAGCTCGCAGCCATGTTTGAGGCGAAGGGGATCCTGCCCGAGGAGCTCGAAGCGCAGGGGGAGATGGACGATGCGACCGGTGCGGGCCGCGGGTACGGTGTCGCCGGAGGCGTGGCCAGTGCGATCGAGCAATGCGTCAACCGGTATTATCCCGGGACCGAGGTGCACATCGAACACGCGGAAGGTCTCGCGGACTGCAGGAAGGCTTTGATGCTCGCGAAGGCGGGCAAGATGAACGGATGTCTGATCGAGGGCATGGCCTGTCCCGGCGGATGCATCGCAGGGGCCGGCACGAATCTGCCCATCGCGAATGCTGCGCGAGAGGTGGATAAGTTCAAGGCTGCTGCGAAGAAGCCACTGCCGGATGCGATCATGGAGAATTCCAACGATCAGGGATTGCAAATCCCATAGCACACCCGCTTCTCCTTGCGGGATGATCCATCCGAACCCCGCTCCCGCTTCTGTGCCCTTTCCAAAATGCAAGCATTTTGGACGCTCGCAGCGGTACGAAACTCAGCGGCGGCTGTCGCCTTGCTTCGCTAAGTGCCGGCGGCGAGACAGAGGTTCGGATTGGACCATCCCGCGGTCGAAGCATTGGATGGTATCCTTTGCCTTACTTTTATATGCATTAGTATAAAAATATTAAGTTTGTCTAGACAGGAAGGAACACAAGATGGAAAAGATAAGAACCAGATATGCACCGAGTCCGACGGGGAAAATGCACGTCGGGAATTTACGCTCCGCTCTATATGAGTTTCTCATCGCGAAACACGCGGGCGGCGACTTCATGCTTCGCATTGAGGACACCGACCAGGAGCGTTTCGTGGAGGGAGCGACGGAGATCATCTACCGCACGCTGGCAAAAACCGGACTTGTACATGACGAAGGTCCCGACAAGGACGGCGGATACGGTCCCTATGTCCAGAGCGAGCGCATGAAGACCGGGATCTACATGAAATATGCCAAGGAGCTCATTGACAAGGGCGAGGCATATTACTGCTTCTGCGACAAGGCGCGCCTGGACAGCCTGAAGACCGAGGTCGTGGACGGCAAGACCATCACCGTCTACGACAAGCACTGCCTCGGACTGTCCAAAGAGGAAGTCGAAGCCAACCTCGCGGCCGGCAAGCCTTTTGTCATCCGCCAGAACATTCCGAACGAGGGCACCACGACCTTCCACGATGAGCTCTACGGGGACATCACCGTGGACAATTCCGAGCTCGACGATATGATCCTGATCAAGTCCGACGGCTTCCCGACCTACAATTTTGCCAATGTTGTCGATGACCATACGATGAACATCACCCATGTGGTACGCGGCAATGAGTACCTGTCCTCGTCCCCGAAATATGTCCGCCTCTACGAGGCCTTCGGCTGGAAGGTGCCCGTGTATATCCACCTTCCCCTGATCACCGACGAGAACCATCAGAAGCTCTCCAAGCGAAGCGGCCATGCTTCCTTTGAGGATCTGATCGAGCAGGGATTTATCACCGAAGCCATTGTCAATTATGTGGCGCTGCTGGGATGGAGTCCGGAGGACAACCGTGAGATCTTCTCGCTGCAGGAGCTGATCGAAGCCTTCGATTATCACCGGATCAGCAAGTCCCCGGCGGTCTTTGATATCGTGAAGCTCCGCTGGATGAACGGCGAGTATTTCAAGGCGATGGATCCGGAGAAGTTCTATGAGATGGCGGAGCCCTATCTGAAAAAGTCCCTTCCGGGCGACCGCTGGGATCTGAAGAAGATCGCCAAAATGGTTCAGAGCCGGATCGAGGTATTCCCGGACATCGAAGGTCAGGTGGACTTCTTCCGGGAGCTTCCGGAGTATGATGTGGAGATGTATACGCACAAGAAGATGAAGACAGACGCGGCCTCCTCCCTGGAGGTACTCGAGTCGGTCCTTCCGCTTCTGGAGCAGCAGGAAGATTACAGCAACGACGGGCTGTATCAGATGCTTTTGAAGGTAATTGAAGAAAAAGGATGTAAGAACGGATTTTTGATGTGGCCCATCCGAACGGCCGTGTCCGGGAAGCAGATGACGCCCGGCGGTGCGACCGAACTGATGGAGCTTCTGGGAAAGGATGAGTCCCTGCGCCGGATCCGGCTGGGAATCGAGAAGCTCAGGAGCGCACTTGCCTGATAAGATGAATGCGCAGCAGCTGGCTGCGGTCACCGCGGAGGAGGGGAACCTGCTGATCCTGGCAGGCCCCGGCTCCGGCAAGACGTACGTACTCACACAGAGAATCCTTTATCTGCTCCGGGAAAGGCACCTTTCGCCGGAGCGCATTCTGGTCATTACCTTTACCAAAGATGCCGCCGTCTCCATGCAGGAGCGCTTCCGCAGGGAAGACAAAGGCGCATCCCCCGTCGGTTTCGGAACGTTTCATTCTGTTTTTTACACCATTCTGCGCAGTTCGCGCACCTATTCCGCATTTCGTTTTCTGACAGACAAAAAGAAGAAATACATGATGCGACATATCCTTCGGCAGCATTTTGCGGAGGAGATAAAAGAAAAATCGTCTTCGGACGCCCTCGTTTTAAGCGCGCTCGAAGCGATCGGATATTATAAGAATTCCCTGTCCGGGGATGGACTGCGCGAGCTCCTTCCCGAGCCGCTTCGGGAGCGCTCGGGCGAGCTCTTTGCACGGTACGAGCGCCTTCGCAGGGCGGAGGAAGTGTTGGACTTTGATGACATGGTCTACGACTGTTACTGCCTTTTATCCGAAGACGAGACGGAGCGGAGGAAGTGGAGCGGCCGCTTTTCCCATATCCTGGTGGATGAATTCCAGGACATCAATCCGGTTCAGTACCAGGTGCTGCGCCTCCTTGCAGGCGACGGCACCCGGGTTTTTGCCGTGGGAGACGAATGCCAGGGGATCTACGGTTTTCGCGGATCGAATATCTCGTGCATGAAGGAGTACCTGGAGGACTTCCGGGCACAGGTCCTAAAGCTCGAGACCAATTATCGGAGTCTTCCGGACATCGTGGAGGCTTCCAACCGGGTGATCCGGGAGGGGAGCGAGCGCTTTGAAAAGGAGATCCGTTCGGCCAGATCGTCCGCGGCCGCCCCCTGCGTCACCCTGCGTTCCTTTGAAAGCCGCGGGGAGGAATACCGGTTTCTGACAGAACTTCTGAAGGCCGTGGAAGGGCCGGAAACCGCGCTTTTGTTCCGCACGAATCTCGCGATGCAAAGCTGCGCCGCTGCGCTTACGCGGGAGGGGATCGGATTCGAGATGAAAGAGCAGGTCCCGAGTATCTACCGGCACCGCACAGCGCAGGATGTGATGGATTATCTGACGCTTGCGGAGGATCCGTCCGACCGCAGTGCGCTGGTCCGGATCCTGAACCGGCCGCTTCGTTATCTGCGGACGGAGTCTCTCTCCGGCGAGGGGGACCCGCTGGAACTCATCCGGACGTATTACCGGAGAAACCGGCATCTGCCCTACGCCGCGCAGCACATAGAAGAAGCGGAGAAGCTCGGGCGGCAGCTTACCTTCCTGCGTCGGCAGAGTCTGCATCTGCGGGTACAGTTCATCCGAAGAAGCATCGGTCTGGAGGCATTTTCACTGGAGGAAGCAGGGGCGGATGAGAAGAAAAAGGAGGAGATCCGTCAGGTGCTGGACCTTCTGACGAGGGAGTCCGCGCATTACGGAACGCTTTCGGAGTGGCGAAAGGCGCAGGCGGAATACGAAAAAAATCTGCAGAAAGGATCCCGCGACCGGGACCATTCTGCAGATCATCGCGTGCGTCTTATGACGGTGCATGCTTCGAAGGGGCTGGAATTTGATACCGTGATCCTGCCCGATTGCAACGAAGGGCAGTTTCCCTACGGGAAGGCCCTCATGGAATGCGCGCTGGAAGAGGAGCGCAGGATCTTCTATGTGGCGATGACACGGGCAAAGAACCGTCTTCTTTTGCTGTATCAGACCGGTTCGAAGGAGCGTCCGCGTTTTCCCTCAAGATTCCTGAAGCCCCTGCTTTCGGCTACCGGGTAGCCTCAATGGTCGCTGTCCGGAACGAGCTCGTCAAATTCCACGGAATCGAGGAATTCGTCGAAGGCGTCGGAGGCCATATCGTATTCCGCGTCATCGTCGATATAGGTCAGGACGGGCTCTTCATTCGGATCATCCGGATTCTCGCTGTAGCCGTAGATCCAGACCTCGCCTTCCCCTGAAATGTCATTTTCCGTGAGCGGAAGCAGGGCGATGTAGTCCTTGTCCCCCACGCTGAAAATGGTGACGACTGCGCAGTCTATGTCGGATCCGTCATCGAGGGTGAGGGTTACGGTCATTTCTTCTTCGGCGGTCTGCTGGCGAACGGGATCAGATTTCTTTTTGCTCATGGGTTCTCCTTTACGGGCCGCTCCGGACAGGGTCCGGCGGCAGATGGTTTTTCGCTTACCTGAATTATAGCATATCCGCCCGTGTGCAAGTATCTTTTGTTGCTGATTTGCAGGCGATAAGCTATAATATTGTCGAAATTGAGGAAAAAAATGACAAATTATCAGTGGAAACAAGTAAATTTCGAGGAAGGCTGCATCCCTGCAGGAGACGGCGTGTGCTTTCGCGCCGCTCTTGAGGATCCGGAAGCCGGCGTCCTCGTGTATGACCGGAGCGGAGAAAAGCTCCTTCGGAAGGCGGCCTTTTCCGCGCAGGAGTCGGTCGGAAAAATGCGGCAGGTGACGATCCCCGGGATCGATCCGAGCAGGATCAGCTATTGCTTTTACGATGCGAAGGGACCGGTGGAGGACCGGATGGCCAAGGGCTTTGTCTGCCCCGGCAGATCGAAGGAGCCGGAGGTGCGCAAGGCAATCTTTCCCGATTTTTCCTATGACTGGGAAGGGGACGAACCGGTACGGCACCGCTACGAGGACAGCATCTGGTATCAGCTCCATGTGAAGGGCTTTACCGCAGCGCGTTCCTCCGGCGTACAGGCGGGCGGAACCTTCCGCGGACTCGCCGGCAAGCTTCCCTATCTGCGGGACCTGGGCATAACGACCCTGCTTTTGCAGCCGGTCTATGAATTTGACACGAAGCTTCCCGAGGAGCCGGGCAAGGTACTCCCGGAGGGAAGGATCAATTACTGGGGCTATGCGCCCGGTGCTTATTTTGCGCCGAAGGCGTCCTATGCAGCGACCAGGGATCCGGTGCGCGAGATGCGGGATCTGGTCCTGGCCGTGCACCGTGCGGGGATCGAGCTGATCTGTCAGTTCTATTTTCCGGAGCAGGCCACGGATGCGATGATCCTGCAGGTGCTTCGGTTCTGGATGCTGAATTATCACGTGGACGGGTTCCATCTGGTGGGAGCGCGTATCCCGATGCGTCTGCTTTCGCAGGATCCCGTGCTGGCGGGCTGCAAGCTGCTCAGCGACCATCTCGAGGAGGTGCCCGGGCTGGGAGGCAACACGTACGGATCTACCGGCGTGCGGCGGATCGGTCTGTACCGGGAGGATTATCAGTACCCGGCCAGGGGGCTGCTCAAAGGGGATGAAGGGTGTCTCGGAGGATTCCTGAATTCTCAGCGCCATGACCCGTCCGGTTTCGGAAGGATCAATTTCCTGACCAGCTACCGCGGGTTTACGCTGGGAGATCTGGTCATGTACGACCGCAAGCACAACGAGGAAAACGGCGAGGAGAACCGGGACGGGAGTGACTTTAACTGCAGCTGGAACTGCGGCGAGGAGGGACCTTCCCGCAAAAAGAAGGTGCGGGAGCTTCGCCTGCGCCAGATGAAAAATGCGTTCCTGCTGCTGATGACCTCGGCCGCAACGCCCATGTTCTTCATGGGGGATGAGTTCGGCAATTCCCAGAAGGGGAATAACAATCCGTACTGTACGGACAGCCCTCTGACCTGGCTGGACTGGAAGGATCTGGAGAAAAACCGTGCACTTTTCGACTTTGTGAAGGAGATGATCGCCTTCCGGAATGCTCACAGGATCCTGCACCCGGGGCGCGAGCTATCGATGCTGGACCAGCGCCGGACCGGCTTCCCCGACCTCAGCTATCACGGGGAGAGCGCATGGCGCGCGGATCTGAGCAATTATTCCAGAACCGCGGGACTTTTGTACTGTGAGAATTACGAGAAGGCGGATGCATTGCCTTCGGATGCGGTTTCCTTTGCCGTCTCCGAGCCGTCGCTTCTTTACATCGGACTGAATTTCCACTGGAAGGAGCAGCAGCTAGCGCTTCCGAAGCCGCCGAAGGGGACAAAATGGAAGGCACTTTTCACGACGGCCGCCACCGGCAGCGAGGAGGAAAAGCTCCTGATGGTGGGAGAGGACCTTACGACGCTGGTACCGGCGCGCACCATCGAGGTCTATCAGACCGTTCCGGATCCCGCCTCCTTCCGAAAGGAAGGTACGCGCGTGAAGTCGGAAAAGGCGGTGCAGCATGGGTAATTTCCTGAATCATTTTCGGACGGTGGCCAGGCACCGGAAGCTGGTAAGGCAGGGCTGTTTTCGGATCGGGCTCTACCGGCAGGGACTCCTGCACGATCTGTCCAAATACAGTCCCGAAGAATTCCTGGTGGGCGTGAAATATTTCCAGGGTACGCGCAGCCCCAACAATGCGGAGCGGGAGGACATCGGCTATTCCTCCGCATGGCTCCATCACAAGGGCCGCAACAAGCACCATTACGAGTACTGGATCGATTACAACACGCGTTCCGAGGATCCATCGGAGCCGATCCTGGTGCCGGTGGAGATGCCGGACCGGTATCTCGCGGAGATGATCATGGACCGCATCGCCGCGTCCAAGGTCTACAAGGGGAAGGATTACACGGATGCCTGCCCTCTGGAATATCTGCAGACGGGGATGGAACGCGCTCCGATGCATCCGGAGACGCTTCGAAAGCTTCGTCATTATCTGGAGCTCCTCGCCGAGAGGGGGGAGGAGGAAGCGTTTCGCGTCATCCGCGCGGAGCTGGTGAAAGGAAAGTCCCGCAAAAGATAGAAGATAAAGAAAAATCTCCCGGTTCGCCTTTGCGGCGTTCCGGGAGTTTCATTGTTCGGATCAGCGGTAGAAATCAAGGAAGCGGTCCAGCCGCGAACCCATTCCGCAGAGCATGGCATCCAAGATCACGGAGGCGCACATGGTCTCCAGGACGACCACGGCTCTCGGGACGATCACCGGATCGTGGCGTCCGCGGATGGTCAGCTCCCGGTTCTGTCCGTCCCGGGTGACCGTATTCTGCGGACGGAAGATGGAAGGCGTGGGCTTGACCGAGGCGCGGATCAGGATCTCGCTGCCGTCGCTGATGCCGCCGAGGATCCCGCCTGCGTGATTGGAGGATTTGGTGAGCACACCGTTCTCCATCCGGAAGGGGTCATTATTGTCGCTGCCGCGGGCGGTAGATACGGCGGTTCCGTCCCCAATCTCCACGGCCTTCACGGCGCCGATGCTCATGACGGCGCGGGCAAGGAGCGCGTCAAGCTTATCAAATACGGGATCGCCGATCCCCGCTTTCAGTCCGCGGATGCGGCATTCCATCGTCCCGCCGACCGAGTCACAGTCCGCGCGCGCGGCATCGATGAAGGCAAGCGCCTGTTCGGTGGCCTCCGGATCCGGCATCGCGACGGGGGAGGCGAGTACGTTCGCACGGTCATAGGAACCCCGGGTGATGTGCACCGGCCCGATGGATGCGGTGTAGGCCTCGACCGAGATCCCGGCGCGGGCGAGCACGAGCGCAGCGATGGCTCCGCCTGCCACACGTCCGACGGTCTCGCGTCCGGAGGAGCGACCGCCTCCGCGGTAGTCGCGGAAGCCGTATTTTGCATCGTAGGTGTAATCCGCGTGCCCCGGGCGGTAGGTTTCGGCGAGATCGGTATAATCGGAGGAGTGCTGGGAAGTGTTTTCCACCATCAGGGAGATGGGCGTCCCGGTGGTGCGTCCCTCAAAGACACCGGAGAGGATGCGGACCCGGTCTTCCTCTTTGCGGGGCGTGGAGACCAGATGGCCCCCCGGCTTTCTGCGGTCCAGATAGACCTGGATGTCCTCCTCCCGAAGATCAAGTCCTGCCGGGCAGCCGTCCACGACCGCGCCGAGCGCCGGCCCGTGGGACTCACCCCAGGTAGTGATCCGGTAAAGCGTTCCAAACGTTGAACCTGCCATAGTATTTCCTCCGAACGATCATTTTTCATTCCGCGTTCTATTATAAAAAAATTAGAACGCGCATACAAGATTTTCTGTTTTCTTGTTTTTTAACTTGTGCTAATATAAATCTGATTATGGAAATTGGGAGGTTCTCTATGCCGAATACAAAGTATGTAGCCTATGTTTCCACCTACACGCAAGGAGACAATCACGGGATCAAGATCTATGATGTGGACATGAAGAACGGCCGGTTTATCGAGAAGGATAAGGTGGAGATCACCAACTCCTCGTATCTGTCCATCTCGCACAACCGCAAATACCTCTATTCCATTACGGATATGGGCGTCGAGTCCTATGCCATTCAGGAGGACGGCTCGCTGGAGATGATCAATTACGCACCGATCAACGGCATGCGCGGCTGTTATCTGTCGACGGACTATACCGACCGGTATCTCTTTGTGGCCGGTTACCACGACGGCAAGCTCACCGTGCTGAAGATCCGTTCGAACGGCTCGATCGGTGAGATCACGGATGAAGTGTACCACAAGGGTCTCGGGAGCATGGTGGAGCGGAATTTCCGCCCGCATATCAACTGCGCCCGCATGACGCATGACAACCGCTTCCTTCTGGTGGCGGACCAGGGCACGGATCATGTCAATGTGTACGCGCTGGATTCCGGACACGGAACGGTGCGCCTGGTGGATATCATCCGCTGTGACATTGAGGCGGCGCCGCGCCATATCAAGATTTCCAGCGACGGCAGATTCATCTATATCGTCAATGAGCAGGAGTGCACGATCGATGTCCATTCCTACCAGTACCGCGACGGTCTGCCCGTCTTCGAGAAAGTCCAGTCCGAGAAGATCGTGGATATGGAGAAGGGAAGCACCTATGCGGCAAGCGCCCTGAGCTTTTCCGAGGATTACCGTTATCTGCTGACCTCCATCGCGGGGGACAATTCCGTGGCGGTTTACGATGTAAATCAGGAAACGGGCCTGATCAAGCGCAACTTCCTGCTTCCCATTTCCGGGGAGTATCCGAAGGATGCGGAGATCTTCCCGAACAATAAATTCCTGGTCTCCCTGAATCATGAGACCAATACGATGACCTTTTTCCGGATGGATCTGAAGGCGCATACCATTGTCCTGAACGGCAAGCCGATTCCGGTAAACCAGCCCAACTGTATCATTTTCCATGCCCTCGGATAGGATCCCATGTTTAAGAAGACATTCAGAGAGCGGGTCCGCAGCAGCCTGATCCGTTTTGGCAGAAAAAACAGAATATGTTATATCCCTGCCCTTCTGGCTCTGGCGGTGTCCGGATTCGCCTTTCGTCTGTGGGATGCGCTTGCGGGCAACTGGAAGAAGCTGTGCATGACCTTCGTGTCATGTCTCTTCTTTGCCGTGTACAGCAGCTTCTCCTTCCCGAGCTTCATCGGCAGTCAGACCATCACCGGTTCCATCGATTTTGGCGAAGTTGACAGCAGTGTCAGACTGGTGGAAGCGGAGACCATCGACGAGGCCGTTGTGTCGGAGGAGGTCACGCAGGAGCTCTCCGGAGAGAGTACGGACAATTATGTCGGTATGGAGAGCGAAGAGATCGAGCGCTTTGACGCGGCCGATATTCTGGCGGAACTGGAGGATGCCGATTTTGCATCGGCGGATCCTGTCGTGGAAGAGGGGCCTTCCGTGACTGTTTCCGGTGCTGAGGAGCCTCATTTTTCGGAGGATGACTGGCGTCTGATCTTGGTGAACAAGCAGCATTTCATCCCGGAGGATTACGAGTTCCCGCTGGGCACCATCCGCGGATCGCTCCAGTGCGATGAACGGATCCTGGAGGATCTGCTGAACATGCTCAAGGCTGCACAGGACGACGGGGTGTCCCTGCAGATTCAGTCCCCTTACCGCACGGAGAATCACCAGACCGAGCTCTTTGACCGGAAGATCATTTCCTATATGCGCAGGGGAATGTCCTATATGGAGGCCTACCGGCTCAGCTCCCAGGCGGTCACGATCCCCAATGCCAGCGAGCACCAGATCGGGCTGGCGCTGGATATCGTCTGTCCGAGCCACATTTATCTCGATGAGGCCTTCGGCGATACCGAGGCCGGGAAGTGGCTCGCCGCAAACAGCGCGCATTACGGATTTATCCTCCGTTATCCCAAGGGAAAGGAATATATCACCACCGTGGAGTTCGAGCCCTGGCATTTCCGCTATGTCGGCAAAGAAGCGGCCGAATATATCACGGAGAAAGGGATTACGCTCGAAGAATTCTGGGAGGAAGTATTTTGAAAGCGGAATATCGTTTGTTAAAGACGGAGGGGCGGGCAAAACGTGCTGAGTTTAAGACGGTACACGGCACGGTGCAGACCCCTCTTTTTATGAATGTGGGCACGGTCGGCGCCATCAAGGGCGCGGTGTCCACGCAGGATCTGGAAGAGATCGGCTGTCAGGTGGAGCTGTCCAATACCTACCATCTGCATGTCCGCACCGGAGATCAGGTCATACACGATCTCGGCGGGCTGCACCGGTTTATGGACTGGAAGCGCCCGATCCTGACGGATTCCGGCGGATTCCAGGTTTTTTCCCTGGCGGGCCTTCGCAAAATAAAGGAAGCGGGCGTGACCTTTCATTCCCATATCGACGGGCGGCTGATTTTCATGGGGCCGGAGGAGAGCATGCAGATTCAGAGCAATCTCGGCTCTACCATCGCCATGGCCTTTGACGAATGCCCGCCGGCCAAAGCGGAGCGCGCCTATGTGCAGCCCTCCGTTGACCGCACGACGCGCTGGCTCGAGCGTTGCAGGGCGGAGATGAACCGGTTAAACGGTCTCGAGGGGACGCTCAATCCGGATCAGCTGCTCTTCGGCATCAACCAGGGCGCGGTCTACGATGATATCCGGATCGAGCATGCGAAGCGGATCCGTGAGATGGATCTGGACGGCTATGCCATCGGCGGGCTTGCGGTCGGAGAGACACACGAGGAGATGTACCATGTGCTCGAGGAGGTCGTGCCTTACCTGCCGCAGGAGAAACCCACCTATCTGATGGGCGTCGGGACACCTGCCAATATCCTCGAAGCCGTGGAGCGCGGCGTTGACTTCTTCGACTGCGTCTATCCTTCGCGCAACGGACGGCACGGACATGTCTATACGCATCACGGCAAGCTCAATATGCTCAATGCCCGCTATGAGAAGGATATGCGCCCCATCGAGGAGGGGTGCGGGTGCCCGGCCTGCCGGCGGTACAGTCGTGCCTACATCCACCATCTTCACAAGGCGAAGGAGATGCTGGGCCTCAGACTGTGCGTGCTGCACAATCTGTATTTCTACAATCATATGATGGAGGACATCCGTCTGGCGCTGGACGAGGGGCGCTTCGCCGCATTTAAGAAGAAAATGCTGGAAGATTTGGCCGGTCAAAATACCTTGCCTTGAGACCGGATTTTGTGTATGATACTGTTTCGTAAGTATTATTTTTCGGAGGAAAGAACATGAACTTTTTACTTTTGACGGACGCGGCAGCCGCCGGTGCGGGTACCGGAAGTCTTGTAAGCCTTGTACTGGTGTACGGTGTTCTGATTTTTGCGATGTGGTTTTTCTTCATGCGTCCGCAGAGCAAGGAGAAGAAGCGGGTGAGTGAGATGCTCGCAAATCTGGAGTGCGGGGACTGTGTGCTCACGACTTCGGGATTCTACGGGATCGTCATCGATATCTCCGATGATACGGTCATCGTCGAGTTCGGCAACAACCGCAACTGCCGGATCCCGATGGACAAGTCTGCGATCAGCCGTGTGGAGAAGGCGGAGAGCGGCGATTCCAAGAACGCATAAGCAGCGAAGGGAAAACGAGATGGGAGTCATCCTGTCTCGTTTTTTATATGCCTTATTGATCTATTTTAATTCTTGTTTTTTCAGAAAACGCGATTTTCTCTACTTGAAAAAGCGTTTTTTTATGATAAAATTTATCTAATGCGCCCGTACCGGGTTGTGTTTTCAAGCAGAAAGGAGCAAAAGTTTCATGGTTTGTAAGATTACCTGCATTCCCGGAGACGGGATCGGACCGGAGATCGTCACCCAGGCGAAGAAGGTTCTGGATCGTGTCGCTTCCGTCTACGGGCATGAGATGAATTATACGGATATTCTCATGGGCGGTGCATCCATCGATGTACACGGCGTCCCCCTGACCCAGGAGGCCATCGACACGGCGAAAGCCGCGGATGCGGTGCTCATGGGGTCCATCGGCGGCAATACCAGCACTTCCCCGTGGTACAAGCTTCCGCCCGAGAAGCGCCCGGAGGCGGGACTTCTGAAGATCCGCAAGGAGCTGAATCTCTTCGCAAATCTGCGCCCTGCGCTGCTCTATCCGGAGCTGGCAGGCGCGTGCCCCCTGAAGGAGGAGATCAGCGCGAAGGGCTTTGACATGCTGATCATGCGCGAACTCACCGGCGGCCTTTATTTCGGTGAGCGCAAGACGATCACGGAGAACGGGAAGAAGAAGGCGATCGATACGCTGACCTATTCCGAGGATGAGATCCGCCGGATCGCCATCAAGGGATTTGACATCGCGCGCAAGAGAAGGAAGAAGGTGACCAGCGTCGACAAGGCGAATGTGCTCGATTCCTCCAGGCTCTGGAGAAGCGTGGTGGAAGAGGTGGCGAAGGATTATCCCGATGTCACGCTCGAGCATATGCTGGTGGACAATTGTGCGATGCAGCTGGTGCGGGATCCTTCCCAGTTCGATGTCATCCTGACCGAGAACATGTTCGGGGACATTCTCTCCGATGAGGCGAGCATGGTGACCGGGTCCATCGGAATGCTTTCCAGCGCCAGCCTGAACGATACGAAGTTCGGCCTGTATGAGCCGAGTCACGGCTCCGCGCCCGATATCGCGGGACAGGACATTGCGAATCCGATCGCGACGGTTCTAAGCGCCGCGATGATGCTTCGCTTTACCTTTGATCTCGACCGCGAGGCGGATGCGATCGAACAGGCCGTGAAGGAAGTCTTAAGGGCCGGCTACCGGACCGGGGACATCTGGTCGGAAGGCACGGAAAAAGTCGGATGCACCCGCATGGGGGATCTGATCTGCGAATCTATCAAATAACCGATAAAGGAGAAGCCGATGAGAAGTGATTCAGTAAAGGTGGGAGACGCACAGGCGCCTCACAGAAGTCTGTTCAATGCACTGGGGATGACCGCGGAGGAGCGCAGACGCCCTCTGATCGGAATCGTCAGTTCCTATAATGAGATCGTGCCGGGCCATATGAATCTGGACAAGATCGCGGAGGCGGTCAAGCTCGGCGTCGCGATGGCAGGCGGTACGCCCGTTCTTTTCCCGGCGATCGCGGTCTGCGACGGCATTGCGATGGGCCATATCGGCATGAAGTACTCCCTGGTGACCCGTGATCTGATCGCGGACAGCACGGAGTGCATGGCGATGGCGCATGGCTTCGACGGACTGGTCTGTATCCCGAACTGTGACAAGAATGTGCCGGGCCTTCTGATGGCGGCAGCGAGAGTCAATATCCCGACCGTCTTTGTCTCCGGCGGTCCGATGCTGGCCGGACATGTGAAGGGACGCAAGAGAAGCCTGTCCTCCATGTTCGAGGCGGTGGGAAGCGTTGCGGCCGGCACGATGACCCACGAGGAGCTCGAGGAGTTTGAGGAGAAGGTCTGCCCGACCTGCGGCTCCTGCTCCGGCATGTACACGGCGAATTCCATGAACTGCCTGACCGAGGCGATCGGCATGGGCCTTAAGGGCAACGGAACGATCCCCGCAGTCTATTCCGAGCGCATCCGTCTGGCGAAGCACGCCGGCATGAAGGTAATGGAGCTCGTGGAGAAGAATATCCGTCCGAGAGACATCATGACCCCGGAAGCGTTCCGCAACGCCCTGATCGTCGATATGGCGCTCGGCTGCTCGACGAACACCATGCTCCATATCCCCGCCATCGCCAAGGAAGCGGGTGTGGATCTGAATCTGGATCTGGCCAATGAACTCTCCGCCATCACGCCGAATCTCTGCCACCTGGCACCGGCGGGTCCGACCTACATGGAGGATCTGAACGAGGCCGGCGGCGTCTATGCCGTGATGAACGAGCTGACCAAGAAAAATCTGCTGAATCTGGACTGCATGACCGTGACGGGCAAGACCGTAGGCGAGAACATCAAAAACTGCAAAAATCTGGATCCCGAAGTCATCCGCCCGGTGGAGAATCCTTACTCCGCAACCGGCGGCATCGCGATCCTGCGCGGCAATCTGGCGCCTGATTCCGGTGTCGTAAAGCGCTCCGCGGTGGCTCCCGAGATGCTGGTACACGAAGGACCCGCGCGCGTCTTTGACTGCGAGGAGGATGCGATCGATGCCATCAAGGGCGGCAGGATCAAGGCAGGAGATGTGGTGGTCATCCGCTATGAGGGCCCCAAGGGCGGCCCGGGCATGCGCGAGATGCTCAATCCCACCTCCGCCATCGCCGGCATGGGGCTCGGAAGTACCGTGGCCCTCATCACGGACGGCAGATTCTCCGGGGCTTCCCGCGGAGCATCCATCGGACATGTATCGCCCGAAGCGGCGGTGGGCGGTCCGATCGCTCTGGTGGAGGAAGGAGATATCATCTCGATCGATATCCCGAACAATCGTCTGGATATGAAGGTATCCGAGGAGGAGCTGGCCGCCAGGAGAGCAAAGTGGCAGCCGAGAGAGCCGAAGGTCACGACCGGATATCTCGCAAGATACCGTGAACTCGTCACCAGCGGCAACCGCGGCGCCGTGCTGGAAATCCCCCGGAAGTAAAAGGAGAAGCTATGCAACTGAACGGATCTGAAATCGTAGTGGAATGTCTGAAGGAACAGGGCGTCGATACCGTCTTCGGTTATCCGGGCGGGACGATCCTGAATGTATATGATGCGCTTTACAAGCACTCGGACGAAATCCGTCATATTCTGACGAGCCATGAACAGGGCGCTGCGCATGCGGCGGACGGCTATGCGAGAGCTACCGGGCGGGTCGGTGTCTGTCTGGCGACCTCCGGCCCCGGAGCGACCAATCTGGTCACCGGGATCGCAACCGCCTTCATGGATTCCATCCCGCTGGTCGCCATCACGGCCAATGTGACCCTGCCCCAGCTCGGCAAGGACAGCTTCCAGGAGGTCGACATCGCCGGTGTGACGATGCCGATCACGAAGCACGGATACATCGTCAAGAAGGTCGAGGATCTGGCACCCACGCTGCGCAGAGCCTTTGAGATCGCGCGCACCGGGCGTCCGGGCCCCGTGCTCGTGGATATCACGAAGGATGTCACGGCGGCGGTCTGCGAATTCGAGCCGGCGAAGGTGAAGGCGGAAGAGCCGAAGAAGGCTTACACGGAGCCGGAGATGGTGCGCGTGGCAGAGCTTCTGTGCAAGGCCAAGAAGCCGTTCCTCATGGTAGGCGGCGGTGCCATCTTGTCCGGTGCCTCGGAGGAGGTCGCTGCTCTGGCGGAGCTTCTGGATGCGCCGGTCTGTGATACCCTGATGGGGAAGGGCGCCTTTGACGGTCATTCTCCCCGGTATACCGGCATGATCGGCATGCACGGTACGAAGACCTCGAATCTGGGCGTCTCGGAATGTGATCTGCTGGTGGCCCTCGGCGCCCGTTTCTCGGACCGCGTGGTGGGCAATCCGAAGCGTTTTGCGCAGCATGCCAAGATCGTTCACATCGATATCGACGCCGCAGAGATCAACAAGACGATCCGTGCGGACGAATGTCTGGTGGGGGATCTGAAGCTCGTGCTGCAGGATCTCAATGCCCGGATCACCGCGCAGCATCATGCGGACTGGATGGCGCATATCGGCGAGATGAAGGCAAAATATCCGCTGCGCTACGAGGAGGACCGCCTTTCCTGCCCTTATGTGATCGAGGAGATCGACCGCATCACGGAAGGAAAAGCCGTGATCACCACGGATGTCGGACAGCATCAGATGTGGGCGGCGCAGTTTTTCCATTATACGCGGCCGAGGACCTTCCTGTCCTCCGGCGGACTCGGAACCATGGGATACGGCCTCGGAGCCTGCATCGGCGCGCAGGTCGGACGTCCCGATGATATCTGCATCAATATCGCGGGGGACGGATGCTTCCGCATGAACATGAACGAGCTTGCCACCGCGGCCCGCTACAACATTCCCATCATCCAGGT
>JAEEGH010001377.1_pt1 | contig 70588 bp, 54 predicted proteins | sample 9134181 | NCBI WGS metagenome assembly JAEEGH01 (sample SAMN16246544, study PRJNA631951) | gut metagenome | biome: gut microbiome; feature: rumen; material: DP-attached | host: Bos | place: Iran: Karaj | collected 2018-10 | reverse complement strand
ATGGCAAAGAACGCTCCGAAATATACATATGTCGTGGTGAGGATAGTGGAAAAAAACTGGACCGGCGGGCTATTTCAAAGATAAGTATCGCATTGGGGCATAATCGCGAAGATGCGACGATAGCGAACTATATTCGAAATATCTAAAGAATGTATATAAAGTGGGCGAAATAATGTGTGATGTTTTGTGTAGTAAAACTTTTTTGGAAGTGATTTCATATTTGGAGGAGAACAGGGAGAAGTTATTTCTCCCTTCAGACTGTAGACAAAGTCAGGGACAATTCCCTGGCTTTATCAATTTATAAAGGAAACCATCGGCTGCCGCCTATGCCTTTGAACTGAATGCGCCAATGGCGCATATTAATTCATTCCTGCTTATTTATAGCCTGGATTCTCGGATTAACATGACGAGGTTGGTAATGCCACTCCGAGAGTCTCATAAATCTCTGCCTGCTTGTTAAGCAGCTCTCCGATCCTGAGCTTATGGCTTTCGTCCTCGAAGCATTCAAGGACATCGAGCTTATCAAGCAGCTGCTGCATAGTGTAACTTTTATATAAATTTGTTTCCTTCATCTTGTGATCAAGATGGGAAATAAGAATAAGCGCAACAAATTCGGTAAATATTTTGTCATCGAGATTCTTCTCGGATTTAGCAAGGAGACGTCTCATGTTGAGCCGATCCTTGATATTGCTGAAGGCTTTCTCAACTATGTCCTTCATCCGGTATAGGTGTAATGCTGTAAATGCATCCATCTTCTCGTTGGTAATAAGAGCAAAATATCCGAGATAGCGACGAGCTGCTTTTATTTCATCTTCTTTGTAGAAGACCTGCCTGCCACGTACCGGCGTATCTTTTACTTCGAAGAACTGGCCATAAGCCTTTTTGTGTTCCTCAATAAGCTTACCCTCCAATAGTTCGGAACACAGTTCGGTGATACGTTTATCGAAGGCCTGCTCGTCATCAGCACCTTTTTCGATGCTGTAGAAATAATGGATGTAGATCCTGCGTTTATCCTTGATGACATCGCCTTTATACGGCCTCTCCTGTGAATAATCCCATTCGGCAGAGACAGTATAACCGTAAGTGTTGATGCTCTCATCGTAGTTGGTAAACATACGTATATCATCATATACTTCATCAAGGTGTGTCCTGATGAACTTAAGTGGGAGCTTGACGCCTACAAGGAACTTCACATGCTCCCGGTATAGACCGTTAATGTTATCTTCAGAATAGAATCCTCTGTCCATAACAAACTTGGTATTCCCAAAGCCCAGGATATCCAGATCCTCAAGAAGATGTTTTACAGTCTTAGAATCTGGAATGTTCCCGGCAAGCTTGCGGTAATAAAAGGGCAATCCGGATTTCTCTCCGAAGACAAGGAGCAGGTTGATCTGCGGTAGCTTATCATCATCCTTGTTCTTGCCCCACTGGACCTGGTTAAGGGTCTCGGAGTAGCTTGAGATACTTGAACTGTCATATGCCCAATATTCGTCTTCAACACGGCGCTTGGCCTGAAGCCTTAAAAATCTTGTAACCTGGTCATCGCTTATGGATGCAAACAGTTCGCTGCTCCTTGGTGAAACTATATCCTTCCCATAAGGATGCTTATGGGTGAGGTTCCATTTTTCAAACCGGTACAGAGGATTGTTATCCTCAAGTATCAGAAAGAACGCTATCGAAAGCAGTTTTTTATAGGTGTCCGGAAAGCACTGTTTCAGGTCATTCGTAAGACCTATGTTATCTGAGAGTGCTTCCAGAAGGTAGGTTGCTCCGTAGTAAAGATGCTTCGATTCCACAAAGGGTTTCGGACCGGTCTTACCAGCGGAAGAGATAGCAGCTTTAGCCTCTCCCTTTTTGGCACGGCCTCTGGTGGGAACTATCTCACCTGTTGTCGGATCCACCTTGCCTACACATATGCGTTTGGAACGGGACTGTTTCTTTTCCTTGTCCCAGTAATACTCAGTATCGTAGGCGTATGTGATACCTGAGCGTTTATCGGTTTGAGTTATGATTGCCATTGGATCGCCTCGTCATGTTTATATGATTATTATAAAACGTGACGGTGAATAAACCAAGAGGAAAATGGCAATTTTATCAGTATTTTCAAGGTTTTTCGGAATTCATGACGAGGATTTCATCGTCACGTTTCCGAGAATCCAGGTTCACAGGCTGTGCCGCATAAAGCCTTAGGAGATCAGGAATGAGCTTGCTGCAGGGAACCGTCCCTTAAACCAGGGCAGTCGGTTCCATAATCCGGCGATCAGAAGCGACCCTCCCGCACCTACTGCCAGATAAAGGAGCTTGTACAGTTCGGAAGTATCAAAGTACACATGGAAGGAAGCAAGATATATCCTTGGAAGAGCGTGGGTTAATATGTACAGCCACGTTACTGCTTTGAACAGGAGAATATGCAGGCATATGATTGGAATCGTTTTTTTTCCAATATAGCGGAAAATGCTTGAGAGGTGCGGCATATTAGCAATTATGTCTGCAAGGGGTTTTAGCATACACCATCCGCCGAGGCTTCCGAGCATGAATATAGCAACATTGTCTATCCGGGCGTTTGCAAGCTCCATAAAATAAAATCGGGAGAACCAGGCAAGAGACAGAAAACTTGCCAGACCAAGGAATGGGTTTTCAAGAAAACCGAGGTTCAACTCCTTTATGATGATACCTATGAGAAAAACAGCATAGCCGAAAAAAGAGCATCTTACGAAATCCCAGCCGGGGATATTAAGACGGACATACTGACCCAGTGCGGACATAAGTATAAAGATTGATATAAGAATGATCCTGCCCAATATAGGATTCAGTCTAATGATCAGGCATGAAATTGCACCGTGGACAGCACAGATCACCAGCAGAAGTATAAGAAACCAGGTGGCTGTCCCCATCTGGGTAGTATCTGTTAAAAGGATGACTCGTGCAAACTTACGAAGGATATCCGTGACAGTATGTGCTGAGTATATCCTCTGTGGTACCGGCCAGTTTTTTGTCATCGAGATAAAAGCGGGGTCATCGGTGTAAAGGCCGATCCTAAGGAATAATCCCTCCAAAAGAGCATATATCCCATTACAAACGGCACATGGAACATACAGACTTCTTAACTTTCCGGCCATATAGTGTTTCCAAGAGGCAAAGTCCGAAATTCTGTTTTTAAAACAATATCCCGATGTGATGAGAAATATCTGCAGCGTAAAAGTATAAAGGAAATTTCTGCAGAATGGAGCAGTATGGGCATATACGACCAGAAGTATGGCGATCCCTTTGATTATATCAATTGAGGTAATCCTGTTTTCGTTATCTGTTTTCATACTCCCGATCCCCATATGATGCGTAATGACCAGCTTAAGACCAGATGCGGTATACAAAGCCCCCAAACGGATCCCTGTCGCCGGTATATTATGCCGAAGAAACTTATGAGCAGAGCAGAGCCTACCATATACATAAGTCCCTTGTGGATATGAAGGGATCCGAAGAGCAGGGATGTTACAATGATAGCAACTGCAGAAGGGTATTTGTCACCGATCACCCTCTGGAGACTTCCCTGAGTGACTCCGCGCATTAAGAACTCCTGAATCACAACTGTAGGTATATAGAGAAGATCGATCGGCCTTAGGACATTCAGATATAAGAAGGGAGCCGATGGACTGAAGCTTTCCGGCAGGAACAGACGCAGGAGGAATTTGGCTGTTATCATGACGCCGATGACGATCAGTGTCAGGATGGTGTTGAAGCTTAAGGATTTTTTCAGGTTTTTCATACCCAGACCGAAATCCGCAAAGGTTATGCTGGTGAAACGCAGGGCAAATATGGAGCCCGCTACCCCTATCAACTCGGCGATAACGGTCAGGGCTGTTGTTGAGATCGGCTCCCCTGCTTCCTTCCAGACAGCATAGAGATAATCCCAGAAAGCCATTATGGCAATCATTCCTATAAGAACCTTGATCGAATCATCCTGCTTTACCCTGATCTTATGCAGTTCGGTGACATCGGAAAAACGAAGGATAACCTCTGAACCCGATGCGTCGTCCGTCTCTTTGACATATGATGCGTTTACGTTGAAATTAAGAACGATCCCATCCGGTCGTGTATAAGTTACAGTTCCGTTATGGCTTCTGTTCTTTTCATAAATGCAATCGAGTACATATTGGTGGAAGGGATCGTTGGCAGCACTTTCGTCTGCTGCCATATATTGGGCATAGGTCACACCATCCTTAAGTACTGCATTTCCGAGAAGCTTCTTGGCGCTTGGATTTATGTACAGTACGATCCCGTTTCCGGAGATCAGGATAAGACCATCCGAAATATCGTTTAAAATATGATTAAAAAAAGGTACGTTCATACGTTTCCTCCGTTAAGTAATGCTTCTTTAGCCCTGATTGAACGCATCACGCCGATAAACTGTAAGATAACGAATATCAGGGTAAATATATGATATACGCAGTTATAATTAAATTCCCATATTATGGTAAAGTGAATTGATTTGATCGTCTGTAGGACGCTGCCTGTCACAAGAAATACTATGCCGGCAGCAAGCCATATAAAATGAGGGTTTTCCTTCCTGCTGCGATACAACTGCGCTGATACAAATATAATGTTCAGCAGACAGTAGATAATGAAAACCATAAAACCCATTGAGAACTTCTCGTCAAGAAATATCCGCAAGGCGGAAAATGCAACTGCAAGAATTGAATTGATCATCAGATATCTCTTAAGATATAGCGGTCCATGGGTCTCAAAGAGGATTGCAACAACATAACTTCCAAGCATAAATGAAATCAGGATATTGAGTATCCTCCAGAGGATGTCGGCTTCTTTGTCCGTCCAGACAAAACCGTGGACAATGAAGCCCAAGAGACTCACTGCAAAGAAAAAACCAAAGGAGGTAAACCATATTAAGCATTTGCTCTTAAGTTCCGTTCTTTCCGAGGCTTTTTTAAGAAGCAGGATCATGGGGATAAGAGTAATGCCGGCATTTACAATGTTTGTTATGGCAGTTGTAAATTCTGCCCGATCAGTCAGTATCATATCTCACCTGCCCTATTATTTGTGGTTTCATGAAAAGAAGCGAGCCTGTCCATGAAGGAAAGAGCAACAGTTAATATAAATTCATAGCCCAACAGAACAATAAGTCCGGGAAGCATATACAAAAAAGGATAAGGGATAAGACCGTAGAAAAAATCAAGAACTGCGTTGCCTTCTGTTTCTACGGTATAGAAATAATTGGCTTTATCATGCAGTCCGGTTCCTCGAAGGATCATATTGATACCAAAGACCACCAGTGAGATAAAGGCAGTCAGAAACAGGATCCTTATAAGGTCGCTGTATTGCGGCCAATACAGATCAAGGCTTACAAGAAAGATCGCAGATATCAGGATGAGAAAATGCGTAACGTAAAAGCCCATTACCCTGGGAAGCAAAAGCGAATACCCGTTAAAACCGTGTCCGGGCATAATGAGCGCTACAACTACCGAAAAGGTCGAAATAAAGAAGCAGTAACCTGTTAAGATCCTGTTTTTACCAAGTACGGCTATAGGTATCAGAAGCATGTTAATATTGCACAGGTGGAGAGGTAATTCCCCCCATATTACGAAGCCACCCATATCCGCCCTGATCAAGTGGTAGTCTGTATCAAGATATATCGCATATTTATAAAGTGTAAAAACAATTATTGTGAGAAAGCAAACTAAAGCTATAAACCACCGTCTTTTGTTTTCGCTTTTTTTTCGCATAATGACGGTAGCAGCAATAAGAATCGCCAGAAATATGCAGAACAGAAAAAAAAACACATGATTAAAGGGTCTGATGATCCATTGGTCATATAATTCCTGCATGGTGTAAGCACTTATCCTTTCCCGGGACACAATATACATTTTATATAGTATAGCACTTAAAAATCAGGGAATAAAGTTTTTTGGTAACTGTTCAGCATAGTCCGAAGCACTTGCCGCTGAGGACGTAAGAACATGATACGATTTTTGTACAGACAGGGGATGGTATACTTACCCCTTCCGTTCACGGTCAAGTATACCGGTGATCCGTATTCAACCTTGTCCGGCACAGTATTATAATTTCTAAGATAGGAAGCAGAACGGCTGTGTAAAATGGCTTGATTTTTCTGCAGAAAAAATATATCATGGATTCAAAGTTATAACCAATTATAACTGAGATAGAAAGTTATAACCGGTTATAACTGAAATTAATAGTTATAACCGGTTACAGGGGGAAAACCATGTCCAATCCATTTTCTATTTCTTTTGGCTTGGAACCGAAAGAATACATATCAAGACATCAGCAAACAGACAGAATAATCGATGCTTTTACTGAAGAGTCACCATCAAACCATACTTTTATGCTGTCAGGAATACGAGGTTCGGGAAAGACGGTTTTGCTTGCCAATATAACGGAGACGTTTGAAAAGAAGAAGGACTGGATAGTGATCAATACATCTCCGGATATGGATATTCTTAACAGCATAGCCGCTCATCTCTATGGGAGAAAATCCATACATACCATATTTACAGAGGCTAAGATCGACCTTTCGGGAATCGGCATAGGAATTTCGCTTAAAAATGCCACACCGATCTACGATATATCCGTGGCACTTGAAAGATTGTTGGAAGAAATCAGCAAAAAGAAACTTAAGGTGCTGATCGCAATCGATGAAATTGTCAATAATCATAATGTAAGGGCTTTTTCCGGGATATACCAGATCCTATTAAGAAAAAAACTGCCCGTATTTCTGTTGATGACTGGATTGTATGAGAATATAAACAATCTTCAGAATGAGAAAACACTGACATTTTTGTATCGGGCACCAAAGGTGTATCTTGAGCCGTTAAACAGGTTTTCAATTTCAACCAGTTATAAGAAGGTTTTGGGTATTGATGATAAAACAGCAAAGGAAATGGCATATTTAACAAATGGATACGCCTATGCTTATCAGGTCTTGGGATATCTGTATTGGGAGAATGTCATAAATGATCAGACAGCCAAGGGGCTTAGTGATATTTTAAACGAGTATGACAGTACTCTCAGCGAGTATGTTTATGAGAAAATATGGTTTGAGTTACCCGAAACAGAATCCAAGGTGGTAGCATTGCTTGTGAAAAACGGCCAGATGAAGAATAAAGATATCAGAGAAGAATTGTCGCTTTCAGATTCTCAGATGGCAGTATACAGAGACAGATTAAAAAGGCGTGGGATAATAGATACGTCAAGATACGGATATTTCGATCTGTTGCTTCCCCGCTTCAGAGAAATTGTGTCCTTTTGGATAGATTAGGAGCACTTCCTGCTATAACGAAATTCACTTCCATTACGATAATAGTAGGTGACAGTAACGGTCGGCAACCATATCTATATATAGAAAAGATTGTGGGTGGCGTAAATTTTTGCTTGGGATTGAGCCTGGATTCTCGGAAACGTGACGATGAAATCCTCGTCATGAATTCCGAGAATCCAGGTTTTCAATTATGTCGTTTTTTTACATTGTCTCCATATATTGTCTTAAAGTCATCTTTCATTGAAATAACAACCCAGCCATGCTCACGCCATTTTTCCGCTTTTTCCAAAGCTTTTTCAGGATTTCCGTTGTCGCGTTCATTATCATCAGCAATCAGCATGAAGGCCTTACTGTAATATGGATTATTAGCAGTAGTATAAACACCCATACTCTCATCTCCACTGCTGTTTCCAAAACTAAGCACCGGCTGTTTTCCCAATTCCTGCGCCAACTGGCTGACTTTATTCATCTTAACGTTTTTGATCAGGAACTCATCTGTGCGGACCACTGCATCGTCTGAAGTAAACGTGTATTCCAGACCATCGGTATTACCCTGACCCCTGGCCTTTAACATAACATCCATGCCAATTACATGGTTCTCTTCTATTGCAAGTACTCCATCGATAAGCTCCCGACAAAGGATCCTATCTGTACCGCTACAGATATAAACAGTAAACCCGTTTTCATTAAGATAATCCACCACTTCGATCATAGGCTTATAAAAAGCCTGCTTATAGGTCATGCCTTCAAAACCCATCACCGGCCTGTTACAATAATCGCGAACATACTGCCTATAGCCTTCTACAGTCATTCCGGCATAAACCCTGGCATTCTGCACAGCGTGTTCCTTCTCAAGATTTTCGGGGATAACGCCTGTTTTAATCACTTCAACAATCTGATCAGCTACTGCTTTTTCTGCATCATCCGCAAGAAATCCCGGATCCTCATTCACGCGATAGTCGTACAACAGCCATTCGATATAGGTAGGCGCAAGTTCACCATACACTGTGCCATCCATATCAAATACTGCAATTCTGTCCTCTTCCGGAATAAAATGAGAAGAAGATTTATCAGTCACATCCTTCACATATTCTTGTAGTTCGGCAAGTGACTGAGCATCCTCATTCCAATACTCAAACTTTACATTTTCGTTCTTTCCACCGCATCCAGCCAGGCAAGAAAACAAAATCGCCATTCCAAAAATAACTGAAAAAACAAAAGGTTTTCTTTTCATAATTTCACCATAATTCACGATAAAGAAGTATAATCAAGTATCTTCAGGTAGAGGTTAGTCAATGTTGTATTGTGTTGTATAATTTTTTTCGTTGCGATCTGGATCCAGGCATTCTCACCTTCAACAACCTGATCCTGGTGTCCGACCCAGATTTCGCGGATCGCACCGTTAAGTTCCTCTAAGGAAATGAACGGGCATCCGAGTTCATGAGCTTTTCGCACTCCGATGTTTCGTGCTTCATCGGCTCCTACGTGCACATCGGATCTCAGGATATGTATCCTGTCTCCAAGTTTCTTTCCAATGACGTTCTCATTCCGGATCACTTCCGGATCAGGCGAACAGTCATCTACAAGGATGATGATCCAATCGGAGTCCGTTTGTTCTTCTATTGATCGTATAGCTTTTTCAAAATATGAAATGCATCGTCCATATGATCAACGTAATATTCTTCGCTTTGCTCCTCTGTATGTTTCCATAATAGCTACACGCTCCAGGGAAGTCTTACATTGGGAATAGCCAGTTTTTCCGTATATTTATGCTCAAATCTGATTCCGTTGCTACTAAGTTCTTTTAAAAAAGCATCAAAATACACAGGATCCGAAAAGTTCTGTATAAACTCAATAGTTACCTCATGATTTACTGCAGATACCTCAAGCAAAATGCTTTCATTCAGAGGATGTGCCCATGTATGAATTTCTTTAATATATTTTTCAGCCTCACCAAAATTAGCCTTACCAATATAACTGACCGTGGCTGAAAGAACAGCTTTAAGAGACTGACTGTTTTCTTTGGCGGCTTCAAACCGCTCTTCATCTGTTTGAAGTGCCAGAAGCTTTCGCGTGAAACTGTTTATTGAGGCTTGCGTAGATAGCACACTCTCATCCCGCGTCTGTGCAAATACCATTCCCCGGAAGCACATAGCCTGTTTATCAATTGGCCATGTCCACATTTTTTCTTTGTACTCGAGCCATGCTCCACCAACAAGACTTTGGTGTGCAAGCGGAGCATTCAGTGCTTTTCGCTGGTTAACGCACATGCTGATCCTTATAGGACTGACCTTATCAGGATGAACATCAGCTATAGCTCTGCTTAGAAATAGAGCAGTCATCGTTCCGGGGCTTCCATCATTAGCAGAAGAAAAGCGCATTAACTCTGATTCATCTATAGAAATTCCAAATACAGTCCTGACATCGCCTTCTCTTTTCTTCTCTATCTCAGGATTTAGAGAAGGTAGAATTTCTCCGCCGCCACCCGAGGGTGGATCAGGAATGTTGATCGTGGGGTCATCCCACTCCTGTGGCGGAATAATATCTCCCTTAAGACGAATTTTATCTCTGCTGAGCTTAACATTATAAAATTCAGAGCAATAATAATACAGTAAAGTTCTTAAGAGTTCATAAGCCCCCGTTCCATCTGTAAGAGCATGACAGATATTCAGTACGATAATGTCGTCATGCCAGGAAAAAGCCAACATATGGAAGTTAGATTCTTTGCTGTTTAGCTCAATGTCTTTTTCAGTATTTACTACTGCGACAGGTTGCTCATTCGATTCAAAAACATACCGGTCATCCATTTTAGTCAGCTTTACAGCAAAATAAGGATAACGCTCCATAGTAGTATCAACTGCATGTCGAAGTATATTTCCATCGATAGTGTCCTGCATCCTCATTAAGAAGTGAATGACATTGGGGCTTTCTTTACTTGATGCGTATAAAGAATTGATTTCAGAAAAAAGGAATCTTGTCATCTTTCTTCTCCCTGGTCATATGCGATAAATCACAAATTTATTTTTGCATTTAATGGCAATACGCTCGCCCTTCACAACAGTCAGGTCGATTCCCTTGATTGTTTTCCAGGAATCTCCTTTACTTAGAATCTTGTATTGCCGTTTAGCGCTTATAATTGTAACATTTTTTCGTATATTTAATTGTATGCCAATTCTTACTTAAATATTAAATAAATATAAAGTACTCCTAGAGCCCTAGGCGCCGCATGTTTAACTGTTGTCTTCCTACTTGACTCCATCTCAGATCAAATGAATAAAAGCATATCATATATCATTATATCCATACGGAAAGCTGTCCACATTCAAATATTATTGGACTTATAGAGGTTAAACTAGTGTAAAGTTTATATGTTTTTAATCATTCAGTTGAAACAAATCTCAGACACTACACTTTTGCTACCAAAGATAGTATGGACGATCTGGTTTACTTGTTTGATTCAAAAAGCTCAAACAGCGCTAAAACACTGGAGGTCTCACCCAGGTCTCACCAAAATGTGGTTAATTTCAAACAAAAAGAAAGCTCAGAACACCTGATTTCTCAAGCTTTCTGAGCTCTCTAGACTCGTGCGGAAGATGGGACTTGAACATTTCTGCCAGCCCGCAAAGCCAGTAAGAAAGGAGGTTCTGACACCGTCTCCCGAAAGGGAACCCCTTAGGGAACCCCACTAACGTAGAGCCCTCACTGAATAGTACTTACTGTTTGTTATGATATTTCTCTCGGTATTCTTTGGGTGTCATCCCAGTTATTTCCTTACAAGATACAATAAAAGCGCTTTGAGAAGAAAAGCCTAGTGAATTTGCTATGACCGAATACTTAAGATCTGAATACTTAAGTAAGTTTTGAGCAGTATCAATTCTGGCTTCTTTTACAAATTGACAAAGCCTTATACCAACTTCTTTCCTGAACAACCTTGAAAGATATGTTGGATTCAGCTTAACCACTCCTGATAAAGCGTTGATTGATAGGTCTGCTCCCAAATTTTCATATATATAGTCTACACATTTTCTGATATGCAATGAGATTACTGTTTCTTTACGTATCTCATTCATCCTCTCCGCAAAATCCAGGCACATATCCTTATAAAGTAAATAAACATCATCAACCTTTTTGCACTTATCGGCTCTTCTAATATAGATATCTTCAATCGCAACGCCTTCGGTATGCCCAAGACCTTCTTCAATACATGCCTGAGAAATATATGATGCAGCAAGAATAAAATGATAAACAGAATTCCTTAATTTGTTTCCTGATAATAGCCTTTCATCAGTCAGAATGTCCGAGCCATTCTTCTTAAGAAGTTTCTTTACTGCAAGAGAATCACCTTGGCATATGGCTGTAGCAAGGTCATCAGGAATAGCCTGACTTGGGATTTCTGCCTCATTCATTTTCTGCCTATACAGATAAGCATTAAGTTCATTTCTTATTTTCATCGTTATTACCTACCAACGTGATATTTGCCACAAATTCTTAAATGTCTTTACATAGTTATATCACTTTTTTGATAAAAAAGTATGTTTTTTAATATAAGGAATTCTGATAAGCTGATACATTGTGACAGAGGTGATTACGATGGATAACAAAAATGATCTTACAACTGGAAGTGTATCTTCCAAATTTCTAGGCTTTTTCTTCCCCATGCTACTAACAAACCTTCTTCAGCAGATCTATTCCGTTGCCGATACTGCAATAGTTGGAAAAGGAATCGGTGACAACGCTCTAGGTGCTGTTGGAAACCTCGCTTCTTTATCCTTTTTCATAATAGGTTTCTCAATGGGAATAACTAATGGATTTGCTGTGATTATCGGACAACACTATGGGTCCGATGATAAGAAAGATCTGAAAAAAGCTGTCGCAATGTCCATAGAGCTATCTGGCATAATTGCGATTATGTTGACAATCGTAGGATGTATTATTCTTAAACCGATTGTTCTGCTAATGCGTACAGACATAGTAATCCTTAATGAATGTCTGACTTATGGCTACATCATTTTCGCTGGTCTGATCGTTACAATTGCTTATAATCTCTTTTCCGGAATCCTAAGATCACTTGGTGACAGCCGGACGCCTTTCATTGCTATCATAGTCTCTTCAGGCGTCAACATTGTACTGGACTATATTTTGATATTCATTTTCCATGCAGGAGTTGGTGGCGCAGCTGCAGCTACAGTTTTTGCCCAGGCAATTTCTGCAATGATCTGTTTTGAAAAGATTCGCCATTTGCCGGAAGCGAGCATTACACCTTTTGATTTTCATCCCGATGCAAAAATGTCTTTCCTGTTGATGAAAAATGGAGCCGGCATGGCTCTGATGAATTCAATAACTGCCATAGGAAGTATGGTGGTTCAAGGATTTGTAAACAAATATGGTGTTACATTCACTTCTGCATATTCAGTGTGCACCAGATATCTTAACCTGTTCATGCTCCCGGCACTTACAGCAGGATTTGCCGTTTCTGCCTTTGTCAGTCAGAATTTTGGTGCAAAATTGCCAAAGCGCATAATGGGCGGTGTCAAGGTAGGTATCGGAATAGCCTTTGTATCCTATATTTTGCTCGGTAGCATTATGTTGTTTATGCCACAGCAGTTAGCTGGTTTTATGCTTAATGCTGACGATACAATTTTGCTTGCATCCGGGTATCTGCGTATATGCGGTATCTTTCTGATTCTTCTTAATCTGCTTTTTATATTCAGAAGCGCAGTTCAGGGAATGGGATACCCTTTTATTCCAATGATGTCAGGATTCGCAGAAATGGCACTCAGAATTGCAGTGATAATACTTCTGTTGCATGGTATAGGATTTAATGCCACAGCTATAGCTGATGCAGTGGCATGGGTAGGTGCATTGGCTCTTAATGCAATTTCATTTTTTATCTACTATAAAAAAATGGCACATATCTCATTTTAAAATCAGTACAGGATTAGCTAATAATTGCTGAATCGAGCTCTTGTAGACATCCACTTCCATAATCCTTGAGATTGTAGTAATCCTTTTACCTGCATCCTTACTTGAAGCCCCACAATGGTGAAGCTTCATGTTATTAGTGGCATTGATACTATTATTTGGATATACTGATTATTTCGTCATCATCAGTAAAACATAATGTTAACCTCTTTTTTTATTATCAATCATCTTCTTAACTTCGCGATCAAAATCTGATTCAATTGGCTGTGTTTTATTAAAAATTTCATATTCTTTATGTGCCTTATCCAAAGCCTGCTTATGTGTTATCTTTCCATTGTCTTTTAAAACCTTATACTGTCTGAATTCAAGAAATGCATTAACACTATTCTCAAATTCCTCCATCGTAAATACATTTTCACGCTCTATAAGGTCTTCAATATAATCAAAATACCCAGTAACAGCTCTCTCTAACTGTCGAATCTGCTTTTCATCCAAGTAATTTTTAGCAATCGCCGCATCCGATTTAAGTATTCTTCCACCCGGGGCATTTTTCCATGTGGCTAGTCCCATATGTTCTTTCTCATGATCCGCTGAATTATATACAATCTCAGCAGCAGTACTATTAGTTATGGCATAATGAAATTTATTTTGTATCGTAGCATAAAAATGATAGGCTATTTCCGAATCCCTTGTATAATCAATACTGCACTCTGCAAATATATCAGTAATCTGCTGCCAAATGCGGCGTTCGCTGGCCCGGATAGATCTTACCCGTTCCAATAACTCCCTAAAGTAATCTTTCCCAAAAGCTGTTTTTCCTTGCTTAAGCCTTTCATCATCAAGAACAAAGCCTTTGGTCATATACTCTTTTAAAATACTCGTAGCCCAGATACGAAATTTTGTAGCTTTCAAGGAATTAACTCTATACCCGACTGAGATGATGGCATCTAAATTATAAAAATCATTCATTCGTTTTACAGTACGACTTCCTTCATTTTGAACTATTTCCATTTTGGAAATAGTTGCCTCTCTAACAAGCTCGCCTTCTTCATAAATGTTTTTTAGATGCTTGGAAATATCCGGTACATTAACCCCAAATAGTTCAGCCATGGATTTCTGTGTAATCCACAGGCTTTCATCCATTATATATGCATCAACAGATACATCCCCTTCGTCGGAATGATATAGCACCATTTCCATCTGTTTTTTATAGCTTTCCATCAATTATCTCCTTAATTAAATACATTCAACAATACTTATCGTCATGTATCTCACGCCTTAATTTATCTAATGCCTTTTTCTCTATGCTCTTCAAATAATTCTTTGAAAGATGAAAATACTTAGCGGTCTCTGGAATTGATTTTTCTTCCTCAAATGCTATTAACCCATATCTGAATGAAAGAATCTTCTGTTCTCTTTCTGACAGTCCGCAAAAGAAGTTCCAAAGCCTTTCGCTTCTAAGGCGCCTCACCACAAGATTACCAACAGGATCAGGTATGTCTCCACTCGGTATCTTTTCCTGTTCAGGAACTCCATCCTCATCTGTGGGATCATCGTCCAAAAACACCTGGGCATTCCCATCATAGGCAAGTCTATGCTCAAAAGACGAATCGCCTTTTCTGCACAGGTCATTCATGGCATTACGCATAACTTTGTAAGCAAAGGTAGTGAACTTAACTCCGGTTGAAGGTTCAAAGCTCTTGGCTGCTTCTATCATAGCAATACGACCTTCTTGGAGAATATCTTCCAGCTCAATACCGCCATAGTGATTTATATCAATCTCGTGGATTGCCTCCAATTCTCTTGCTATCTGAAGTGAGTCAATGGGGACGTTTCACTTTGACTCGTACATTCTCATTTATTTAGCTCTTTGTATTGTATTTCGATTTATCCCTGTAAGCCTTTCAATCTGTCTGATTGACAATCCTCTATCCTTAAGCCTACTAAGAGCAGCATCTCTATCTATTCTACTATAATTCTGCAAAACAGTCCCTGAAGAAATATTCAGGCAGTTCTTTAATTCTTTCTTTGCCCACTCATCATCATGTTTATTGCTATTATAGTCCAAACACTCTTCATCACTTTCGTATGCAATAAATCTCCTATAATGCTCATTATCACCCAACAATAACTTTATTTGGGAAAGATCAATATATTCCGGAGGATTGTAATACAAACTGTAACTGCTCCATCGAAACTCTGAACTCTTACAAATTCCAGCTTTTTCAGGGTTCTGAAGAATGTATCGAAACGCTGTAAGCAAATATTTTTCGGTTTCGATTCTTTCACTCAAATATCTATTTTGAAAAAGATGACCTACTCGTTCATATTTTTTGTTAAAGTATCCTGAATAGCTTACTTCAAGCTTCTTCATCAAAAGAACTATCGATGAAGCTTCACCATGAACCAATAAATGAACGTGATTATCCATGAGACAATACGCACATGTTTTCACTTCTGTTTCAAGACAGTAACGCTCAAGCCTGTTTAAAAAATGTTTATAGTCCTGATATTCTTCAAATAGTATTTGTTTTCCATTTCCGCGCACAATAATATGCATGTACCCGGATTCACTCATGCTTCGTGCACGACGAGCCATATCACTCCTCCTCTAATAACGACAGTTTATTATCTGACATAGTCCTGTCGGATGCGGATACCGTAACCGACCAAAATACGGTCGCTAACGGTAACCAGCTCCTATATTTAACATTTTATTAGGAAAAATCAATCAAATGTCATCTGATCGTTGTCCTGATAAAGGACAGATTTTTTGATAAAAGGAATTCTATCATCATAATAATTTGTTGTAAAGAACAAATTTAAAATGAGTCAAACTGAAACGTCCCCAGTGACTCACCCAGTGACTCAGAAGAGCCAAGCGGAAGATAGGGACTTGCGACGGAACAAGCAAAGCTTGTTCCTAGTCCCTTTAGGGAAACCCACGCAGCGAAGCTGCTGGGTGAGAGTTCCCTTCCGCGCAAAACAAAAGGACCAACTCTTTCGAGTTGATCCTTTTGTTTCGTGCGGAAGATGGGACTTGAACCCACACGACATAAACAGTCACAAGATCCTTAGTCTTGCTCGTCTGCCAATTCCGACACTTCCGCATTTTCTATATATGTACAAACCGCTTCAATTGCACTAGATAAAATCTAGTGCAGGAGAAGGGACTTGAACCCTCATGTTGTTGCCAACACATGGACCTGAACCATGCGCGTCTGCCATTCCGCCACTCCTGCGTGCAACGTAGTTAATGATACTCACTTTCAGCCACACTGTCAAGGCTTTTTAACACATTATTTTAGATTTTTTTTACAATTTTCAAAGCCTCGTCAACTTATCTATGTAAAAATACATTTTCTTCATAACATCGGAAATATCCTTATAGTGCAGCGCACAAGCTGCTGCAGCCACTGCAAATACTGCTGCACATATAAAGCTTGCGAAAAAGAAATTCACGAATCCAACTGCAAGGAAAATGCTGGCGCAGGTAAGAAAACCTATGATCGCAGTGAGTGTCCTCATCAGCTCCTGGTGAAGGACGGTTGCCTGCATTACTATTCCTTCTCTTTCTGAAAATACCTCATCCTCAGAAAGCACTTCAAAATCAAGCTTTTCAAGGTGTCTTAAATAATCTCTGAATCTCTTTTCCATATTTCCTCCATGATGTTAATACTTAAAAGTCCGCTCCCAAAGGAGAGTCTAGGAATATTATACTATATTTCGTTTACATTTACACTATTGTTTATAGCTAACAACTCGAGAATATCCCGATTAAACTGATCATTTTGAGCTATTGCCTTTTCCAGATCAATCCCTTCCTGATCCGGAGCACATTCGCCGCAGATATCAACGCCGATAACTTCTTTCCCTGTCAAAAGAGCTTTCGTAAACTCCAAAACCTCTGAATCAGTAAACTCGCCCTGATCCCAGTTGGTCCTAAGATAATCTGTCCTGATCACATCTTTATCAATCGAGAGATAAACCGGGTACTCTGTCTCAGGAAGCTTAACTGTAAGCCGACCAGTTCCAGCATTCTCCTCATCCAAATCCAGGATCACGTCTTCCCTGTCATAGAAGTGCACTCTGCATCTATCCGCCTCATCAAGCTCATCAATAAGCTTTCTATCCGCCCCTATCACATGCACATCCCGCACATTCGCATTTATATCAAGTACATTTTTTACCCAGCTCCCGCAGGAGAGGATATCCCCAAACATTGATGGCTGCATATCGGGGTGATGATCAAGCACTACCAGAGAGAAAGGCTCTTTTACCATATCCAGCAAAAGAGCCGACATATAATGATAGTTCCCTGAATCAATGAAATGCACCCCATTAGCAAATGTGTTTGAGTCAATGACAGCCTTTTTGATAGCCGCCTTAGCTTCATCGTCGCACAGGCAGTTTGTCCCCGAAATTTCTTTTAAATCCAGAACTTTTCCACAAAATGAAGAGCCTTTATCTACTCGATAAAAGCTCTCTTCATCATAAATACCTGAAAAATTAAATACCGAAAATTCTGCCTTCATATCAAGTCCTTATATCTTCAGACACTCCACATATCAAGTCATCTTGCAAGATCAGCCAGATGTACGACCGCATCATCTGCAATAAGGCTTTCGCCGTGCTCCTCTACAACCATAGCTTCCGGAGCATTTACAGTGAGCATCTGAGAATACTCAACTCCGGCTCTTCTCATGTCATAGATGATGCTCTCATTGGCGGACATAAGTCCTGCAATAAGATAATAGCGATCCTCATATTTATACAAACTCGAGTCAACAATCGGAAGTCTCTGAACAACCTTGGCAAATCTCTTTACTTCATCAAAATTATCAAACTCCATCATGTATCTGGCATACTCTGAAAGAGGCTGATAACTTGTAGTAGCCTGCTCCATAGCCGATGGATCAAAATCATCCTTGCCATATATTCTATTGATAGTATCTGTTACATTTGTGATAACTTCATTAAGCGCAACACCTTTTTCCTTGCCGGTTTTGGCCTTAATCTCGTCCACCTTTTCCTGAGTCAGCATTTTAAGGATAGTATCGGCTGCTCCACGAATACGGTCTGTTGCTTTCTGAATATCTTCATTGCTCATCTTAACTGCGAAGATGCGCACACTTCCATCCATCATCATGTTTTTGCTCATCATCATGACCTCTGTCTCCGGATCATAATCGAGCTGCGCCCCAACTTCCCTGTTGAGTTGTGCAAAAAACGAAGTAGTGTTTTCTGCACCTTCTATAACTGCCTCAGGAGTAAGCCCAATTTCATGAAGTTCTGATGCCGCAATACTGCATTCTACTGTGGTTGCATTCATTTTTACTATAATCATTACGCATCATCTCCTCTCCTTGGATACATTTCTCCATTTTTGTACTGTAATTATATATCTCAAGATTAGCACTGTCTAGGTTAGAGTGCTAAAATTTCTATTAATACTCTATAACATTACAGTAAGATTATCGGCTATCATGCATAAAAACTAAAGTGTTACTGCTCATTTCCTGATGTGCTTACTCTTTTCTGCGGCATCAAGTACATCAGGTGTAGTGCCTGTCTCGCTATACTTTCCAACTGACTCACACCTTATTGTCACGCGGTTCGCGCCTCCAAGTGTACAGGTAAAAAGAGTCAGATCCCAGTCTCCTGCTTCCATTTTTTCAACGTCATAAGCTCCAAGAGTTTCAATATTGGTGACCTCATAGTACTTACTCATGCCGTTCATATCAGTAACAATTACTACGTCACCTGAAGTAAGCTCACTCAAGTTACCGAAATGCTCAGTGTAATTATGGCCGGCTATTATAAGGTCATCATCGTACATGCTGCCTTCATATCTGCAGACAGCGTACTTGGCATCCTCCTGGCTCCAGGAACTCTGCACAGGTAAAAGAAGTTCCAATGAAGGAATCTCAAGTGTACCCACAAAGCTATGTCCGTCCACATCAACAACAGGCATGTCACCGGATAAATTCTCAAGTACCACGCCCGGCATCTGTTCAATGACTCCCTCAAGCATTTCATCGGAAGCATTCCCAGCCTCAGATGATTCATCAAGATTATGTTTTAGCAAAAATACTGCTATAAAAATAAGAGCAGTACCGATCAAAATATACTTATGACCACTATGATCTTTATGCATTCTGCCTCATTGCCTCTTCAATCGCATAAGAAAGCTGATCGGGGCATGATGTATTTTTAAAACCACACTTAATGCCACGAAGTTTTGTTATGGCATCCTCGCACTTCATTCCCTCTACAAGCTTGGAAATTCCCTGCAGGTTGCCGTTACATCCATTTGTAAATTTCACTGCGCCAATTGTGTCTCCGTTAAGCTCTATATCAATCTGTGTTGAGCATGTGCCTTTTGTCTTGTAAATCATTATCTCTTACCTCTTTTCTCTATCTTTATTATATCAAACTTCAGCCCTTTAATACATTTGTTAAAACAACATGATTGATAACAAACATATATTTAAATATACAAAATTGCACCCTGTGGCTGACCACAAGGTGCAATCAACATTGATCGCATACACATACTAAATCCGGCTGCACTATCTGTCAACCGGCATTCTTCCTGTTTGCCCTGATTCCCTTGATAATGAATAGAACTCCTGCTATCAACAATATAGGAAGTGGCCACCAAAGCTGACCTGTCTGTGGAAGTCTTCTTGCACCAAGTACTGCAGGAAGATTTCTAAAAGCTCCTAAAACTTCCGGAAGATCAGGTATTCCAGGTGTTTCCGGTGTGTCTTCTGTTGGTGTGTCCTCATCTGGCGTATCAGGTGTTTCCGGCGGAGTCTCAGGTGGTGTCTCCGGCTCATTATACGTGTTTTCCAGAGTAAAAAGAATCACCTTGCTGCTTTCACCATTATATGAATCCTCGCTTGTACTTACTGTATAAGGAGAGTCACTGCTGATATTCTCTTTTATGGTCCAATCGTGAGCTGTAACCTCTCCTGACTCACCCCTGTAATCCATATCAGACCAGGAATAGAACCAGTTATTTGATGCACTGAGCTCAACTGTCTGAACCTTTTCTCCATCTCTGTAAAGATCAACACTTATATATGGAGGACGCTTATCCTCATTATCTGTATCTTTCCAAACCTTTCTTATCTTATAGGTCTTTGGATATTCCTGAGAGCACTTAGCCCTTAACACAGGTGCATACACAGGGTTAACCCAGGTGTCATTTGCATCCGTTGTCGGTACTGAGATCAAAAAAGTATCAACTGCATAAGTACATGCATCTTGTGAATCATATAAAGCTTCTGTCCTTATCATGTAAAGGCCAAGATGAAGTCCATCAAAATGTGCTTCTCCATTTACATCAGAAACTGCATGGGCAGTAACACTCATATGGCTATATACATAAGGCTCAATGGTATCAATTATTACATCCCACTGGCTTTGATCTGTGATACCGTTAAGATTGGTCACAGGCTGATCTTTAAGCTCATCAATCAGTGTAAACTCGCCATTTTCACTGATATCTGCCACCAGGTATGCATCGACCTCCATACCCTCAAGGAGCTTGTCATCAAACTTAAACTGCAAAGTAATCTGTCCCTTATCCTGCCAGCTCATATCGATAAGGTTCCTTGCTTGAACAGGAAAAGAAAAACTTCCAAGCATCAATAATAAAACAGCCACAAACATCACTATTCTGTTAAGGTTTCGTGTCAGTTTTTTCATCCTTCAACCTCAATTTTTTGCTACTTTTTTTGCCTTAGGTTTTCTGGTCATTACCATAAATACTATAAATGCAATTAGCAGCATTGGCGCTCCAATAAAAGGCGCTATCATAAGTGTTCCGTACCTTGTTGCATCTGCCGGTACGATAAGTTTTGTTTCTTCGTTATAATCAACACGCTTTGCTCTTACAAGGAGCCTGTGAGTATTTACACCGTAGGGCGTACAAGTCACCAGCGTGACGTATTCTTCTCCATCTACTATTCCCAGTCCTCCGGTATCTTCCGGTAAAACTATGCTTATATTATCAACCTGATAAGCAAAAGTCTGATCCAGGATGTGTAGTAAAAATGTATCTCCAACGATCATCTGATCGAGATCTGTAAAAAGTTTTGCCGAAGGAAGTCCTCTGTGCCCCGACAAAATACAGTGGGTACTTGTTGTACCTGTTGGAAATGAAGACCCTTCAAGATGTCCTATTCCTACCTGCAGGACCGATTCTTCAGTTCCATGATATATCGGAAGATTAACTCCTATATTTTCAATTTCTATGTATCCTATTACCCCTGTTCCGGTAGGATCCAATATCTTGTTATATTCGGTTAATTCTTCATCACTTAATGTAAAGTTCATTGGCTTTGTAGCAAGCTCTTTATTATATTCATATGCTGCCTGCCAGAACTTTGTATAGTCTTCCTGACTCATATTTGATATTGACTGATCATACGAGTTAATAGCCTTACTTTGATGGAGGGAATTAACATAATTACTAACTGATGGGTAAAGAAAAATAGCTACTCCAACCAGGAAAATAACTCCAAATATTAAATTGGGAAGCTGTTTCTTTAATCCCTTCTTTTTCTTCATCTATAAATCAATCCAAGTTTCTTTTATTTCTTAATACCTAAATAAAAAACGAATCTTTACGTATCCTTCAGGGGATGCATCCCCTGAAAGATACCTTTTTACAAGATTCAAATATATATTAACTTTTTCATACCCCAAAAATATTACTCTGCGTCAGCTTTTCTACGAACGATGAAATATGCTACCCCTGCAATAATAAGAATTGCACCAAATATATAGAAAAGAGTTGTTCCCATTCCACCTGTTGAAGGAAGAAGTGATCCTGTATTATTGATAACGCTTACTACGTTTGCCACATCACCCTCTTTTGCCGCACCATCTATAAGATATTTACCATTTATTACATCTTCTGCTCTCTTAACAATTACTGCTTTAGGTGCAGTAAGAAGGTTATATCCAACAGGAGCTTCTGTCTCAGTAAGAGTATATGAATCTGCATCAAGACCTCTTACAAATACTTTACCGGATTCAGGAGTAATAATTTCTTTATAAGCTACTCCGGCTGTCAAAACTGGAGTTACAACATTACCATTTGCATCCTTTGTTACGATTGCAGAAGCATTCTTTGCTTCCTCAGCACTAGCTACTCTGAAAACATAAACTCCGCTTTCATCTTTCTTTTCATAAACAAATGCAAGAGCTTCATCTCCATTTTTCATTTCAAATTTAGCGCCTGCAAGAGCTGTTTCTTCTCCGTCATTCTTATAGAGATTAAATGCATATACATAAGTTTCAGTAGAATCATGTTCAGTAGTCGCTTTATTGTTGTACTCAAGATAAGTATCATTAACAATTGCTGTACTAACTACTGCTTTTTCATTTACAAGTGCAGAATATGTTACTTTTATTGTTGCATCAGCAGCAAATGTTCCATTGAATACAATATCAAATGTATCTCCATCTTTTGGTTCAGTCACAAGCTCATATGTAACACCAGTTGGAAGTTCATCACTAAACTTAACACTTCCTGGATCAAATGTAAGCCCCTCATCCATAGCATCATGAATTTTATAGTTTGTTCCGCCAGCCTTAGCATTTACAACAACCTGATAGTTTACAACCTGACCAATCTGTGCATCATTTTTATCCCCATAAACACCAGGAACAGAATCTTCTTCCACTCCCTTATCGATTGTAGGTGTCGTATTCTTCTCATATACTGTTGCATCAGATGAAGTTGTATCGATGGAAACAAGTGCCCCCAGTGTAGAAGAAACTAAATAGTATCCATAGTCAGATACCTCAAAAGTAATTTTATACTTATAAATACCATTAGCATCTTTTTCATTGAGTTTTTCAGCTTTGTCATCATCTTCACTAGCCTTAGCTGTATCAATAGCTGTCAAACTCAAGCTTCCATCTTCTATGGCAGCCTGAACATTCTTTGCAAAAGCTGCTATTGCTGTATCTTTGCCATTAGTATCAGATTTTGTATCTTCATTTACCCAAGTAACATATCCATTCTCATCAACTTTTACATACTCTTTTTGAGTGTTTAAAAATGCTTTCACATTATCATCTGTCACCTTATAAACACCCGCTGATTCACTAGCAGCTGATGGCTCATAATTAAATAGTTTGTATAATGTGTAACTCTGCCCATTTGAGGCATTTTCCACTGTAATAGTGTGTTTTTCTTCTGCAGCTTCCGCCTTCACTGCATTTCCTGTGCCAAATGCCATGGTAAGTGCCATTGCACCAGCAAGGATTCCCGTTAATAATTTCTTTAGTCTTTTCATCCGTGTCCTCTCCTTTTGAATCTTGTATAGTGTCTTATCTTGCATAAACAGGTTTATAAATAAACCTAGTATAGCTATTATTACCAGGAATATACCTGACATTTCAAATGGTACTTTCCCAATTCCTCCTGTTTCAGGAAGTGAATATGGTACAACATTATTACGCTTATTGGTAAACTCTAAAGTTCCTGAATTGATACCGGTCTTACATTCATCAGTATATTCTGCTGTGTAATACACATTGTTTACTTCCGAAACGTAATAGAGCCATAAGTATCTGTCTATTATATTTCCGTCATCATCATATACGTAATAATATCTTTCCAGGTTATCAATTGTCGTTGTCCAACCTCCAGACTTGGTAAGGGTTAGGGTCATATAGCCAGGCTCATCTTTTTTTAACCCAGAAGTAATAATGCCTTCTACTTCAGGTGAACTAAGCTCATAACTGAAATAATCAAAAAGCATTGCATTTGTTGAAGGTTTTATTCTTACAACCGTATCACCTGTAATCTCAATGCAGACTGTAACCTGTTGTAATCCTGAATTGTCAGCTGTAAAGTCCTGCTTAACTCCATTCACTGTTATTTCTTGAGCATAAGTATTCCATTCATCCTTATACGTCCAGAATGTAACTTTTAGTGTAGAACCATCTATTACAGACGGAAGCCCAATATACTTTATTATTGTACTTTGTGGATTCCTTTGTTCTATATTAACTGAATGATATGTTTCCGCAGCCTCAGTTGTTTCAGTTCCAAGCCTCCTTCCCAGCTTAACTGTAATACTGGCTGGCATGGTCTCATCGGCGTTTTCCCAATACTTATTTACAGTAATAGACGTAGTTGTCTTAGTATTAGTAAAGTTATAATCTGTTCCCTGGCTTATAGCTACTATTTCGTTTCCGTCAGTGTACTCATTTCCTGAAGGTATGTTCATTGAATAAGTCGTAGTATCTGCAGATGGCATATAGAAATACAGCGGAGTACTCTTTAAAAGATATCCTTTAGGTGCCTTAGTTTCTACTAGCTTGTATGCCTGATTATAGGTAAGGTGCTGCAAAGCTACCAGACCATCTTCCCCAGATATATATTCAGAAGCTGTATCATCTGCTGAATCTTGCCACGTCGCTGATGAGGAATCATATATGATTCTCTGCCACGAAGATCCTGTCCATTTATAGAGGGCAAATTCTGCACCACTTAAAACAATTGCGTTGTTTTCATTATCTACCTTATAGATGTTGATTCCATGAACATCGGCTTTTGCTCCTGCCTCTTCCAATATGATAGTTTTTTCGGTATCAGACGAGCCTTTGTCTTCCGCAATGCCTTTTAAAGTAGCCTTATTGCTTACTATAATCGACACCTGACCTGAACTATCACTACTGAAGGTATACCTGTACACTATTCGCAGATGCTTCTTATCAGGAATTTTAAACTCAATAGTGTTATAGGAATAATACCCATCATCCTGTCCATTACCATAATATGATGCCTTTGTTTCATAGCTTCCCACAGAATACGAATACTCATCAGTAGAAAGCTCCGACAATGTTTCATTTCCTGCAGAATCAGTTACAACTTCATAAACTTTTATATGTCCTGCAACAAGCGTTGCCCCAAATGAAGACTGTGACTTAGCCTGCAATGTATCGGTAAGTGTAAGCTCATCACTGCCTTCCAATAAGTCAGCGGCATTTTCATTAACCTCCAGCGTGTACTCAATTGTATCTTTTGCATCAAGTAAGTTACTATTTGATGTTTTTTCCAGAGCAGTCTCTGTCTTGGTGATGTTCTGAGTCTGTGAATCGCCTCCCAGTTCATTTCCACCTTCATTTTTCAAGGATACGCTGTTTGCAAATGTCCTAATGCCATTTGTCGCGCTTGTCCAATCAGGATCATCAATCTTTGCTCTTACTCTGAGGTAAAGCGTTTTCCCCTGTAGATTAGAAGGGCTAAATGTAACTTTGACATTTTGACCATCTATGCTCTCATAGAAAGAAGTATTTAAATACGTTGCACTTCCGCCTGAAAAAGCTACTGCTCCGTTGAAGCTGTCATTATCTGCTATCTCAAGTCCGTAATAGTCAGTTCCCTTATATGTATAACTGTCTATAAGGCTCACTCCGTCAGGCAATGTATCTGTTGCCGTAAGAGTTTCATAATTGCAAATCTCAGGAATATTTATCTTGATACGCCAGGTAAGTATTCCGGATTCCAAAAGATCTGTAGAGTAATAATCATAAGCTGAATCAGAATGCGTACCTTTTCCATCGTATTTGGCAATTATCGGTTCATAATTTTGTGTACCTGTAGAAGAATAGCTTTGACTTCTCACATATGCAAAATTCGTAAAGGATGTAGTATTATTGCCATCTCCTATGTAGCCGGTTGTATAGTATGTAAATGTCAGATCAGTTGTAAGGTCTGAATAGAACTTGATCACAAATCCCTTATATCCTGATACTCCTCCAACAGTTACATTTTCGCCATTCTCCACAGATAAGTTTCCGTTATATCCAGCCTGTTTTATAGCAGACTTAAGGTCTGACAGCTGAGACTCTGATAGATACTCATTACTATCCTGAATAGCATCTGTAAACGACCAGTACTCAGAATTGTTATTTCCTTCATTACATTTTATTGGAGCATGTATTGTAACATTCCATTTAACAAGTACTGTGGATGCATCATCTGTTGCACTATCTATACCGTCAGCTGTTTTCTCTACTACCTTTGTATTGTCACCTGTATATACACTTGCTGTCTTGTCATCTCCATAGGTTTCACCATTCAATTCCTTGGTGATACTCGCTTCATTGACAAGGCTGCCCCATTTGAGGTCAAAAACAGTGTAGGTATAGGTATAAGTAAATTCATAAGTACTATAATCATCCGATGTAAACGTATATCCATTTTCATCAAGACTAATTTCTTGGCCAACTTTTAAAGAGGCCGTTTTACCACTTGGCGTTGAAACACTGGAAACCTTCACTGATCCAACGTATGGTGTTGAAACATCGCTCCAGCCATTTTCAGCCAATGTATGAATAAAGTCTTTTAATGTATAACCATTTAAGTTATTACCGAGGGAATTAAGTTTAATAGTCCAGGTAACAGTCTTATTGGCTGTATCTGCTGTTCCATACTTATCGATATTTGGAACATTACCATTAATATCAGTTTCTACCGTATATGACCTGTTCTTTTCCTCATCAAAAACAGCCTTTACAGAGTTATTTACTTTAACAGGCGTATCGGTTCCCGCTACAGATTCCGGCACATTAAATGTATATGTGATTGTATAGCTCTCACCTTTACCAAGATCAGGGAGACTGATTGTTGCTGTTCCATCAGTTCCAACACTTACCGCATTTCCGGAAGCTATATTAGTGCCATCACTCTTTTTTATGGTAATCTGCTCGAGCTGTTCTTTTAGATTGATTTTACTCGTCAACTCGGTGTTCAGATTCTTATCAGTCAAACTATTGTTATATACAGTCAGGACATCCGTAAGAGTAATGCCTGAAGTACCTGTTCCATTATTGGATGAGATAACAATTGTATAATCTATAGTTTTATTTGTTTCATCATAACTTGAAGCTTTTTTCTCAAGTGTCAGGTCATAACTATCGCCTTTTACAATATAGATGTATACTTTTAAGTCATCATCAAAAACATACTCTTTGTATGTCTTTTCACTATCACTATTGGCACTTGCCATTTCGACAAAATAAAAATCGCCTTCGATTTCCTGAGTACTATTCTTGGCAGCGAATTCAGGATAATAGGTGATAGTCACAAGGCCGCTTTTTTCAACTGCAAATGTACCAACAGCTTCATTTTCTGAGTTATAAACCATACCTGATATTGCTTCATAAACTTCTATCCCATGTTCAGCAAGATTATAAGTAATTGTTGGTTTTTCTGCACTTACTGTATTCTTGGCAAGATTATACTCAATGGTAAAATACAGCTTGTCACCTGCAGTTACTTCTGCACCGCTGCTTATGGGTGTTCCGCCGCTGTATGTTTTTGAACTTCCACTTCCTTTTTCATCAGGATTTTTAACTAAAGTAACACCAGTGATAGTCATTCCTGCTACTGTTGTGTATACAGTCGCTGATCCGGATGTACTGTCAGCTGCATATGCTGTAATTGAAAAGAGATCAAAAAAACTATCTATTCTCCCTATCAGAGACGTAGCTTCATCACTATTTTCTTCTTCAATCTCACCGGCTTCATTTATTATTTCTTCTTTTACTTCATCACTATACTGTATGATCAGCTGGTTATCTTCAGTGACCTCATAGCTTCCCTTACCATCATCAAGTTCTGCAGCATCCGTCTCCGCAGTTCCAAACTCTTCAGGAATCTCAAGGTGGATATCATCACTTACAACCGCCTCTTTTGGCAGAACATAATTAAAGGTTATTCGAAGCTTATCGGCTGGCTTTATATCATCCTTGTCAATAACTTCCCACTCACCCTCATCATTTTTACGCTCAATGATCGTCTCTGTGACGTATTCCAAAAGATCTACAGACTCAGGAATATCTAATGCTGCTTTACCAGAAGAAAGGTTAGTTGACTTTTCAGCATCCAAAGAGCTTCCGGAAGAAGCAACTCCTGATGCCTCACTTGCGGATTCCTTAACAGTAGATGCTGATGAAGCACTTGAAGATACGCCTGATTCATCCTCTGATGATGCAGCATTTGAAGCCTCGCTGCTCATTGCAGCTGCAGCACCAGCTTCCGGAGAGTTTTCCTCTTCCTGAATCTCATTGTCGGTTTCAGAAACTGTTTCAGGGGTAGCATTACCAGACTCCTCATTAGAAGTCTCTTCTGCAGTGCCCTCTTCTTCATTCTCTAATGATACAGAACTCTCCCCGCTCTCCTCATCTTCTTGCATCTGCTCTATAAGCCCCTGCTCAAACTCATTATCAGCAGTTTCCATAACAAGTCCAACCTGCCCTGCGCCCTCTTCGGTCATTGCAGTAGCAGGCTTGTTAAGGCCATAAAGCGTAGCCGTCCCTGTAAAAAGAGAAAGACAAAGAACAAAGGCTAACCACTTTTTACGGTTCTTGTGATTTCTTATGTACTTTTCTGCGCGACTTTCTGTCTCCCCTCGCATTCTTTTACCTCAATCGAAGTCAATTGAAAGTTACCGTTATCAAAGTCCTCCAAAGACATTAAATGGATAGACCCTAAATATCACTTTCCCAATAAGCTGCTCTTTAGTAACGCATCCCACCACGCTACTTCTTGAATCTATCGATGCACTTCTATGATCCCCTAACACAAAAAACCTGTTTTCAGGCACCTGATACGGAAATGAAATATCTGTTGGTTCAAGACTTTTGTCAGTAATATAACCTTCGTCAAGAACCTCCCCGTTAACAGATACATTTCCGTCACTGTCAATATTTATCCAGTCTCCAGGTGACCCGATTACTCTTTTTACCAGGACTTTGTTGTTATAATAAAATGCTATAAGTTCCCCAGGTTCAAAACCTGAACTGTTCTGGGCTATGACTATCTGCCCTGTATCAAGTGTCGGAGTCATTGAATCACCGTTTATCTTAAGAACGGTGATAAAAAAGCTGGAAATAAGCACCGCCAAGGCAGCAACAACAACGACTACAAAAAGCGTATTCCTAAGTACTGTACGATATTCCTTTTTACTGTTTTCCCTCTTAAGTTCCTTCTTTAATTCCTCTATAGAGGGTTTATAATCCTTTACTTCACTCATCAGCTTTCTCTAATTAACACGCCTTTTCCTCTTTTTCTGTAACTTCTCTAAGAGGTCCGTATTTCTTTTCTGCCTGTTTTTCCATAAGTTTTATCTTCTTACGGGATTCTTCAATTTCCTGCATAAGCTGCTGATATTCAGCACTTGCATTCTTTTTAAGGGTTTCCACATACAGATCAGCCGACTTCTGAGCTGCTTCCATGATGCCTCCAAGCTGGATGGATGCTTCAGCAAGAGACTGTGAATTGTCTATCTTCATAAGAGCATCATCAACCTGCTTTTGAAGTTCTGCTTTTTCTCTGCTGAGCCTGTTCTTTAGACCTGCCATATCTTTTTCGAACTTCTCCTGCATCTGAGCCTTCTGCTCACCAAACTTAGCTCTCATCTGAGCTTTTTCTTCTTCGAAATTATTGAGCATTTTGGCTCTTTCTTCAGCAAAATCACGCTGAAGCTGCAGTTTCTCTTTATCTAATTCTTCCTTATATTCCTGCTCATGCTTTTTGGCGGCTTCCGCCTCCTCAGAGTAGGTGATCATCATCTCCAAAAGATCTGCTCTGGAGAGTTTCTTTAAATTTATATCTGACATACTTCTCCTTATTCAGGGTAAAAAAATAAGGTATGTTGCGACTTCACCGTGTCGCAAAATACCTTTCCAAAATATATGACAAGGCAGTTGCAATACCAAATGACCAGTCGCTGAAATTACTTCCATGTACACTCTGATGCAACCTGCATCCAGAGGTTCATCCCTGAACTTAAATGTACCGTAATTACTGCAAATAAATAGACCGTCTGCTCTCGCACAGTCCGGTCACAATTAGTGCTTAAACATGCACCAGCAACTGGCTGTCTGTCACATACCTATGTGATTTAGACCCTTTAGCTTTGCGTCACCACTTTTCAGCGGTTTTGCCCTTGCATCATACTAAACATAAATTCTGTTTTTTAAGTGCCAAACTATGATGTCTGAATCCCTTGTAATGTTGAATATACAACATAGCACACATTTTTACAACAGTTTTTTCATACATTTTTCACAGTTTCCATTAAAAAAGAGCTGGAAACCACTCCAGCTCTATGAAACAAAATTTTATATTTTTTTTAGATTTTACTCGTTTCCTTCTTAATAGTTTCCATGAAATATTAACGTTTTAACGATTTAAGTAACTGCAACATCTCATCAGATGTGGTTATTACCTTACTATTTGCCTGGAAACCACGCTGAGTTGTGATCATATCCGTAAACTCTTTTGCCAGATCAACATTACTGCCTTCCAAAACTCCTGATGACATATAGCCACCATCACTTGTAATATCCATATACATAGGAACACCCGAGTTAAGTGAAGCTGCATAAAGATTATCACCAACCTTCTCAAGGCCCATGGCATTATTAAACTCTGCTACAACTATCTGAGCTTTTTTTACAGTCTGTCCGTTTGAGTATCTTCCAAATACAGATCCATCAGTACCAAAAGAGATTCCTACAAGCTCACCTTCCGGATATCCCATATTCTGTCCTTCTTTATCACCTTTATAGCCATAGATTGAAGATGAATGTGACCAAGCATCACCTGCATAGTTGGATGTACTTGAAAAATCAATATTCAAAGGTCCCACAACTGATGCGTCACCTGTAATTGTAAAAGTGACTGATTCTACAGGCAGACCATTTATAAACTGAAGCTTTCCGGAATGAGCATCATATTCAAGCTCAATTTCAGTTGCTGTATCAAAAGCAACTTTTTTGGAGTTTTCATCAAGCACAGAAGACAAGGTAAGCTTAAAGGTTTCATCGTCGTTTTCATCACTTGTCAGGTTAAATTTTAATGTATAGACTTTTCCGTCACTTCCATAGGTCTCTATTGTGAGAGTCTTTCCGTTTTCAAGATTGGGATCATCGCTGTCAATGTTACCTTTAAAATAAGCCGCTGTAGTTGCAGCACCAGGCATGGCGTCAACCTGGTAAGTTACCTGATTGCCCTGGGCATCATAGCTTATTCGCTCAGTATTTCTGTTTATGACCTTGATGTTGGTAAGAGTTGGATTATCACCAATTGTTACATCCCCCATGACGCCCATAACATAGTAACCGCTGTTCTGAGTTACAAGGTCACCGTTCGCATCAATAGTAAAAGATCCATCTCTTGAAAAATTAACTTCCGCATCAGAAATATCCGGATCTATGCAAAAAAACGAATCTCCTGTGATCATAAGGTCCAATACATTATCTGTCAGGACAGCTGAACCCTGCTTTGTGATATTAGTTAGGATAGAGCTCATCTTGGCTCCAAAACCAACCTGGGCAGCATTAGTTGTCGCTATGTTGTCGCCCGCTCCGGTTCCGGGTTTTATTGTCTGATAAAGAACATCAGAAAATCCTGTAGCCTGTGATTTATATGAAGTTGAATTGACATTGGCAATGTTGTTACCAATGACATCCATTTCTAACTGATGGGTTTTAAGTCCGGCAACGCCAGACCACATAGATCTCATCATAGAACACGCACCTCCACTAATATCGAACATCCGTGTTCTAAGAGAAAAGAGGCTTCCTTGCCAAAAGAAACTCATAATATTATTTGTCATGTCATATATCGGAGAATGATTAAAAAATATTTAGTCTTTTTGCAATTTTTTAAACAAAAATTAAAGTAATTACAATTTTCTTTTGCACCATCTAATAAGTAATGTATAATAGTCGGTAACAGTAAATCGCTCTATAGTTTGCTGATTAAAAAGGCATGGAGATTACAAGATGGACTATAAATCAAATGGCAGAGATGCTTTAAAAGAAGAAATCAAGGATATCGTAGACCTGATTCTTTCTGACTATGATAAGGCCAGAGACATTGATCAGATGGATGTTTACAACCAGCCTGACAGAGACGCGGTAAAAGATATTGTGATAAAACTCATCAGAATTCTTTACCCGGGCTATTACAGAGACAAGGTCTATAAAAGTTACAACGACAATAACAGGATCGCAGTTGTGCTTGAGGACGTTATCTACAACATGCAAAAGCAGATAGCCATCGCTTTTCATCACAGTCCTGACTATAAAAATGCATCTGATGAAACGCTTGACTGCGCTGCAAGATGCATCACTCATGAATTCTTTAAGCAGATTCCAAAGATTCGTGAGTATCTGGACACAGACCTTCAGGCCTGCTATGACGGAGACCCTGCGGCATACAGCAAGGGAGAGATAATCCTTTCATATCCGGGACTTACTGCTACTACTATCAACAGAATTGCCCACGAGCTCTACATGCTCAAGGTGCCGCTTATTCCCAGAATGATGACTGAGTACGCTCATTCAAAAACAGGTATAGACATTCATCCTGGCGCCACCATTGGCAAATACTTCATGATAGATCATGGAACCGGTATTGTTATCGGCGAAACCTCAATCATCGGAGAGCATGTTAAGATCTATCAGGGCGTAACTATCGGCGGTCTTTCAACTCGTGGCGGTCAGGCCCTTAAGGGAGTAAAAAGACATCCCACAATCGAGAACAATGTCACCATTTATTCAGGTGCTTCTATCCTTGGCGGAGAAACAATTATCGGTGCAGACACTGTAATCGGTGCCAACGCATTCATCACTTCTTCCGTCCCGTCAGGAAGCCGCATCAGTATGAAGAATCCTTGCGACTGCGTCGATAAAAAGTAGATTGATCTAATATCTTTCACTGTATATATGAGCAAAATAAAAAAGAGCTTTAACTTGTGAAATGTTAAAGCTCTTTTTATATTAGTTTGAACTGGCTTCTGTTGCTGCTTCTGCTTCTGAAGTTTCAGCAGATGCTGCTTCTGATGATTCACTTGCTGCCTCTTCAGAAGTTTCTACTGATGAAGCATCAACGGATGTCTCTACTGATGCACCTTCTGTAGCTTCAACTGATGTTCCGCGCTTGTTCCAGATAACTGCTCCTGCGATGCCTGCAACTAATGCAACAACTACAATAAGACAAACAATCTTAGCTATTTTCTTTCTCTTTTTCTGTTTTGCAAGGCGCTCTTTTCTGCCTGCTTTTTCCTTCTTATAAGCGTCTATTTTTTCCTGACTCATACCCTTTTCCCTCTTTCCTTACATAGCTTTATAACGTAAAACTCATACGCTAATGCAGGTCTGTCATCATTAGCGTCAGTTGGTATTATATCACAATCAATAGATTTTGGGCGCTACGTTTTGTCACAAGCTTCTATAGCTCATAAATAGCATTTTAGTCTGCTCAATTTATAAACTCACAGCTTGAAAACATGTTGGTAACAGCAGCTTTATATTCGCCTTTGCTGCGGGATTTCCTGATGGTCTTAAGCTGTTTATCACAGTCTTTGAAATGAACATGGAGAAATGCCCAATGCTCAAGCATCTTAAAAATTACATTCTGATCTTCCGGAATGTACTCTTCGTATGCATCATAGAGTCTGTCCAAATAGGTTCTAAGCTCTTCCGCCTTCAAAGCTTCTCCGCCCTCTATCTCTCTTGCAAGTGCCGGATCAAAGATAAGTCCTCGTCCGATCATAAACCTGTCAATATCGGACACTCTGCCATTTATCATATTAAAGCTTTCAACAGAAGTAATATCTCCGTTATAAACAATAGGAGCCTTTCCGCCATTCTCCCTGTAAACTTTGACCGCATCACAGAAAGCATTAAGCCTTATAGCACCTTTGTAGTAATCATCCCTGACTCTTGAGTGGATAGTAAGTTCTCTGGCCGGGTATTTGGCTAAAACCTCCATAATACCTGCAGTCTCACTTTCATCATGCATTCCAAGTCTTGTCTTTAGAGAAAATTCAATTCCAGAATTTTCTTTTTCTAAAGTATCAAAAATCTCATACAACATTGCATCAAGTTTAGCAGTGTCTTCCAAGAGGCCTGAGCCCTTGTGCCTGTTTACTACTGTCGCAACCGGGCAGCCCATGTTCAGATTAGCCTCTTTGTATCCAAGGTCATACATCTTTTTGGCAGCCCAGACTATCTGTTCTGCCTTATTTCCCATGATCTGCGGAACAACCTCGCTCTTATAATCATCAAAAGATGTACAAAACTCGGGAAGTATATCTCTTTGTTCTCTCTTTTTAAACTTATAAGTCCGCGCCGTCGATACAAATGGAGTGTAGTACTTATCAACGCACTCTCCAAACATTTCTTTATGTATATTTCGTAATGGATAAAGGGTGATTCCTTCCATTGGCGCAAAATATATTTTCATCCAAAACCTCTTTGCCACATAAATTAAATAAAAGGATTATAGAATCTGCTTCCATCATAGAAAGTTATCACCATTGCAGCGATAAAAAAGCAGACGATAAAGGCAAGTGCAAGATAATCTCCCGTCTGAAGGGTTCTCTTCGAGTACCAGCTGCGCTGTTTTTTCTTGCCAAAGCCTCTAAGCTCCATGGCATTGCTGACAACATCGATCCTCTCCATTGTGGTAAAAAGAAGTGGGAAGATAATTGCTGAAGTGTTCTTTATCCTTGACATCAGTCTTCCCTTGGAACTCATCTCTATTCCCCTTGCTTCCTGCGCATTTTTGATCTTGTGGTATTCATCCTGCACATCCGGAATATATCTGAGTGCTATCTCTATTGAATAAGCGATCATGTAAGGCACTCCGATACTGTTCATAGAAGCTGCAAGCTCACTTGGATCAGTCGTCACAAGAAAAATAAATATAGAAGGGATTACTGTAAAATACTTGATAAGCACGTTAAACTCGTAAAACAGCTGCTCTTTTGTAATGGTGTAACCTGCAAAAAGATGACATATATCTGTTCTACTGCCGTATATTTTGCAGCCTTCATAAGGTGAAAAGAAAAATATCCACACCAGGTTTATCACCATAAAGAACATTATGGCTAAAAATACGCTGCTTACCTGTTTCCATTTTGTTCCTGAAACAATATAGAGCAAAGCTCCAATAACTATCATTGCAAGAAGTATTCTTGTGTCAAAAGTAAGCGCACTTGCCGTACACCATAAGAGGAAAAAGACAAGCTTTGTAAATCCGCTTAATCTGTGTATTGGCGTATTCTTTTTTTCATAAGAAATCATTCTGCTCATAAAAATATATCCAATCAAATAAGCTCAAGGGATCATGCTTTCTCGCTCAGGCATGCTTCCTTCTTTGCGCGTTCAGACTCAATAAATCTTGCAACAAATTCATCCGCTTCTTCTATGTCGCATTTTTTTGCAAGATCATAAAGAGACGTTCTTTTAAGATATGCTCTATTACATATCTCATCATTTGTAAGCACTTCCTCCGGCTTGGCATCCATTATAAGCTTGCCATCTGTAAGCACTAGAGTTCTGTCAGTGTACTCAAGCATCAAATGCATATCATGAGTTATCATCATGATCGTAATTGACAATTTCTTTCTTATATCACACAAAAACTCCATAATCTCAGTGTAGTGCTGATAATCCTGACCTGCTGTAGGCTCATCCAGGATCAAAAGATCCGGATCAAGCACCAGGATTGAGGCAATTGAAACTCTCTTTTTCTGTCCATAAGAAAGAGCTGAAACAGGCCAATTCCTGAACGGGTAGAGGCCGCATATCTTAAGAATCTCATTGACTCTTTGTTTTACCACGTTCTCAGGCACTCCCCTGACTACAAGTCCTAAAGCCACTTCATCATATATCATAGGCTTAGAGATCATCTGATTTGGGCTCTGCATTACATATCCAATCTTCTCGCCGCGCTCCTTAATTGTTTTTTTCTTAAGGTCATCGCCGCAGAAGCTGATCTTACCTGCATCCGGTTCATAAAAGCCGCAGATAAGCGAAGCAAGAGTTGACTTACCCGCTCCATTTTTACCCACAAGTGATATCATTTCACCGCGTTTTATATCAAAGCTAACATCTTTAATAATCTGTCTGGAACCATCATACCTGAATTCAAGTCCACTGACAGACAAAAGAGTGTCAGCTGTACTCTTCTGTCTTGAAAGGCTGGTATTGGTAAACCACTCTTTTACCTGAGCCTTATAGCCTTCAACATCCATTGTCTCTATATGCTGAGGCTTAGTAGATGGTGACAGCTTCACACCTGCTGCCTTTAGAGCAGCAACATACAAAGGCTCTCTGATTCCGTGCTCAGGCAAAAGATCTGTACAGAGCATCTCGTCCGGGGTCATATCCGCAACGATCTGTCCGTCTTCCATGAGCACGATCCTGTCGATATCCTTATAAAGAACATCTTCAAGCCTGTGTTCTATTATTACGATTGTTAAGTCTTCCTGTTGCAAAAGCTCATCGATAAGAGCGATAGTTCTTTTGCCTGTTGCAGGATCCAAGTTTGCAAGAGGCTCATCAAACAAAAGCACTTTGACATCAAGTGCCATTACTCCGCCAAGAGAAACTCTCTGTTTCTGTCCACCTGAAAGAGCTCCCGGAGCATTGGAAAGAAAATCTGAAAGTTCAAGTTTTTCTGCCACATCTGAGACTTTCTCGAACATCTCCTCCTGTGGCATATTGTCATTTTCAAGGGCAAATGCTATGTCCTCTGCTACTGTCAGGGCTATAAACTGGCCATCTGTATCCTGAAGGACAGTTCCAACAGTTTGTGACATGCCAAAAACTCCGAGTTTAGAAGGTTCCTTTCCGTCTACTCGGAGGGTTCCGCTCATGTCCCCCGCAAAAGAGCAGGGGATAAGAGCGTTAAGGCAATGTGCCAGTGTTGACTTTCCTGACCCGGACTGGCCCGCTATAAGGACCTTCTGTCCGGGATATATTTTAAGATTAATATTTTTAAGTGTGGGCTGTGTCTGCGCACGGTACTTAAAAGAGACATCCGAAAATTCAATAATTGGGGATGCGGTATTCAAAAATTAATCCTCCATCTTCAAATCAGAAGATTTTCCAGAAATTCTAGAATAAACTGAAAGAAGAATTGTGCCAAGAATTCCTATTATAACTACATTACCAAGAAAAGCAAATGCACCCTGTGCAAATACTTTATTAGCTGGCTCTGAATATACTAAAATATCAAGAACCGGAGCAACTACGATCCAGGCAACAGCATTAGCTACAACCTGAGTTACATTAAAGAATATAATGTTCTTTGTTGTATTAAAGCCACCCTCTTTTACAGCAAACTTCTTGGCAAAAAGACCTACTGCTATGCCAACAACTGCTTCCGGGAATACCCAGCTCCACCATACTGAGCCATAGAAAATAGCATCACCAAGAGCATGTCCAAAGAAGCCGATAACACCACCAACAATTGGTCCGAATACAGCCGCAAAGAATGTCATGATAGCCATACGTGGCTGAAGGTATGTATTAGGAGCAATAACAAGCGGAATCTGAACATTTGTAAGGACAACAAACAGAGCAGTTCCGATACCCATAGCTACAACTTCTTTAATCCCAAACTTTTTTTCCATCACCTTTTCCTCCATCTGGTTAGATTTACCTGCTCATTTTAATACTTCTGCACCAATTCCTCAACAGTGACTATTATCAAATCTTATTTTCTTAATTATTTACACATTTTTATGTATGAAATTATCCGTTTTATAGTATGATGAATATAGTGAAAGGGGTGCTAAGATGCACGAATCTACCAATATAAGCTATGGTTCAGGAAATGTAACTATCATAGCCAATTCCGACAGTCTTACAGAAGTTGCAGCTCCTATAATAAGGGCTGGAGACTACAACGAACTGGTAACTTCATGTCTGACCAAAAAAGAAATGAATGCAGTTTTCGAAGGCGCATCTGCTGAAATTGTATTTAATTATGTAATGCGGGATGATGCCCCATCAGAAGCTGTTAAGGAACAATTCTATGAAGTCATTAATGGTGACAGGACACTAAGCAGCTACAATGAGGGCTTTTACATAGATGTTTCTGCTCAGAAATCCATTGGTTCAGAGCCTGAAAGTGACATATATACTCTTAATAATGAAGTCGAACTCCAAATAGAAATACCTCTTTTCCTGAGAAAAGACGGCAGGCGTTATATATGCATTGCCAACAATATGGGCGTTTGTAAAGTTCTCGACGATGTAGATGTAGACGCTGACACCTTTTCTATTTCAAGCGACTGTACAGGAAACTACATGCTTTTGTACAAAGACTCATCGTTTTCTGCTGTAGAGAGGCAATTTTCCCACAAACCCGGCCAATACCTTTTCATCATCGGAATCATAGCTCTTTTGGGACTATGGTTCATCCTGGATAAGATACATAGCCAAAAATAATAAGCTCCCCGCAAGGAGGAGCTTATTTTTTTGCTTATTCATAATGAAGAGCTTATTATGGGCTTACTCAAAATAAAGAACACTTTTGAGCCTACTCGCAATGAAGAGTTTATATTTGCTGACTCGAAATCACGAGCAGATCAGATATTGATAAACTGTTTTGTGCTGTCACTTAGTTTTTCGGTTACATTGTTGTTAGTATCCATAGCTGAACTAATTCCGGTAATCTCATCTACTATGTACTGTGAGTTTTCAGCGGACTGATTGATAGCTCCCGAAGCCTGGGATACAGACTCTGAAATAGATGATACAGAGCTGGCCATTTCGCCCATAATAGAGTTCAGATACTGAGTCTGATTTGCGATACCATCAAGCATGTCATTAATGAATTTGGCTGTCTCTTCATATTTTTCACCTGTTTCAACATATGCATCATAGTCACTGAGGACAGTTGTATTGATAAACTCCAGCACCTGCATAGCATTGTCTGCAAGAGCCTTAACTGCTTCTGTAACTTCATTACTGATATTTTGAATATTTCCGGCTGTCTGTCTTGAATTCTCAGCCAGGGAGCTGATTTCTTCAGCAACAACTGCGAAACCTTTTCCTGCTTCGCCTGCTCTTGCAGCCTCAATGGAAGCATTAAGAGCCAAAAGATTTGTCTGTGAAGCAATATCCAGAATTACATTTGTAAGCTCGTTGATCTGTGCAACTTTCTCACTGTCCTTAACTGATTTTTCCAGGACTGATGAAAGTTCTTCCATCTTGGTTCCTGTATTGTCTTTTTTATTCTGAGCACCCTCTTTTATCTCAATGGCCTCTGCCCTGATTTCCTCAGCCTTGGCAGTACCATCTTCAACGCCTTCATTTATACTATCTGTAGCATCCTTAACATCACCAAGCTTCTCATTCATCACGCTTGCTGTATCAGATACATTCTGCATGCTTGCAGACAATTCTTCAAGTGCAGCTGACGTATTTGTAATATTATCGCTTGCAAGCTGAATCTGTGTAGTCATATTCTCTGAAGATTCAGTCAGTGTCACCGTTCCTTCTTTTACTTCTTTTAAAATAACCTGAAGAGTTTCAATGAAATGGTTGAAGCCATCCTTGATATGAACAAGTTCCGATGAAGTCTGTGTCTGTACTCTTACAGTAAGATCCCCCTTATGATTTCTGATATTGTCGATAATATCATTTATCTCATCAGCAATAAGGTTAACTTTTCTTCCTACCATTCTGTAATTAAAGATAAGGAATGCGATTATAGACAAAACATATACGATCATAAGAATGTTGACAACAGTAATGGCCGAGTTTGCCCTTGCCTGAACACGGCTGTGGGCCTCTTCTTCAATTAACACCAATTCCTGATTAAGAACTTCAAGCTGTTCTTTCATGTTGGCAAGCTGAGTGGAGGCATCTCCATATACAACTCCAAGAATTGTGTTCACGTCACCTGCCTGAGCTGCACTTATTACACTTGTATAACCGGTTTTATATCCGGAATAATTTTCTTTTAAAATTGAAAGTGCTTTCTGCGCATTACTACCACTTTCTGTTATAGCGGCAAAAGTTGTTTCCAATCCGGAAACTGCCTCGTCCATCTCAGTAAGACATTGCTGCATCTCGGGGACTTTTGTCTCAAGCTGCCCCAAAGAAACGATGGTATCATACATGGATGCCAAGGCAAATCCATCGTTATCAAGGATTCTCATATCAACTTCAAAAACGCGCACATCTTCCATAACCCCTTCAACCGTCTGGGATGTTGATATGGAAGTCTTTGTGATATTCATCATCTCAGTTGTAACAATTGCAATGGAAATTATGAAAAGGACAAGTAATGTGATATAAGTTATGCCACTCATACCTGCAACTGTTTTTATCAGCGGAATCTTCTTACTATCCTGTCTCTGACCATTCTTCATAGCATTGCTCTCCTTTAAGTTCAAAAACTGTAATTGTGTGTCCATAGGTCTAAAACTAATTCTTCGTGCCTTCTGGATTTAAAACTAATACTTCGTACGTTTCAAAGGATTAAAACTACTAGTTTACACATCCATATGCTTAAAGAGATCAGGTTATACACCCACATATATTTTGTCGTTTTTATACGTATAAATATACGTTTTTATAAAGATTTAATAATAGTTTTTTCCGCTGTTTATAAAGGTTTTGAGCATAAAAAGAACCGCATAACTATGCGGTTCCAAAATGATTGCTCGTGAATAAGCAATGTTACTATCCGAAGAAATAGCAAATATAAATATCTAAAATCAATCAAGGAATTTTACAACATAATTCACTGTCAGTTGTTACAAAAACGAAATGTCTTTTGTCAGATCTGCGGAGCAAGAATATCTACATGATATCCTGTTTCATCATATGAAGCCTGGATCATGATATCATATCCATAGTCATTTCTGAATCTGAAATCTTTTTTTGACTTATATGCTATGGCTGCATCATCTCCAGGAGCGTAATAGTCAACGGGCTGTGTGTGATTATGTCTTTCAATGATCTTGCAACCAGCATTAGTCGCTGCATGGTAAAGAGCACTGCTTATCTTGCACACTCCTCCGCCATAATCATATCCACCAACAACATGGGCTATGACATATCCTCTCTCTGGCGGTGTTCCCTGACCGATAGTTGTTGCATATGAGAAAGTTTCACCAGATTTAACCACATATCCGTTGATATATCCACACGCCACCTGAGCATTTGTATTATTGGCATCCTCCTCAGCAGGATATAAAACAATGTCTTCATGTCCGATGCTTACCCACGCTGTGTTTGCGACGGCTGCCTGATTCGCATCCGCGGCAGGCGCTTCTATTGTCGCCGTAATGCCCTCTGTTTCATTGGGCGCAAAGGCGTTTTCCATAACCACTGTAACGCCTTCTGACTTTCCGTCTGATCCTACACCTTTAAAAATCACTGCACAAAACACCGGTAAAGCTATTAACAACACTATTCTTCTGCTTTTCATAATTCCCCTCAAGCTAATTATATTTTTCCTTACAAAGCAAATAACTTATCGCAAAGCGGGCATTTTATCACGGGGCAATCGTATCCTCACGAGCAACCATTTTAGCACGGGCAATCCTATCTTCACGAGCAACCATTTTAGCATGGGCAATCGTATCGAAATATGCATAAAAATGGCGATGCTCACGCACCGCTATCGATAAATTGCAACTGGCTATCCTTGCGGACCCTATAGCTTTGCGACATTAGATTTCTCTAATTTTGCTAATCAATATATTTTTGTATAAATATAACTTTTTTCAGCAGGATTTATTTTAACTGAGAGGTATAGAAAAGTCCATGTTACAATTTGATATATTATGGATGATCTTGTGAAATATTATTATGAATTTTTTCTGATGATCATTGCTATTCTTCTACCTTTTTTTCACTATTTTTTTACTTGTTTGGTTCCACAATTACGGTTCCACAATTAGCTATTTGTACTGCACAAAAGAGGTTTTAACTACTGGTACAGTAATTATTTATTCCAATTACTGCACCAGTACAATTATTATTATTGATACAGTATTATTTTTCTTTCATTGATTAGTCCTGCCAGATTTACTACTGCAGGAATAAGATATTTAGATATCTACAGTAAATATTTTTTACATTTACTGTAGAATTTTGAAAACCAAGATATTTACAGTAATCACGTTACTGCATGAATACAGTTTTTTGCATGGTACAGTATTCAAAAGAAAGCACTACTGCACATTCTAGGATTTCATGTAATATGCAGTAATGCTCCTTGTTCTCTTTATTCTCTTTGTTCTCTTTGTTCTATTTATTGCATTATATATCTATTCTATCTAGCCCACTTATTTGCATATTCAAAGCTTTTAAGAAAATCGCTTATATCCCTAGATATCACTTCATTCACATCAATCTTCAGCATACCTGGATATTGCGCATTATATGCAGGTCGCATCAACTCATCATACGAGGCTTTAAATATGTTTACCGAGCCTTTGTCGGAAAAGTCTGTATTTCTGACATTGTCACGTATGTTCGCGATAAGCTCTTGGTTTGTCGCAATATCTGTACTTGCATACTCATTAGCTGATTCTCTTACTTCTTTCGGAACATAAACTTCTATTCCAAAATATATCCCAGATGCAGGATCATCATTGGCCTTGGTTTTCTTATTTGCCAGTAGCCTGTCTTGCGTTCTGATCAGATTGGTATTAAAGTCTTTCATGGCCTTGCTAATAGCTTTGGCCTGCTCTTCATTAAATCCTTCAGTAGCACATTTATCAACAACCTTCTGCGCTACTTCCATCTTAGCATAGTCCCTGTAACTGAGATATCCATTTTTAAGCTGACTTCCAACGCCAGTTATCAGATTTCTTGCAGCTGATAACTCCTCATCGCTAAAAGAAGCACCGCCAATTTTATATAATCCTTCTGAGTTTTTGCTTACCGGTTTGTCTTTTTCATACAATGCGCTGACAGGATGGTTATTCCAGGATTCTCTTATCTTTTCCAATTCTTCAGCACCCAAAGCAGAAATAGACAAGGTAGCTGCCGTATCTGAGAATGCCGTATTTATATTGGATCTGTCACTTAGTTTCTCAATGGTTGCGTTCTGTAAACCACTCATTTCATCCTTGTTTACAGACTTTGTTTGCATCTCATCTCGCTGAAGCTTTGAAGCATATATTTCCTGGCTAATGTCTTTTACCTGTCTATTTACTGAAGTAATATCGATTCCTGCCATAATCATCTACCTCCCTGTACATGATTTGTAAATATCACAAGGTTTTCTCTTTTTCCTTTCGGCATCAATCCTTTATCAGATAATACTAATGTCACCAATAGCATCATCTATGTCATGAATAGCGTTTTTCTCATATCTGACTATCTACAGTGCTACCCTTAACATCATTTGAAAGCAAACTCAGCTTATTGAGGATATTTGTAATTTCAGAATTAACAGCATTCTGTGTATTCTCCATTGAAGCACCCTCAGATATAATAGTTCTCTGGGCATCCTCTGCTCCATAGCTGTCAGCTTCTGCACGTTCTCTTCTGGCAATGGCTCGTTTGGTATCAGCACTGGTCTTTTGAGTCTCTGCAGCGTGTTCCTTGATGTTCTCAATCATTTCCTGCTGCATAGCTTCTTTTTCCAACTTCTTTGCCTCTTCCTTCTTCTCTTCTTTTTTCTTTTCGGCAGCTTCTTTGGCCTCTTCCTCGCGCTCCTTCTGCTCTTCGTCAACATGCTCTACTGCTTCCTGTGTCAAAAGAGCTATCGTCTCTTCGCCAGCGGCTTCCATAATATCTTCAGCTGCATCCTGGGCTTTCAGCATATCCTGCGATTTAGCACGTTCTCTTTTCATATCTGCATAGCCCTGAACATTTCCCATCTGCTGAGCTTTGGCCCTGTCTATATCAAGGCTGTTCTGCTGGTTCTTCGCAACAAAGTAAAGTGCCTGTTGCTGGTACTCGGACATTTTACTGATTTCTTCATCAGATAAACCATCTTTAGAATTGTTCATCTTAAACGCAAGCTCCGAAAGCTCATTATTCTCTTCGCTGTCAGGATCAATTCCATATGCTTCCTGGAGTTCTTTTAACCTGGCATCATTATCCCTTGTTTCCGCAGTCTTCTCGTTTATCTCGTCCTGAAGGCGCTTTATCTCATCTTTGATAGACTGCATCTGGGCATCCAGCTTTTTCTCTCCATCAAAAGCATCGGAAACCACCTTGAGTGCCTGCTTTCTGGCCATTCCCTGCCTCTGCTGAACAAGACTTTCCCCTTTCAGATTAGCCCCGGATATTGAGGACATATTGCCACTCTTATGTGCAGTCTTCCCTGCCCCAGTAGCCGCATTCACGCTGTCCTGGCTCTGAAATGGATTGAATTGAAGGTCAGTGTTCTGTTGTATTTTCATAAAGCACCTCCAAAATGGCCCTAAGGGACGGGGTTTGTGGTTCATTTCAAATTACGGTAAAAGAGCCGTCCCTTTGACTCAACTTGACTCTGTCACACATAATGCATAGTTATGGTTTTCTATTTGTATATCGGCAAAAATGAATTTTTTATCAAGTCCTGCTATTTCTTCCGCGACCTTCATCATGTCCACGGCTGCCATTTCCAGCTTTTCCATGAGCGCTTCAAACTCTGCCTGCTCAAGTTCTTTTTAGATCAAAAATTGCTCAACATTTCTCTTGATAAGTTCAATATCTAAAGGTCTTTCACGAGTTTCTAATGTAATGATCAGGTTGTCCCCTAACAATAGTCCGCTTTTCTCATAATCCATCAGCTTACTCATATTTCTAATGACATATCCAGCGTCATCCACTTTACCAAGATGTTCCCAATATATTGTCTTGTTATTTCTGACATTAAGAAGCACAAAGTCAGGATATACATTTTTCCCTGAAAAAAGAGTGAACTTGGGCTCGCACTGATATGGAATCCCGGATCTATAAAAATAATCAGCCAATATTTTCTCAGATTTTGACCTGACATATTCTCCACGATTAGTTCTTATATCTGGTTCTTCGTCAATTGTGTTCATACCACCAGGATGCATTTCCATCCATTTATTTATTATCGAGTCCTTGTCAGGTTTTATCGGGGTAACCAATCTTTTTCGCCCTTCGCACATATTTTCATATATCGCATCTATGCTGTTTTCATCATAGTTTTTTATGAAGCGCTGAATCCTTGCTTTAATAGTATTCAAATGCTCGTACATCTTTTCATCATATTCACGCTGAGCAAATAGTCTTACTTTTTCCCTCTCTATAGCAGGCATATATCTTGGAACAGTAGCCCCATCCTCAACAAATAAATACTGTATATTTCCATGACTTGCAGTAACTTGCAATTTGCCTTTTTTAAGCCCTTTGTATTGTTTTAACCTGCTGTTTTCCTTGTCAATCAAGCTTTCTATCTCTAATAACTGCTGATTTAGCTCCTCCCTTATGTTATTCACTATAAATTCTCCTTTCCTGTTTTGTTCCGTAATTATCTATTCAATATATCCTGATGATCTACTGAATACTTGCCCAGTTGACCGCTTTTGAGTTTCTTTGAGGCATTTGGGGATTTTTTTAGTTTCCTTGGACTTCCTTTTAATTCCTTTACGTTCCTGTTACACCTTTTACATATTTCTTTTAGTTCGTTTAAGGCGCCATATTACTGCAATACATCCAGTTATTTGCCTCGTGCAGTAATTGCAAATTCCTATTACTGCACAAGTGCAAATACTATTATTGATACAGTATTATTTTTCTTTTATTGATTAGTCCTGCCAGATTTACTACTGCAGGAATAAGATAATTTAGAGATCTACAGTAAATATTTTTTACATTTACTGTAGGATTTTGAAAACCAAGATAATTACAGTAATCACGTTACTGCATAGATATATTTTTTTACAAGATACAGTATCTAAAGAGAAAACCTACTGCACATTTTAATAATTCATGTAGTATGCAGTAATGCTCTTTGTTCTCTCTATATATTGTTTACATTGTAAAAAAGCTCATCACAAAATAGCTCTCTAAAATTAAAAGCTCTCTAAAACTAAAAGCTCTCTTAGCCATAAAATACCCAGTCTTGCCAGATATTAGGCACTAAAAAACCGCTCAACTGAGCGGTTTTAATCAATCGGAGTGACGTGATTCGAACACGCGGCCCCTACCTCCCTAAGATAGTGCTCTACCAACTGAGCCACACCCCGACGACGTTCTACATTATATAACGGCGAAAATATAAAATCAACCATTTTTATTTCGTTTATTGAAAATCAATTAGCCAACTGAGAGTCATATGAAATCGCCGTGACAGTTTTAACGACTTAATTATCAGCGGTGCTGCATGAACCATCACACGACTCCTATGTCCCAAAAGTCACTCAAACCATCATATGACTCCCATACCCAAAAGTCACTCAAACTGTCACATGCCTCTCCATAACTCAACTACTTCAATGTAAATCCCAGAACATATACACAACTGCAGAGCAGACAAGGGTCAAAATAACAGCAGTGTTGGTGATAAATCGAATCACACGACCAAGTATACCTGTTACACCATACTGAATCTTCACAAGCCCCAGTGAAGTAAATACAAGCGATGCTGTCATATATCTAAAGTCGCTGCTGCAGGTATATGGATATTTAAATACAAAGAGGCTGTAACTGATGATCATAAATATGTAAGTAAACAGCACAAATGTGGTGCGAAGTTTTGTATCGCGTTCCTTGTATGCGGCAAAATAGCACACAAAGAAAGCTACTGATGTCACAATTGCTGCTATTATGGATGCCACGTAGGCAATCTGTGCAAAGGCAAGCAGGTAATCATTTATCTCAGCAGGAAAAGCCTCAGCAAAAAGACCTGTCTGGAAGAGGATGACCCATGAATTGTGGATTGATGCAGCACTTATGGGATGGAATGGGAATTCCACATGAAGATCTGCTATCCCCGGAATTCCTATGATAGACCATACTGAATAAGTTCCGGTGTACATCACTGATTCACTTGGAATAAGTGCAGGGGAGGGTATCCCCGGCTTTTCTCCAAAGAGAATAAGATTCCTGATGATATATGAAAGTCCAAGCGGAATGACTATCACTCCAAAGAGAAGATATTCTAAAATGCAGTCCCTAAGCTCTATAAGATTTCCCTCTCTTATGCACCAGATAAGATAGCACAGGAAAACAAGTGCGATTGAGAAAGCACAAATAGCCGTATTTAACTTGCTTACCATGCCAAAACCAAGAGAAAGGGCGATAAGAACGATATTTTTAAAGCTCTTCTCTCTGATCCAGACAAGGGTTCTCCAAATAGTAGTCAGCAAAAGAAGCAGTGCCAAGATATCATTGTTAACAGAACCTGCAAGCACCATCATTCTTGGATGAAATGCAAAAAGAGCCATTCCAAAACAGATACCTTTTTCTGAAGCCCTGCACTCTTCCAAAATGTGAAGCATCACAACAATGCAAAGACTCGAATAAATAAGCGTTGGCACCTGAAGATTCTCAAAAGCGAGTGTCTCCGGAACGCCAATAAATCTCTGCAGAGTAAGCCAGATAGCCTCAATTATGTGATGAAGTGGTGGATGATAGTATCCAAAATGATCATAGGGGTTCATATCAGGCAAATGGAAAAACTTATAAATATACTCAATATATCCGATATGTCCATTATTGATGTCAGGTGTTCCAAATCCGGTAAAGGTTCCGCCATCATTTTGCAGAGTCCAGATATCAGTGAAAAGAACATAGAATGTTCTCATGAGAGTTCCAAAAAATACTATCCAAAGAATTTTTCGTTCTGTGGATAGTTTCCCCGAAATATATGATCTGACAAAGTAGCATACAACCAGCAAAGAAATCGCAAAAAAAGCTGCTATCTGCGGCTGTCTGTCCACACCAAAAGCCACTGATGTATATGGATTGCCCTGAAGAACCGCTACCAAAAGTACCATCAAAATGATGATAAGCACTGATTTTCTATAAACTTTTCCAGATATATTCATTACAAAATCCCCAAATGTCCCTATTTCTTTATTTTATCAAGTATTTCCTGAGCATTTTTGGTTGTTACCTTCACATAGTGGCAACCTACGTAATGCTCAACTTTTTCCATTTTGATATAGTTTATGGCCGTGTCCGCTGCAGAATGCGACTGTGAAATATAGTCATTAAAAACAGTGCCTGTAATACGACCCTCAAGCACATATCCTATAACTTCCTCAAGTGCATCAACGCCAACAAGAAAAATATCCTGACCTACAACCTTGCCATCAGCCTCTATGGCCTCTAAAGCCCCCAATGCCATAGCATCATTATTGCAAAAAACAACTTCAATATCCTTATCTTCCTCTAAAGCCTTAGCCATAAGCTGTCTTGCAGTCTCCTGGTGCCAATTACCAACCTCATCACCTACACACTCAAGCTTCCATGCAGAATCTTTCAAGGTCCTGATAGAATACTCAGTTCTGTACTGTGAGTCAATATTTTCAGGATCTCCTTCTATCATGTAATACTGCAGCTTGCCGTCACCGTTAAGATCAACTGTGTCAAATCCTAAAGCTTCGATGATCTCGCCCTGATAAGTGCCTGACTGACGCGCATCACAACCAACATATGAAACATGATAATCATTGTCGACCCATCTGTCTTCCTCATCGCCATCAGGCTCTCTGTTTACATACACAAGAGGAATTCCGGCATCAACAGCAAGGTCTGTGATATCTTTTGCCAAAGATGGATTGACCGGATTAACGATCAGCACATCAACTCCGTCATTTATGAGCTCTTTTACCTGTTCAACCTGTGTATTATGGTTGTTCAGACTATCCAATATCTCGATATTATCTTCTGAAATGCCCTGCTCTACGAGACAATCCTTTAATTCTTCCCTAAACAAAGTCATAAAATCATCTGAAAATTGATAAATGCATACGCCAACCTTCTTTTCGGAAAGAACGTCACCGCTGTTATAACCAGACTCAGTATTTTCTTTTTGAGAAGTTTTGACACCACAACCGGTCACGGAACATGTAGCGACCATAGCTGCCATAAAAAGACTAATCAGTCTTCTTTTCATAACAAAGTTCCCTCCACATAGAAAAATCCACCAATATTATACCAAAAAAAGAGCCGAAACCGACTCTTTTTTTATCCCTCTGTAATAATATTGAAAATCAGTCAAACTTAAGGATTATGCTAAGGATTCTCTTGGCGCTCGTTTCAAGCACATCGCGGCTTAACGCTCCTGCATCCATGGCTTTTCTTAATCTGTCCGGGAAGCCATTTCCCATCTTAAGATCATTTCCGGCATTTACTTCCTTATAGTGCTCTGCTCTAGTCCACCAGTCAGAAGTGACAAGCCCATCAAAATGCCACTCATCACGAAGAATTCCGGTTAAAAGATCCTTGTTTTCAGAAGCTCTGTATCCGTTCAAAGCATTGTAGGAAGACATGATGGTATATGGCTGAGCTTCCTTAACAATAATCTCAAAGGCTTTTAAGTATATCTCACGAAGAGCTCTCTCTGAAACCCTTGAATCAGCGTGCTTTCTATTGGTCTCTTTATTATTGCAGGCAAAATGTTTTACGCTGGCACCGATGTGATTTCTCTGAATACCACATACCAGTGAAGCAGCCATTTTTCCTGTAAGGTATGGGTCTTCGGAGTAGTATTCAAAATTTCTTCCGCACATAGGGTTTCTATGAATGTTTATAGCTGGGGTAAGCCATACAGCCAAATTATTTTCCTTAACTTCTTCTCCGCCTGCAAAACCAATTTCCTCTGCAATTTCCTTATTCCAGGTGCAGGCAATAGTAGTTGCACATGGGAAGGCAGTTGTCACTATGCCTGTTTCCGGTGAAATTCTAAGGCCCGCAGGGCCATCTGCAGTACCTGCACTGGGAACACCATATTCCGGCATATTACCAAAGCTGAAGGTATTGGAAACACCCACATTAGGCTGCCCACCAACCAGGTCAATAAGCTCATCATCGGAAAGCTGCCCTACAAACTCATCAAGAGTCGCCTTGCCTTCTGCAACCTCATCAAAGCTCTTTGCTCCCTCCTTGTAAGGATTTATAAGTGAACGTATTGGAAGAGCCTTCTGTGCGGGAAGAAGCGCTTCTTCTGTTCCCGGCTCCATCTTTTCAAAAATGCATTCATTGATATCTCTGTCATCACCTAGTGGAAGCTTCTCATATGTTCCATCAGAGAGCATTCTCTCCTTTAATGATACAGGAGCCGCCTTGTGGCTGAGCTGCACTATAACCTTATCCGCAGGATTCTCATATTCAAACTCAGTTTTCCTCGCATCTCTGACATTTGATCCCACATAGAACTTATATGTGCCCTTTTCAAGGACATAGGCTGCATCACTGATCTTGCCCAGGTCATCGTAGGATGACATCTCATATTCACTGACCTTTAAAGTCAGAAGCTGACTCTCACGAGGTAGAAGCTCTTTTGTCTTCTCAAAATCTCCAAGAGCCTTAGAAGGCTTACCCAAAAGTCCCTGTGGTGCACCATAATAGAGCTGCACAACTTCTTTGCCTGGCACATTGCCTGTGTTGGTGACCTTAACTGTAAATACTATTTCTCCGTCAAAAGAAACTGCATCAACTACCTTTGTCTCAAAGCTTGTATAAGAAAGCCCAAATCCAAAGGGATAAACCACCTTTTTATCGGCACCGGGAATTGTTTCAAAATAGCGATAACCTACATAAATGTCTTCGTTGTAATCCACATAGTCAAAAGACTCATGGAACTTTTCTGTTGATGGATAATCCTCCAACGTTCCTGCAAATGTGTCTGATAGTCTTCCTGATGGATTAACTTTTCCAAACAAAACATCCGCAGCGGCGTCGCCACCTTCCATTCCACCCTGACCGATGAAAAGAACTGAATCAATCTTCGGGTTTTCTTTTGCCCATTTCAGGTCTATGATCCCACCAATATTAAGGACAACTATAACCTTGTCAAAGCCTGCACAGGCAGTTTCAACCATCTCTTTTTCTTCTGATGTAAGATAAAAATCCCCATCAGGAAAGATCTGTCCTGAAATCTTTGGCATAGATGTTTCCGAAGGCCATGGATTGTACTCATTGTTACACTCTATGCTGCTTCGATCCCATCCCTCCCCGGAGAATCTGTTCAAAACGACAATTGCAGTATCGGTAAAAGACTTTGCGCCTTCAAGAAGATCATCAGGAATCTTCACCTCTCTTGTCATTCCCGGTGCAAGTCCCTCTTTGTACTGCTTCTGAATTTCATCTTTGTAGAACCTCACAATAGGCTCATACACTGCTATATCCTTGGCCCTTAAGCCATCATAAAGTGAATGTATATATTTGCAGAAAACATCTCCTGATCCGCCTCCGCCTTTGACATAGTCAACTGACGCTTTTCCGATCAGTGCAACCTTCTTATCCATGGTAAGCGGAAGTGTTCCATTGTTCTTTAAAAGAACTATTCCTTCACTGGCAGCTTTCCTTGATATTTCGATATGCTCCTTACTTCCGGTTATTCTTGTATCTCCATATAACGGAATTCCAGGCTGATATAGTAGCCTTGCCCATTTCTTCATTCTAGTTCCCTCCAAATGCATTACATTATTAATCCACGTGGACTCATTCTACCATTTAGTTCTTTAATTTAAAATCTGTTTTCATGCTGTTTTTTGCAAAAAAATAAAGAACCTTTGCGGTTCTTTATCCTTTACTATTATTCAACTATCCTGCTGCCGTCATTGTAAGTTATAACCCAGTAGCCTTTCCCGGTTCCGCAGTCCTCATAATATACTTTATCGATTATTACTTTTTCAGGTTCCTTTTCGGTCTCTTCGCTTTGAGATGATCCGGTAAAAGAAATTACGGTATTCCCTTCCGCTGCTGTTGCAGTAGTTGCATCTTCTATTTCGGTTATCTCATCTGCATATATCACAGGGTCGTTGCTGGCCTCAACCACAGGAATATCCTCTTTTCCAAGTGCTCCATTTAGTGCCTCCCTATAAAAAGGAACTGTAGTATACAGCATAATGTTAAGCATGAAAAGGAAAACAAATGTAATAGGAATCGCCAGAAATATACCCGAAAATCTTCTCATAAAAGGTAACCCTCTTTCTTAATAATATACAGTCCAGGTCAGCTGCTTTTCCAATGGTCCAGCCGGATAACTGTCATATGTTTGTTTGTAATATCCTCCCCCTTTTGCATCCTGCATCTCTGAATCAAAGATGTACCATTTGTCTCCCAATTTAACTTCAGTCCAGGCGTGAGGTGTTTTCCCGCCAAGCGAAGACTGAACCATTCCACTGCATACCCTTGAGTCAAACCCAAGTCCCTTTGCTATATATGCAAAAGCCGCTGCGTACCCATAGCAGTTACCTTTGCCATTCAAGAGCATGTCCGTCGCATAACTCCCAGTCCAGTTCCCTATAGGAACATCCATCTTTCTCTCATAAGAAACTGAAGAAACCAGATAGTTAAAGGCATATTCAAGCTGCTGCCTCTGATTCATGGACTCTGTTGTGCTAGCTTCTAAAACTGAAGCAATGAGCTTTTTTAAATCAGTGTCAGGCTCCACTGTATTTCCTTCAGCATCTTTCCATTTAACCCCGTAAGATGTATGAATGAAATGTGCCCCCGGAATCTGCCATTCCATGAGATTGCTTTCAGCCTGCGACTCGATAAGATGCCTTATCTCTGCCCTTAAGCTGTCAGCCACGCCGTACAAGGCATTTTTTCCAATGGAGGTGACTGTTTCCGGTATATAAGCTCCTGTCAGAGCAGCCGGAAAGCACAAAAGCTCTGTTTGGTCCTTGTTATAAAGGCAATTGCTGTATGAAGAATAAAAAGGATTGTTCTCGCTTACAGTAATTGACCTAAGAGCCATCAGCCCTCTGAATGCATTAGAGGAAATGTCCGTAACATCGCTTCCTATGTGGATCGTAGAAATGTCAGGTGTTCCTCTGAATGTTGCCTGATCAATCGTAGTTATCCCGCTTGCCCTTGCTTTTACAGGAAAACTCATGGATACCAGCATCAGCATGAGCGCCATTATCAATATTCTTTTGTAAAAAGAAATCTCTTTTCGCCCCATACCCTATCAATCCGTAGCTCTTGCCCTCTGAGAAGCCATATCAAACTTGCTTCTGATTTTTGCATAAGTTACTGCATCTTTTTCACTTCCGCCTTCATTGGGATGCTTGCCATAGCCGGCACTTGCACTGATAGCATCGGCATAGCCTTCCTTGCCGTCAACAATTACCTGACACCACTGATCATTCCAGGTGTTAGCGTTTTTATGAACCCAGGTTATTCCAAGGTAATCAAGCACAAGGCCCAAAGCTCTTGTAGCCCCGGCACATGAGTACTCCCCGCCTACAAACACGCCATAGGCTGTCCTGTAGATTTTTCCTTCTGTTGTGTATGTGCCTTGAGCGCAATAGGCATTTATAACACCTGCAGCATAGGCAACTTTCTCTATGTCTTTTACCTTATTCTTATCAGAAGAACTTGACTTTTTGGATGAACTACTGGATGAACTCTTGGACTTCGAAGCATTCACCTCTTCAATAGCCTTGTTTATTCCTTCCGCTATCTGCTTGGCATAGCTTCTGGCGATAACCTCCTGATCATAGGTCATTCCACCATTTCCATGCTTGGCTTTGGGGATGATAACAACGCCTGTATCGCCGGTAGGAACAACATACTCTGTGCTGTCGCCTATAAGTCTGTTAGCAACTCTTTTTTCTTTTTTGCCAAAAACAACCCAGTGCTCTATAAGCTTACCAGCATCTGTGCCATAAGCGTCACGAAGGTCCTGGTAATTGAGATAGTAATAAAGCGGATTATACTCATTTTTATAATCCACGCCATTATATTTTGTTGTAGCTTTGGAAAGGGCTACGTACGGATCGTCCGCAGCCTGGACCATAATTGAGCTTAAGTCTGATCCAATAATGAAAATACCGGCAATAACCGCCAGAACAATACTCAATGCCTTTTTTAAGATAAGCATCATATTCTCTCTCCATCCCGCGCCTTAGCGCGCACAAAACTAAAGTCTTAAAAATATGCTCACTTATCTTATCGACATTTAATATTTTTATTTAACCTTTTTTAATAAAAAACTTTTTGTGCCAAAAAATAGCATACTACCAATGATAATTATCAGCCTCATTGCTAGATCTGTAGTAAGATCCCCTGTTGCAGACATTCTGGCACCCAAGACAGAAGCCTCTTCAGCTGCATCAGAAGTCACCTCTCCATTTGACATAGCAGCAGAATCCAAACTACTGCCAATAGAAGCATTATTTGCGGTCACCTTTAAAGCAGCAGTACCTGCAACTTTGCTTGTATTATCACCTGCTGTAACCGTTGATGTCTCATAGCTTAGAGCAGCCTCATTCCCACTTGCATCAACAAGGACAAGTCTTCCCTTCTGACACTTCACAACATATTGTGAAGAAACATCCCTGCCTTCACTATCCACAATAACAACAGAAGTTATCTCGTTGCTGCTCTCGCCTGCTCCTGTCTGGCTTCCATTGAACACTACTTTAGAAATGGTATGTCCATCCTTTAATTTACCATCAACGATGGTGTAACTATCGTTGGTAAGTGTCTTTCCGTCGTCATTTTTAACTGTGCTTCCGGCTTCGATAGTGATCACGTTATTCACATCTACTGAGGCCTGCTTTGTCTTTATCTCAACAGAAGACTCGCTCTTTAAGGCTGTAATCACACCTGTAACCGCATCTTTAATTCCAACCCTGATATTTTCAGGTTCAATTTCTTTTCCATCAAAAATAAAAGGAATAGTAAGCCCTTTTTCTGATAAATCCTTGGCAGTAACGTAGGCATAGGCAGCATCAATACTCACCCAGTATTCCCTGTTCTTGTATTTAAATGTTGTACCATTGCCATCAGATGCTGTTACTGTTAAGACATCTGTCCTAAGGAACTTACCAAAGGCATCATAAATTTTCTCTGTAAGTGTCTCCGGCTCTTTTTCATCGATGATCCTGATCTTAAATCCATCTCCCACAAGATGAGCTTCGCCATCATCAGGAACTATTGGATTATTACAGATAGTTTCAATCTCTATTGATATTTCAGGTTCCTCTGTATCATCCACAGAAGCTGATGAGCTTGTAGAAGCAGATGCTGCCTCTGAAGAAGCACTGCCAGCACTTTCTGATGAAGCTGATGATGAAGAAGATGCTTCACCTGAGTTTTCTGATGAAGCACTAGAAGATGCCCCTGAAGAGGCTTCTTTTGATTTTCCATTGCCGGGATCGTCTGTAATCTCAGAAATCGGGTCTTCTGAAGGCTCCTCGGTAGGATCTACTACCGCTTGTCTAGTCCTTATAACACCGTCAACATGCATTTCATAACCAATATTTTTGATAACATACCACTGAATATAATGGACAGAAAGATCAAAATCGCTTCTAACCGATTGAATCTCTTCCAAAGAAGGGACCTCACTCAGAGACTGCAAAACTTCATTATCACAATAAAGATCATCCTCTGAAGGTTCCTCTCCAAGATCAGTTCCAACAATCTCATCAAAGCTGTTTACAGCTCCAAACTTATAAATCCCATCAGAATAGTTAGATGATGGATATGATGAAATTTCATATGGAATATCAGAATCTATTCCATTAAGAATGTAAAAATATGTTGAGCAATAAAAAGCTGTATCTAAGTCAGCAGCTTCATCTGCTGCTATTTCTGTCCCTGAATCTGTAGAGGCATCTGAGCTGTCATCGTCGGCATATGACGTAAAAGCAGTAAGTCCACTACTTAAAACTGCTATCACTGCCATCAACATTATCAAACTAAATACTACAGCTCTTTTTATCCCTTTCACTTTGATTCTCCAGTCATTGCCACCAAACTTTTACGATTTACCTTGTTAAAAACACATCTTCATAAATATAGCAGAAGAACAATCATACAATCAATCACAATTTGCTATAAAAATGATAAAAAAAGACCAAATATTTTTTTTAGCCTCAGATAAGGCCCATGGCATCACTGACTGAATATACACCAATTATCTCAATTCCCTTACAGCTTGACTTAAGCTTTTTTTCAAGAGCTTTAGGAACTATGCAGCGCTTAAATCCAAGCTTTTCCGCTTCCTGAACGCGGGCCTCTGCCATATTTACTGACCTTACTTCTCCTGAGAGACCAACTTCACCAAAAGCAATCGTGTCATCACTGATAGGTTTATTTTTAAAACTGGAAATAATCGCAAGGCAGATGCCAAGATCCAATGAAGGCTCTGCAATCTTCATTCCACCGGCAAGATTGATGTATGCATCATAGTCTGCCATCTGAAGACCTATCCTCTTTTCCAAAACTGCCATGAGAAGATTAACTCTGTTATAGTCTGTTCCATTGGCCTGACGTCTCGGAAAGCCGAAATTAGTCCTGCACACCAGCGCCTGTATTTCTATCAGTATAGGACGTGTTCCCTCAACAGAACAGGTGACGATGGATCCGCTTGCATTGACAGGTCTTCCATCCAGCATGAATTCTGAAGGATTGGCCACCTCCATAAGGCCCTTTTCCTGCATTTCAAATACGCCAATTTCATTGGTTGAACCAAATCTGTTTTTTACCGCCCTTAAGATTCTGTAAGAAGCATGACGGTCTCCTTCAAAATAAAGAACTGTATCAACCATGTGTTCCAAAACTCTCGGTCCTGCAACCTGGCCTTCCTTGGTCACATGTCCAACAATAAACACTGATATATTCATGCTCTTGGCAATTCGAAGGAGTACTGATGTGGACTCCCTTACCTGTGAAACACTTCCGGGCGCAGATGAAACATCCTCGTTGTACATTGTCTGGATTGAGTCAATAACAAGCACCTGAGGTTTTTCTCTATTTATAGCCTCTTCGATGTTGGAAAGATTTGTCTCACACATGAATTTCAAAGTATCAGAAAAGTCTCCAAGCCTGTTTGCACGAAGCTTTATCTGTCTTAAGGACTCCTCACCTGAAATATAGAGAACATCTCTTTTATCTCCTGAAAGATTTCCTGCAACCTGCAAAAGAAGCGTTGATTTACCGATTCCCGGATCTCCGCCCACAAGAATAAGAGAGCCTTTCACAAGCCCTCCGCCAAGAACTCTGTTAAGTTCACCTATATGCGTATCAAAGCGGTCTTCATCTGTCATCACTATCTCTGACAGAGTCTGAGGCTTTTTATACTCGCCGTTTGTTAACACTGAAGCTTTAGCTGCGCCACTTCCTGACTTAGGCGCTGCCTTGACAGTCTCCTCAACAAATGTATTCCATTCTCTGCATCCCGGACACTGCCCCATCCACTTGGATGATTCATACCCACACTTCTGACAAAAAAATACGGTCTTGATTTTTGTTGCCATAACTCCTCCAAAAAATAAGGGCCTTTCGAGTTTTCTCGAAAAGCCCTAAACTTTTTTTACCTTTCAACTCTTACCTGTGTTGCCTTCTCTTCAGAAAGTTCAACACTTAAATTAAGTTTACCACCTACGTTCGTAGTCATCTTACCAATGCTGGTGCCATTTACGAACACATTATATTCAGTTTTTTCAAGAAGTCCCAATGTTATCTGAGCATCACTGGAACCTTCAACAGCGAACTCTACGCCTTTTTCAGTTTCTTTAAACTCAGTAACTGTAGTTCCGGGCACGGACTCATATACGAAGTTCTCATTACTTTCAAGCTTGGTAATATCCTTAAAAGTCTTTACCTTATAGATGTCTCCGCCATGCTCAAAATTTTCGAGTTTCTTTTTCTCTGGAAGCTTATAGTTACCAAAACTAATGCTCCCATCCTCTTCAGCACGAATCAACTGCTCAACAACAGCCATATCTAAACCTCCTAAAAATGTATAGCTCGTTTCTTATAAAACATTATAAGTCAAAGAACCTTAATGTAAAATTAAAATTTTGTTACTTTTTTGAAGTTTTTTTCGCTGCCTTTTTTACAGTTTTTTTAGCAGGTTTTTTTGTTGTTACAGTGCTTTTTGTCTTAGAGGACTTTGAAGGCTTTGTGGTCTTGACACTGACCTTCCTCACTGAAGTTTTGGACCCTTCTGATGTGGTGAAAACAATCTTGTCATCCTTAAGTCCAACTGTCACATCTGTTCCGGCCTTTATATTTCCCTTTAAAAGCTCTTCTGCCATTGCATCCTCAATAGTCTGCTGAATAGCTCTCTTAAGAGGTCTTGCACCCATCTTTGCATCTGAATGCTTGGTCACAAGGAACTTCTTAACAGCAGGAGATATTGTAAGATTAATATCCATCTGATTCTTGCAACGCTTGCTTAAGTTCTGTGAAAGAAGTGTTACAATATCCATCATCTCTTTTTCATTGAGAGTATGGAATACCATGATCTCATCTATTCTGTTGATGAACTCAGGTTTAAAGAGACGTTTAACCTCTTCCATTACACCTGACTTCATATCTTCATAGTCCTTTTTGGCATCAGATCCGGCACCAAATCCAAGCTTCTTAGGATCAACTATCTTCTGAGCTCCAACATTTGAAGTCATGATAAGGATAGTGTTTTTAAAGCTTACCTTTCTGCCCTTGGAATCTGTGATATGTCCGTCATCCAGAACCTGTAAAAGAACATTAAAGATATCCGGATGTGCTTTTTCAATCTCATCAAAAAGAATTACTGAATATGGATGTCTTCTGACTTTCTCACTAAGCTGTCCGCCGTCATCAAATCCCACATATCCTGGAGGTGATCCGATCATCTTGGATACGGAGTGACCTTCCATGTACTCAGACATATCTACTCTGATGAGAGCATTCTCATCGCCAAACATTGCTTCAGCAAGGGCTTTTGAAAGCTCTGTCTTACCTACACCTGTAGGTCCCAGGAAAAGGAAGGAGCCAATTGGTCTGTTAGGATCCTGAAGTCCTACACGGCCTCTTCTGATAGCCTTGGATACAGCCTTAACCGCATCCTCCTGACCAATAACTCTTTTATGAAGGACAGACTCAAGTTTAAGAAGCTTCTCAGATTCTTTTTCTGCGATCTTCTTAACAGGAATTCTTGTCCACTCGGCTACAACCTCTGCTATATCATTCTCATTAACAACATAGGCAGATGTCATTTCTTTTTTCTTTTCAGCATTCTTTGCTCTGTTTAACTTGGAGATAAGAGCGTTCTGTTCTTTATTAAACTCACCTGCTGCCTTGAAATCCTGCTCTTTAAGGGCAGTTTCAATCTTTCCATCGTAAGACTTTATGAGTTCCTCAAGCTCTTTTATCTTGGGAGATACGCCCATGGTCCTAAGTCTTACAGCTGATGCAGCCTCATCAATAAGGTCGATCGCCTTATCGGGAAGATTTCTGTCGTTAATATATCTCTCAGACAGCTCAACCGCAGCCTTGATAGCCTCAGGAGTTATAGTAACCTTGTGATGCTCCTCATACTTGCTGACAATTCCATTGAGGATCTCAGTAGCCTCTTCCTTGGTAGGTTCATCCACATTAACAGGCTGGAATCTTCTCTCCAAAGCGGCATCTTTTTCAACGTACTTGCGATACTCAGTAATGGTTGTAGCACCTATCATCTGAATCTCGCCTCTTGCAAGAGATGGCTTCAAGATATTGGAAGCATCAATTGCTCCCTCTGCACCACCGGCACCAATAAGAGTATGCATCTCATCAACAAAAAGAATTATATTTCCATCTTCTGAAACTTCTTTGATGACTTTTTTGATACGCTCTTCAAACTCGCCTCTGTATTTGGAACCTGCGATCATTCCTGAAAGATCCAGAGTAACAAGGCGCTTGTTCTGAACTGTTAAAGGCACGTTTCCGGAAGCAATCCTCTGGGCAAGTCCCTCAACAACTGCTGTCTTACCTACGCCCGGCTCACCGATAAGGCAAGGATTATTCTTGGTCCTTCTGCTGAGGATCTGAATAACTCTCTTTATCTCTCTTTCTCTGCCAACTACAGGATCGAGCTTATTTTCAATAGCAAGTGCTGTGAGGTCTCTGCTGTACTGTGCAAGGATTGATGCCTTTTTGCCAGCTTTAGGAGCTGACTTTCTTCCAAGGTCCTCTTTTACAAGGTTAGGATCCTCTCCCATGGCTGCAAGGGTCTCAGCATATATCTTCTGTGCAGGGACATTGAGGGTACTGATAAGTCTTACTGCAACATTTTCTCCCTCTTTTATGAGCGCAAGCAAAATGTGCTCAGTTCCTGTCTTGTCTGCGTGGAATCTCTCAGCAAGTCTGTGAGCTTCCTCGAGCACTTTCTCCGCACGTGGAGAAAAGCCGTCTTTATCAAGGGTACTGACTGTAGAATCTGGAACGATCAGGTCTTTTATCATATCCATCATGCGATTCTCGTCGATACCGTTATCAATAAGGATTCTGGAAGCAACGCTTCCATCTTCTAATATAAGTCCCATGAGAATGTGCTCAGTACCTACATAATTAAGTTTAAGGCTTCTGGCCGTTTTCCTGGCAAGCTTAAGTGCATCCGCCGCCATTAAGGTAAACTTTGAATCCATATTATCTCTTCCTTTCTTCAAGAGTTTCTCTCGTAGTTGTCATAAAGCTGATCTACAAGTTTGTGAATATCATCTCTTCCAATCCCCTTACAGATAGCTCTTGCAAGTACGACCGCAAGTTCCGACTTGGCTTCACTAAGAGCCTGAAGCTTGTCAATATCAATAGCGATGATAGCTCCACGTCTCCTGTCAATCTTAACAAAGCCCTCCTGCTGAAGGATTGAATAAGCTTTGTTGACAGTGTGCATGTTGATACCGATTGTCTCAGCAAGCTGGCGCACACTTGGAAGCTGTTCTCCCTCGCGGAATTGAGACGTAGCTATACCCAATATGATCTGATTGCAAAGCTGCATATAGATTGCTTCACCACTATTAAAATCAATCTCTATGATCATAAACGCCTCCTAATCTGTGATATGTTTAGTATAACACATGCTACAGATTAATCAAATCGAGACTTATCTGCAAGATGTAACAAGGTTTTTATAACAAATTTGGCAAATATTTGATATTCAAGATTTCATGTTTTATTCGTATAATAGTACCTATGAATAAAAATATGACTATTGGCATCCTGGCTCATGTGGATGCGGGAAAAACAACAATTTCAGAAGGTATTTTATATATTGCAGGTGCCCTGCGCAAAATGGGTAGAGTTGACCACAGGGATACCTTTCTTGATAACTATGATCTTGAGAGAGACCGCGGAATAACCATTTTCTCCAAGCAGGCGATCTTTGAGTACGGTGGATATCATTTCACTCTTTTAGACACTCCCGGTCATGCTGATTTTTCAGCTGAAATGGAGAGAACTCTTTCCGTTCTTGATGCGGCTGTTCTTCTCATCAGCGCCCCTGATGGCATAACAGGTCAGACAAGGACTTTGTGGAAACTTCTTAAGCACTACCATGTACCAACTTTCATTTTCGTAAACAAAATGGACCAGTACCAGGGTGGCAAAGAAACTCTGTTAAAAGACATAAAGTCATACCTCAGCAGCAACTGCATCGATTTTAGTTCTGATCTTGCTTCTCCTGAATTTCAGGAAGAATTAGCTGTATGTGATGAGGAACTCCTGACCAGCTTTCTTGATGGAAAAGAGATAACAAATGATCAGATAAAAGAGCTGATCTCAAAGAGAAAATGCTTCCCCTGTGCCTTCGGAAGTGCCCTGAAAATGGAAGGTATAGAGAGTTTTCTTTCTCTTGTTGCCTCTTTTGCCCCTGTTAAAAAATATGACGAAAATGGCGAATTTTCCGCAAAGGTCTTTAAAATAAGCAGAGACGCCACCGGAAACAGATTGACCCACATTAAGATCACCAGTGGATCTCTTGCGCCAAAAACTCTTCTAGGGGATGAAAAGATTGACCAGATCCGCTTCTACTCAGGAGAAAAGTATGACACTGCCACAAAGGCTGTTGCGGGTCAGATCTGCGCCGTAACAGGCTTATCTTCTGCTCTACCCGGAGAGATGATAGGTTCATCCAAAGCCCTCTCAGCAGGCAGCATTATGCAGCCCATCCTTTCCTGTTCAGTTCTTTTACCGGATGGCAAGGATCCAATCGCCTTTTACAAAGAACTGAAGGTCTTGGAGGAAGAGGATCCGACTCTCCAGCTTAGTTTCAATAACAAAGCTCAGGTAATTGAGATCAAGGTAATGGGCGAAGTTCAGAAAGAGGTCCTTAAGCACATGGTAAAACAGCGCTTTGGAACCGAAATAGACTTTGGTCCCGGGCACATTGTCTACAAAGAGACCATTTCAAATAAGGTGGAAGGTGTAGGCCACTTTGAACCTCTTCGCCACTACGCCGAGGTCCATCTCCTTCTTGAACCGGCAGCTCCGGGAAGCGGCATTTCTTTTGCCACCAAATGTAGTACTGATAAGCTGTCTCTTAACTGGCAGAGGCTCGTACTTACTCACCTTCAGGAAAAGAAGCATCTCGGAGTCCTTACAGGGTCTGAGATCACTGACATTAAGATAACTCTAATCGCCGGAAAAGCCCACGAAAAGCACACTGAGGGCGGTGACTTCAGGCAAGCCACCTACAGAGCTGTAAGGCAGGGACTTATGAGCGCCAAGTCAGTTCTGCTTGAGCCTGTTTTGGATTACAGACTTGAGATCCCAGCAGATGCTGTAGGAAGAGCACTTACAGACATGCAGCGCATGAACGGAACCACTTCTCTTCCTGATATCATTGGTGAAAAAGCTCTTATCACAGGAACTGTTCCTGCTGCCTGTTTTCTCGACTATGCATCAGAGCTTTCATCCTATACAAGAGGCGAAGGTCAGATTTTTACTACCTTTAGGGGTTATGAACCATGTCATAACGAAGAAGAAGTAATAGAAAGCTTTGGATATGACCCTGAGCTTGATATGGACAATCCTTCATCTTCTGTATTTTGCTCTCACGGAAGTTCTTTGATAATTCCCTGGGATGAAGCTCCTGAAAAAATGCATGTAGATTCAGGTCTTTTCCCTAAAGAGAGAACCGCTGCTGTCATTGAAAAAGAGTTTGTGAAATATAAAAATTCTGAAGAAGAATTAAAAGCAATATTTGAAAGAACCTATGGAAAGATTGCTCCAAGGTACGTGGAAACTGCCGTCACCTATGATTCTTTAAACCAGGCTGATGCTCCTGAAAATGACAACAGAGACTACGATCTTGAAGCAGCCAAAAAGGAAAAGCACCAGAACACCGCTTCATCCTTAAAAAATGAGCTGAATAAGGAATACCTTCTGGTTGATGGTTACAACATAATATATGCTTCATCTGACTTGTCAGACCTTGCAAAAACCGACTTAAAGGCTGCAAGAGATAAGCTTATCGATATTCTCATAAACTTTCAGGGATTCAGGCGTGAACAGGTGATTGTGGTGTTTGACGCCTACAAGGTCGCCGGAGGCAAAGAACATACAGAGGAAATGAGCGGGCTTTTGATTGTCTACACGAAGGAAGCTGAAACTGCGGATCAATATATAGAAAAGGCTGCTCACGAAATAAGTAAAAAGTATAAAGTGACTGTTGCCACTTCTGATGCCATTGAGCAGGTGATCGTCCTTAGCAGCGGCGCCTATAGACTGTCTGCCAGAGACTTTTGGGATGAAATTGAAAGAACCAATATCCTCATCTCGGAAAGCATCGCATCGAAAACCAAAAAGGATTTGCCATGACTTGTAGTCCTGGCAAATCCTTTTATATCTTATTCTAGTATTCTCCTATTATCGCTCGTACTTACACATCTGTTGCTACTACTGACATGTAGTATGAATAAAGATTCTTGTATGTAGTCTTGTCGTAGTGAAGGCCATCTGGCGTGCTAAAGCCTGTCTGTGTAAGATATGAGTAGCTGTCGATCCACTTGATCCTTGGGTCAAGCTCGGCCTGCAGCTTGGCATTAAAGCTCTCAATCTGTGCATTGGACACTGAGTTGCAGTTGCCGACAGGTGTTACAGATGAATAATAAACTGTCACTCCTGCTGCATCCCAAACATCAATGTAGCTGTTCACAAGACTGATGTATTTAGACGCATTGGCCAGATCGTTAACACCAAAGTTAATGATCATAGTGGTTCCATTGCCGGCGTACTCCTGTATCTCTGAAAGAGCTGTGTTCTTAAACCAGCTGTATCCCTCACCAACCTTGGCAACATATGCCTTGTCGGTAGTTCCTACTGCATTCTCAAGCTGGACAGTTCTGGAATCACCAACGAAAAGATATGGGACACTCGGAAGTTCAGAAGTCACATAATCTCCGCTTATAAATCCTGCTCCATCGCCATAGGAAATCTCGTACCAGTTATTGTCTGTTACTCCGATAACCTGAAGTTCACTTCCCCAGGTAATCCTTCCAAGCTTGTCATAATCTGTTCCAGCGCCGCTTCTGACATTAACCGTATCACTGGCATACATAACGAGGGGAGTTTCATAAGCTGTTACAGTGTAAGGAAACACTTCCTCAACGATCTCTTCTGAAGAAGCTTCTGTTGCTGCTATCATATCCACTGTTTCTGTGACAGCCCCATCTGCAAGATCATCCTCTCCAAGTGCTTCATCAAGCTGGATATTTGAGACTTCACCTGCTACTATTGTGGTTTCATCTGAAGCAGCATTAGCCATAGCAATATGCTTGTCAGCAACAAGTCCTGCCAGCACAACTACTGAAAAAGCTGCAGCAAAAGAACCTAAAATTATTTGGTTTTTATTTGTTTTCTTTTTAAGCATGACACAAATTTTACAATAGTCGTAATAACTTGTCAAATTTCATTCACCTTTATACAGCTTCCATACCTTCCATCTGTGCAGTAAACAGATGATAGTAAGCTCCCTTGCGGGCCATAAGCTCATCGTGGCTTCCACATTCAGTTATACCACCGTTGTCTATATACATTATTTTATCACATTTGGTAATGGTAGACAGTCTATGGGCAATTATGAAGCTTGTCCTGCCCTCCAGCATTGTATCAAGTCCCTTTTGAAGAGCTTTTTCTGTCTGAACGTCAATACTTGAAGTTGCCTCGTCAAGTACCAGAATTGCTGGATCAGATAAAAGAGTTCTCGCAAAGGACAGAAGCTGCTTTTGCCCCTGAGAAAGAAGCGCGCCTCTTTCCTTAACTTCAGTGTTGTAGCCCTTAGGCATGACTTTTATAAAGTCGTGAGCACATACCGCCCTGCTGGCTCTTCTTATATCCGCCTCAGTTGCATCAAGTTTTCCATAGCGGATATTATCTCCAATTGTTCCGGAGAAAATAAAGCTGTCCTGAAGCATTATTCCCATCTGTGACCTCAGAGAATGAAGCGTCACCTTTGAAATATCCTGTCCATCAATAAGGATTCTTCCACTATCAACGTTATAAAATCTTGAAATGAGGCTTACAATAGTACTCTTTCCTGCTCCTGTAGGACCTACAAGAGCAATACTCTCTCCGGGTTTTACACTAAATGAAACATCATGAAGGATTTCTTTTCCCTTCTCATAGGAAAAAGAGACATGGTCAAAGGTCACTTCACCGACCATCTTCTTCATCTCCACTGCATCAGGCGCATCATCTACAGTTACAGGCTCATCCATAGTCTCAAAAATTCTCTCTAAATAAGCCATGTTGTTGATGAAGTTATTAAATATATTTCCAAGGTTCATGATAGGCTGCCAAAATCTGGATGCATAGCTTGAGATAGCCACGATCACACCCAGGGACTCATTTCCCTTTGAAAAAACTACAAGTGCAAACATGAATATTGCAGCTCTGACAAGAACCGATATGGTATCAATTCCCGGCCAGACCATGGTTGAATAGCTGACTGCCTTCATCCATGCCTTTCTGCAGTTGGAAGAAAGGACTTTGAATATCTCAGCGTTCTCATCTTCTCTTGCAAAGATCTGTGTTATCCTTGCACCAACAATGTTCTCCTGAAGATAGGCGTTTAAATTGGAGTTCTTGTTTGATACTGCCTGCCAGGCTTTTCTCTGCTTATTCTTAATCCAGAACATAAACACCATAAGAAATGGCACGCCGGCCAGAACCACAAAGCTCAGCTTAACATCCACTGCAAACATAAATATTACGATGAATACAAGATTTAATATCTCAAGAACCACGTTGATAAGGCCGTTACTTAGCATATCTGAAACGGAATTCACGTAGTTTACCACCCTTACAAGGATCTTTCCGTGTGGTCTGTCATCGTAATATTGGAATGGCAGTTTCTGTAAGTGTTCAAAAAGATCACTCCTTATCTGATAAATAATATTCTGGCTGACATTTACCATAATCCTTGAGCGGATTGTAGTAAATATCACGCTGCATACGTAAAACAATGCTGCAGCGACAACCAGTTTGTAGAGAAGGCTCTCATCACCACTTGGAATCGCCACATCCAAAGCCCTTTGCACGATCATTGGGCTCACAAGGGCTGCTGCTCCGCCAAGAGCAGAAAAAACAAGTGCCAGCGCCATCTTGCCTGCATGCTTTTTTATATATCCGGAAGCCCTGAGAAGGTGCTTTATATCAAAGGGTTCTTCTAATATCTCATCTTCTTTATATGTATTTCGTCTCATGTACGTCTCTCCTGATTATATCTCCTGCCTATAGTTGCGGTATTACCTGTACTTTGAAAATTCATAGTGCCTAAGGCGTTTTGTAAGTGCATATATGTTTTTGCTGCCTTGAAAAACGTCAGCACTTAGCTTACGTTTTTTGTAAGCTTAGTACTGCTACGTTTTTCACGGAATGAAAATGTCAGCTAAAACAGATATGTGCGCATCAAAACGCTTAGCTAACCTGCAGTTTCACAAGTTCTGCATAATATCCGCCAAGTTTGATAAGTTCCTCGTGAGTTCCACGCTCCGTTATCTCTCCATGCTGCATGATCAGTATCTGGTCTGCATCCTTGGTAGTTGATATACGCTGCGCAATGATGATCTTTGTGCACTCAAAATCAAGATTTCTTAAGCTCTCCTGAATCTCTTTTTCCGTCTCAAGGTCAACAGCTGAAGTTGTATCATCGAGAATAAGGATAGATGGCCTTACTGCCAGCGCTCTTGCAAGAGATATTCTCTGTTTCTGTCCGCCGGAAAGGCCAACACCTCTTTCACCTACTATAGTTTCGTAGCCTTCAGGCATCTTGGCGATAAAGTCGGAAGCCGCAGAATATTTGGCAAAACGAACAACCTCCTCACGACTTATTTCGCTGTCACCATAGGCAATATTTCCATCGATCGTGTCAGAATAAAGAAGTACATCCTGGGTAGCAAGACCTATGTTTTTCCTGAGCTGATTGAGTTTTAATTTATTGACATTTACGCCATCAATAAGGATTTCTCCGCTTGAAGGCTCATAGAATCTAGGGATCAGATGGATAAGAGAAGTTTTTCCGCATCCTGTCTCACCCATGATCGCGATTGTCTGTCCTTTTTTAGCAGTAAAAGAAATATGCTCAAGGACCGGGAGATCATTGTCTGCATAGTGAAAAGAAACATCTTTAAATTCTATATTTCCTTCGAATCTTCCAGGCTTATCAACAGCGTCTTTAGCATCTACGATCTCTGCCTCTGAGTAGTATATCTCCATAACCTTTGCAGATGCTGCCGAGAATCTCTGGAATTCATTCATAACGTTTCCAAGCTGTCTCATAGGGTTGGCTATAGCCCAGATAAGACCCGAAAATGCCACGTATTCGCCCATTGTCATATCGCCATGGATAAGGAAAAGACCTCCAACCAAAAGAAGTATTACCGCAAGGGCATTGGCAAGAGTTTCTACAAAAGGATAGAAACGAAGCCATATCATTGCTGTCTTTTTATTGGTATCTCTAAAATCAGAATTGCACTCATCAAATTTTTCTATCTCATAGGCTTCCCTTGCGAAAGCCTTAACCACTCTGTTTCCGGCTATATTCTCCTGCGCCACTGTATTCATATATGCCAGTTTTTCACGAAGAAGCGCATGCATTGGCGCAACTAATAGCTTAAATACATATATGATAAAGAAAATGAGCGGAGCCACGATCAAAAGGCTAAATGCCAGTCTCCAGTCCATGTAGATAAAGTAAATTGCAGTTGCTGTAACCAGAGAAAATGCTTCAACAACCATTCTGACTACCCACGCAACCATGTGCCTTACAGCATCAAGGTCTCCCGTAACTCTGGTCATCAGATCACCTGTACGATAGGTGTTGTAAAATTTCATGTCCTGTCTCTGGATCTTGTCATAGAGGAAATTTCTTACTTTAAAGAGAACCTGCTGCGATACAAACTCATATCCCATGCAGTCAAAATAGACTATGATGCACCTAAGTACAGTAAGGCTTATCATAAGAACAAGGAGCCTGATAAATTCATCCGGATGCCCCGTAAGATTTTCTTTTGCACCGGGGCCAGACAAAAATCTGTCCACAATTTGCGCAGAAAAAAATGGCACAGTCAATTGCAACATATTGTAGACAACTGTGCCAATCACCGCCAGTACATATAACGCTCTGTACCCTTCCATATTATCCCACAGCCACTGAAGCCTCGTCCTGGGATACTTCCACTTTGAGTTTCTTTTTTTCATAATATATACCCCGCCAAAATAAAAATAGCAGAAAATAGTTTCCGCTAAATTTGATTTTATTCTCACTAAGTTCCTAATTCAATCTGAAATAATATTATTTCTTATCATTTTGTGCGTTTTTTTTATTCTTTTATCACTTTTTTATCAAAAATATAAGATTTATCGAAATATTGAGCATGTTATAATAATTAATAGTGAATAATAAGGAGAGTTGTTATCTATGGATAGTAGCTATGTCAAACGAATAATAGCTTTTTCTTACGCTTTGATCATTCTATTCTTTGTAGGCTTGGGCTTTTGTTATTCAAATGAAACCAACGACTTTTTTCGAGAAAATTCAATTTATTTTAATGACTATTGGAAAATAGACGGAAAATATATCACCTTCCCCTATAGCAATGATGAAACTTATACGATAAATAACACGTTGCCAACAGTATTTGGTGATCAGCTTCTTATTCTAAGATGTTATTATGAGTCTTTTTCTGTTTCTATTGATGGAACAGAAATTCTTGAATCAAGAAAAAACATTCTTTTTGGGCATGAAACAAATGTAGGCAAAAAAGAAATCTGGATTCCTCTTGCTGTTGATTATACCGGCAAAAAGATTGAGGTCACCATAACTCCTCAAAAATCACTTTATGGGTCCGAACTTAACGAAGCTTTTATAAGCACCAGATCAGCATACTGCATTTCTCAATTAAAAAGCAACATACCTTCTGTAATTCTTTTTATCACATTCACCGTAACCGGAGTTTTAGAAATTATAATATCAGCATACTACATTGTAAAAAGAGCTCACCTGATCAGGAAACTCACTTTTGAAGCTCTGTTTTTTGCAGGATGTTTTTCTTTGGTATCCGGTCAATGGATAATCAATGAAACCAGGATCCCATTCATAGCATTCGGTTACACCACCGGTTTTTCCATACTAAACATTATTTCCTTTCTTCTAATGCCTATCATATTTTTGGAAATAGCGCGATGCATTTTCATAAGAATTGAAAAACACGATCATGTACTCGATGGAATTATGGCTATAGTTGTTCTTCTTGGCTGTCTTTCAGCATTGCTTGGAATTTATGATTGGGGTGAGCTTGTGTATCTGGCACATGCTTTGGATATAATAGTAATGTGCGCAGTTGGTTATTATTCATACAACAGTATAACAGAAGAGAAAAAGCTCTCAGCAAGAACAAGCATAGCAGTTGCAAATGCATGCTTTATAGTAATCGCCGGATACTCTCTTATCAGATATATTGATAATGTTGACTACAATTATATTTTTATGATCATTATTGATCTTATGATCTATATCATGGTTCAGGTAGGGCTTATTTACCGTAGAATCGGTCTTACCGTAAAAGAAGAAAAGGAATTTGCACAAGCCAAGATCTATGCATTTACCGATCAGCTCACAGGTCTTGGCAACAGAAGACACTTCTATAATCTTGTAGAGGACTATGAGAAAAATAAGCTTCCTGGAGATTTGACTTATATTGCCATAGATGTAAACAGACTAAAATTCTATAACGATACTTTGGGGCATGATGCCGGTGATGAACTGTTGCAAGGAACTGCAGCATGCATGAATCTTGCCTTTTCCTCATCTCCTGCAGCTAATTTTTTTCGCATGGGCGGTGATGAATTTTCAATACTAATAATAGCTGACAAAAAAGAGCTTGAAAAAAGGATAGCTTTCCTCCATGCTCAACTTGAGCACTGGCATGGTAAGTATATAAGCGGAATAACTGTAGCACTTGGATATGCAAGTGTGCGTGACAATCCCCACAAAACAATAGAGGAACTTGGAAATATTGCAGATAGCATGATGTATGCTGACAAACAAAAATTTTATGAATCAACCGGCTATGATCGCAGAGTGCAAGCAGACAACAAGAAGTAGCCCTATTTGATACCGTAAAAAAACCTCAAGCCTTTCAAAAGGCTTGAGGTTTTAAA